>Ga0114918_10004789_pt1 | contig 11719 bp, 14 predicted proteins | sample LantaG_FD_87015 | JGI IMG/M metagenome (GOLD analysis project Ga0114918, IMG submission 87015) | Deep subsurface microbial communities from Baltic Sea to uncover new lineages of life (NeLLi) - Landsort_02402 metaG | ecosystem: Environmental > Aquatic > Marine > Oceanic > Sediment | place... | reverse complement strand
TTGAGCATTGAGACCATCAGCCCCCGACATGCGCGATGACAGTGTACCGATAATCTTGAAGCTCGCGTGGAATCTGTCAGCCGTCAACAGTTTATCATATAGTTCAATTTCCTTTGATGCTACCTTAACTGCTAACAATTGCTTGGCTCGTGCAGCGGCTGGGTGGATACCGGCTTGTATTTCTCCAGTACCTCCGCATCGCTGACAGGGGTTATCATCCATGTCTGTATCCATGCCCAAACATTTCACACAGGTCTCATCCTCATCAATAATCCATTCTGCGATACCTTCTAGTACCATCTTTTGAGTTGTTTCTGCAATCTCCTTTTGTTCCTCGTCATCCATCACGTCTGCTAAGAACTTATGTACTTTTAGATGACTATGGACATTGACAGGTGAATTCGCTATTGCCTCAACAGCTTTTTCTCGTAATGACTCAAGACCTTCCCGGTCATACTTGAAACCTCTCCATCGTACACAGGCAACCATACAGGCTAGGACACTATCGTTGTCCCCGTGTTCCGGACTGCCAAAATGTTCATACAACTTCCTTGTGTACACGATGTCATCGTATGCATATTTACGGGCTGGTTCACTAGTGTGCCAATGATCTATGTGTTTCTGTATTACGGCTGGCCAAGTATATCCAGTCCTCTCTACCTTTTTACCACCAGAACTTTCCCAGTATTGACAAGACCAGTCAGGCGCTGATGCCAAGGCTTTTGCATAAGGAGCATACCCAAGTTCATACGGGCGGTACTTCTTATCCAGTTCGATGTCCTTGAATATAGCATCAGGCTCAATACCCAAGGCATACTCTGCCAAGGCTTTCAAGCCACCTGCTGGTTTGAACTTGAGGCATACGTCTTGGAAGTCTTTATTGACTTCCCCGGTGTTTGCCACAATATCTAAGGCTTTCCAACGGGCAGTCTTGTCAACGGCATTGGCAAAGTAAATAGGTTCAATTGGAATAGTTTCAGTTAGGATCTTGGCCAAGGAGTCCGCCAATGCAATAGGTACCTTGCGGATACGAACATCCTTACGGGCCATCAGTGATTGGTAGGGGCCCTTACGGGAGTATAACATGAGGTCAAATGTAGACCACGGTTTAATACATGGGGCATCTCGTCCTTCTGGCTCAAGGTTTGTTATTTCATCAATGTGTTCTTCTGGAATCCAGTCCCCAGGAAGCAAGGACCAAATGGTATGCACCCTGGACAAATGGAAAAAGTCAAACGCTCCATTGAACATAACAAGTATGTTTTCACAGAAATACTCAATTAACTCCATAGTCTCACTGACTGGAGTTTTCCAAACCTCATGCAGATGTATTTCACCCTCTTCGCAGGCCCATTGGATTAGCACAGTCATACCATAAAGACCACAGCCTTCAGTATCCAGATATATTAATTTACGTTTCATCTATGTACAAAGCCTTTGTGTTATCTTTTTCAGCATCTCGCGTCAGTGCTTTCACTGATGGGGTGTCGATTATACCCAACACCCAGGCCAATATTTTCGGTGGGAGACCATTTATATTCTTGCGAAGAAAATAGTCCCTTAATTTTTTTATCTCAGTCGTACTTCTATGGGGCCATCGTTGTTTCACAGTCCCCATTGGGATGTCGTTCTTATCCTTATCCTTCCGCTGATTCATCAGGCGTCGTGCCGCGTCAGTTCTCACGGCCTCTGGTAGTGAGTCCAACACCAAAGCATCTCGGACGCCTAGTAAGTTCACATGAAAGCCCATCTGCACGTCAGTTGGGTATTTCAGGATCATCATTCGCCTCCGACACCACTCTCTCGACCGTTTTAGGATCTGTGACATTTTTACCAGTGAGGTATCGGCTGGGAATATACTGGCTAACGCCAACGCCTCTTCATAGGGGGTTAAATTCTTTCTATCAATGTTTTCTGACAAGTTAAGTAACTTGGCTTGTTGTTCATTTATGATCTTGGCTACCGTGGCCTTAATCCGTTCTTGCCCCAATAACTGTGCCGCCGCAAAGCGTCTGTGCCCAGCGATAATCCTAAATGGCTTCTTGTCTGGCAGCCCTTCCATACTTTGCAATTGAATGGGTGTTTGTAAACCATGTATCTCAATACTCTGCGCCAACGTCATTACTGATTCATCAGTAATTTCTGTTCGGCAATTGAAGTCCTCATCTGCGTATATCCACGCTAAGGGTACATCGTAAATCTCATCAGTTTTCGTCAAGTCTTTCATATTTTTTCACTAGCAAATCTTCAAAATCGGTATCTGACATTTGTGCTGCTCGGTAATACAAGTACTCTGGTGCATCCTCCACTAACAGTAACAGGTCTTCATCTGTGTTAGGTTGCTCAATTGTGAACCGTATTTGTATGCCCTCACCGACTTCAAGTATAGTTGCTAATGCACCCATACCCTCTTCCTTATCCCAAGTTAAGAATCACTTGCAGCCTGGGTACAACAGCGATATCTCTTTTCTGATATTGCCATAAGCATCATCTGGATAAAAGAAATCAATGTCGTGGTCTTCTAAAAAGGCACCTTGGATATGTTCTGGTACCGGGGTTTCTGTTGGGATGACCATGATAAGTCTCGCCAACAGGTCTAACCACCAGTTTAACATAGATCCAGTGAGGCCATTTTGAATCTGAAGATCCTGAAACACCGAGGGGGTTACATCTCTTCTGAGAATATCATACGGGAGGAAGTTCTTTATCGCCACTGGCCCAGTCGTATAGGTTCCTTTGTCAGTTAAAGGAGTATACGCATAGTCCACTTGGTCAACCTCCAACAGTAGCATGAGTTTCATGCCTTTAATATCAACGATTGACCGAATACAAAACGTATCCTCTTCTTTCTCATAAAGACCGTACCACTCCTTTGCTCCGAATATCATGGATAACAACAAACGAAGGGGCTCTCCTTTTTCCCCCTCGTGCATATAATACCGTAGGCATAGGTCACACTCAGAGTGTCCAGACGCTTGTGTAAAAAAGTCATCTGGACACGGAAACCACTTAGGTAGTCTTGCAATCATCTTCCCGTAAACCAAAGCGTCAAGCTCACAAGCATCACGTTCCTTTTGGTCTTGGTGTAACAGGTCTTCTAGTGCTTTGATAATGGGGAATTTCTGATGCATACTGGTTATCCTATGCTGGAACAATGATATTGCTGGCATCCTCTAGCTTATATCGCTTGGGACCACGATGCTCATTGTCTGATCGTAGTCGCACAGGCAAACGCCAAGTGATACCATACTTTGAGTTGACACCGTGTAGTAGTTGTGTCGGCTCAGTAAAGGCACCAAGGGCATTGTATGCATAAGCATCCGTTGCCACCCAAGGACCGTTTACAAGCATCTCTCCATCCATGCTTCCGATAGACGTGGGAGTATGGAAGTGACCACAGCAGTTATACCGTATTCGTGTTCCACCCTGCACAGAATTAAGTGCGGTAATTCGCTGTTGTCTGCGCTGGAGTCCATACCAGGGAATCCCCATTTGTGATCTAATATCGTCGCCATGGAATACACAGAACCCTACTCCGTTAATATCAAGGTTAATTGAGAATGAATTCGGAATCGTGAAATGTACGTTGTCCAAGTCCTTACAGTAAAGACGGGCTATCTCAGCAATCATATAGTCCCAGTTGTCGTGAGCACCATGGTAGTCTTTTTTCATCGAACGACGACCGTGGTTGCCCGGCACTGCTACTACATTGATATTCTCAAAATACGGGGCTAAGTCTCGAACCATAAGGGCATGAAGCTGACCGATGGCGAAACTGTTCTTAAACACATTGCGGAAATAGGATCTCTGGGTGTGTCCATGAATTTCGCCACTGGTGTGGTCACCGTATGACAAGATGGTTAAAGCCGGGAACTTAAACGCCGGGTTGAGAGTCTGTTGTGTCCACTTCAGTACGGCATCAACATAAACCTCTGCTCTCCGCATACTAATTGGGAAATTGTAAGTTTCAAGCCCACCTGTATCATCGGGGGTAACGACTTGGTCATGGTGCCCGTCGCTAATATGCATAACAAGATGCTCTGTAATAACATCCTCCCTGATACCGCGTTCTACTGGCAGTGTAAAAGGAAGTTTAGGATAAGGTTTAATAACTTTTTCCAACTCTTCTACCATGCCTTCCATCAAACCGTGGCTTTTTACTGCTGACTTTAGCTGACGTTTTAGTTGCAGTCGCTCGTCCTTCAAATGGATAATCTCTGCTTCATAATTTAGCACTTGGGCTTCAGCGGCTTCTCCTACAGAATATTGACCCCCACGTTTGTTGATAATAACAGGTTTTTTGTCTTCTGAGTGGGCGCGTCCGGTAGCGATATCAGATACCAAAGAACGGCTTACCCCAAACTTTTTGGCTATCTTCTTTTGAGTGTCACCATCAGTCAACATGGTCTTAATGGCTACTACGTCGGCGGGTGAGAGTTTTCGTTTCATTCCGTTTATCTCCTAAGTTATTACGATGGGTTCATTAGAGTCTTGTGCTTTTAGTTCATCATGGTTATCAATAAGATAATCAATTGCCCTAGAGAACCCCTTCGGCTCAGGCGAATCCAGCAGAACTTTCTCCAAGTGTGCTACATCATCTAGTGCCTCAGTTTTCTTTGTAAGTAACTCTGAATCATTGATTAGTTCAAGAAGTTTAGTTTTACAGGACTCTATATCATGAGTAATTAAATTGTCGAGACCTAGTCGTCTATTGAGTGCAGCGGCAGCCCGGTTATAGAACTGTCCGCCCTCGATGGATACAACTGGTACACCAACGAACATTGAGTCCACTACTGTATTATAACCTCCAAATGGATAGGAGTCAAGGGTTATTGACCCTTTTTCTAGTAATTCTAGATATTCGTGATATTTTTTATCAAGATGCACTGTTGTACGGTGGTCAAGTACCCTACTGAGGTACTTTTGCAGTGGAATCGCGTTGTTGTATCGACTCACTGTCCAGGATGGGAAAAACGCAACCCTTACATCACGGTCTGCCTCATCTATAACCTCTCGCAAAAGTTTCAACATTGGGTAATTTATTTTTGCTGCTGTCCAACAACAGTTAATTGTAAAGGTATCTTTTTCTACACACTTTCGCTCATACTTTGGATTCACAGGGGTGGCCCCGATACCCGGGATCAACACCAAACGCTCTGAGTAATTATACTCAGCTAAACTGGCATCCTCCACCTCGGCTCCTCCGATAAAGTAGTCAATCTCTGACCCAAAAGTACTAACCGGGTGTCCGTACCCAGTAGCCATGATAGGAGCAAAACGAACATTCGACAGATACACAGACTCGGCATTCATGCCAATATCTGTAAAGAAAGCTAACTGATAACCATTTAATTCAATCTGTCGTAGATCCATAGTCATTAGATCTTTTGATACTGAGACCTTCTTAATACGATTGAATAAGCCGCCATCTATCTGGTCCTCGTTCTCTCCAAAGTGTATGAGTGTAAGGTCGTATTTGTCTTTCAGAGCCTCTACAAGTGGATACAGGCTCTTGTACACGGCTGTGGTGGGTTGCCACCTACCGGATACAATAGCGATTTTATGTTTCTCTGCATAATTCTTAATAGGTCTCTGAGCTTTCGCCAGCCGTTTAATCTCTCTATTGAACATCTCTTTGATGGGTTTTTCCTCTGACCCCTCTGTGTAGTATATACACTGAAAGTATAGAGGGGCCGTCATAATATTCGATAGTATGAAATTAGTTGGTGGTTTCTTCAACTGCATTGTCATGCTTTTATGCATCTCTTCAGACAGGCTGCCAGCGGGGGCTGTCTGATAGTTTTGCCACCACATTGAGGCTAGTTGTGGTTCTGCACCAAACAACTGGTCAGGATTAATAATTGGTTTGGTATAGCACGAATACAATACCAGCAACTTAACGAAATTATTCTCCATGCTCAATAGGTGACACAGTGCTCCATCCGCTGTTTCATAAGCAGACATAGAAATCAGGTTAGCCAAGAGATGGGAAGTAGTTACAAACGCACGGGCGTAGGCTGGTGGAATAATAAAATCATTTTGAACGAACAAGTACAAAATAGTTGAAGCGCGATCATTGAATTCCTTGAGTTGTTTTGCATCCGCTGTGATATACAACTGCTTTTCCAACTGCTTCATGAGTGCTATGTATTCATCACAGATTTTTGTTGTTTCTCCAGCCCTGTATAATTGCATAATTTTAGCAGGTTCAAAGACGAGAGGCGACAGTGCGATAGTCATATAATTTTCCTTCCATTGGGACGAATACTTGTTTGGGAGAAATTCGTCTTGCCGTTATTTCTGCATAAATATCCTTAGATCTCCATATGTTCGGGATAATGATATTTTCTTCGCTGGTAATTGTGTCAGGGTCCTCAATAAGATTGCCAGTCCCAGGTACTCGTTTACCAAATTTTCTAACATCCGAGTCAACTACTCGTACATGCTCTAGTTGATACATGTTCAGAAAGGAAGCACACTTGCCACTACCTCCCCAGACTACAGGATTCTCAAGTTGTCGTAGTTGCTTGTAAGGCTCTGCCGCCAGCTTGTTATAGTTATTCAGCCCCCTGTCTATTTCCATAGGTGTGGCAACTATCCAGACAACTTCATCATTGAATGCGCGTCCTGAATCCACGACTTGCATATTACTCAAGTCAAATACCATCTGAAGACTCTCAAGTGAGAAGTTTGACACATGCCCATACACTAAGTCACACAGCCTCCCTTGCTCAAGTGCCTTCTCAAAATTCGGCACCTCAAAGTAAAGGAATGGCGACATGTCATACATGGTACACCATCGCGTCAGATCTGATACAAACTCCCGGGGTTCTAGCAAGTGTTCTAGCACATGGCGACACACTATGAGCGAGGGAGTGTAAGTGGGCAAATCCAGTTCAGGTATAAAATACCCGGGCACAACATTCTTTGAGTCTGTGACACCGGGTTCAAAGCCTATGACATCCATCTTCAAAGTGTCATGCATATAGTTAAGCATAGTTCCGTCTCCAGAACCAATAATAACAGTCTTATTAGTCTCCCCCTTGTATGCATAACAAGCCACCATGTTAGCCATATACTGGATATGTCGTTCCCACTCTGGAGTAGGATTATACATGATAGTGGTTCCACCCTCATAGTCGATGAGTCCAGGCTCAAACGCAGGATTGAAGACGTGACCACAACGCTGGCACTGATAGTACGCCATAGGAACCCTGGGCGCATTGACTGCTTCGTCCTTGGATTCACTAAGATAAATATCCAAACAAGACAACGGGATCGGACCCGGATCAAAGAGGGGATCAATTAGTGAGCAATTGCAAATTATGCATTTTTGTACTGGCATTTGTTACACTTTCTTTCTGATGTTGGCCTTCCCGACTTGCTACAAATTAATCTGATAAGTTTACAGCAAGGGGCTTGATACTCTTCCTCACACAGGTAAGGGCATACTATTTTATCTAGGAAGTCCTTTATTCGTAATTTATTTCGGTTTTGGGACCTTTCAGTTTTTCGTTGCCGCCTCTCTTCTTTGGACAAGTGGACTGGTTTGAGTAAGGCTTGTGCCAAGGTTGTGGGGGCTTGTTTTTTTATTAACACTCTGGGTGGTAATACTAGATAACTTTTCTTATCTTTTTCTGCATAATAGTTATCACGAAAAGTGACCCAGGCGTCTCTCAATGCTGGGTCACTTGGTGGTTTATTTAGGTCATGCAACAATGGAAAACACCTCACTCATTAAATAATCCTTTATTCCTTTGCTTTTGTATGGCATCATAGTATTCAACCATATCATGCCCCTTACGTTGAATGAACATGTTGTACAACTCTTGCTCGCTCGGTGGGAAATAGTCTCCGTTCACTCTCCGTAGGTTGTCGATGCTCACGTCCGTACTTCGACGCTCATAACCCATGTGTTGGTCCATCCATAGCTCGCGTTGCCCGTGGCAATGTCCGTAAAGACTCGCCCATCCACGATGGCTGCCTTCCCAGAATACCTGTGGTGTGTGAGAGAGCACACACTTCAGACTTTTGCCGTCGCCGCTACGCAGCTTGACTATTCTCATATAGGGTATTGAACCAAACACGTTAAGGCTCTTTTGCACTGGGTCGTGGTTACCTCGAATAAGATAAACATGTTTGCAATTGATTCTGGCTCGATATTTGCCCGGCTCGGTGGAGAAGTCTCCAATGATGTATAACTCATCTTTAGGCTTGACTCGAAGGTTGATAGAATTTATTACATACTCGTCCTTCAATTCTACTGATTCAAATAATGTATTACTATGTGGATACGTTTGATGCATCGCCTGAATTAAGTCATGCCCACAATGTAGATCCGCTACAAAGTATCTCATATCATCTCCAATATATCTGTAAAATAAATCATTTCTATAACCTCTTTAGCCTTTTCTTTGCCAAAGGCTTTTGTATACTTTTGTTTAACCACCAGTGCCACTCTGGGTACTCGGTGTACAATTCATCAATAAAAAGGACGCCTCTTTGTAAGTCCTCTAACCAAAGGGCCAAGGTAACATCCATCCAGTGTTTTCCTACCACATATCCATTTAACTTACCAGCATTGAACAAACATATTTTTAGATCACCGATTCCGGTTGTTTCAAATAAAAACATCTCAGAGGCCGCAGCATCTGAGAAATCCAAATTGGAATTGTCCCCAGCAAAATACTTGTAAATAGGTTTTATCCTATTCCATTTTTTTGAGGGTTTACGCATCGTATTTATCTACCAAATTATCTATGTACTCAAAGTATAAATGGTGGAGGTTTATAAGTTCCTGATAAGCCAACGACATGCGTCGTGCATAAGTATCAGCTTGTTCTTGTGTCCTAGATATTACATCTGGCTTTGCTTTGGCCATAAACTGTTCGTTGTTTAGTAATTTCTTCTTGGGGTAATAACCTTTGGCAGCTTGTTCTAAATTTGTATATTGACGCTTTATTTCTTGGACAATATCAAACTCTACCGGCACCTTGACATACAGTGTCATGTTATCAAGGTGCTTAGTTATTACCCTTGTAGTTGTTACACTCATTCAACCGCCAGTACTGCCTTAGCAATTTTAATACCAGAGTCAACGTCTTCCAACGTAAAATCCATAGACTCTTTTAGCATAATATGCTGGTGACAGTTATCCTTCTCCATAAGACACACAATAGGAATCCGTTTTTCCCAGGCCCAAGCCAACTCCATAACTGTTCCGATACTGACTCTCTCAGCACCCAACAAGTTGACGAACAATAAGTCTGACCGGATACAATCATTGTGGTCGCGGGTTTGTACTCCACGCTGTGTGGTGAGAGGGTGGTCATAGCCCAAGGGGTTCATGTATTCCTCTTCTGCCAGCATCTCCTTATTCCGCATGGGACTAAGACACTTCACTTCAGCAGAGTCAAGAGCTTCAGCCACATAGGCTCGCCAGTCTGTACACTCCAGGTAATCACAGCCAGAAATAGGCCCCGCAAGATACACTAATAGTTTAGACATAGTTGTCTCCCTTGTGTTAATCGGCTTCCATCGCGCGACAGGCATACTCGTACCCATCCCAATTATCAACTCCAGCATTTTCTAATGCCCTTAAAAATCGCACGTCCTCTTCCATTGCACGAATCTTTATTTGCAACTGTTGGTTTGCTTCCCGTAGTGAATTCACCTGTCCCGGTAGGTAGTCACCAGCCCATTCATCTTTAATCATTATTTTCTCCTTAATCCTCATTTCTTGCTGTCCGTGAAACATAGTCATCTAGACTCTCAAGCTCATAGCTTAAAGTATTCAAAGCAGCCTCTAAGACTTTTACTTTCTTAGTTAACGCTTCATTCTGAGCACGCATCTCTTCCATAGCCGCTGATAGGCCTGCTAATGAAAAACTCTTCAATGCTTGTTGCTCTTCAGGGGTCATTTCATACATCTTTCAAATCTCCCATCACTTTTGTTAAAGGTACTGAGTTGCCAGCACGGTAGGCATCCACGGATTCTTTTTCGATGGATGGGATTAAGCTCAGTTGCCAGTCCCCCATCTTCTCGATTCTGAATCTATTGTAAATGGGAGGCGCGGTCACACCCCACACGGGTGTATGAGTTACAGAGACATTCCCGGAGGGGGACACGCGTTCGTCATCAATGTACTCCCCTTTATGTTTGTGTTCTTCCAGTTCTTCCACTGCGTTTTTAACAGACAACTTCAAGACTTCATGAAACCCACGTTCCAGCATCTCGACATGAAATGGTGCCCGATATGATTTCTCTTCCCCAAGAGCCCATTGCAAGTGGTCCTCCAGTGTCGCGTTATCAATATCCAGATCGTCAGTATTCATTTCGATTGGAATATTTATTTGGATGTTAAATTTAGCCATGAACTTTGTCCCTTTCTTGTAGTCTATGTAATTTTAGTGGTCACAAATTTACCATAGCATTTCTTACTACAGAATTTTCTGACTCTCCCCGGAAAACACTTTATATCCTTACCACATTGTTGACATTGTACTATCATTTGACTAGCTCCGAGTAAAACTATTTTCTATCTCGCCCATCGTTAAAAGTTCCAGTCTACGGTTGCTCTTTAACCGTTCTAAGACTTGTTCGTCTGTCGGGAGATGAATCAAGTCAACGATGGTTGCTCCACGGTTCTCGTCCATCCCGATCCTATGGATACGGTCTTCGCTTTGAATCCGCGACTCACTCTCATAGCTATTACTGTAATAAATTGCCATTCGTGCTTCTGTCAATGTAAGGGCAAAACCACCAGACTTCGGGTGAGCCACAAACGCCACCTTGGGATGATTTTCCATGTCAGCCCAATAATCCAAAGGATCAACTTTGATTGGTGTACCATCGGCGGCATACACAATCCAACCACGCCCATCTACTCTGACAACATCCCAACCTTCTTTCTGGCAGGTGTGGGTTAATTTGTCTATACTCCCAGTAAATCCCGCAAAGACGACGACTCGCCCTTGTTCTTCGTTTTCACCTAACAGGTCAACCAGAGCCGCATCCTTCGGACACGGGATCTCCTTAACCGTTCGCTCCAGCTTGTCAACCTCACCAGAGCCTCCACAAGTCATGCATGTTAGTGTCTGCTTGACTAGTGTGTCAGCGTAATCAGGATTGAGCATGTCAGTCATACTGAATGCTTTGTCCTCATCATCTGGATCTACCCAGTATTCCATAGTTCCTTCACCACCGCACACTGGGCACGGTTGTTGCCCAACGACTTTGTTGCGGTATTGAAAACCATCACTCAATTCACGTAGCCAAGTGAGGCCAGTGATAGTCGATGGTGCAGACTTGACCAATGCTTGTGCCACACGGCATAGGGCTGGAGTAGGTTCGCACTTGATAATCCGATACATCTTCTCTGGCAAATCCAAGCAATCCTTCTTATGCTTGATAAGTACTAGGCCCTTCAAGCGATCATACAAGTAGGACACTTCGTTCTTGGAGGGTACAAACTTGTGCAAATCCCCAGTACACATTTTTAGTGCTGTCACATGGTTGTCATGACCTTTTAGTTCACCACAAATGTCGCACTTCTTTTCACTGTCTCGCCAAGTCACATGCTGCAAAAAAGTCTGACCGGTTACACGGTTCTCTTGCTTCTGGCAAATACCCAGTCGCAACTTGAAAGCCATGGGGTTCCCTTCTCTCAAGAACCCTGGATAACATATCTCCGATGGCTTCCACCAGTCCAATGGTGAC
>Ga0114918_10004788_pt1 | contig 11719 bp, 8 predicted proteins | sample LantaG_FD_87015 | JGI IMG/M metagenome (GOLD analysis project Ga0114918, IMG submission 87015) | Deep subsurface microbial communities from Baltic Sea to uncover new lineages of life (NeLLi) - Landsort_02402 metaG | ecosystem: Environmental > Aquatic > Marine > Oceanic > Sediment | place: Baltic... | reverse complement strand
TGACAGGATTATATCTCGAAGCTGCGGATTCGAATCGGCCGCGAGAGCGAGGCGCCAGAGATCCAGGCCCGAATTGGCATCTTCCATGTCACCAAGTCCGGCCAGCAGTCTTTTTGCACACTGCTCCTGTTCCGGCAGCCATCTGGAGCAGACGATTTCAAGTGCCGGAAGAGCGAATCGCGACATAGTCTGCCCCAAGCTTGCGATAATGCTCTTCTATTTCTTGCCGGACCGTCTCGGGCAGAGGTGCATCAACGATGGCCTGCCGGAGAACGAAAAGGAGCTTTTCCTTTTCCAGGGGTCCGGTTTTTGCGAGTTCATCAGCCGTGGATTTTAGACGGCCGAGCAGATTGTTTTGCTCCAGATGCTCCTGGAACGTTGCGGCAGTGATACAGAAACCGGCAGGGATCGCAAGACCGAGCCGGCTTAGGCGAACAAGACTCAAAGCTTTTGGCCCGATTGCAGTTTTATCGACATGAAGGACAGTATCAAGCGGGATGATTCTGACCTGGTTCACGATGAAAACTCCTTACAAAAGCCACTCTGCCTTACGAAAAGTTGCTCTCGGTTTAAGATTATGGCTGCCTGTGTTCTTGCACGATTGCCGCCGGTTCGCTATTATAGCGTAGAGTGAAAGTTTCGGCATATAAGAAAAACGTGCGAAGGAGTATTTCTATGAAAGCAAACATCAACCGCCGTCAATTCATCAAGGCTCTTGGAGTGGGGGCAGGGGCCCTTGTGCTGGGCGGCTGTGCCGGACCGGGCGAACTGAATCCCGGCAAGTCTTCATCGAAAAAGCCAAACTTCGTTATCATATTTTGCGACGATATGGGCTACGGCGACCTTGGCTGCTTCGGGCATCCGACGATTCGCACGCCCAATCTTGACAAAATGGCTGCCGAGGGCCAGAAATGGACGAACTTTTATGTCGGCGCCTCGGTGTGCACGCCGAGCAGGGCGGCTCTGCTGACGGGGCGGCTTCCGATTCGCAGCGGGATGTGCAGCGATGAGCGGCGCGTATTGTTCCCCGATTCAGCCTCCGGCCTGCCGCAAAGCGAAGTTACCATCGCCGAAGGTCTCAAGACCAGAGGATACGCTACGGCCTGCATCGGAAAATGGCATCTCGGGCATCTGCCGCAATACTTGCCGACTAACAACGGCTTCGATTCATACTTTGGTATTCCGTACAGCAACGATATGGACAGGATCGGCGGTCAAGGCCGCCAGGCGCTGCTTGAACCGAAAAGCGAATATTTCAACGTGCCGCTGATGCGGGACGAAGAAATCATCGAACGACCCGCCGACCAGAACACGATAACAAAACGCTACGCTGAGGAGGGAGTCAAGTTCATCAAGAAGAACAAAAACAAGCCTTTCTTTCTCTATCTGGCCAACAATCTGCCTCACGTTCCGTTGTTCGTCTCGCAGAACTTCAGAGGCAAAAGCCTGCGAGGCCTGTACGGCGACGTCGTCGAAGAGATAGACTGGGGTGTCGGGCAGATACTCCAGACCCTGCAGCGTGAAGGCCTGGCTGAGAACACCTTCGTTGTCTTTACCTCCGATAACGGGCCCTGGCTCACATACAACGAACATGGCGGCTCAGCAGGATTGCTGCGAGAAGGCAAAGGCTGCACGTTCGAAGGCGGGATGCGCGAGCCCTGCATTATGTGGTGGCCCGGCAAGATTAAGCCCGGCCTCGTGAACGATATGGGTGCCACGATGGATTTGTACACTACAATTCTGATGCTGGCCGGCGCGAAGGTGCCGGACGACCGCATCGTTGACGGCCTGGACTTGTCGCCCGCTCTTTTCGGAACCGGGCCCAGCCCGCGCAAGACGATGTTCTTCTACCGCGGTGCAAAGTTATACGCAGCGCGCAAGGACCTCTACAAAGCTCATTTCATAACAAAGCCGGCTTACGGCAAGGGCACCGAAACAATGCACGATCCACCGCTGCTCTATCATCTCGGCCACGATCCTTCCGAGAAATATGATATTTCGAAAGACCATCCGGAAATTATCAAAGATATTCAAAAAGAAGTCGCGTTGCATCTGGCGAACCTGACGCCCGGCGAAGACCAGTTGGCAAAGCGTATTAGCAAAAACTAACTGGGATTTTTATACGACTCATCAACGTCGAGAATAAAGGAGAAAACAACTTATGAAGAGCCGAATCAATCGACGGCAATTCATCAAAGCCGCGGGTCTGGGGGCGGCAGTTCTGGCAGCGCCCGGATGTCTGGATGCCGCTGGACGGTCCTCAAACCGCTTCACCGGCAAGAAGCCAAACATTGTTCTTATCATGGCCGACGACCTTGGCTATGAATGCCTTGGCTGTTACGGCAGCAAATCTTATAAAACACCCGTTCTCGATGGGCTTGCCGGGACAGGCATGCGTTTCGAGCACTGCTATTCCCAGCCGCTCTGCACGCCGTCGCGCGTGAAGATCATGACGGGCCAGTATAACTTCCGCAACTATGTTAACTTCGGTGTGCTCGATCCGAAGCAGAAAACCTTCGGCCATCTCCTGCGGGACCGTGGTTACGCGACCTGCGTCGTCGGCAAGTGGCAGTTGTACGGCAGCGTCAATCAGAGCGCCGAGGTTCGCGGCACCGGCAGCATGCCTGGCCAGGCTGGCTTCGACGAGCATTGCCTCTGGCAAATCAAGGACAGGGGCTCGCGCTACAAGGACCCGGTAATGGTTCAAAACGGCAAGACCCTCGACAATCTTCAGGGCAAATACGGTCCCGATGTTTCCTGCGATTATGCCCTGGACTTTATCGAGCGGTATAAGGCCGGGCCGTTCCTGCTTTACTTTCCCATGGCTATTGTCCATAGTCCTTTTGAGCCTACGCCGGACAGCGAAGACTGGGGGAAAAATACGAAAAAGAGTGATACGAAATACTTCGCGGATATGGTTGCCTACATGGACAAAATTGTCGGGCGTATTGTCGGCAGGTTAGGCAAGCTTGGCCTGCGGGAAAACACCCTGGTTTTATTTGTCGGCGACAACGGCACGGACAAGAGTATTCGATCGCAAATGGCGGACAGTGTCATCAGGGGTGATAAGGGCAATACGACTGACGGAGGCACGCACGTTCCTATGATCGCAAACCAGCCCGGTGTCGTTCCTGCCGGAAAGGTGTGCGGCGACCTTGTGGACTTCAGCGATTTTGTGCCGACTTTTGCCGAAGCGACGGGCGCTGAGGTTCTCGGGGATATGCCGGTGGACGGCAGGAGCTTTCTGCCGCAACTTCGCGGCGAAAAAGGCAATCCGAGAGAATGGATTTTCTGCTATTACAATCCGCGGTGGGGAAAAAGCAAAATGCGGCGTTTTGTCCGCGACAAGCGATGGAAACTCTACGCCAGCGGCGAACTTTACGATGTGCCGGCCGATACGCTTGAGCAGAATCCGAACCCGGCCGGCCCGGAAGCCGCCGAAGCAAGGACACGCCTCCAGGCAGTTCTGCATTCGATTATGCCGGAGCTTTAGAGACACGGCCCGGCCATGATGGACTGCAAAATATTCGATGAAGGAGAAAAAATAATGGCTACCAATGATTACTCGCGTCGTGATTTTTTGAGGCTAATCCGTGGTGCGCTTGGCCTGGGGGTTCTGGCCTCAGCCTTTCCACGAACTTTGTCGGCTCAGATTACCGATTGGCGGTTCCGGCCCAACCAGAAATCCGTAGATGCCTCTATTGCCAACTTCGGCAAATCGGGGAAGCGCAGCCCCAACGTTATTATACTTATGGCCGACCAGCTTCCCGTATTCATGTGCGGCTGCTACGGGCATCGCAGCGTGAAAACACCCACAATCGACGCGCTGGCGCGCAATGGCGCCGTGTTCGATGCGGCCTATTGCCCCAGCCCCATTTGCGCGCCGTCCAGGGCGTCCATCATGACCGGTCTGCACGTGCACAAACACGAGGTATGGGACAATGCCGCTCCACTGCGGTGCGACCTGCCGACCTTCGCGCATAGTTTCAGTGCCGCCGGCTACCGGACGATTCTGTGCGGCAAGATGCACTTTGTCGGCCCCGACCAGATGCACGGCTTCGACGAACGCTGGACGCAGGATATCTACCCGGCGACGTTCGACTGGACCAGGAGCAACCGCAAACAGGTAGCGGTTAACGACGGCCAGAATATCGACAGGGTTCTTGGCGCCGGCATGGGATATACCTCGGATATGGATTACGATAAGGAAGTGCTGTTCCGGACCGAACACGGGCTCAAACGTATCGCCCGCAAGAGCAAAAACGATCCGTTCATGCTTCTGGTTTCGTTCACCGGGCCCCACCACCCGTACAGGGCGCCGAAGACATACTGGGACCTCTATTCGGACGAGGATGTCGATCTGCCCGAGATTCCCCAGGACTACCAGAAGCGCGAGCACGAACACGTCAAATGGAACCGCCGGCACGGCAGGTTCGATCGCCTTGTTCCGGACAAAGTCTGCCGGACCGCCCGCCATGCCAGCCTGGCCCGCACGACGATGGTCGACGACTATCTGGCGCGGATCGTTGCCCTGCTGGGCGAGCTGAAGATGGCCGACAATACCGTAGTTGTATTCACTGCCGATCACGGGGACATGCTGGGCGAGCACGGTTTGTGGTTCAAGAACACATCCTACGAATGGTCCAGCCGGGTACCGTTTATCGTGACGGGACCGGGCATCCCGGCGCAGCGTATTTCCGAGCCTGTCACCCTGCTGGATCTGGGACCGACGCTGTGCAGCCTGGCGGGCATCAAACCGATCTACGAGCGCATCGACGGCCGGGATATGTCCGATCTTGTTCTGGGCAAGCGCAGCAGCGAGCCGGGCGAGGCGATTATGGAAAATTACGGCGAGGGAGTATGGCGCGGCTGGCGAATGATCCGAAGGGGCCGGTACAAAATGGTATATGTCCCCGGGTACGAGCCTGAGCTGTTCGATCTGTCCAAAGACCCGAACGAGTGGAATAACGTGGTCAACGATCCTGCCTATAAAGAGATTAGAACAGAGCTTGAGGCTGCTGTCCTGAAAGACTGGAAGAATCACGATGAGCTGGAAGAAAAGCGATACCAGAGCGAGGAACGCCGAATCGCTATTCGAAAGGTCGGCCAGAAGCTGGACTGGCAGAAGAAGTCTGAACCGGTGCCGCATCCGTCTCGGGACTGGTAGTCTGTAACAGGATAAATGCTGATTTGTCATTCTGAACGGAGCGCAGCGCAGTGAAGAATCTCAAACCCTCGATAACCGGATGCGAAGGTGTCGGGGACATAGGGGATTCGAAGACTTATTCAGGAAAGGGTTCATAAGATGATAGATGTATATTCACGTCGGGATTTCGTTAAGACTCTGGGCCTGGGCGCAGCAGCGCTGGCGCTGCCGGGGCGGATGGATGTTTCGCGATTACATGCCGGCGAAAACAAGCGGCCTAATATAATCCTGATAATGGCCGATGATCTGGGCTATGAGTGCCTCGGTTCTTACGGGAGCACATCGTACAAGACGCCCATGCTCGATGAACTGGCCGGTGGCGGCATGAGATTCGAGCACTGCTATTCGCAGCCGCTTTGCACGCCGTCACGCACTCAGATTATGACCGGCAAATACAACTCTCGCAACTACACCGTTTTCGGCTCTCTTGACCCTGAAGAAACAACATTTGCTCACGTTATGAATAAATCGGGCTACGCGACCTGTGCGGCCGGTAAGTGGCAATTGTACGGCGGCGGCAGCGGCACCTCTCCCGAACAGGCCGGCTTCGATGAGTATTGTCTCTGGCAGGTCAAGGACAGGGGTTCGCGATATTCGGACCCGACGGTGCTTGAGAACGGTACGTTACATAAGGATATCGAAGGCAAATACGGCCCGGACATTTTCTGTGATTTTATCAACAATTTTATAGAACGCCGTAAGAGCGGGCCATTTTTCGTTTATTATCCGATGGCCCTGACCCACGGCCCTTTCGAGCCGACGCCGGACTGCAAAGAATGGCGGGATGGCAACCACAAGGCCAACAAGAAATTCTTTGCCGATATGGTTGCATATATGGATAAGATCGTTGGGCGTATTACACAGAAGCTGGACGAGCTTGGCCTGCGTGAGAACACGCTGATACTTTTCACAGGCGACAATGGTACGCCCAGGGGAATCACATCGCGATTAGGGTCAGTCGCTATCGAAGGCGGTAAAGGTCTTACTACCGACGCCGGCATGCATGCACCTCTGATCGCCAACTGGAAAGGAACGATCCCGACGGGAAAAATCTGCGGCGACCTCGTGGACTTCAGTGATTTTATGCCGACTCTGGCCGAGGCGGTCGGCGCCGAGCTGTCGCCGAATATGAAGATAGACGGCAGAAGTTTCCTTCCTCAGCTTCGCGGCGAAAAAGGCAGGCCGAGAGACTGGATATTCTGTTACTATAAACCAAACATGAAAAAGGGCAAGTGGGGCCTGAAAATTTTTGCTCGCGATAAGAAATATAAGCTCTATCATACGGGAGAGCTTTTCGATATTCAGGCCGACTCACTTGAGAAAAATCCAATCGAGTCCGGCCAGGGTAGTCCGGAAGTCGCCGAAGTTAGGAAATGTCTTCAGGCCGTGCTGGACTCGATGAAATAGATTGCCGCGGGCCTTGTCATTCTGAACGAAGCAGTGAAGAATCTCGACCGATCGAAGGCGAAGGGCTCAGGATGATAGATTGTATCTTTATATGAAGGGATGGAAATAATTATGAGTTCACACTTTTACACGCGGCGTGATTTTATCAAAGCAATGGGCCTTGGAGCGGCGGCGTTTGCTGTTACCGGAGGCATTAGTGTGTCCGGGTCAGAAGCGAAAAAACGCCGGCGACCGAATATTGTTCTGATGATGGCGGACGATATGGGATATTCGGACATCGGCTGCTACGGCGGTGAAATCCGCACGCCCAACCTCAACGGGCTTGCCGCCGGCGGGCTGCGCTTTACCCAGTTCTACAACACCGCGCGCTGCTGTCCGACAAGGGCCTCGCTGATGACCGGTCTTTACCAACACCAGGCGGGCGTCGGGCACATGATGAACGACACAGGATTTGAAAGTTATCGCGGCGATCTCAACAACAGTTGTGTCACTATCGCCGAAGTGCTCAAGCAGGCCGGCTACAGCACCTATATGTCCGGCAAGTGGCACGTGACAAGGCACCGTGGCCCGGAAGGGCCGAAACACAACTGGCCCCGCCAGCGCGGGTACGACCGCTTCTTCGGAACCATTCACGGCGCCGGCAGTTTCTACGACCCGTGTTCGCTGACGCGCGACAATACGCAGATTCCGCCCGGCAGCGATGATTTCTATTACACCAACGCCATCAGCGACAACGCCGTGACATTCATTCGCGAGCATAAGGCGGATAATCCATTTTTCATGTATGTGGCTTATACCGCGCCGCACTGGCCGATGCACGCGCTGCCTCAGGACGTTGCCCGGTACAAGGGCCGGTACGCCGCCGGCTGGGATGCGCTGCGAGCCGAACGGCACAAGCGGATGATCGAGATGGGGATCGTCGATAAAAAGTGGGAGCTTACGCTGCGCGATGCCGCCGTGCCGCCGTGGGAGCAGGCCGGCGACAAGCGGTGGTTCCAGCGCCGCATGGAAGTTTACGCTGCGATGGTCGATTGTCTGGACCAGGGCGTCGGGCGGATCGTCGCGGAGCTTAAAGAGAGCGGGCATTTCGAGGACACGTTGATTTTCTTTTTAGCCGACAACGGCGGCTGCGCCGAAGAGTACGGCAGCCGGGGCGAGGTCAAGCCGGACCCGTTAAAAGAAATCCCGTTAATGCCGATGGATAAAAACGAGCTTCAGCCCGATATGCAGCCGAAGGTCACGCGTGACGGCAGGCCGGTGCGAACAGGTAAAGGCGTGATGCCCGGCCCTGCCGATACGTACATTGCCTACGGCCGGCCCTGGGCCAATTCCAGCAATACACCTTTTCGCCTCTACAAGCACTGGGTCCATGAAGGCGGTATCAGCACGCCCCTGATAGCGCATTGGCCAAAACGCATAACAGCACGCAACGAGCTGCGGCGCCAGCCAGGCCACCTGATTGACATTATGGCGACCTGTGTGGACGTCGCGGGCGCAGAATATCCTTCCGAATACAAGGGCAATAAGATCACGCCGATGGAAGGCAAGAGCCTCACGCCGGCCTTCGACAACAAGCCGATTCAGCGCGAAGCGATTTACTGGGAGCATGAGGGCAACCGCGCCGTTCGCCGGGGCAAGTGGAAACTTGTCTCCAAGCATCCGGGCCAATGGGAGCTTTACGATATCGAGGCCGACCGAACGGAGCTGACGAACCTTGCACAAAAGTATCCGGAAAAAGTCGAGCAGTTGAAGGCGCTGTATAAGTCCTGGGCCGCCAGGTGCGGCGTCCAGCCCTGGCCCATAAAAAAGCCCGGCAGGAAGAAAAAGGCATGAAGAGTATCATGAATGAAAATCTTAGTCGGCGTAATTTCCTCAAGCTCGCCGGCATTTGTGCTGCTTCGGTTCCAGGCTATGCGAGCTTTGCCCAACGGCCGGTCGGCTCTGCACTCGCTCAAGGGCGGCCAAACATTATTTATCTTATGTCCGATGACCAGCGCTGGGATGCTATGGGGTGCATGGGCAACCCTGTAATCAACACGCCGAATATGGACCGTCTGGCCGGCGAGGGTGTCCTCTTCGAAAACGCCTTTCTGACGACCTCGATATGTATGGCCAGCCGGGCCAGCATAATGCTGGGGCAGTTCGAGAGCCGGCACAAGTGTAATTTCGAGCGTCCATCCAATCGGACGATTTCTTATGCCGAATTTGACAAAAGTTATCCCCGCCTCTTGCAAAAAGCAGGGTATCGCACGGGTTTTATCGGCAAGTTCGGTTTTGCCGTCAGCAAAAATAAAATCCAGAACTGCCCGCTTAATCCCGATGGAACCAGAGACGATAGAAAGCAGTTGTGGAAAGAGCAGCAATATATGCCTGCCGATAAGTTCGATGCCTGGTATGGATTCCCCGGGCAGGGTGTATATTTCCCAAACGGAGCCGATGGCAAACATTTAACGCAGATCATGGGCGGGCAGGCGCGGGAATTTCTTCAAAACTGCAAGCCGGGCCGGCCCTTTTGCCTTTCGATTAGTTTCAAGGCGCCCCACGGCCCCACTCAGCCGGATCCCGCTTACAAAGATATGTATAAGGATGTGAAAATTCCCCGACAAGTAAACGATGGGGACGAATATTTCGAGAAGCTGCCGAAGGTGGTCAGAGAATACTGGCGCGGGCGCAGAGTTTATAAAAATGAAGCTTCCCCGGGCAGGTACCAGGAATTTATGACCAGATATTATCAGTGCATCAGCGGGATAGATGTTGTGATCGGTCAGATACGCGATGAATTAAAGCGTCTGAAGCTGGATAATAATACGATTATTATTTATACCTCCGACAACGGCTATTTTTGCGGTTCCAAGGGATTGGGAGGCAAGTGCCTGGCATACGAGGAATCTATTCGCGCGCCGCTGATTATTTTCGATCCCCGGCTCGATAAACCCAAACGTGGAAAACGCCGCCGGGAGCTGGTTATGAATATCGACTTTGCTCCGACTATGCTGGATATGGCCGGCGTAGAAATACCGGCTGCGATGCAGGGCAAAAGCCTGATGCCTCTTATCGAAAAAGAGAAAATTAAATGGCGCGAATCGATTTTTGCGGAAAATAATTTCACGTCGCATTTTATGCCGGCCCTGAATGATGCCGGCGACCAGCGCGGCAAAGTTCTTGAGCGGAGCATCCGCAGCAAAAGTATTCGAACCGAACGTTATAAGTACGTTCGTTATTTAGAACAGCGCCCCATGATAGAAGAGTTGTTCGATATACGCAACGATCCTATAGAAGTATCTAACCTTGCGGAGAAATCTGAATATTCCGATATTCTTGCTTCGCTGCGTAAACTGTGTGACGACTGGATTCGCCAGGCGCAATAACATTATGCAAAAGCTTTATGAAAACGAAAAAAAGGAGATTTTTCAATGAGCGACAATATAAACAGGCGTGAGTTTTTAAGAGCCGCAGGTTTAATGGCGGCGGCGCTGGCAATTCCGGGATGCGGAGGCCACTTACAGCAGGCTTCGGATGGGAAATCTACGGACAAACCTAATGTTGTTATTATATTCTGCGATGACGTCGGTTACGCCGACATCGGTGTCTTCGGTGCCAAAGGATACGAGACGCCCAACCTCGACCGGATGGCGGCCGAGGGTGTGAAGTTCACGGATTTTTACGCCGCTGCGTCGTCGTGCACGCCGTCGCGGGCGGCGCTGATGACCGGCTGCTATCCGCAGCGCGTAAGCCTGCCCAATGTAATCGGCCCGAACGCTAAAATCGGTATAAGCGACCAGGAGCAAACCATCGCCGAAACTCTCAAACCGCTCGGCTACGCAACCGCCTGTTACGGCAAATGGCACCTGGGGCATCTTCCCAAATTTTTGCCGACCCGGCACGGATTCGACGACTACTTCGGCCTGCCTTACTCGAACGATATGTGGCCTCAGCACCCGACTAACAAGAACTATCCCGACCTGCCGCTTATCGAGGGTGAAAGGATCCTCGAATACAATCCCGACCAGACTCAACTAACTACCTGGTACACTGAGCGTGCCGTCAGGTTCATCGAGAAGAGCAGGGACCGGCCGTTCTTTCTCTATGTGCCTCATTCAATGGCGCACGTTCCGTTGTTCGTATCCGATAAATTCAAAGGCAAATCCGAGCGGGGTTTGTATGGCGACGTCATGATGGAAATCGACTGGTCCGTCGGGCAGATCCTTTCGACGCTGAAGCGATTGAATATCGACGAAAAGACATTGGTGATATTCTGTTCGGATAACGGGCCGTGGCTCAGCTATGGCGACCACTCCGGCCTGGCTACGCCGCTGCGTGAGGGAAAGGGCACGAGCTTCGACGGCGGACACAGGGAGCCGACCGTTATGCGCATGCCCGGTAAAATTCCCGCCGGCTCCGTCTGCAACGAACCCGCTTCGACGATGGATATTCTGCCTACTGTTGCAAAGCTGACCGGGGCGAAACTTCCCGATCATCGTATTGACGGCAAAGACATCTGGCCGTTGATGTCGGGTGAGCCCGGAGCTAAATCGCCGCATGAGGCGTTTTTCTATTACCGCGGCTTTGCGCTGGAAGCGGTTCGCAGCGGAAAATGGAAGCTACATCTGCCGCATAGCTACCGCACGCTTGCTGGACGGCAAGGCGGCACGGGCGGCCAGCCTGCCAAATACGAGCAGGGCAAAATCGGCCCGGCGTTATTTGACCTGGCCGGCGACATAGGCGAGCAGCACGATGTTTCCGCCCGGCATCCGGAAATCGCCAAGCGGCTCATGGCTCTGGCCGACGAGATGCGGCAGGACCTGGGCGATTCAACCAAAAAAATGACAGGGCAGAACAGAAGACCGCCCGGCCGGATATAACCAGCATCGGCAAAATCTGTACGGGTGGTTCACAAACTGCCCGTACTTTTTCAATACATGTAATTCCGGCCCGATATAAGGATAGTCAGCCGGATTGGGTAAAGTTTTCAAGAAAAGTTAAGGAATTTGTCGAAATTAATACAGTAGAGAAAACTAATTTGTGATATAATCGTATATATATACAGGCAGGCTTGAATTTATATTATATTTTGAGTCGTTATCATATTTGTTTGTTTTATCATAT
>Ga0114918_10004787_pt1 | contig 11719 bp, 18 predicted proteins | sample LantaG_FD_87015 | JGI IMG/M metagenome (GOLD analysis project Ga0114918, IMG submission 87015) | Deep subsurface microbial communities from Baltic Sea to uncover new lineages of life (NeLLi) - Landsort_02402 metaG | ecosystem: Environmental > Aquatic > Marine > Oceanic > Sediment | place... | reverse complement strand
TTCAACCAAACCAACTTCAAGCCTTAGATATAGCGGTGCTGAGTTTGAGTTTGAAACAATCGAACAAAACGTAACTACTTGGGAATTTATTGCACCAATTGGTTATCAAGGGTACGGTCAGTTTATTTTAGACGGTGATACACTTCAACCTTACGGACTTTACATATTAGAAGACAATTGGTCAATTGTAGAGAATCCAACAGCTACAACAGGTACAACTCAGTTAGGTGGTTCTTCAAGACCGATACAAGCGGTTGTAAGTAACTATGATAACAATCAAGTAGCATTTACAGTTCAAGAGGCTTACGAGTCGATAGATGGTTACAATTGTAACTATTATTCAGAATTAACTTTCGAAAAATTATAATATGAGAATACCACCTAGAATAATTAAAATAGACCGAACGGGGAATACCTCTGAGGGAAATAATCTTTGTGATTGGAGTACTGACTCATTAATTGATATAATTGATAACTGTTGGGATTTATTGATTGTAGACCGAGTAAAGGAAATCTTAAAAGGAAGAAAAGAGCGAATCGAAAAAAAATTATAAGTATGGGGTGGCGTAAGATATATTTAAACCTAGCAATAATATTCTGCTTGTGCTTATCCTATTTGACCATTGCTTATGGTGGCGAACACTTAACAGTTTATATCGGTCTTAGTTTTTACTTAATCTATAGATTGTATCTTATTGAGAGGTTTAGTAATATGTAAGTGTTTTATTAATAGTGGTGTTGTATCTTCTTTTGAAACATGAAACATTCTAGATAGTATTACAGATAGGGAGCGCATGGTAATATATTTTTGCTCATTATTTGATATCACATATATCTTATTTGGTGTCTTAACAACCCTCTTGAAGTTACTCTTAGTTTTTATTTTGTGGTGTTTTGTACTATCTATCCGCATCCTTTTAATGGGAAAAGAAAGTGATATATATTCTTCCATAAGGTCATGTATGGTATCAGTCATGATTAAGTGTTACGATATATTCTAATATTCTTGTCTTTATTGCTGGTTTTGCATAATCGTAACTGTAAACATCCGAATTATTTATGATATAGGTTTTATCCCAATTCTGTTTAATTGATTTTATACCACCACCTAATAACCAATTAAAAACTAATGCGTGGGCAAAATCCTCACTTATCATAAATACCTTACTTATTTTATCTTCAATATTAGAAAATCCAATCTGGGAACCATCTACGGTTAAATATACCCCGTTATCAACAGTGCTCACATAATATAACCCATTAAGATACTCACTTATTAATTTTTTCATGTATAATATTAATGAAAAAAACTAAAACTGTAAAGACTTAGAACGTACAAATTGAATGGTCCCCAAAGTCAGCCCAGTCATCGATATTGGTCTTAGGATAGTCAGTAATCATAATGGGTTCAATTTTTTCTATTTCTATGGTTTCTTTCATAATAAAATTTTGTAAATAAATACTTGCTCGGTACTCAAATAATCGGTATATTTGAATATGAATTTGGATATGGGGATTATTAACTGGATAGAATACACTGTTTGTGAAAAGGGAATGGACATTTTTCCTAGGTCTAAGTCGGTATGTACTACTTACAGGTCCTTTTGTGAGAGACTTAGGGATTCAATAGTTCGAGATAATTTAACCAAAAGAGAGGAAAATATTTTAAATTCAATAATGGCAAATGCTAATAGGGAATATTGTTTACCAATAGAAGTGATATCAGAAATATGTGCTAACTTTTATATCGATAGAAGATGGGATAGGTATATTAAACCCATAACCCTTATGAAAGGTGTTAGATGGCGGTTGCCAGACCAAAGATTTAAATTTTTTTAATAGCTAGTCCAACCACTATTATGGATTGGATTAATTTTAATTAATCCTCTAGCATATTCACTTTCTTTTTGATGTAAGAATTTTCTGGCCACACCACGAACCATAGCATCATCAAAGGCACCGATAAAGATTGGTGCTATAATACCCGTAAGTCTCATAATAGCAGAGTTTCTACTTCTAGTTTTACCTTTGATATATTGGTATAGTATTGGGTGGTCATCTTTAATAAGAACTGACATAGCATCCCATATGATTGTTGTTCGTGACATTGATTTTAAATACACTTGATGTATATTTATAATATATATAAATTAAAAATTATGAAAAGTATAGAAGTAAAAGATAGCACCCTAAAAGATATTTTAGCTGAAGGTGGAATAACCGTATTAGATTTCTGGGCACCATGGTGTGGTCCTTGTAAAGTTCTTGGGCCAATTATTGAAGATTTGGCTGGTAAGAATGAGGATGTTATGGTTGGTAAGATTAATATTGATTCTAATAGTAATTCAGCTGCAACATTTGGTATTAGAAGCATTCCAACAATTATATTTTTCAAGGATGGTGAAAAAGTTTCACAAATATCTGGCGTTAAACAATTGGGTGAATTGCAAAAAATAGTAGATAGTCTTAAGTCTTAATTAGACTTTTCCCATAACCTTTAGATATTTATAATTAAACAATAATTGTGAAGAGGATTGTAATAACAGAAAGACAGAGAGAGGTTTTAGCCAACTTCGAATTGAATGAGACTAATGACCATGGGATATTGGTTAAGAAAGTTGTTGACGACTTAAATCTTAACTATGAACCGATTGTTGGAACTTATCGAGAAGGTGGTGAATACTTTGAAAAGCCGATTGTTAAAATTAAGGCCGATGGTCAAACAACAACCCCTAAAGATTTACTAGATTACCTTAAATTAAAGAACAAGTCGATTGGTGAAGAGATGCTAAAGCAGATTGTTCTTGATTGGGTGAATGGTGATATCGAAGATTATACGTTGACTAAAAATGTTAGTATGAGTTAATGTAATGGACTTGAAGACTAAGATAAGGAAGGTGTTACGTGAATCATATGGTGATTTTAATAGCGACTTGGAGAGCATGTATCAAGATAAGATAACTGAGGCATTACTCCATGAAGACTTAAACAACAAAAAAGAGTGGGTCACTTATAACCAAGTTATTTTAGAATTAAAACATAATATTAAAGATATGTTAAGGGTAAGAGAATTACAATACAGACTTACCGATATCGAAGACCCAAACAACGCATGTATTTCAGTTATCAAAGAGGTCAAAACTAGGACCCCAGAACTAGAAAGGTTGTATCATAAAATAATGAATTTCTAAGTCAAGAAATTTATTTTTACTTTTTTTTCTTAGCATACTTTCACCAATCAAACATCTTGATGAAATTATGATAATTTTACCAAATTTAACTGTCGAAATGGGTGGTTGTAGACTATTTATAGTTATAATACAAAACAATAAATTGGGGTTATGAGAAATACTAATTTAAACACAAACAACGAACTTAATAAAAACATTTTAGACAAAATGTATGAGAAATTATTAAGGGATAATATTTCAACAGTATGTGAAGACCAAGAGTTAAGATTAGAAACTTACGACTTGATACTTTACGAATTAAAACGAGAGGGAGATTACAAAACTTATGAAGAAATTAAATACAGAATCACCGATGGTGAGAATCCAAATAAAGTATTCTATGATATAATATTACGAGGCGATTATTCTAGTTCATTAATATGGCTATTTAAGCGAAGGATTGAAGAGTTTATTGAAGAAGACTCTTACAACAGATTTCTATAATTAAAAAAGTGTGGCTTAGGTCACACTTTTTTTTTGAGTTATAATTGATTTATAAATTTTTATTCGGTATCTTTGGCTCGTGAGTAAATTAGATATAACCGATAGATTAGCATTCTTAGCTGAGAAGTTTGATGTTTTCGAAACCGAAATCATTAAAGCGTCAGATAATAATGATGAACAGGACGTGCCCTATAGTGAGTTTTTTGAAACCAAAAGCCTTCAACTTAAAGAGGGTGGTTGGGATATTCATGAAGTTGCTGAAATAACCAGTACTCTTGGTAGTGCTAAGGTTATTGCTATTCTTTCAACCAAATCAAATAAGAGGGGATTCCCAATTAAGAAGGTTAGTATTTCTTATGATGTATTCACTGAAATGGTTGGGGCTGACCCAACACCTAACAAGATATCTTTACAATGGATGTTGAATACATTTAGTCGGTTGATAAAGGATGGTGATTATGTTGAAGCTAGGCGATTTTGTGGTGAGGATTTACCACAAGCTAATGAATATTTAACACTATTCGAAGCTAATAAAAGGAAGAAGAAATTTAGGGTGATGGCCCAATATAGTCTTAAGGGTATAAAGGACATCACCAATATAAATGAATATAGAAATCTTGGTCAATTATTTGATGCGGTGGACCCGTTCATTGAGAGAGACCCAACTGGAATGGAAAGTTTGATGAATGGATATGTAAAACGTGGACAAGCAGAAATGCCTATTAGAGATAGGCGTTTTACTATCTACGTTCCATTAACTAGAGATGCTAGTACCATTTTCAACAACTTTGCTGGTTGGTGTACGGCTAAGGTTAATAATAGTAATTTTGAATATTATACTGCCAGTGATGGTAATAGAAAACCCAATGGTGATGTTTCAAAGTTATATATTGTAATTGATAATGGGTTCTTTGCTGGTGAAAATGAGAACATATATCAAGCCCACTTTGAAACTGGTCAGATTCACGATAGAAGTAATTCTAATATTAATTTGTATGACCTTGTGTTATCTAAGAGTGAATCTCTTACTAACTATTTTGGTCAAGAATTAATGGCCATGGCCAAGGACTTTAAAGGTGGTATGGATGATAACAGATATATCGATAGTTTGATAGACTTTGGATTCACGGAGGCATTATTTGATTTCTTTGATGACGAGTCGATTGTTATATCAATTGATTCTATGTCATCACGTAAGAAGAGACGAGTACCAAAGATTCCAGATGTGTCTAGGTTTAAAAATATAACACATTTTATAATTATGGATTCTGGTCTACACGAGTTACATCCTTCAATAGGTTCATTAAAAACCTTAAGGAATTTAACCCTTCGTGGAAATATGGTTGAGACACTACCAAGCGAGATTGGTAAGCTAACAAATTTAATATTTCTCAACCTTTGGGGTAATCCGATTTCGGTTATTCCAGATGAGATTAAATATTTAGATAAATCAATGGGTGGGAAGCTAAACACGTTGGTGGTAGAAAGAGATAAGATTGGTGAGGTTAATTATCAGAAACTTAAAAAATTGTTACCAGATACAATAATTACTTAAGAAATTAAAAAATAAATGATAATAAAAAAGCCTCACTGTTTATCAACAGTGAGGCTTTTTTATTATCGGACAACTATTTATAAACAAGTTGTTGCTGACTAAAATTAAATAAACATAGTGTTATGAAAGAAATGAAAATGAATTGGAAAAGAGTAAACAACGGTCCAATTAACGAACCAATCTTAGAATACCTTGAAAGGTTATTCGATGAAGAAATCGATAAAGGATATAAAATAAAAGTAGCCATTGGTACTGATTCTCAAAAGAGCGGTAAGGGTTATAAATTTGCAACTGTTATTCTAGTAATGACTGAGGAAAGTATGGGTATTGAAAAGGGTGGTGCTGAATTAGTTAGTGGTAGAGGTGCTATGATTATAGCATCAACTTGGTGGGAAGAAATGAAAGCTAGTACTAGGCTTAAGAAGCACAGAGAAATAGAAGTTCTTAACCAAAGAATGCTTTTAGAAGTTAGTAAGTCTATCGAAGTTGCATATGAAATACAATCATTACTTGAACTTTACGGTATCAAGTTAGAAATTCACGCAGATATCAATCCAGATATCGATAGGGGATTATCTGCTGGTGCTTTGAATGAAGCGGTTGGTTACATTTTAGGTATGGGATATGATTTCAAAATTAAGCCAGATGCGTGGGCTGCGAGTAATGCCGCAGATAGTTTATGCTAATAGTTGATTTTGTTCCATAAAATCCGTATCTTAGATTAAAGATATGATAATATGAAAACATTTTATTTAAAGAGTACCGACAATGAAGTTATCAACAAAGTTGATGCTAAAAGTATTGATGAGGCGATAGAGTTACTATCGGTGATTAAAGGTTTACCGATAAAGGCGTTGTTAGAAATTTATAAAGTGGAATAAATAATGGTGGGTTAATACCCACCATTGTTGTTTTATTTTTATACATCTCGATTTTTTTGAACTTTAGAATATATTTATAACTAAAGAAATAATATTTTTTCAAAAATTAATCGACATGTCAGAGAAAAAAGAACAAAAAATTGTTAAAATTACAGAAGATAAATTAGTTGACTTAATTGACAACATAGTTAATGAGGCTGTTGCACAGAAGAAAACAGAGTGGATTGCAGAACAAGCTTTTAAAGGTAATTTATTAGAAGGTAGAATTGCAAAACTTGAGAGTCTTTTAAGTAAAGCAACAATTACTAAGAAAGGTAGGTAATTTAAGGTTTAAAGATAATATATATAGCTGGTTATGGAAACATAGCTGGCTATTTTGTTGTCTAAACTTTGCTATTTACTACCCAAAATATCTTACTATATTTCAACCATGAAGTTAGAAAAGGAAGTTAATCCAATATCTGTACCTATCAATGTAGATATATTTATTGAGGCCGCAGAAAAAGCATTTGATTGTGCTAGTGGTGGTGTTTCAGAATTCTATCCATGGAAAAAACCAGATATACCAACTGATTTCAATATTGGGGTTATTGTGGGTTCTAGTGGGTCTGGTAAATCAACATTATTAAAAACATTTGGAACTGAAGAAAATCCTAAGTGGCACTTGAGTAATGCAATTGTGTCACACTTCGGAGACCCAGACAATGCAATAAACTTACTAACAGCCGTAGGGCTTAATTCTGTGCCATCTTGGTATAAGCCATATTCAGTATTATCTAACGGTGAACAGTTTAGAGCCGATTTAGCTAGGAAAATTAAAGACGGTGCCGTAATAGATGAATTTACATCTGTAGTTGATAGGAACGTAGCTAAGGCCGCTTCTGTTGCATTAGTTAGATATATTAAAAAGAACAATATTAATAACGTGGTCTTATCCACATGCCATCGGGATATCCTAGAATGGTTAGAGCCAGATTGGGTGATAGATACTGACTTAGGTGAATACACCGAAGGTTTTTTTTTGCTCGACCAGAAATTAAAATCGACATTTATAGAGCAGATAAAAGCATCTGGCCCATGTTTAAAGACCATCACTATTTAACTGGGGACTTATCTAATGCATCAAGATGTTATGTTGGGTTCTGGGAGGGTAATCTAGTTGCGTTCGGTGCGGCCATGACGATGCCAAATGGTTTTATCAAGAATGCTTGGCGTGGACATAGAACAGTTATACTACCAGATTTCCAAGGTTTGGGGATTGGTGTTAGGTTCTCGGATGCCATAGCACAAATACATATAGAACAGGGTCATAGATATTTTTCACGCACAGCACACCCACGTATGGGATTCTATCGTGAACACTCTAACCTATGGAAACCAACATCTAAGAATAAAAAATTAAGAAAGGATATTACACATGAAAACTTATTCAACAATCACTATGCTGACAACACTAGGGTTTGTTTTAGTCACGAATATATTGGAAAAAATTTGGTGGTTTAAAAATTTATCCGTATCTTTACAACTTACTAAATTAAAAGGTATGAAAAATGATAATAAAACATTAATGATTCTGATTTTAATCCTATCAACAGGATTTATATCCAATCTTTTATATAGGAACACATCACACAATGAAAACTCAGACTCTATGGTCTTTTTGGATAGTGATACAATTACTACCACAGTAGAATCCACACTTCCAAATAATTTCGTTTATACATACTCTAGATTTAAGGTCTTCAATCCAGATTTAGATTCTTCAACAGTATTCACATTCAATAAAGTTTGTGGTTATTATGATTTAGACACAACCACTGAAATGCTTGGATGGTGTGTTGGTCAGATATTATTAGAATCTGGTGCAAAGCAATATCATCAAGCAAGTCACCCTAAGGCTGGTCAATTAGTTAGGTCAAGTGGTGGTGCTATAGGAATAGCACAAATCTTACCATCAACAGCATACGGATACTTAAAGAAATATGTAACTACTGAGGATGCAATAGATATGGCTTCGTTGGGGTGTACACCATTTGATTTCATTGTTGCCGACTCTTGTAGTAGGTCAAGTGGAATTAACTTAAGTAGGGAGTGGCTTAAGGATGAAACAAATAACTTAATCCTATGGGGTTATATTATGAGAAGAAAGTTAAACCAACGACCAAATATTTTAAAGGTATTGATTACTTATAATGCTGGGACTAGTGGGATGAATACTTACGTGAATAATGGTGGTCAATTACATAACCACAAATATGTTAAGGGGATTAAGAAGAAATTGAACTATGCTGATAAAGAGGTATTAATGACCTCTTACAATCATTAAGAAATCATTGTTAAGTCTATTAGCACCCATCTTATGCCAAAAGCCTCTGCTTTGTGCCTGTGGTGTTAATAGAATCTTGTGAGCCTCTGGAAAAGTATCCCATATAGCTAAGATTGTTTCACTTATAATTTCCATTGATTTATATTGGTGGTCTGGTCTAAGTTGAATGAAGACAAGTTCTATTGCCATGTCTATTCCAGTAGCATTGGCTGTTCCGAATGAACCAACCTCTCTGTCATTATACATTATTCTAAAGGTTGTTACATCTGGTGTTTCATCAGTTGCTTGAATTTCAACTTCTTCTCTGAATAATCTTTTAATATTTACCTTAGTGGATTCTTTGATATCCCATTTCTTTCCAGCTTCCTTCTCCATCTTTTTAAGACGAGTATAATAATCTGGAATTTCTACAAGGTGGTCCATGGCAATTTCTTTCGCCATTGATTTAGTGTTAACGTGCTCCATTTCGATTTTAATACCCATAGAGAGTTCTTTATCTATCTTCTGGATACTTACCTTAAATTTATTAGCGATGTCCTTCTTAGACATCTTATCACTCAAACCGCCCTTGATTTTATCCTTATTCATATTAATAAATACATATGGACATAAAAAAAGGCTCACATAGTGAACCTTTTAATATTTCTTATTTTTTCTTAGGTAGACACTTAATGACTATGACTTCTTTCTTGTCATCGTAATCGATTCTAAGGGTATCACCTTCTTTAACGTTACCACCAAGTACTTCATCCGCAATTGGGTCTTCCACGTATCTTTGAATAGTCCTAGCTAATGGTCTAGCCCCGTATTCTGGGTCGTATCCTTTCTTAGCTAAGAAATCAATGGCATTTTTACCCAATTTAAGTTGGTATCCCATTTCATTGATTCTATCTTCAAGCATTTCTAACTCTTTGTAGATAATCTTATCAATGTCTACTCTCTTAAGTCCGTTGAATATTATTGTATCGTCAATTCTATTTAGGAATTCTGGTTTGAATTTATCCTTAAGTGCTTTCTGAATAATTGAAGCGGCTCTTTCTTCTTCCTTAGCAATTTCTGCACCAGTTGAGAATCCTAACCCCTTGCCGAATTGAGATAATTCTTTTACACCGACATTGGATGTCATGATAATAAGGGTATTTCTAAAGTTAACCTTCCTTCCAAGACCATCGGTTAAGAATCCTTCATCTAATAATTGAAGTAATACATTGAATACGTCTGGGTGTGCCTTCTCAATCTCATCGAATAAGATAACGGCATGTGGTTTTCTACGAACCTTTTCAGTTAATTGCCCCCCTTCTTCATATCCAACATAACCTGGTGGTGGACCAATAAGTCTAGACACCGTATGTTTCTCCATGTATTCTGACATATCCATTCTAACGATATTTTCATCATCACCGAATACTTCTCTAGCTAATAATTTAGCCAAATAAGTTTTACCAACACCAGTTGGTCCTAAGAATATGAATGAACCAATTGGTTTCTTTTGATTCTTAATACCAATACGACTTCTTTTAATGGCTTTAACCACTTTCATTACTGCTTCATCTTGACCAATTACCATACCTTTAAGGTCTTTGTCTAGATTCAATAGTTTTTTAGTTTCTTGGCTCGATATTTTTGAAATTGGGATACCAGTCATCATTGATACGACCTCAGCAACCAATTCAACACCGACAATTGTTCTCTCGGTGTCAATTTTTTCCATCCACTCAGCCTTAGCTTTTTCTAATTGTTCCTTAAGCTTTTTTTCTTCATCCCTAAGTTTAGCCGCAACTTCATAGTTTTGTTTATTAACAACAGCGTATTTCTCTTTTTCTATTTTTTCTTTATCGGCTTCAAGTTTCTTGATATTATCTGGTGTTTCAATGTTAACATTGGTAGTAGCCCCAGCCTCATCTAAGATATCGATTGCTTTATCTGGCATAGCCCTATCTGATATGTATCTATAAGCCATTTTAACACATTCCTCAATTGCCTCATCAGTATATGTTACCTTGTGATGGTCTTCATATCTTTCTTTAATATTTTGAAGAATGACAATTGTTTCCTCAAGAGTTGGTTCTTCAACAAGTACTGTTTGAAATCTTCTAGTCAACGCACCATCCTTCTCAATGTTCTCACGGAACTCATCAAGTGTGGTTGCACCAATTACTTGAACTTCTCCCCTAGCTAACGCTGGTTTGAAAATATTCGAAGCATCTAATGAACCAGAAGCATTACCAGCACCAACTATGGTGTGTAACTCATCAATAAATAATACAACATCTGGATTGGCTTTAAGTTCTTCAAGGATAGCTTTCATTCTTTCCTCGAATTGTCCTCTATATTTTGTACCAGCAACAATTGACGCTAAGTCCAAAGAAAATATTCTCTTATCTAATAAATTGATTGGAGCCTTACCTTCATTGATTAACATAGCGAGACCTTCAACGATGGCAGTTTTACCAACACCAGGTTCACCTATCAATACTGGGTTGTTCTTTTTCCTTCTAGATAGAATCTGTGAAACTCTTTTAATTTCTTTTTCTCTACCAACAACTTGGTCCAACGCACCACTAGATGCTAATTTAGATATATCTCTACAGAAGTTATCTAATACTGGTGTTGCACCCGTTTTCTTAATTGTTGTTTTTTTCTTTGGTTTTTCTTCTTGATGGTCAAAACTGTAATCCTCATCTTCTGCCGCATTTTCTTCGTTCATATTTCTAATTGTTTGTTTAAAACTTTTATAATTTACACCCAAGTCAAATAAAACTTTAGTTGTAAGGGTGTCGTTGATTATGATTGCCATCATCATGTGTCTAGTATCAATCATAGTATCACCCAATTTATCACATTCATCATCAACTGAGTTGAATATTTTCTTAGTGAGGTGATTGAATGGTCTTCTAATTTTCTTTGTTTCAACGACACTACTACCCATTTGGGTTTTGTTAGTTACATCGAAAACCAAGTCATACATTTGGGTGGTGTCAACACCCATGGCTTCTAAAACCTCGACACATTGATTGTTGTAATCTTTTAGTATTGAAAGTGTTATGTGTTCTGGTCTGATTTTAGCGTCACCCATTTCCTTTGCAATGTTCATTGAATTACCAATGATTTTCTTAACTTTAGGTATAATCTCTCTATTCATAATTTGTTCAAATATACGGTATTATTATTTATAAAACAACCTTGATTTATACTAATAAATACCGTATATTTGAACAATAATATAATAACGTTAAAAGTAAATCTTAAAAACATGCTATTAAACAAAACAGAAAAAGATGGT
>Ga0114918_10004786_pt1 | contig 11720 bp, 8 predicted proteins | sample LantaG_FD_87015 | JGI IMG/M metagenome (GOLD analysis project Ga0114918, IMG submission 87015) | Deep subsurface microbial communities from Baltic Sea to uncover new lineages of life (NeLLi) - Landsort_02402 metaG | ecosystem: Environmental > Aquatic > Marine > Oceanic > Sediment | place: Baltic... | reverse complement strand
TGATGCACCAACGGTTGGGATGTTGCCGTTTGACCATAATGATACAACTTGACCATATCCTTTTTGTTCATCATTTATGTTAGCAGCAGTCATAGTAGCAGCATTTAGTTCCGCTGCCAATAACTGAAACTCCACATTATTGCGTTTGTTGATTGCTTTGACTCGCGCTGATTCATGCCATATTCCTGTTGCACCGTGTCGGGGATAACTGCCTCTATTATCAGTGATAATACCTACAGGTGATGCACCACCACCAACAATCACCTCAATAGTTCCTTTCCATACACTGTTGCGTGCTTTCAGCAAATGCGGGTTTGTTTCAGGTCCTGCTTTGAACTCAACCGCGCTCACATATTGACGCAATCCGTAGTCAATGTTGCCACCTTGAGTTTGAACATTGCTTCTATCAAAATATGATGGTGAACGGAACTCTTGTCCTTCTGCTGTGGTATATCCTTCTCCATCGCCTATCACTTGGATGTCAGGGTTGAATGGGATTGTTCCCATAGGTCTGATACCTGTTCCGGCTTCTATGGATGCAATGAAGTCTTTTGATGCATACCCTACTCCTGATTGAATGACGAGAGCATCACCTTCAATGCCCATGTAATAGCACCATTCGCCGTTATCCAATATGGCTTTACGGCATCCAAATGTTCCTGGTACTCCTCTTGGGTATCCGCTGAGTGTTCCTCTAGCGTCGGGGAATATGGCGATATTATCAACATGCAATCTGTGAGCGCTACTCGGACCACCATTATACACAATGAATGTTCCTGATTTTGTTTTGACTGTTGAACCAGTAATAGTCGTTCCTTGCACATATGTATTATTTGAATACGCGTAGTGATAAGGTCCAACTACTGTTGGGTCACTGGATTTGACACCAGCAAATGGTCTCATGCTTACGGGATTAGGTGCCCATGTGTGTGCTGTCATTGTCGCATCCAATGTGATTTTCATACTGTTGTTTGGACCTGGGAATATACCCATTGACTGGTTCTCAAAGAATTGGTCTGGGAATAATGGGATTTCAGCCAATGCTCTTGTTGAAGCATACTGTGTGCCTAATTGGTAATCGTGTTGGACAGTGCCTAGTTTTTGAAACATACGGTCTTGCACAGTTGTTCCGTCATCACATTGAGTATCGTCTCCAATATATGGGTCAACAAATATAGAACTGCCATATTGGAAACCGTTTGCTGCAACCCATAGTACGAATGTTTCGTGTGTGTTCCCATTAGAATCTATAAACCATTTTCCTTTCCTCCCAGTATCTGTAGGTGGGATTCTAAACTCACCGCTAACGATGTCAAAATATGCTGCTGATGCGCCGTTTGGTAAATAGAATCTAGCAGTTGGGTTCGCTGCGTCACCACTACTTGGAGGGAAACATATGTGCCCCCAACTTGCCAATGCTGCCGATTTGTTATTCATTGGTTTGACTGTGACTTTATTTGGATTCCCTGTGTTGTCAATGACATTGACAATCGCCCCTGCTGGTCGTCTGGTGTTCCACCCAATACGAGCGATTGGGGATGGGTCATAGGTTGGTTTGGTGTCTTTACCACCTTGACCTACACCACCAAAAGAAACGCTCACTACAGGCCCTCCAGGAGTAATTTCTTTAATTGGGTGAGAATCTGGTGAACCGTCACCTACAAAGTCGGTATCGGTGCTTCGGATGTCATCCAACAACCCAACACCCTTCAATACCAATGTTCGCCCACTACTAGTTTTGCCTTCTCTAAACTCCGTCAACCTACCACGAGTCTGCATGAACTCAACAGATATGAAATTGTGGTCTTTTGGATTGATGTCTTTACCGACAAACTTAGATAATTGCATTGTTCTGGATTTCATTGTAGGTTGCATCACAATACAATGTGTTTTGTTGATTGACCAGTTATCAATAATATCAAACATTTCGTACAGATTTGACCGATGATTAGTCGGAGGTCTGTCAAATACTCCATTGTTGTTGTTTGCTGCTTCTTCGGTTGGACTCATTACGAATGCGTCTGGTGCAGATTCAACAGGTGGGTCTTTTGTTTGAGCCGATGCTGACCCTAATGTTCCAGATTGAGATGGTCTAATTATCAATTTGTGATACTGAGATGCATGTGATGGGTTTGTCACATGTGATGCTATGATTCCCATTGGGGGTTTTTGAGGAGAATCTATTGGGTTTTGAGGCATATAATTAACAGGGGTTTTGCTAGTATTCAATGATAATTCATATGCTGACCCACCTGTGTTGTCACCGACTAAACGGTGTGGTTTGAATGCCACACTGCCTGTGCCTAAATCATCGTCACTGATACGGATGATACCACCAGGGGAATGTAATGTTGTGCCACTTGCCAGTGCCGTTTGGATGTGGTCAATAATCTGTAGTCCTGTGGCGCTTGGATTCGGCACAACATCACATGCAGGTACTGTCTTCGTGACACACAGTGCAGGTCCTTTCAATGTTCTATGGACTATTTGACCACCTGTAGCGGTATGTGCTGTTGTGAATGCCGCATACGCAGCACTGAGTGTTAAAGTATTTGCTGAATAACTGATTGTGACTGTTGCTGTGCTTGCAGCAGCAGCGCCTCTAACCCCATTCACCATCAAATCATACGCATCAAATGTTGACGAGTCCACACCGAATGCTTTCGCAGCATTTGGTTTGAGATTGACTTTGGTGTTAGTGGCTGTCATTGCCCCTGTCGTTGTGCCGGATGCTGAGTATCCAATTGTTGCACCTGTCAAATCAATGGCATTATAATGAATCTCAACATACGGGGCCATGTCAACACCACTACCTGACAGTGAAGGCACTTCCAATATGGCAACACGGTCTGTGTCTTCAGGAGTTAAGTGGAGATTGTATGTGTCAAATGTTCCATCCTCATTAGCAGATGCGTGACCTTTCAACAAGAATGGTTGTGGTGAAAAACCTGCTCCGCCAATTGCTATGATGCTGCGTTGGTCTAAGTCCACACCAGCCATTCCATTTTCAGCAACTTGGGTAGCCGTTGATGTGGTTTCCACTGATAATGCTGACCCTATGAATGCTTGTCTGTGCATATCTAAAATTGTTCCAATTGGTATTTGGTCACGCATTCCAACACTAGCACCATCAAAATATGCCATGAATGAATCTGATTGTCCGTCAAGATTACGGCTCACATGTTCTTCCATAGATGGTGGCAGTGTGCGTAAAAATGGATGACCACTGATTTGTGTGTATCTGTATCGCCCAGTGTGCCCTGCTTGAAATCCTTCGGGAAGACCTGATGCAGCCCAATTGAAAGCAAACGGATTGTTTGTTGTATCTGTCGCTATTTGTTGGTTGAACATAAATCCGTGATTACCATTGGCTTCATCAACAACCATCTGTCCAGTTCTGTCCACTACTTGAGTACTCATACCTGGCGCTCGTAATGGTTTTCCTGTTCCTGAATCAATGAGTAAATCTGAATTGATGATTGCTATTGATGAACCCAATGATTTGTTGTGGGTGGTATCATATCCAGCGTGAGCGTGTAGTGAGTTTTGTAATCCTGCCCCGTCATAATTGAGATGGATACTGTATATTTTTAGTCGTGCGTTGCTACCATTTGCATACAAATCGTATCCAGATAATCGCACTCGTTCTGGTGGGGATGTTTGGTATGCCTTACCTGTCTTTTCATCAACACCCGTTGGGTTGATAATCAAGTTGATTGGAACATGGTGGATGTCACCGTATGGTGTTTTATACACACCATTACTGTATGTTTCATCTGTGTGAAAATCCATTGATGTGTTAGCAGTAGTTATTTTACCTGTGATATATTCGTGCAGTTTGTATCCTTGTTCAGAACTGATATACCAATAATTGGCATTAGCCGATGCATCTACTTTGAGATTCAATTCTAATGTTGGTATTTCAACGGGTTCTTCAAATCTCCACAGACCGATAGTATCACCCGACACCATCAACGGACCTGCTCTAATACCACTTTCATTGTATCCACGCCTCCAGTGTACTCCTTCAATCGTGCCACGGAACTCACCGCCACGACCACCAAGATATAAGTCAGATGCTGATTGGCTCAATGTCACCTTTTTGTTGACTTTTTGAGATGCAATCAATTCAGCGTTGACATACAGTTTGACTTGTTCACCTGTGAATATACCTACAATGTGTATCAGGTCTCGGACATTTTTATTCAATGCCGACTCCAATCCCAAACTACTATTGAATTGATTGTGAGTGCCATGAATCGCTACATTTGGGTCTGTTGGATATACAATCCCATCCCACCCATTGTGAGTCGCTGATGATATGTTGGGTGATGCTGATGATACACTCACTGTTTGTGAACCCAATTCGGGGTCTTGGGTGTGGACAATGAATTGAGCAGGGCCTGGTGTGCCAACTGTTCCGATATGTAATTCAAACACACCTTCTTTCATAGCGATAATCCCACCACAATCTGGAATAACCCACGCTTCAATAGTGAATGATTTGGTGACTTTACCTATCCCAAATCGGCTGTTTGATTGTTGGCTTTGACCCACGCTTGAATCGTATGCGTTGCCATGAGTTGTCTTCAAACCAGTCTTATTGAATGGTGCTTGAGGAACAACAATACCATCGGACACACCGTTGAAAAACAAAGCAGTGCTTGATTTACCAATAACTGTCATATCATCACAACCCCACAATCATATCAATTGGTTTGAACTCTAAACTATATGTGTATGATGTTGCACCTGCTTCGTATGCAAACTTAAAACTAATCACCGTGCCACGAATACCAGTATATACATCGGTTGAACTGAACCCTACAGTGGCTGCGTTGACATTGGCTAACGAACCTTGTCTGTCAGCAGGACCTAGCCCTGTGACAAGAAGGAAATTGCGAGCAACCATATTGTTGCCATTAGCCGCTGCTGCTTGAATGATGGATTGATATGGGATTTGGATACCTACAATATAATCATCAGATGCACCAGCGGTTGGGTCAAGTGTGTTGAAGTTCTTGCTTATACTCTTTTTATCGTCATTAGTATCCAGTTGGAACAACTCACCCACAGCCCCCATAACATTGCTGTTAGCAGTATTGGCAATAAGGTCTTGGATTTTATCACCTGCTGAACGACATGTGTTAGCACTCCCACCTCTAAATGAACTGAACGATGGCGGTTTGGTTGCCGCCTGGTTTTCAGTGCCGCTTGAGTCATTGACAGTTGACCAAAATGTTGGTGTTCCTGAATCCCCATTAGCACCTGCTTCTTGTTGAGTGATATTAACACGACCATTTCCTAATGTGATGTTTTGACCCACCACTAAAAGTGGGGTAAATGCATCGCTGAGTTTCTGGGAATTAGCCGCAGTATGAGTTGCGCTGGTTATCACAGTACCAGTGTTGCTGGTGTTGGCTAACGCAGCGCTGAGATATGTGGCTAGTTCGTGTGCCACACTTACAAATCCCCCACCACTAGGCCCTGTGTTGTTTAACAGTGTGGCATTGTTCAAACTGATTAGAACTACACCAGCGCCAGGGAATGTCGCTGCTCCTAATGTGCCTGTTAGAATGAACTTGAATGTGATTTTGCTACCGTCGCCAATGCTTTGTAAATATGTGCTACGGATATAGAATGGTTTGTCAGCAATGTCTTGCATGGTCACTGTTCCGCCATCTCCTGTAAAGTATGTAGAAGACACAGTGTTTGCGTCACGGACATTTGGCCGAGTGAAATCAATGAATGATAATGATTGGCTAGGCATTGTCGCTATTTTCGTGCAATCATCATCACGGCATACACCGTCAAGATTGATACCGATACTGACTATATTCAGGTCTGCACCAAATCGTTCACCCACCACTGGTACTGGTATGGCTGCTACACCACGACCAATTGATATGCCGAACTTCTCAGCATCTAGACTGATGATTTTACCATTGCGTTGAATTAAACGGATTGGAACTGACATTAAAACCACGACCCTATTCCATCTGGGACCCAAGCGGGCATAACAACCGATTTTTGTCGTATTTGTTCGCTAATAATAATGCTCAGTTCTTTGGCAAACTTCTCTTTTTCTCTATCATTAGATGCAATTATACCTGATACATCTATGTTGAAATTGAATGTGTTGCCACTTTCTCTGAGAACTCTTGCTAGCCCATTAACGAGTGTGCTGAGTGTTCTGTCGCTATATTGCTCACCGCTCAATTTGACAGGAACATTGCCACCTTTCAATGGGATAACGGCTTCAGGTCCTGCTTCGCCAACCATACCCAATGTTGGTCTGCTGACCATACCACCGTCTGCGAACATCTTCAGTGGTCCTGGGAACGGTCCAAAACTATTCCCACCAACACCAGGTACCCAATCAGGGATACCCATTTTCGGAATCATACCTGCAATTTTATCATTCCAAAGGTCAGTAATGGCTTGAAAAGGTACCCTGACAAGTTTCAAAAATCCTGTTTTTAACTTACTAGGTAAGGATAGAATCGTATTCCATACCTTCATTGCTGAAGCATAAAGTGATGTTTTGAAATCAATCCACTTTTGATGGACTCCTGCGAAAACACCCATTACTGCACCAGCGATACTAGAACCAAGTCCACCCAACCATGCAGGTATGCCCAGGAACCAATCCTTAATGCCACCGAAGAAATTACCTACGCTTGTCCATGCATTACCCATCATTGCCCAAAAACTATCCCACTTTTTACCAATCCCTTTACCGATTGATGAAGCCAAATCAAAAACGAAGTCTTTTATTCCAATAAAGAATGCTGCGATTTCATCCCAGTATCTAACAACGAGTACTATTATCATCACCACTACTGCAATAATGACCATCGGAATGAATGCTAGTGTGAAACCAAATAAAACAACTCCATTCAAAAGCCATGCTGCTGCTATGAGAAGTGCCCCGACAATGATTGTCCACCATGCGCTTACCTTGCCTGTCATAACTGCCCATGCTAATCCTATTGCTACAGTGATTAACACAATTGGTAGCATAACAGTGGTGAAAGTTGCCATACCCAAGAATCCTAGATATCCTAATAGTGCGCTCGCTCCTAACATAAGTATGGCAGCAGCGACAGATAAAGCAAGAACCAAACTGTCTGTTTTAGCCATAATCCATCTAAATGCCCCGACAACTAGTATTGCTGTTATTACTATAATAGCAGCAGGAGCGCCGAATATCAACCACGCTGCAGCGCCAGCGACCAAAGCAACGGTAAGCACACCAATAGCACCAGCAAGACCTGACCCACCATCTTCGCCAACCAATATGACTTTGAATCCGGTTATCATCTCTCCTAGAATTGGTATATCATTTGCCCATTGAGCCAATGGACTACTTGCATCTGCGAATATCGCTACGAATATCGCGAGCGCGATTCCGAGAACTAAGAATATGCCAGTGATGAACATTACGCTGCTTGCTAAACTGAAGAATGCTTTGCCCATTGTTGATGTGCCTTTGGATGCCACCTTCGCAGCACCACCATATTGTGTCATCAAACCAACAAGACCAGTTAGAATGGTTGTTTGTTTCTCATCACCTTTATTACTTTTATCTGTTTCATCGCCCTTCTTTTTTGTGCCCTTCCATACTGTCTTCAGGCCTTTCGTTATGTTTTTTAATTGGAGATACTGTTTAACCCCTGGAAAATTGATGACGGATTTGTGCAGTTTTAGATAGCCTTTTTCAGCCAGACCTAGTGAAATAGTCGCAGCATCCCATTGTTCAACCAAGTCTCTGGTGCTTTGTGTTGCTGCCTTTGTACCATCCGCCATTTGCTTTCACCTCACTCGTATGGGAACGCTTCGTCAGCGCCCTTGCTTGATGCTACATCACTGCCTGATTTCATATCTTTGGTTGCGTTTTCCATCTCTTCGGCTTCTATCTGCTTTGCTGCGGATGCCCATACGAATGACTGCTCAAATACTTCAGGGGTCATAGCGTTGACATCAGCAATGCTGATTTTGTAATGGGTGGCAACAAAGTATATTGAAGAGTCTAACATGAATGTGATATTGTCAGACGAAGTACCAGTTTTAATAAATAGGTATATCTCGTCTATTCGCTGTTGCCATCTTCCAAAGGGCCTGCTATCAAGTCCTGTGGTTGTGGTAGGATTGCTGCCAGTTGCGACCCAACAAATTGGTTCAACCCAATCAGTTGCGTGGTGTTGGTGGCAGGAGTGGTGCTAACAATGCAATTCTCATACATGTAGCGCCAATAACCAGCGAGGTTGATTTCAACCTCACCTGATGCTGTAATTCTAATGAAAGACTTAATGGCTTCTTGCATGTCTAAAAAAGACAATTGCTTTACCTGTACTTTCATTACAAGATTAGGATTTTCTTGGTCAACTCGTATCGTATGTTCCGATACGGAATCGTTGGCCAGTATAGCACTTAAGTCGCTAATTACCTGTTCGTCTTGCCCGTTATTCTTCTTGTCTCTCTTCTCCATTTGACTCACTTACTTCACTTCCTTGTGCAACTGCCGTTTCAACGGGGTTTGCGGTATCCTCTTCAGCAGCCGTTTCAACGGGGGCTTCGGTGGAATCTAATTCATTGAGATTCAAACGCTCAATGAGTTCGGCTTTTGTGCCGTATTGTGCGAGATTACTCTCAGCACATAATGCTTTCAATTCAACTACAGTCATAGCATGGTAGTCCAATTCTTCTGTGAATGGTTCATCTGTTGGGGATGCTGCTTCGGGGTCAAATGTTTCAGCCGCTGCAATCAGTTTTGCAGTTTCTTCATCTGCTGCTGCTGCTGCTGCGATTACTAATGCTTTCAATTCTTCTTGTCTTGCTTTACGGGATTTTGACCCTGGGTGCATATTGTATCTCGGCATTTTAATCAACTCAACAATGGAATAATGTATCAATACTTTTCACAGAAACATGCTTTGGCATGATTTTAACATTGGTGCGGATAACACCCTTGTCTTCGGGGATTGGTAGTGGTGCTTCACTGATGATGTAATCATCAATTAGAACTTGGATTTGTTCACGGACTGTACCGCTTCCTTGTTTGATGAGTGTTAATGATATAGGTGCAAGGTAATCTCGGTCAACAGTATGTCGTAGGTCATGCCATAGCATTGGGTCATTGATGATAACTTCTAGTTCTAATTCATATTCAGTTTTACCTTCAACTGCATATACAGGCATACGAGTGCCAGCGAATGGGATTTGGTCAGTAGTGGTATTCATAGCAATATCTGTGCCACGAATAGTCCAATGTTGCATGGTGTTATTCTTACCTGTTAGATTGAACTTGGTGACTCGTGCCATTGTTTGGCCGAATGCTTTGATTTCACCGTTGTAGAACATATATGGTTTTTGAGTATATGGTGCAATACCAGCAACCTTGCGGTTGGTAGGGCTATCTGCAGTGTTTTCAAACATACGGTGTGCGGTGTATCTATCACCTTTGAAGTTGGTTTCTTTACGGCCTGTGTCAGTATAGACCATCAATGAATCAAAATTGATACCTAATTTGACTTCCGAGTCTGCGTCAGCACCTAATGTCCAATCCTTCACTTTGCATCCTTTGAATACACGGGTCAAGGTCTTAGCGTCTTGAACGCCACCTGGAATGTTTGAACCAGTGCCTGTTTCAGTTGCATGTGAACCAACATTGTGTGTGCGAATAGATGTTTCAAGCGCAAACGATGGGGTTGTATGGTTGCTGAATAGCAACCTTTCGGTTGGGTTGGTAATCGCGAGAGTGGCTTTATCCACATCAGGTCCGTTGGTTGAACCAGCACCATACCGTAGCACACGGCAAGTCTTACTATTCGCATGGTTGAAACCTAATGGGCTATCAAGCCACACGGTCTTAATAGTACCGTCTGACTTTGCGATAACACGGCGTATTTCAGTGGTTTGGGTTTTGTTATATGCAGTAGATGAGAATTGACTCCATGTGTTGGTAGGTCCTGAATCAGTTGGTATGTCAAATGTATCTGTATCTTCAATAGCGATGTAATCACCGAGGTCAATTGCTGATACTGCGTTCAAATCCAAATGACTGTCTCCTACTGATGCCGCAGTTGCTAGAGTCGGGCTGGCTATAGGCGTAGCAGTTGGTGCTTTGATTGCTTCACCGCCAAGACAATAATACAACCAACGAGGGCTGTTCATCATCAATTCAAATGAACCACCTTCATTGCTTTGCTTGCCTGGAACTTGCACGACGACATCACGGCCAATCCCTACAATATGAGCACGCTTAATTTCGTTCTTTGTGTCTGGTAAAACTACTGTAGCAGCCAATCCTAGGAATTGGTCAGTCAGTACAGATTCATCTGCAGTGTTTGCTTGAGTGTGAGTGTCTGAACCTTGGTCAAGTGTTGGGGTATTGAGAGTATGGATATACATTGAATCCGTAGCAATTGACGCACCAGCCACTGTGATTGTTGGAGATACTGTGAGAACTGTCACAGTAGTGAACTCGTGTTTAACAATGGTGAATATCTGTCCACTTGCAGCATAATCATCTGCAACATGAGTACCAAGACCGTGAAGTGTGAGACTTGAACCAACTAACATACCCAATGGGTATCGTAGAATGCCAGACACTACGGGTGAATCAGCGATACCGCCAGCGAATGTAATTGTGGATGTATTGCTATTAGCCACCGTGGCTGTTGTATATATCATACCCTGTGGCGCACCAGTGGCGTGACCACTAGAAGTAGCACTGCGTAATAATAATCCACTTTCGTGCCCGAAGGTCACTTCTGCTAAATCGCCCTTATACACTGTTGATGGCATCGCACTCAAACCTCCCGATGTTGTAGCAGTTAATCATAGTTGCTCATGGAATGAACTCAGCAAATGTCACAATCTCAACCTGAAATGTATATCTCCATAACTTTTTGGTACGGTCAGATAAGTCTGTTCGGGTCTTGTAAATCATGCGGTCAAAGTTCACTCCGTCACCTTTGCGGTTGATGTGAACGATTCGGCGTACCTCGTTTTCCATCAAATATAAATGGTCACGGGTCAGTGTGGTTCTCATATCCACTGTGATATTGACACGAGTATTAACGAAGTCATACAACAGTTCTGGTTGTTCTTCGTTATGTGCAGTTTCATAAAACAACACCGCATCTTGTCTTGTCAAATCTAAACGCTTACCACGCCCTGGTTCAACATTTGTAATGTCATCAATGACTGGTTTTCGTTGGCTCGTATTGGCACGATTCCACCCTGCGGTAAATAGTGTTTTCAACAACGGGATTGTTTCAGACCATGATGCTGCCATACATCATCCCTCCTCAAATCCTTTCATGTTGCTCAGTTTTCTAATGATTGAATCTCCTGCTGTTGATTCATTGGCTGAGCGTAATTTAACTCTCCCGTGAATCGCAGCAGCGATATCTGGTTTAACAGGTTTGCCCGTATCAACATCCAAGATTTGTCCATTAGTGTATTGACACTCACCTTCATCTGGTGTGTAGTCCGATTGCGCTCTACATTCATAGATATACAATTGTTCAGTTTGTACTGGGTCTTGTAGTTGACCACTCTTTCTTAATTCTTTGACCTCAAGAATTAGGTCTTTGATGTTAGCAGCGCTCATCACATACCCCCAAATAGGTCTGGTTTGGTTAGTGTAGTCTGTGTTGTTGTAGGTTGAGTAGTAGTCTGTGGTGTAGTAGTCTGTGGTGTAGTAGTCTGTG
>Ga0114918_10004785_pt1 | contig 11722 bp, 6 predicted proteins | sample LantaG_FD_87015 | JGI IMG/M metagenome (GOLD analysis project Ga0114918, IMG submission 87015) | Deep subsurface microbial communities from Baltic Sea to uncover new lineages of life (NeLLi) - Landsort_02402 metaG | ecosystem: Environmental > Aquatic > Marine > Oceanic > Sediment | place: Baltic... | reverse complement strand
GGGGACGCCAGGGGGGGGGGGCAGGGGGGGGAAGGCCCCGTGGTGGAAGGGGGAGGGGAAGGTTGGAAGAGGGGGGGGGGGGGGGGGTGTTTTGAGGTTGAGGTCGAAGAAGAAGAGAGACAGCGCCGGCCCTGCGTCGACGACGGCCGTCGGTTTTTTTTTTTCTTTCCTCGATCGCGACGAGCTCTCTCTTTTTCTCTTTCTCTCGCGCCCCTCTTTCCTCTCTCTTTCATCTTTCCTCTTTCTTTTTACCGGTACGCCAGCGTCCAATTGCGTCTCTATATCCCATCGAGAGTGCCAAGGCAAGAAGAAAGAAAGCAGAGCACCACCCAAACCAGCTCGATCATTCTCTTCCTTTCAAAAAACTAAAAAAAACCGAAAAAAAGAAAAAAAATGACTCACCCGCACTCGTTCGAGTAGCCCAAGTACCGCGCCGGCCCGTCCCTCAGGGGGTCGAAAGCCGCCTCGCCTCCCCCGGGAGGAGACACGGCACCGGTGTCTGCCCCCTCGAGCAGCTCGATCGAGAGGCGCTCCAGGGCCGAGGCCAAGGCCGGGGAAGGGAACGACCCGGGGTTGCGGCGAGGGAGCAGCGAGCCGCGGTCGTCGGCTGAAGATTCGGTCGGCGAGGGGAAGCTTCCTGGCGTGGCGTCTGCCTTCTCGCGCGTCGGGGTCGCGCGGGCGACGAGGGGCGGAGAAAAAGCAGCAGCACCTGATCGTTTCGACGCGGAGGCGGAAGGCGACGCGAGGGCGAGCGAGGGCGGCGACGAAGCGCTGCTGCCGATGGAGATGGAGGAGCGCAGCGGCGTTGCCGGCGAAGTCGACGACGTCGAGCAAGTCGACGCAATCATCGCCGAGCGGCAGCTGCTGCTTAGGGCGGCGGCCATGTTTCTCTGTTGGTTTGCTGAAGGTGTACGACTGCTGTTGTCTACGCCTGCGTGCGGAAGAAAGAGCGAACTGGGAAAGAGAGCGAAAGAGAGCAAGAGAGAGCGATCGCTCGAAAGAAGATGGAAAAAGAAAAGTGAAGAGAAAAATGTTTGTCGAGCGTTTTCGGTCTCTCGTTGCGAAAACGAAGGCGCGCCCTTTTTCCCTCCTCTTTTTCCTTTCCCGCTGGCCTCTCTTATTCTTCTTCTTCGTCTTCGTTTCGTCGTCGCTTTCCTCTTTTTCTGCTGCTGTTTAGTTTTTCAAGTGCGTGAAGAGTATTCCGGGCATTAATAGTAATTACATCTGAAGCAGAGAGGAGAAGGAGAGAAGGAAGGGGAGAGGCAAGTTCTATAGGCAGTGAAAGAAAGAAAGAAAAGGAAAGAAAAAAAAGGTTTCTCTCAAGCCCCGAGGAACTCGAGCTCGAGCGGGTTGAGCGGCTGCTGCTGCTGCTGCTGCTGCTGCTGCTGCTGCTGCTGCTGCTGCTGCTGCTGGAAGGCGGGAGGAGGAGGACGGGGAGGAGGAGGGTGAGGCCGCGAGAGCGGTTGCTGCTTCGGCTGCTGCTGCGCGAGCGGAGGTGGAGCAGCGGCCTTTGCCTCCGTCGCCGCCGCCGCTTCCTTCCCTCCTCCTCCTCCTTCTGCTTCCTCCATCTCCTCGTCGTCGCTCTCGGCCAGAGCGGCCTCGAGGTCTAGAGAGAGCCCCCTGTCGTCGTCATCGTCGTCCTCCTCTTTTGCCGGAGCAGCAGGCGCAACAGCTTTTTCTGCTGCCGTTGCCGCCGGCTTCGCCTTTGCCGCCGCCGCCGCTTTCGGCCTCGGAGCGGGAACAGCTGTTGCTGCTGTTGCCGCAGTCGCAGCAGCAGCAGCTGCCCCCTTCACCACGCGCACCCCGAGCGTCGCCCCGACGGCGTGCAGCGTCCAGCAGCCCCTCGCCTCGTCGAAGACGGCGACGCAGTCGACCAGCTCGTCGGCGGTGCCGGCGGCCTTGGCAGAGGAAGTAGAAGAAGAGAAAGGTGTTGTTGTTGTTGTTATTGTTGTTGTTGTTGTTGTTGTTGTTGTTCTCGCGCCTGCTGCTCCTGCTCCTGCTCCTGCTGCTGCTGCTGCTGCCGCAGGAGTACCGGCGGTCCCTTCCCCGAGCCTCCTCGCCGGCTCCAGGCGACCCGAGAAGGAGACGGAGGCGCCGCTGTTGCTATTGCCGTTGTTGTTATTCGCTTGATTTCCTCCTCCTGTTCGGAAGCACCGCCTCTCCAGCGAGACGCTCCCGCTCCGGGGGTCGAGAGTCAGCCTCCCCGGAGCTCCCGAATCTATCGTCGCCGGCACGAAGTCGTAGCGCAACAGGGCCAGGGAGCCGTCCGCCGCATTGGAGAAGGAGGCTGCCGCGGCTGCTGCGGCAGAAGAGGAAGAGGTCGAAGGGGCTGCTGCTCCTTGCCCGCCGCCGCCGATTCCGTTTCCTGCATGCCCAATCCCGCCTCCCCTTCCTGCTCCGACGACTAGGGCCGCCAGCGCCGGAGACAGCACGAGCGGCGCCGAAGACGATGCCGCTGCTGGCAGCAGCTCCGGGGCATCGATGCCGGAGGGCGGTCGAGAGAAGGAGCTCGCCATCGAGCACTCTCGAATTTCGACGGGCCGAATATCGATAGTGGTCGAGTGCTCGTTCGTTCGCTCTGCTGTTTTTTCTTCGGAAGATTTTTTCTTCTTCACTTCCTCCTCTCTCTTTCTTCGCTTCTTCTCGAAGACAGACAAGCGCTTCTTCTTCGTTGATAGTTCTCTCATTCTCACAAGCCCTCTCTCTCTCACTGAGGCCGGACCTCTCTCTCGGACAGCCCGCTGCTGAGAGATCAAGAAACAAGCCAAAGAGAGCGCGTGAAAGAGAAGGAGAGAGAAGAAAGGAAGAGCCGGATTGATAGAAAAACCAATCGAGATGCCAATGCCTTCCTCCTCGCTCCGCCAGGCCTCGCTGCCCGCCGCAGCGGCGCGCCGCTCGCTCCCGAGGTCCCCGGCGATGACGGGGACCCCCAGAGCAGCAGCAGCGGCGATGACGCGTTCGATCCCCTCGACGCGAGCAGCGATCGAGACGCGATGCCGGCGCCCGCCCACTCATCATCGCTGTCCGACGACTTGGCTCGTCGCCGCTTCCGCTTCTGCCGCCGAGGCCTCTTCTTCCGCCGCTCCATCTCCTCCTTCTACCACCGTCACCGCAATCGACCCAACCCTCTCGGCCTTCGACGACATCGCCGCGGGAACGGAGAGGAAATACATCATGGTCTCCGGCAAGGGCGGAGTCGGAAAGACCTCCCTCTCGGCCTCGCTGGCCGTCGCTCTGGCCGCCGCGGGACACTCGACGCTCGTGGTCTCCACCGACCCTGCCCATTCCCTGTCGGATTCTTTGGATCAAGACGTCTCCGGTGGCAAACCGGTACCGGTCGAAGGGACTGATCTGCCGCTCTGGGGTTTGGAAATCGACCCGGACGCTGCCAGACTCGAGTGGTCCGCCGCGGCCTCCAAGGACGGCGGCGCCGGCATCAAAAACGTTCTGGGGGGTTTCGGCCTGGGAATGCTCGCCGACCAATTAGCGGATCTCAAACTGGGCGAGCTGCTCGACTCTCCACCTCCGGGGCTCGACGAGGCCGTGGCTATCGCCAAGGTGGTCGAGATAGCACAATCGGAGAAGTACGCGAGGTTCTCGAGGGTCGTCGTCGACACTGCGCCGACAGGTAAACGAGATTTTTTTCTTTCTTTTCTTTCAGTCTCTCTTTCTCTCTCGCGCTTCTCTTTCTCTCTGCCTCGCGAGAGGGAGAGAGAGAGAGAGAGAGAGAGAGAGAGAGAGAGTCGTTGCTGAGGTTGCTGCTGCTCTTTTCCTCTCTTGTTCGAACCGAAAAGAAAAACTCACTTTTAACTTGTTCCTTCTCTTTCCCCGCTCTCTCTAAACAACCTCTCCTCTCTACAGGCCACACCCTCCGCCTCCTCGGCGTCCCGGACTTTGTCGACGCCGCCCTCCTGAAGGCGGCCAACCTCCGACGCAAGCTTGCCTCGGCGGGCTCGGCCCTGCGCTCGCTCTTCGGGGCCGCGGAGCAGCAGGACGAGGCGGTCGCTGCCATCGAGAAGCTCCGAGCCAGCGTCCGCGTCGCAGGGGACCTGTTTCGCGATGCAAGGCAGACGGAGTTCGTCATCGCCACCGTGCCGACGCAGCTTGCCGTTTCCGAATCCAAGAGGCTTCTCGCCGCCCTGAGGGCCGACGGCGTGCCATGCAGGCGCGTGGTCGTAAACCAGATTGTTTCCGCGAAAGACGGGGACGCCTTTGTCGCCGCCAGGGTGCGAGACCAGGAGAGGGCTCTCGCTCTTTTGGATGCTGATACAAATGGAATCGCCACTCTGCCGCGCGCCACGGGCCCCATGCTGGACCTGGAGGTGCGGGGCCTCCCGGCGCTGCGCTACTTCGGGGACCTGGTGTGGGGAGAAAAGGATTTCGACGAGGTGGTTATCTCTGGAGGGAAAGGAAATTATTCTCCTTCTTCCACCTCCACTTCTTCTCCTTCCTCCCTTACCCCTTCCGACGACGACGGCCGGCGCTACGTCATGCTCGGGGGCAAAGGCGGCGTCGGAAAGACCTCGTTGTCCGCCTCGCTCGCCGCCCGATACGCATCCCAAGGAAAGCCGACGCTCGTGGTCTCCACCGACCCTGCTCATTCTTTGTCTGACTCTTTGGACCAGGACGTCTCCGGTGGGAAACCCGTCAAAGTCACTTGCGCCCAAGATGGGTCCTTACCTCTGTGGGCGATGGAGGTGGATTTGGGAGCGGCGAGGGCGGAGCTCTCGGCCGCCGCGGCCCGCACCGACCCGGCGAGCGGCGACAACGGCGTGACCAAGTTCTTGCGTAACGTCGGCCTCGGCGTTTTCGCCGATCAGTTGGCTGATCTCAAACTCGGGGAATTACTCGACACCCCTCCCCCTGGCGTCGACGAGGCCGTGGCGATCGCTAAAGTCGTCCAGCTGGCCAAATCGGAAGAATTCGCCCACTTCGAGAGGGTCGTCTTCGACACGGCACCCACGGGACACACGCTGCGATTGCTCACTCTGCCCGACTTCCTCGACGGCGTGCTGGGCAAAGTGGTGAGGCTGCGGCAGAGGCTGATCGAGGCCGCGGACGCGGTGCGCGGCGTCTTCGGCGGCGGGAAGTCGGCTCCGGACCCCGCGGTCGTCGCGGCCGAGGACCTGCGGCGGAGCGCCGCCGAGGCGCGCGCTTTGTTCCGCGACCAAAAAAGGACCAGTTTCGTCGTCGCGACCATCCCGACGGCGATGGCCGCGGCCGAATCCGTGCGACTCGTGAAAGCTCTGAGGGCAGAGGGCGTTCCCGTGGGCGGCGTGGTGGTGAACCAAGTGCTGAGGGCCAGCGAGCAGGCTTCGTTCTTGGAGAGAAGGCGGAGGGACCAGGCGAGGGCGCTCGCTTCTCTGAGGGCGGACCATGGAAGCGGAGGGAAGAAGTCTTCCACCTCTTCTTCTTCTTCTTCTTCTTCTTCTTCTTCTTCTTCTTCTTCTTCTTCTTCTTCTCCCAGCCCTTCCATCTCCAGCTCCTGGTCCGCCTCCGGCGGCGCCAGCGGCAGAGAGGACGGGCTGGGAGATCTCCAGGTCATCGAGGCGCCCATCGTCGACATCGAGGTCCGCGGCGTGCCGGCGCTGCGGTACTTCGCCGAGAAGTCGTGGAAGAGGCCGCTGGCGGAGATGGAGAGGGAAGTGGAGGAGAGGGTCGGGGAGGTTGCACGTGGTGGCGGTGGCGGTGGTGGTAGGGGCGACTAGGGCGTCTTCTTTCTTTTTTGGAATTCTTTTTTCATTCATTTTTCGGGTTTTTCATTTTTTCTTCCAATTGTTTTGTAAAGAGGGAGGTTGAAAACGAAAAAAACAAAAAACTCTCTCCTTCTCTCTTCCTCTTCTCATCATCATCACTTCCGCGGCTGCCACATCCCTCCCCCTCCACCCGCGGCAGGGGCCCCTCCTCCGCCTCCGCCGAAGCCGGACAGGCCCCCTCCCGGGGTGCCGAAGCCGGCGGGGGCGCCAAAGCCCGAAGGGGCAGCAGGAGCAGCGGCGCCGAAGCCGAAAGGCTGCTGCTGCTGCTGTGGAGGTTGCCCGAAACCGCTCAGGCCGCCACCACCGCCGCCAAAGGGGGAGGGCGCCGCCACTGGAGCGCCAAAGCCAGCAGGAGCAGCAGCAGCGGCGCTTCCAAACCCTCCGACGCTGCTAAAGGGCGAAGGGGACGCGGGGGTCTGAGGCTGAGCAGCAGCGGCGGGAGCGCCGAAGGGACTGCTTCCAAAGGCGCCGAAGCCGGTCGGAGCTGCAGGAGAAGCAGCGGCAGGAGCAGGAGCGCCGAAGGGGCTGCCGCTTCCGAAGGCGCTCGCGGGCCTGGCAGGCGCCCCGAAGCCCGCGGTCCCCCCGCCCGCTGCGCGCTGCGCCGCGGCAGCGAAGCCTCCACCGGCGGAGGCGAACGCGCCGAAGCCTCCTCCTCCAGTTGAGGCGGAAGAAGGCGGCGCCGGTGCCGCGGGCGAGGCCGCGGCTCCAAACGGCGAGGGAGAAGCAGCTCCCGTTGGAGTCGAAGGGGCTCCGAACGCGGCCGCCGGGCGCGCAGGGGCACCAAAGGCACCAAAGGAGGCACCAGCAGGAGCAGCTGCAGCGGGAGAAGCGGGCACGCCAAAGGCCGCGCCAAAGGGCGACGGCGAAGCGGCAGCAGGAGCAGCAGCAGCTGCGGGTTTCGCTCCAATCGCGGAAAAGCCTCCTCCTCCTCCGAAAACGGAAGTTGCTGGAGCCGCCGGCGCGCCAAAGGGAGCAGGCTTCGGAGCAGCAGCAGCAGCAGAAGCAGCGGGGGCACCAAACCCGGCGATGGAGCCAAATGGAGACGGCTTGGCTGGTTCGGAAGAGGAAGCAGCAGAAGAAGGAGCGCCGAAGCCGAAAGCGTTTGTCGTTGTCGCAGCAGCAGAAGCGGGAGCGGCGGGCTTGCCAAAGCCTCCGGGCGAGAGGCCGCCAAAGGAAGGAGCTGGAGCGGGCTCCTTCTTCTTCTCCTTCTCTGCTGCTGCTGCGACGGGAGCAACAGCTGGGGGCGCGCCGAAGCCAAAGGCCGGAGGAGTTGGAGCTGGAGCAGCAGCAGCAACGGGAGCAGCAGCAGCAGCAGCAGCCGGAGCGGCGGCCGCAGGCAAGTTTGCTGTCAGCTTCTGCGCAGCCGCGACCGCGGCCCTCGAGGGGACCGGAGGGAGGCCCCCTGCTGCGGCAGCAGGTTTAGGAGCAGCAGCGGTGGGTTTCGGAGCAGCAGCAGCAGCGGTGGTGGTCGAGAGGTTGGCCGTGAGCTTTTGCGCGGCGGCGACGGCGGCGCGAGAGGGGACCGGGGGCAATCCTCCTCCTCCGCCAGAGGGCTTGGGCTTCGCCGCCGCTGGAGCTGCTGCTGCGGTCTCCGTGAGCTTCTGCGCCGCCGCGACGGCAGCGCGAGAGGGCACGGGGGGAAAAGAAGCACCCCCGGAAGAAGAAGAAGACTTCGGAGGAGCAGGAGGCGAGAGCCCCTCGAACGACAGCTTGGTGACGACGCTGCTGGTGCTCTTCTCCTTCTCCTTCTCCTCGGGCGTCTTTGCCGCGGCTGCGGGGAGCGCGAAGACGACCGCCGGGGTGCCAAAGGGCGCCGGAGGGGGAGGAGCAGCAACGGAGGGGAGCGGCGTCGCGGCGGCGGCGGCGAAGAGCGGCGTCGGCGCTTGCGGCAACGGCGGCGGAACGGCAGCAGCAGGAGCAGGAGGAGGAGCCGGCTTTGCGAGCGCGGGCGCGAACGTGAACGGCGGCAGCTGCGGCGGAGGCGGCAGCTGGACGCGCGGGAGAGCAGCAGCAGCAGGGAGAGCGGCGGCGGTGGCTGTTGCTGCTGCCCTTGCAGCTTCCTCTTCCTCCTCTCCGTCGGGGCGGGAGAAGCGCGGGCCTCCGCCACCGCGAGAGGAGGAAGTTTTCGCCGCCGCTGTTCCTCCTCCTCCTCCCGTCGCCGCAGCGGCAGCAGCAGCGAGCACGACCTCCGCGACGAGCTCCTCCGTCCAGGGAGAAGCAGCAGAAGAGGAGAAAGAAGAAGAGGGCTGCTGCTGCTGTTGCCTCCTGGACAAAGAAGAGGAAGGAGCAGCAGAAGAGGAGACGACGACGGCGGCGGCGGCGAGGGGCGAGTCCCGGGCGCGGACCCAGAGAAGGCCACCTCGAGTATTCGAAGAGGGCGTTTTCGCAGCAGCTGAAGCTGCTACCGTCTCTACCGCGGGGAGGGCCAGCAGCAGCGAGGAGGAGGGCGAGAGGGCGCGGCGTCGGTGTCCGCGGCGGGAGCGGTTGTTGCCTCCGCCTCCTCCGTCGCGCCACCACTGCTGCCTTCCTCCTCCGTCGCCGCCGTCGCTGCTTCGTTCCTCGTCGTCGTCATCTTCCTCTTCATCGTCCTCGTCATCATCTTCGTCGTCGCTCAGATAGAGCCCCGCCGCGGCAGCCGCCTCGCGCAGAGCCTCTACCCTCGCCTCCGTCGCCCGCGCCACGGCGGCCTGGGCGTTGACCGCGGCGAAGAGCCTCGCGGCGGTCTCGTCGGGGGACGAGGAGTCGAAGGCGGCCTCGAGCTTGAACGACGCCGACGCCGAAGAAGGAGCACTTTTGTTTAACCTCCCACTCCCCCTCCTCCTCTCGTCCTCGGCGTCGAGGTAGGTCCTGAGGTCGGCGACGCGCCTCCGCAGCGAGGCCAGCCCGGCGCGGACGCGCTCGCGGGCGTCGGCCAGGGCGGGCTCCAGCGAGGCCTCCTCGTCGACGGCGGCGGCCAGAGCCAGGGCCGCGGCGGAGGCTTCGTCATCGTTTTCGTCGTCGTCGTTTTCGCTTCCGTCGTCGTCGTTTTCGCTCCCGTTTCCTTTCCTCTTCCTCCTCCTGGGGGCGATGAAGCGCGGCAGGCCGCTCATGTGCCCCGCCAGCGCCCTCGCACCGGCAGCCAGCGACCCGAACGCTACTTTATCCGCCTGCGTGGCCCCCTCTAGGGCTCCCGCGGCGGCGGTCGCGCCAGACACCGCGGCCCGGAGCGCGTCGAGGCTGCCCGCGGCCGCGGCGACGCGGGCCGGGGCGGCCTCCTTGAGTTCGGCGGCCGCCTCGAGCTCGCGGGTGGCGGCCAGCTCTTTTAAGAAAGCTGCCTCGGTGGCCGCTGCTCCCGAGGCCTTCAGGTGGGAGTAGTGGGCCTTTGGTGGGGGAGGAGGAGGTGGTGGAGGTGGGGGTGGAGGGGGTTGAAGAGGAGCGGCGGCAACGGGCGAAGGCTTTGGTTGCGGCGGCGGCGGCGGAGGAGGAGGAGGAGGAGGAGGGGGGGGAGGAAGCGCTTTCGGCTTTTCCTCTTCTTCCTTCGCGGCAGCAGGAGGGGGCGCGCCAAAGTTGAACGTCGGAGGAGGAGGAGGAAGAGGAGGAGGAGGAGAAGCGACAGGAGCAGCTGCAGGTGCCGCTGGAGCAGCAGCGGTCGGCGGCAGCCCGAACGAAAAGAGCAGAGCCGCCGTCGTCGTCGCCGCCGCCGTCACCGGAGCAGCAGCAGCGCCGAAGAGGAAATTTCCTCCGCTTCCGCTTCCACCACTTCCACTCCCGCCTTTCGCCTCCTCGACCGCCTTCACCGCGGCCTCCGTGGCAAGCTTGGAGGCCCCGGCGTTGGCCTGCAGGAAGGCCGAGCCCCAGCCCGAAGGGGCTCCTGCTGCAGGAGCTGCGGGAGCTGCGGGAGCAGGAGCAGGAGCAGGAGCGCTGCTGCTGCTCTCTGCTTCGTCTTCCGACGACTTTTCTTCCTCTTTCTCTTCCTCTTCCTCTTCGTCATCAAAGTCGCTCTCCGAGAGCGCCGTCGCCGCAGCCGCGTCCAAGTCCGCGGCCCCAGGAGGTGCTGGGGAGGAGGCCGCGTCCGAGGAAGCCGCGGAGGAGGAGGAGGAAGGAGAAGGAGGAGCCTCCTTTTCCGTTGCTGCCTGAGCTGGAGCAGCGACAGCAGAAGACTCCGCCGCCTCGGCGGCAGCAGAAGTGCTTTCCTCCTCTTCTTCTTTCTCGTCGTCGTCGCTCCCGTTCCACCCGCCGTCGCTCTCCGAGGGCAGAGCAGCAGCCGCGGCGATCTCCTCCAGGTTTTCCAAAGGAGGAGGGATTGAAACTGCAGCAGCAGCGGAAGAGGAGAGAGAAAGAGAAGGCTCGACCTCTTCTTCTTCTTCTTCTTCTTCCTCAATTTCTTCGACAGAGAAAACCCCGGCAGGCGGCCCCGGCAGCGCCATGGCGGCAGAGATAACGGACGCAGCCTCTTTCCCCCGTTCGACGCGACCGAAAGAAAACACCCTCAGCACGCCGTCCGAGCTCGCGACGAAGAGCACGGGCTGCGGAGGCGGCGTCGGAGCCTCGGGGTCCGGGTGCGCGACCTCGACCTCCGCGGAACGCAAGTCGACCGCGATCCCGGTCACGAAGTTGTCCGAGTCGTCGGGGGCGGCCAAGGGGATGCGGAGGGCCGCCCACTCGTCGGTGACCTCCTGCGCGGAGGGCAGGGGGCCCAGGTCGGAAGAGGCTTCGATTTCATTTTCTGATTCTTCTTCTCTGTATTCCAAGAGACGAATGTGCTCGTCGCCGGCCCCCGCCAGCGCGGAGACGGTCGCGCCCCAGGCCGGCACGGACGCGGAGAGCAGGCAGGTCCCGAAGGAGCGGGAGAGGGGCACAGAAGAATCTGTAGAAACATAAGGAGAGGGCAGAGGGGCGACCCCGGGGAAGACGTTTGCGGCGAAGAACTCAAACGCCTCGGCCCGCGACGGCGGAGCCCTTGATTTTTCTCCTTCCTCTCCCTCCTTCCACCGTCCCCACCGCAGGAGCAGCACGGGGGCCACGGGGGAAGAGGACCCCGGGTTCCCCGGTCCTTCCTCGAGGATGCAGCAGGACACCAGCAGGGCCCGCCTCCCGACCCAAGAGAGGCCGTTGATGACCAAAGAAGGGCCTCCGTTCTCTTCTCCCTCGGGGGCATCCTGGGAGGAGACGGCGAGGGCGAAGCCCCGGCGAGGAGGAGCGGAAGAAGAAGAAGAAGAAGAGGAAGAAGCGGAAGCAGAGCAGCCCGTGAAGTCGTCGACGAAGACCGTGGAGCCCGAGGCCGTGGCGCGCAAGACAGGAGCAGAAGAAGGAGCAGAAGGGGAAGCAGCAGCAGCAGGGCTCCAGGCGAGGGCGGTGAAGGGAGTTGAGGAAGCACCGGCGGCAAAGGGCGCCGGCGCTTCCGAGACAGCTCCTCCTTTTCCTCCGCTCCCTCCGCCGCGGAGCCTCCCGCGCCTCGACAGGTTCACGTCCCAGGCCCTGCCGTCGGCCGTCAGCAGCGTGAGGCGTGAAGCAGCAGCAGAAGCAGAAGAGGAGGGTTGGAAAGAGGCGGCGACAAACGAACTCGCCGCCGCCGTCGTCGTCGTTGCCCTCCCTTCGAGCTCGGAAGCGAGCACCGTCGCCGAGGGCTCCGTCTCCCCTTTCTCGAGCTCGACGAGCGCGTGCAGGCTCACCTTCGACGCGGAAGCGACCGCCAGCAGCGAGCCATCGGGGGAGGCGACGACGAAAGCCGCGGTTTCGTTTTCGTCTCCTCCACTTTCGATCTCGAGCTCGGCCAGCAGCGCTGCCGAGCGGGCCGTCTCCGGAAAAGGATCCGGCAGCCGCCCGTCCTCGACCTTGGTGGCGGCGGCGATCAGCGGGCCCGCGCGGAAGACGTAAACGCCTGTGCGGGAGTTTGTTGTTGTTGTTGGGGGGGGGGGGGGGGCGGGGGCGGGGGGGGGGGGGGGGGGAAGAGGGGCGCCCGGAAGCAAGGGCGGCGGGGCCGGCGG
>Ga0114918_10004784_pt1 | contig 11722 bp, 17 predicted proteins | sample LantaG_FD_87015 | JGI IMG/M metagenome (GOLD analysis project Ga0114918, IMG submission 87015) | Deep subsurface microbial communities from Baltic Sea to uncover new lineages of life (NeLLi) - Landsort_02402 metaG | ecosystem: Environmental > Aquatic > Marine > Oceanic > Sediment | place... | reverse complement strand
TAATTTGAGAACCCTTCTTCATCATATTCGTATTCAGCACAAGGATATGGTCTACCACGCTCATCTAAATACTGCCAATAACCATCTTCTTTGGTTATTTTATCAATATATTCATCACCTTCGTGTTCAACCCATCTCCAATCCTTGTTTTCAACACCCTCTGGTTCATCTATGGGTAACCCTTCTTGAGGTAACCCATAGTTCCAATTGCAAGAACACCCTATATCTTCTGGTGATGAAATACATTCATCACAGATATAAGGATTATCACCGTTGGCATAACCTGGCATATATACCCACTTTGCGTGATTAACACCACAATCACACATTTTTTTACCTTTTACAAATATTCCCATATAAAATTTTTAAAATATTTCTGCCTACCTTTTAAACAATCACACTTCTTATTACCAGTTTTTAGTAACATCGTCAACTAGTGTTAAGTTATTTTTAACCCAACCATAAAATAATGGTTGCATACTTGGTGGAACCATATTTCCATTGATATAAACAACATCCATAACAATTTCAATCTCTTGACCTTTTTTCAATGGCATATCTTTACCAATTTCAACGTCTTCTTTTAATTTATACACTCTACTTACTATCATAACTTAAACTGTTTGTTTAAAGAACATTTCCCTTACTTTTGCAGAAATGTATTTATTTACTTCTTTTGGCTCTACTTGGTTCTCAACCATAGTATCCATTTCCTCTTTGATAACGTCATTTACAACCCATCTGATAACATCACCCATCTTTCTCACATCGATTGGTTCATCGTTAGGAAAAACGTTTTCACATGCTTGATTGAAACGACTTTCTGTAACAGCATAATCAACAAATTTTTGAATCCCTTCTAATTTTTCAACATTAACATTAGCCAATGTTTTAACTTTAGAACTAGAATGTTTTTCACCTTTTACTTTGAATCTGTGAACAATACCTTTGAACTCAGCAGTCCAAACAATACCCTCACCTACCATAGTTATACTGTTAAACCTATTGCTGCATTTTGTATTTCAATACATTCGTCAAGTGAGTTAGCCTCTGATTTATCATCTCTGAAGTGTTTGAAAGCTGGGTATAGTAAAGAATACGCACCAGTATTGTCAAAAGATAACCCAGAACACTTAACTTCGATGATTGTACCTAGCAAGTTCTCTTGATTTTCTGTGATTTCAATCATCAAATCCTCTTTTAACCCTTGTGGTCTTGTTTTTAATTTACCACATGATGATTCACACACCAAAGAAGAAATTACGTTTTCATTTTTAGTACCTTTTGTACCATAGTTAAAACCAACTATTTTCAAATCAACGTTCATCTCGATTTTTAGTTTAATTTGCCAAGATGGTTTACCATCTTTCCAAGTCCCATTAGAATCTTTAAGTATTGTACCCTCTTGAGGTACACCGTTAACTTCTGAGGCAAGAACTTCTTGAAAGTGTTCCATTGCTTCAGCGTAAGAATTAACCTCCTTAGATTCGATTATACGAACCATTGTTGGTTTAGCTACGTATATATAACTTGCAGCTGTTTCTAAACGCTCTTTATATGGCGTTGATGATTCTTTAGCGAAATATTCATCAACTGTAATCGTATCCCAAACAGTGTATCTTATACTTTCCAACGCACCAGTAAAACTACCATGTTTGTCCTCAAAGTTGGTAATCTTTCTTTCTGTCTCAGCATCACTCCTAATACCTTTGTTTTTGCTGATATCGATTAATGAAGCAATTATACCATTAGACTCATACCTAGGAACACCATCCATTGTTAATTCACCATTCAATACACAATCCTCAAAGTTACTTAACTCTTCTAAAAACTTAGCACCAGTAAGTATTGTTGGTTCACCTTGTCTAGATTCTAACTCAACATCACCACCTCTAATAACAGCGTTACAATAACGACCATCCATTTTTACTTGGGAAATACCTTTAGCACCCTTGTCAAAAATCTTGCGTGCTTTCTTCTCGTCAAATGACACAGCACCCATATATGGTGTTTCTTCAATCAACCCTTTAAATACTTTGTTGATAAAAGTTGTTCCCATACCTATTTTACAATCTTTATCGATAATACGTTCAATAATGTATGCATCATCAGCAGATACGTTCTCTAACCAAATAGTTAACTTATCAATTGCATTCTGACCAGTAATATCACGGTTTGCAATTTCCATAAGCATACCCAACGCTTGTTCCAACGTGTATGATACTTCATTGTGCGTGTATTCTGGCAAACGTTTAATGTAAAACTTAACTCGTTTAGAGTTGGCCATGTAAAGCACTCGTCTTAATAACTCGTTGTCAGAGTATTTCTTCAACACATCCATCTTAGCATTGTTACCACCAGTAGCAGCAATTTCGTCAAAAATTTCTTTAATTTTCATATTTTTTAATTTGATATTACAAATGTACAAAATTAAATTGAATCTACCAAAGCTAATTTCAATAAACTTTCCAAATAATCCCACATTTTTTTTGCAGAAACTGGTGTGTTCAAATACAAAGTACCTTTAAACTCTTGGTATTCAGCAGCATACATGTCGATTTTACCACCATGTTCGATGTTAGCAATTCTATCGGCCAACTTCAAAATAATTGCATCTGCGTTACTTGCAGTCTTCGGAAGAGTTTTAGTTTTCTTCTCTTTTCTATCTCTACCCAATTCATCAGTCACACAATAAACCATTTCAGCTATTTCTAACCCGAAGTGTCTTTTAATCTTATTGTAAGATATTACCCCATCTTCGATACTATCATGTAGGTATCCAGCGATGATGAATTTACCACTAAATCCAAATCTTTTCAATACTTCAACAACATCATCCAAGTGTTTCTCATATGGAAATACTTCATCATATGATTGTGATGTATGTAACTTAACAGCAACCATTCTTGCTTCTCTGTAATCTTTCTCCGTATACGTCATATCTATTTTATTTTATGTATTTTTCTCTACCTTCTGCATGTGTATCACACAGTGTTTTAATCCAACTTCCTTTTCTAACACTACCTTCTTCACCACATTTCTCACATGTTTTATATGATAATCTCTCGTACTTCAAAATCACATCTTGCATCTCACTAGTAGAGTTTTTAACATAGAAATTAAGACCACCAAACTTCTCTTTTGATAAAATCATATGTCTATCCCATCCAAACGCTAATAGTTCGTCTATGAGGTTCTTTACTATCATAAACCAACCTTCACCAACCCCAAATTTACCAGGGTTAGTAAAGTTGATACCTTTCCAATCATAAACACCACCAATGGATATCAGATATTGTTCAAATTCGTCTCTACTCATAATTGGTCAATTACTACATAATTTAAACAATCTTCAACTGCTTCATCAATAGTTTCAAAACCAAACCATTGACATCCATTAATGATTCTATTATCTGGTAATCCTACATGTTTCCATGTTATTCTACTATACCATTCACCATCTTTACGTCTAACTACATTCTGAAATATAATTGATTTTCCAGAATTGAATATAGCTGTCATTTTTTCACTTAAACTATACATATTACAACATTTTATATAATAATTTATCATCGTATTCAAACATAAAGTCTTCAACGCTATTTATTTTGTATTGTGCTAACCCAAAGTACAATCCAATGAATTGTTTAACTTCATTTTTTTCACATACATCAAACACAGCTGCTGCATACTTTTTTTGCTCTTCTTTTGTGATGTTTTTTGGTCTACGTAACTTCAATTCATCCCAAACACCATTCAATTTTACAACCAATAAATCATAAGCTTCTTTAAGACGGTAAAGTTCTTCAGTTCTTTCTGGGAAAGTAGCTGCAAACTCTTCTATCTCGTTTGTTTTAACTATAGTCAATATGTTGTGTTCAGCAGTTTTACCTTTCAAGTGATGTACCGCAACATAAGCTGGGTTTTTCACTTTCACACGGTTGTCATTACCGTCACGTACAACATATCCTTCTTCAGACCATGGCATACCTTCAAATGTTTTCAACAAGTGACCAACATTCGATGCGTTTATGTCAAAAGATTTTACCAATGGTACACCTATTGATATCGCAGCCATTTCCAAGTCTTTCCCAGACAACTCAACAAGTGTTTCTCTATTTCTAATAGTCAACACTGTTGCAGATGATTCACCATGTGGTTTTACCACTATGTTATATGGTGTAGTCAACTCAAATACATAGATATAATCTTTATTCAACAAACATTCGTTGAATGTGTATTTGTTGTTAACAATATCCCAAAACAAGTCATTGAATGTAGTACCATTTTTGTTGTTAACTTCACCTTCACCTTCAGCAGTACCAGTAGTTGCTGCAAACCATTTGTTAGCGTGCCAGTCCCAATATACTTGTATCATGGTACCATCCAATTTTTCAAGTATATGTGCAGTATCCCAATCTATCTTTGCAGCGTTACCTTCTTCAGAGTTGAAGAATTTACGGAATGCTAACGACATTACTTTCCACGTACCTTTTTCAAGGATGATTCCACGACAATCTTGCATCTCTGGCAAAGCCATAAGAGTTGGTGAAACCAATTGGTCATATTTGATTAGAATTTTTTTTTCATACTCTCTAGTCTTTAAACTAAAGTCTTTGATTGTTTTTTCTAACCCGTGTTTTACTAAATAATTTTGTATCGCTAACATAATATAATTTTTTAATGTTATACAAATGTAGTAATTAAAAATGAAATAACAAAATAAAACTTAATTTATTTTGTTATTATTTTCATCTTCGTTGTCTTTTTTTAACCCGTTGATTCTTTTGATGTATTCATCATATGATGTTTCCTCACTAGCTTTTTTAATCATTTCAGTGAATATACCACCTTCGGCTTCTAATCCATCTAAAACGGTTCTAGCTGTGAACATTGAACATAAGTCAGAGAACTTGTTGATATCATCGTCTTCACCTAACAGTAACCCACTCATAAAAATAAGTATTGTACCTATTTGTGATACCGAAATATCATCTTTCTGTTCTCCTTCTAAGATAAGTGACTGACCCATCTTCATAAATTTTCCACTTAAATCTAAGCGTCTGTTTATTTTTTCCATAAAACTATTTTTAACAAAGTTACATAAACTTTTTGTTACTTGCAATAATAACTTGAATCAATTCTGATAGTTACACCATATTTTCTAGATAAAGCATCAAATCTAGCATCTAACTTTTTGTCAAAACCAAACGTTTCTTCCAATTCACCAGTTTCATCAACAAAATAAACAACATATGAATTATCACCCCAAGATTTTCTAACAAACTCAACTTGTAACTCCCCTTTGAAATATTCATTGATAACTTTAGATACATCTTCTTTGATTGCCATAACATCTACATTGTATTTGTAAGCAATTTTCATATCATTCAAAGATTCAGACACCAACTTGTTATATTTACCAAATCTACCGTTTACTAACACTTCCATTGGTTGCCATTTAACCACATGTGGTTCGTTATGTTCTATGTTGCCAGAGTAATCTGCCAAATAGGTGTATCCCATGAAACCATCTTTATGGATAGCAAAGATTAACCTTAAATTTGTGATATCCAAACCAGTTTCTTCTTTGGTTTCTCTAACAGCAGTTATTTTTGGGTCATCATTGTCTTCTGGGTCCATCTTACCCCCAGGTAAACCAAAATCATTATGGTCATCTTTTCTAGATACACCCAGAACATAACCTTCTGGGTTTATCAATATTACTTGTGCTGATTTATTCACTATCATATTTACTTATATTTAGATTTTCATCAATAAAAACATCACTTAGGTTTAGTATCTCTTTTTCGTGAAACACTTCCACACCTTCATATGGAAATGTTTCACCAGTGTAATAAAAGAATCTTATCTTGTACAATGGACCTACAATCCAAATTATTTCACTTTGACAAAGACCATAATGTTTTAATTTTAATTTTTCATTTTGTATCATTTTAGTTAATATTTTTTAATCTCAGTAACAACACCTTTAATCATAAATGTTTTGATTGATTGCCACTTATTTATTTGATTACTCATCGCTGGTTTACCACCTTCTGGATTAATAGCAACAGTAATATGAGGTATATCGTTTTTAGTTTGATACCCACTAACTCTTACAGCCATAGCCATATCTGATAATCCCAACGCTTCAACAGTCAAAGTAACTTCTTTACCTAAATCAGTTTTGTCTTTAAGTTCACCCAAGTTTATTGTCATATGATGTGCAAAGACTTTCCACCCTTCTGGTATTCTATCACCAACCATTGATAATAAAGTGCTTTTAGATTGATTATCTAATAATACACATGAGTACAATACGTCAGATTGTTTGTACATGTCTTTTGACCCCAATACACTTTGTAGTGTCAAAGGACCTTGTGCTGTGTGACTAGCAATCATCATTTCTATCTTGTCCAATGGTACACCATGTGCATTTCTTTTAGCTAACTCAGCAGCTTCTAATCCAGCGGCACCTATATCAACAAATTTAATGTTGCTATCAGCATAACCCATTTCCAACGCAGCAACAATATAAGCTTTTGGCTCATTTTGTTTAATGTTGGTGTTATCAATAATAACTGGAGTAACACCAGACTTCATTGATGCGATTGCATTTTTTAAATTAATTGAGTGAGCTCTACTTAATTCAGTAAAGTCTTTGGATGCTATCATTTTAGCAAAAAATTCATTATAATCACCACCAGCTTCAATTACATTATCAGTAGAGTGTATTTTACCTTGTCCAACAAGTGATTTAGCTTTTGTTGACTTTCCAGAACCTGGAATTCCACGCATTACTATTAGTTCTTGATTTGGTTTTGATACCGTAATACCTAAAACATTTTTAGTAGTATTTTCTCTTAATATTTCTTTAATTGTTTCTTTCATATTGCAAATGTATGAATAATGTTTTTAAATTCCAAATTTTATTCGTTAAATATTTTTTTTGTCGTACCATCTTCATATATCAAAATCAATATTCCTTTGGTGTTTAAATCAACATCAACACCATGTAAATTAATTATACGAACAACAATACGTATCTTTTCTCTATTATCAACTGATATCATATCATGATATTTGAATTTACCATCATAATCAGTTTGTTTTAACCTATAATAAGTAATATTATTTTTCAATTCATAATCATCGTATTCATAATAATTTTGTGTGCTAGAATTACCAGCACCATTTATTGTTGCTATATTATAGAAAACAACACCATCTTGTGTTTTCTCAATATTAAAATAATCATTGTTGATTTCACTAGCTGTTGACCAAGTTAAATGATTATATCTTTCATTAACCTCTGCTTCAAAATATAATAATTCAATAGGTAATGATACTGGGTCATTCAGTGCAATTTTTATATTAGGTCTTGCACTACCTCTTACTCCATCAGCTGTTGGGTATGACGCATCTAAAACTTTATATGCAACTGTATTTGTTTTTGATGTATAATAAAAATATGGTTCATCACTTGTCCAACCATTGTGTCGATTTTCCCACTTTATTAGTAAATTATTTGTGTTATTCCAAGGGAAAGGAGTTTGTAAAACAATTTCCACCCATCCAACAGCCCAATTTATAGTCCCATCATACACTAATGTATAATTTGAAGATACGTAATTCGTTTGAGCATTTTCTTTTACTATAGATGGAAATATAGATAATGTGGTGTGACCCATATAAATCTTTTGGTTTGTTGCCGTATATGTAATTGGTGTTGCTGGGTCAACTTGAAAACGAATTTTTGTGATATTACCAACAGTATTAATTTCTGATTGTAGATAAATCATATCCGTCCAACCATATTTATAATAATGATTTGCTGGGGTATTATAATTACTAGATTCTCCTCCACCAATACTTACAATAGTACCTCCACTAGAATTACCTTTTTGATATTTAATACGAGCATTTGCATTAAGAGCGGCACACGTATTGGTTGATGACCGCCATCTAGTTAGTAACACAGAATAAGTTCCAGAAGTTGAACAATACCAAGTTATTTCAGATTGTGTGTTATTGTAATCATCATTTTGAACCAATAAAGTACCTCCAGTACTAGTTGAATATAATCTGAGATAGGTGTCAACGGTTGTTTCACCTACTGTTGAGAATGTATATTCAATACCAGCAGTGGCGGCAAAATTAAATGCTCTCCTACCAGAACTATATGTCGTACTATATTGTACTGTAGTAGTTGGTGTTATTGCAACATTTGTATTTGCAGTATTGCAATATTGAGAGAAAGAAAAATTAGTCGATAAAACTAATATAACTAGACTTAATAATATATTTAACTTTTTCATAACTTATTATTTATTATAAATATACACAAAAAATATTGAATAGCAATAAATAATTAATCAATTTTTTTTTAACACATCATCACCAAATTCTTCAACTAATTTATCTTTAGTTAAAAAATATGATTTTTCTTTACCATATATGTCATATTCAATAACGCAATATTTAGTTTGTTTTGATTTATAACCTTTGATTTTAATTATAATAAATTCATCATGACCACCATTATTTAAATGGTTTTGGTCAATCATGTTGATAACATTAACCTTTTTGTTATACACAAACAATTCTCTTTTATTTTCTTCACTCATAATATTTTGTTTATACAAATATACGAAATAAATATTGGTTATCAATAGCGGAAGAAGTAGGTCTCGAACCCAATACGGTTTCCCGTACCAATTGATTAGCAATCAACGCTCATACCCCGATGAGTTCATCTTCCATAGTGACCCTACAGAGATTCGAACTCCGATTCCACCCTTAGAAGGGGTGTGTCCTATCCAGTTGTACGATAGGGCCAGATTATTCTAATCTTCGTAAATGTTCTTTTATTGATTCCTTTTGTTTCTTGACACCTTTAAAACTAGGACCACTCGTGTTTATTGGAACATCTACAGTTTTTGGTGATTTATCACCTTTTAAATTTATTGTGTATTTTCTTTTATCTGTAAACGTAATTCTATTGTTTTCATCATCAATTTGCTCAATTTTCATTTTTAATTTTGGACCTTCACCAGATTCAATTCTATGTATTTGAACATCACCATCATATTCACCTTCTATAATCACATTTAATTGTCCTCTAGAATCTTTCTTTTGTCTTTCTTTACTAAATGGTTTTGCTTCAAAATAATCATTTCTAAGCCCTATAACTTCACAATCACCACCAACAGTTGCTGACATCATATCATCATTATATTGACCACCAGATTTGCCACATTCACATTTTCTCCATTTGGTGTGAACCAATCTTACAATATCTTCACATTTTTTACATCTAATTAATTTACACATAATATATTTTTATTATAAATATACAGTAATTATCAATTGTACCCCCACAGAGATTCGAACTCCGATTCCACCCTTAGAAGGGGTGTATATTATCCAATTATATGATATGGCATATTTTGTGATTCTATTAGGATTTGAACCTAAACTTCAGCTTTCGTAGAGCTGGGTGCTCTCCAGTTACACCATAGAACCATTATTATTATTATACTTTGGCGTGATAACCACCACAATTTACCGACATTTATATTATCACGCCATTATAACGACAATTTGTCGTGATAAAGTACCGACCATGAGGTTCGAACTCATTTAATCATCCATATGAGGGACGACCCTTTTCCACTAAGTGTCGGCATTTAACATATATTGCTTTAGTGGTTTTGCTTCTACGTGGAACACTCAGAATATGTCAGTCTACTATTAAACCCTTGCTCACCCACTAGGATTCGAACCTAGGACCTCAATGTTAACAGCATTTTGCTCTACCTCTGAGCTATGGGTGAATTTATTTTGAGGACTGGATGGGACTCGAACCCATGACTTTCGCATTAACACTCTTTGTGTATGAAATTACTTATCATACCTAGTGCGGAGCTCTAACCAACTGAGCTACCAATCCTTATTTAAAGTGGTCCATGTAGGATTCGAACCTACGACCTTCTCGTTATGAGCGAGCTGCTCTAACCAACTGAGCTAAAGGACCAAATTGTTGTCTAACCCAGACTCGAACTGGAAATACTGCCGTATCAGAGCAGCGTGATAACCATTTCACCATTAGACAATTTATTTTAGCGGAAGAGGAGAGATTCGAACTCTCGGAGCCCTTTCGAGCTCGCTGGTTTTCAAGACCAGTGCCATAAACCACTCGGCCACCCTTCCATAGTTTTGCTTTTTTAAGAGAAGCATCGGTAAAACTCTGTAATAGATTGCAGTATGGGATTCGAACCCATGGTCCCTCCACGGGACTCCCATTTTCACATAGGTGCTTTAAGCCACTCAGCCAACTGCTTCTGCACACCCACCAAGATTCAAACTCGGAACAACGGTTTTGGAGACCGTGATGATACCATTTCACCATGGATGTGTATTTAATAACCAATACGTCAAAGAACTTGTCTTTTGGGTGGCTGAGGAATTTCGAAATCCCGACCTCTAGAATCACAATCTAGCACTCTTCCTCTGAGCTACAGCCACCATCTATTGTAACTAGTATTACCATGTTACCTTTTTCTTTTTTAAATCTTAGGTCACCGTTGTAACCCATGTTTTTTGCTTTTTCTTTATACTCGTCAACAATATCGTCAAAATTATTTTCAAACTTTTTAAGTTTAACTGTTCCTAATGTTCTTACTAATTCTTCCATAATTATAAGCATAAAAAAAGCCTTGATTTGTGGTCAAGGCTTCTTTGTAAATATTATCTAAAATGTTTTACCATTCTATGATGTCATTAAACATACCTTGACCGTTATGGTGACTATTGCGTCTCCAATTCGAAATCGAAATCATATGTATGTTAATTGTTCTCATCTTTTCTTTATATTAAATATGTTGTTTTTTCTAAAAGTTTTAATTTATACTACAAATGTACGAACTTTATTTTGATTTGTCAAGTATTTTTTCATTTTTTTTTAAAAATTTTCATCTTCTAATTCAGAAGGGTCTATTTCTGGGTTAATTCCGTATTGTTGTTTTCTATCTTCTAATTCATAATCTTCATGGTCATTTTCGTTAACACTACCAACAAGATATCTTAAAATAAATTGTAAAATTCTTTCAGATGTTTCATCAGCACCTTTATATGTGATTTTAAATGTCGAATCACCTTCAATAAAAGAACCAGAATGTTTATCATACATTAAGAACGCTATTTTACCACCTTGTGGATTCATTACTTTAAGACCTTTTAAACCGAACTCATTAACTATTTCACCGATAACACCATCTAATTGTTTATCTTCGGTTACTTTATTCATTTCACCAGTCTCTGGGTTATATTTACCAATAGTGTGAAGTGTTCTTATTAAACTAATTGGTTTACCAATTAATTCATTTAATTTATCTTCAGCTGTTACCGCTTCATTTATTTCATTCTCATCAATACGTTTGATTTTGTTGAATGTTTTTGCAAATGATTCTAGGATTGCTTTTTCTTTATCAGAAATGATTGCTTTTCTTTTTGCTTCAGTTAAAAATTCTTTTTTCTTCATATTTATTTGTTTTTAAAAAGTTTTATACATTGTTAATTCATATGTCCCATTACTCATTCTATAGATTGACACACGTACCTTTCTATTTAGTTCTTTTCCACGTTTATCTAAAATTGGTTCTCCATTTTTCAATAAATCAATATTTGCTGACTTATCTGTTTCATAAGGTATACCTCC
>Ga0114918_10004783_pt1 | contig 11725 bp, 13 predicted proteins | sample LantaG_FD_87015 | JGI IMG/M metagenome (GOLD analysis project Ga0114918, IMG submission 87015) | Deep subsurface microbial communities from Baltic Sea to uncover new lineages of life (NeLLi) - Landsort_02402 metaG | ecosystem: Environmental > Aquatic > Marine > Oceanic > Sediment | place... | reverse complement strand
CTTGGAGCAGCCTCGGGAGGCGCTGGCGGAGGCACTGCGGGTGGCCCGGCGAGGGCTTATCCTGGGCGTGCTCAATCGCTGGAGCGTCCTGGGCCTGCAGCGCCGCCTGGCAGGGTTCTTCCGGCCGACGGTTTACGACGCCGCGCACTTCTACGGCGTGGGAGAGTTGAAGCGGCTACTGCGTGAGCGGCCGGGGGCACAAGCGTCTCTGCCCTGGGGAGGCTTCATCGGCATGGCACTGATGGTGGAGGACAAAGGATGATGGATGCACAGAAAATGTGGGTGTACAGCGACCGCTGTACGGGCTGCGGCGCGTGTGTCGAGGTATGCCCCGTCGAGGCCGTCGCCCTGATGGATGGAAAGGCGCACATTGACGAAGAAACCTGCATAGGCTGCGGAGCCTGCGCCGACGAGTGCCCACAGAACGCCATCCAGCCCGTGGTTCAGGGCGAACTCGTCCCTGCCCCCCAGCGACCGGCCCCCACCGTTTACCGGCCCGGCCCGCTGGCGCAGACGGCAGGCGCGGCGGTCGTCGTCACCGGTACGGGGCTGCTGGTGAAGGCGGCGGGGACGCTGGCGCGGGCAGTGGGTCGCTGGCTGACGCGACGCCCGGAAGCGGGGGCAGGATCGCCTGTGAGGGGCACGTCCCCGGCGGGCGGCGGGAGACGTGGCGGGCGCGGCGGCCGTCGTTGTCGGCGCGGAGGGTAGTGACGGGGTCCGGTTTCCTATCGTGGGGCAGACCATTTGACTACCAGGAATTTTGTCAGTCAATCAGGTTGGCGAGTCTGCTGGCCGTGGAGGGATTGTTGGGGAAAGGGGATGAGCGGGATGATTTTTCGGATACTCGTATGGCTGGTGATGATGGTGGGAGGCAGTGCGCTGGGGATATTCTTGGATCGGCGCTGGTTTCCGCTTTTGCAGCGCAGCGTTCCATTTCACGTGTTCACTCTCGCTCTGAGCGTGCTTGTGCTCTGGATGGTGATGCGTATCAGCCGCAACACAGGACGGCTGCTGGCGCATGAAGGGCGCGAGGGCGATCTGCCGCGGGGCGATACGAACCGATTGGTCACAGAGGGCGTCTACGGCTGCATGCGCCACCCGATGCACCTGGGCTTGCTTCTCTTCCCGCTCTCGCTGGCCTTGCTCATCGGCTCCCCCTCGTTCATTCTGGTGATCGCGCCCCTGGAGGCCCTTTTTATACTGACGATGGTCAAATTGATGGAGGAGCCGGAGGCCATCGCCAAGTTCGGGGATGCTTACCGGGAGTACCGGCGGCGAGTGCCGATGTTCAACCTGCGTCCCGACTGCCTGCGACGTTTGTTGAGGACGCCGGAGGCTCTTTGGGAATCGGCGTGAGTAGCAGGCCGGAGTCCCCAACTCGTTGGGGGTGCGGCGCGAAGTCCCAAAGAGCCACGCCGGACGCAACATGGGAGAGGGAATGGCAGCAAACACACATCGCCTTGCGATTGCAGTGGCCGATGATGGTAAGACGATTCCCAGGGGGATGCTGGGACGTGCGGCGGCTTTCCTGATCGTGGACATAGATCGAGAGGGGCGGGAAATCGCCCGTCAACTGCGCGCCAACCCTTACCAGAACACCAACCAGCGCGGCAAGACTTTTGACGTGGCCGATCTGCTGGCCGACTGCCAGACGCTTATCTCGCGGCGAATAGGGCGGGCGGGTGTGCCTCGTATGGAGGCGCGCGGATTCGGGTTGATTTTCACTGAACAGGAGAACGTCGAGACGGCGTTGGAAGAGTACCGACGAGCATTGTAGACGATTTATCGTCTCATTAGAACGGATAGGGATGAGTATCGAAGAAAAGACTCTGTTGCGACGAAATTTCTTCGCCGCACTGTGGCACGGCGCGTTCCTGGCCCTGGGGATGGCTCTCACCCAGCCGACGACGGTCATCGCTGCCTTCGTCGCCGATCTGACCGGCTCGACGATCTGGGTGGGTGGCCTTTCGACGGTGCTCACGGTGGCTGGCGCGCTGCCGCAGCTCTTCGTCGCCCGCTGGATCGAGCCGCGCCCGCGCAAGATGCCTTACCTGATGTTAGCCATCTACCTGCGGGTGATCAGTTGGGGCGCGCTGGCCGGGCTAACCTACGCCATCGGGGCCAGCCGGCCTCGGCTGTTGGCCTGGGTGCTGGTCGGGCTGCTGGCCGTCTTTTACGCCGGCGGTGGGCTGGGTGGCGTCCCCTACACCGACATCATCGGCAAGATCATCCCGCAGGAGCGACGCGGCGCTTTCTTCGGCGGGCAGCAGGCTTTGGCTGGGCCGCTGGCCGTGGGCGTGGCGCTGTTGGCGCAGCGGGTTCTGGCGGATATGGCCTATCCGACCAACTATGCGCTGCTCTTTGGGTTGGCGGCGCTCTCGCTGCTCGTGGCCTCGCTGGGCTTCTGGCTCATCCGTGAACCGCCACGCGCCGACGCCGATGGGAAAGTCCCATCGTGGCGGGAGTACGGCGAGCAACTCCTGAAGTCGGTGCGTCGCCTGGGGATGTTGATCGGCGTGCAGTTTCTCACCGGCTTTAGCTTGATGGTGCTGCCGTTTTACATCGTCTACGCCCGGCAAGAGCTGGGCGCGCCCCCAGGGGCCATCGGCTGGTTCATGCTGGCTCAGGTGCTAGGCGGCGTGCTGGCTAACCTGATCTGGGCGCGATTGGTAGACCGGTATGGAAGCCGTCGTATGCTCGCCACCTGCGCCGTCACCTCAATGTTGGCACCGCTGTCGGCGATTCTGCTGGGGCGGTTCGGCTGGGCCGGCTTGTTGCCGGTGATCTTTTTGGGCGGGGCCACTTTTAACGGGCGCAGGGTGGGCTTTTCCAGCGCGTTGCTGGAACTGGCCCCCGCCGCCGAGCGGCCCACGTATTCCGCGCTCAACGCCGTGCTGATCCTGCCGGTGGCCTTTCTATCGCTGGCGGCCGGCGCGTTGCTCCAATACTGGTCCTACCCGACGCTGTTCCTCATCGCCGCGGCGTTTATCGGTGTGGGGGCGCTGTTGACGCGGCGTCTGCCAGACCCTAAAGGTTTGGGAAAGCGAGGTATTAGTTGAACCAGACTTATGACCGTTCAGATTCCAAAGTTGAGGTTAAGGGCTTTGAGGCCCGTCACTACGACCTGCTGATGAACCTCATCACGGCCGGCACTTATCCCTTTTTCATCCGCCGGGTCGTGCGGGATATGGCGATCCAACCAAAAGACGCCATCCTCGATCTGGGATCGGGTAGCGGGCACAATGCCTGCCTGATGGCCCGCTATCTTTCCGATCGGGGGCGGATCGCGGGTTTGGACATCGGGCCGGAGATGTTGGAGCAGGCCCGGCGGCGCTGCCGCCATTTGCCCAACGTCACGATGGAGAAGCAGCGCATCGAGAAACCCTTGCCCTACCGCGAGGAATTTGACAAGGCCTTTATTTCTTTCGTCTTGCACGGCTTTATCCAGGAGGATCGGCTGCGCATTGTCGAAAACGTCTATCTGGCGCTCCGGCCCGGCGGGCAGTTTATCATCCTGGACTATGACGAGTTCGAGCCGGAGCAATCGTTCTGGCCCGTGCGGTTTGCCTTTCGTCATTTAGAATGTCCGCTGGCGACCGACTTTGTGCGGCGCGATTGGCGGGCGCTCTTGCGGGAGCAGGGCTTGAATGATTTCCAGGCTCACCGCTACTACTTTGGCTATGTGCGATTGCTGGCCGCGCGCAAAATGGCATAGCATAATTGGAGATATTCAGATGAGGGTTTCTGCTGACCTGTTTTCCGCCGTGCAATCACTGCACGAGCGGACAGGTGAAAAGAACATTTAGCGAGACGTACCTGTTGCGGTCGGGAGGAGCAATGTGATACGCCACCCTGCTCCGAAGGGGGCGAGTGCCGGCGTGGATAATGAAAGGAGGTGAGTGAAATGGGTCAAGGTCGTGGAGGCGGAAGCGGCCGTGGTGGTGGCGCTGGCCGTGGCGGCGGACGCGGGCCGGGCCGGATGGGTGGCTCTGAGGCCGCCGGTCCAGGCGGTGACTGTGTCTGCCCCAACTGCGGGCATCGAGAGCCACACACTGTCGGGCAGCCTTGTTACCAGAAGAAATGCCCCAAGTGCGGCGCGCAGATGACTCGCACATAGGGCACAGATGAACGGTGCCCAGCACCTCGCGCATGCTGGGCACCTGGTCGCCTGTAATAAACGCGGCCCAGGTAACACACGTCGCATCGCGGTCGCCGCGGCGGTTGATGGTCGAGTGGAGTGAGGGCAGCACCGACGCGGCGATTGCCTGCGAAACACCTTCATATCACAAAAGGAGCAATAACGGCAAATGAGCCAGCAGTTGATTGACGAGAGATCACGTAGAGAACTGATAGAGAAGTTTCAACGAGAACTCGAAAACGAGGTAGGCCTGTCCGTCTTCGTCGGACCGGAGAATGAAGAATACTGTGATTTCACAGTTCAATTGTGTGAGGAATTGAGCGAGCTGGATAGCAGAATTGCACCCACAGTGTATCAAGACAGCGATGGGGAGGCGATCAGACTGGCCATCACCCGGACTCCGACCCTGCTCATCGGATCGGATCAGGGGTATAGAGTGAGATACACCGGCGCTCCTGTCGGACAGGAAGCAGGAGGTTTTATCGAGGCCATCTCCCTTGTCTCGCGTGGGGAGAGTGGGCTTCAGGGAGATTCCAGGGCCAAACTCCAGAACGTAGATCGCGATGTTTCCATCCAGGTGTATGTCACACCAAACTGTCCCCATTGTCCCCGTGCTGTCTTACTGGCACACCAGATTGCCATTGAGTCCAAGGGCTGGGTGGGGTCCGAGTGCGTGGAGGCGTCACAGAACATGGATTTGGCCAGACAGTTCAACGTCAGTTCCGTTCCCCAACAGGTGATCAATGGAGATGTGGACTCCGTCTCCATCGGCGTGCAGCCCGAAGCCAAGTTCATTGACGACGTGCTGCGCTACGGTTCGTCCCGCTACGCCGAGATCATGGAGGCGGAGGAAGCCAAGAGGGCATTGGCCGAACGTCTGGTGGATGCCCCCACCGGGCCGGTGACCCTGACGGAGCGCAATTTCGATCAGGCTGTTCAGAAGTACCCTATGTTGGTCGTGGACTGTTGGGCCGAGTGGTGTAGTCCTTGCAGGATGGTCGCTCCTGTAATTGAAGAATTGGCGCGCGACTATCAGGGCCAGATCGTTTTTGGAAAACTGGACGTGGACCATAATCGTGAGGTAGCGGGGCGGTATCAGATCATGTCCATTCCTACTCTCCTTATTTTCAAGGGGGGACAGTTGGTAGGCACCAAAGTGGGCGCGTTGCCCAGACATGCGTTGGAAGGAGAATTGCTCAAGTACGTCAATTGATGGTTCGTTTGTTTTTTTGCATTGAGGTAAAAGTCGCACGTGGAGCGGCCTTTCCAGGCTGCTGGCAGGCCCGAAAGCCTGCCCCACGTGTCACTTTTGCCATAGTGCGTTTTTTGACATTAGCATTCGTGTAGACTTGACCGGGAGGCGAGAGAATGATTATTACGGTAGCAAGTGGCAAGGGAGGCACGGGCAAGACGACCGTCGCTGTCAGCCTGGCGCTATCTATAACAGCGGATCAGGATTTAACGGATAAAAGATCCGTTAATCCTGCGAATCCGTTGTTCTTAGACTGCGACGTGGAAGAGCCCAACGCCGCCCTCTTCCTCCGGCCCACCATCGAAGAGCGCCGGGAAGTGGGCCAGATGATCCCGGAGGTGGATCTAGGGAAGTGCACCTACTGCGGGCGCTGCGCTGAGGTGTGTCAATATCACGCCATTGCCGTGGTCGGAGAGAAGGTGTTGGTCTTCCCCGAACTCTGCCACGGCTGCGGCAGTTGCAGCCTCAACTGCCCCACGGGGGCGATCCGCGAGGTGCTGGACGTGATAGGTACCATCGAGCGGGGCTGGGCCGGACTCCCTCCCGCTTCGGGGAGCCCCCCCTCTTATCCCCCCCACGGGGGGGGAGGAAAGCGGGGGGTCGAGTTCGCCCAGGGGACGATGAACGTAGGGGAACCGATGGCCGTGCCCATCATCCGCCAGTTGAAGCAGTGGGTCATCCCTCCCGGCGCCTCGACTGGGCTCGGCGGAACTCCCGGTGACCGTCCCATCATCTTGGACGCATCCCCGGGCACCGCCTGTCCCGTCGTCGAGAGCATGCGCGGCGCGGATTTCGTACTGATGGTCACCGAGCCTACTCCCTTTGGCTTGCACGATTTGCGGCTGGCGGTGGAGGTGGCCCGCGACGAGTTGGGGCTGCCAGTCGGTGTGGTGATCAACCGGGATGGGGTGGGAGACCAGGGGGTGGATGAATACTGCACCGCCGAGTCCATCCCCATCCTGATGCGCATCCCCCTGGATCGGCGCATCGCCGAGGCATACTCGGACGGGGGAACGTTGGTGGAGGCGCTGCCGGAGTACCGGGAGCAATTCCAGAATCTATACGCAGCCATCGGGCGGTTGGTGGCGGACGGGAAAGGAGCACGCGCATGATGAAACAACTGGTCATTCTCAGCGGCAAGGGAGGCACTGGCAAGACGACCATCGCAGCGGCGCTGGCTCATCTGGCCTCGCAGGAGATGCCCGTTGTCCTGGCCGACGCTGACGTGGACGCAGCCAACCTGGAACTGGTGCTCAACCCGACGAAGCAGGAAGAGCACGGCTTCATGGGTGGCCAACTGGCGGTGATTGATCCCGAAAAGTGCATCGCCTGTGGCATCTGCGCTGATGTCTGCCGTTTCGATGCGGTTATTCCTGGTGACGAGGCGTACCGGGTGGACTCCCTGGCCTGCGAGGGGTGCGCTTCCTGCTTCTACCGGTGCCCCGAGGAGGCCATACGGATGGAGGAGCAACAGGCCGGGTTGTGGTTCCGCTCCGACACCCGCTTCGGCCCCCTCTTCCACGCCCACCTCTTCGCCGGGCAGGAAAACTCGGGCAAACTGGTCACTCTGGTCAAGCAGCAGGCCCGCCTGTGGGGGCTGGACACCGGGGTGGCGTTGGTGGTGGTGGACGGGCCGCCGGGGATCGGCTGCCCCGTCATCTCTGCCAGCGCCGGGATGGACTTGGCGCTCCACGTGATCGAGCCGACTGTCTCCGGCGTGCACGATTTAGAGCGCATCATGGGCACCACTGACCACTTCGGCGTGCCATCGCTGGTGCTGATCAACAAGGCAGACCTGAATCTGGCCCGCTCCGAGGAGATCGCCGTCTTTTGCGCGGGCCGAGGGGTAGAGGTGGTGGGACATATCCCCTACGACGACGTCGTGACGGAGGCGATGGTGCAGGGCCGGCCGGTGACGGATTACACCGATGGGCCGGTGACGGAGGCGCTGAAGAGAATGTGGTCGCGGGTGAGCGATCTGATCTTTCCCGATGGGATAGATGTTGTCAAAGGGGGGCAACGATGACAGACAGAGATGCTTTGCGTAAGGCCATTCTCATTCGCCTCTCCACTGTCATAGATCCAGAGACAGGGGCCGACGCGGTGCGTATGCGGCTGATCGAGGATTTGGTGGTAGACGAGAGGGGCGTCGTTCGCTACAAATTCCGTCCTTCTTCTCCCCTGTGTCCTCTTGCCGTGCCGCTGGCCCTCTCCATCCGCAAGGCCGTGGGGCAGGTGGAGGGGGTGACCGGGCAGGAGATCGAAGTGACTGGCTACATCAAGGCCGAGGAACTGAACGCGATGCTGCGGGAACTGGAGAGCGAGTGATGACCAAAGATGAACTGTTGTAAGTGACGGGCGCGATGCAAAAAGGAGAGCAGGGTCATGAAGAACATAGTCGGCCTGATCGTGAATCCCGTGGCAGGGATGGGCGGTAGCGTCGGCCTTAAGGGGACCGATGGAGAAATATACAAGAAGGCGTTGGAATTGGGGGCTAAGCCGGTCACTCCCAGGAGGACGAAGGACTGCCTGTCCCGTATTGAGAGTAAAGATGACATCACCTTGTTCGTCGCGCCTGGCAAGATGGGGGAGGAGTACGCCGGAGCGTTCGATATGCCGTTTACGGTGATCGGGGCGGTGGGCGAGGAGACCTCGGCGGAGGACACGAAGAGAATCGCCGCTGAGATGGTGAATCGCGGTGTCGAACTCCTGATCTTCGTCGGCGGTGACGGTACTGCGAGGGACATCTACGATGCGATTGATTCAAAAGTCCCCGTCGTCGCGGTGCCATCCGGCGTCAAGATCTTTAGTTCGGTGTTTGCGGTCAGCGCCAGGGCGGCGGCCGAGATGGTGGATGCCTTTGTGGAAGGCACCGACGTGACGGAAGAGGAAGTCCTGGACATAGACGAAGAGGCCTTCAGAGAGGATAGATTGGCTTCCAGACTGTATGGCTATCTCCTCGTCCCCAACGTGCGGACCTTTTTGCAGCCCGGCAAGGCCGCGTCGAACGTGGGCGTATCCTCCATAGAGAGCAAGAAGGAGATCGCTGCCTACATCGTCGAGGAGATGAATCAGGAGACTTTGTACCTGCTCGGCCCGGGGACGACGTTGGAGGCCATCGCCGATGAGATGGAGCTCCCCAAGACGCTTTTGGGCATAGACGCGGTTTTCGCGAGGGAGTTGGTGGGAACGGATTTGAACGAGAAGGGTATCCTGGGCTTGTTCGAAAGATATGGGAAGAGAAGAATCATTGTGACCCCTATCGGTGGCAATGGGTTCATCTTTGGCAGAGGGAGCAAGCAGTTCACCCCGGAAGTGATAAAGCGAGTCGGCAGGGAGAACATCGTGGTGGTGGGAACCAGGGACAAGCTAAGCAGGCTGGACTACCTGAGAGTAGATACGGGTGATTTTGAACTGGATGAACTGCTCTGCGGATACATGGAAGTCACGGTGGGCTACAAGGAAGGAATGATGGTGAAGGTCAGATGTTAATGGAGACCATCAAACTGAACATGAACGAGGTCCCCTACCTCCCTCCACGGGAAGTCATTGAGGCTGCCCGGAAGGGCCTGGCGAAGTTGAATCGCTACGCCGACCCGGAAGACCTGGGACGGCTACGTGGGCTCCTGGCTGGCTACTCGGGAGTTCTTGAAGAGCACGTCGTTCTGAGTCCCGGATCAGACATTCTGCTCAGGGAGGTGATCCACACTTTCTCGAAAGGGAGGAAGGTTATTATAGTGAGCCCATCTTTCTTTCCGACCGTTCAAGCCGCAAAACAGTTCGCCACGAAATTAGTCAGCCTACGGCTCGGCCCCCCGGAGTTCGATTTGGACCTCGATCTCCTGATGGATGAGTTGCAAGAGCCTTGTCTGGTGATCATAGATAATCCCAACAATCCGACGGGTAAACTTCTCCTGGACCGGCAGGCAGTTGAGGCCATAATCGAGAGTAGAGATACGCTTCTCGTGGTAGATGAAGCCTACTACGAGTTTTCCGGCGTGACTTTCGCCGATATGGTGCACGATCATCCCAATCTTGCGGTCACGAGGACGATGGATAAGGCCTTCAGCCTGGCAGGCGCGCGAATTGGCTATATCATCGCTGGAGAGGCTTTTGGGAATGCGTTCTCCTCGTTTTATGCGTTTCTACCCCAATCCAGCCTGTATGCGGCGATAGAAGCATTAAACCATCCCGACTACGTGAGGAGAAATGTTCAACGAGTCGTTGAGGAAAGAGAACGGGTATGGAGAACACTGAATGAATTGGCAGTCCACGTATCTCAAAGTACTACTAACTTCTTACTTGTAAAGACAGAGATTCCTGATATGGCAGAAAGGCTTAGGGACATTGGCATTCTAATTCTGGACCTATCAAATCAATTGCCATCGGGGTTTGTGCGGGTATCCATAGGCACCGGCGAAGAAAATGATGCCTTTATAGCCGGATATGTGAAAATTCGTGAAGCCTATCTGAACGGGACGCAGATGAACGCAGGCTTTCGCGGATAAGAACGGACAATTCAATCGTTAAGGAGGTTGACGACATGATTGCTTTCGGTCCAGTCCCATCCAGGCGTTTAGGGCGGAGCCTGGGGATTAACAACATCCCGCCCAAGGTGTGTACCTATTCCTGTGTGTATTGCCAGTTGGGACGCACCATAAAGATGCAGGTTGAGCGGAGTGCCTTCTATGAGCCAGATGAGATCTTACGGGATGTCCAGGACAAGGTTGAAAGGGCAAGAGAGGCCGGGGAGCCCATTGACTACCTCACCTTCGTGCCCGATGGGGAGCCTACGCTGGACATCGATCTCGGCCGTGAGATCGAGCTGTTGAGGTCGTTGGGGATCAAGATCGCCGTGATCACCAACAGTTCCCTCATCTGGCGCGAGGACGTGAGGGAGGGTCTGATGAAGGCGGATTGGGTCTCCCTGAAAATGGATTCTGTGCGAGAAGAGGTCTGGCGCAGAATCAACCGGCCCCACGGCTCTCTGCATTTGGCCTCGATTCTCGATGGAGCGCTCGAGTTCGCGCAGGCCTTCAAGGGGGAACTGGCAACGGAGACGATGCTCGTAGAGGGCGTCAATGGGGGAGACGACCACATCAGGGAGGTTGCCGGCTTTTTGGCCCGCCTGAGGCCTGCCATAGCCTATTTGGCAATCCCGACCAGGCCGCCGGCGGAGGAGTGGGTACACTCCCCTGGTGAGGAAGTCATCAATCGGGCCTATCAAATCTTCAGCGAGAAAGTGGGCTGCGTGGAGTACCTGATCGGGTACGAAGGCAATGATTTCGCCTTTACCGGCAACGTCGAGGAAGACATGTTGAGCATCACGTCCGTGCATCCCATGCGGGAGGATGCGGTGAGCGAGTTCCTGGCTCGGGCCGGGGCCGATTGGCCTGCTGTTCACCGGCTGATCGCTCAGGGCCAACTCATTGAGATGGCGTATGAAGGGCGGAAGTTCTATATGAGGAAGCTTCAATGAAACTGGAGGATATCCAATGATTGAAAAACACACTGTGGATTTTGAACCCCTGGGCCGCCGCGTGCAAGTGGCGGAGGGGAAGACGCTTCTCGATGCCGCACGCCAGGCCGGAGTGGGGCTGAACGCCGTCTGCGGTGGCACAGGCGTCTGCGGGACCTGCCGCGTCCGCATCGTCGACGGCGATGTCACGCCGCCCAACAAGGCCGAGCAGAAATTCTTGGATCAAGCATCCTTGGACGCAGGATACCGGCTGGCCTGCCAGACCGAGGTAGTGGGCGATGTGCGGGTGGACGTGCCACCGGAATCTATCACCACCCCGCAGCGGGCGCAGATTGAGGGGCGCGAGCGACCGGTTGATATCGACCCTGCTGTGCGTGCCTTTGACGTGAAACCGATGCCGCCAGGCATGGATGACCTGCGGTCCGACGAGAAGCGCCTGTGCGAAGCGCTCCGGGAGCAACACAACGTCGCCGCCGTGCGGTTCGACCCTGTGGTCTTGGCCAAAGTCTCTCCCTTGCTTCGGGAGAACGATTGGCACATCCGCCTCTTCATCCGAGACGGTGAAGTCATCGGCGCCGCGCCGGCCGGCACGCCGCCGCTGGGACTGGCGGTAGACATCGGCACGACCAAGGTGGCCGCCTACCTGTTGAACCTGGAGACCGGCGAGACGCTGGGCTCATCCGGCACGATGAACCCCCAGATTGCCTACGGGGAGGACGTGATGGCCCGCATTGCCTACGCGATGGAGGATGAGGCGCAGGCGCGGGAGCTCCAGGAAGCCATCGTCGGGGGGCTGGAGGAGCAGACCCGCGAGTTGTGCGAGCGGTCTGGGCAGGATTGCTCACAGATCTTGGAG
>Ga0114918_10004782_pt1 | contig 11726 bp, 12 predicted proteins | sample LantaG_FD_87015 | JGI IMG/M metagenome (GOLD analysis project Ga0114918, IMG submission 87015) | Deep subsurface microbial communities from Baltic Sea to uncover new lineages of life (NeLLi) - Landsort_02402 metaG | ecosystem: Environmental > Aquatic > Marine > Oceanic > Sediment | place... | reverse complement strand
TAATTAACAGGGCCATGGGAATAGAACGGATTCGCAGGCTGACAGGGCAAGGATTGCTAATTTCAGCCTGCGTTAGTTTGCGAAGGGCCGTGCATTATGCGACCACCTCGCCGAGGAAACTGTAAAATCCTCACAAGGAGTATCAGGTAATCGAGGTGAGGTTTACATATACGTAAGGCCCTGGCCGGAGGAGGGCGGGGCTATTTTTTTGCGCACCTGCAGAATTTCACCCTTATCTGCCGATTCACGAATCACGATTCGCGAATTTAATTCAAATAGAACCGTTTATGCCAAGGCTGTTGACTTAAGTTTTTCCCTTCCACCTAATCTTTCTAATTCCCTGCTGTAAAAATTGAACCCGTGTCTTATTACTATGTTCTGCTCCCTTACGCTTCTCCTGAATAACTTAACCTGTCTGTCCGTCCAGTTAGGGTGAATATGGTAATCAGCGATAGTTTGCTTGCGCCTCGGATTGTAATTGTCAAAGGTTTGATCTAAAGGCCGAAATCTACAATCAGCGATTTGAACTCCCCATTTTTTGCACCGCTCAAGCTTTTTTTTCATCTCGTAGTAGTCGATATCATAGTTGTAGATCATAAAAACGTAAATGTCTTTCGGCTTATAACCGGCGTCAGCAAGCATATCAATTTGGGCCTTTATTGACTTCCACTGGGTATACGGCCCGTCCCATGCGATTCTTGGGTTGATAAGTCTGGCTTTTTTTAGAAGTTTCGCTAACTTTGGCGTTAGCAACCGACCATCTATCCCGCATTGGCTTTCAGAATGAATCACTCTATCATTGTATTTAGTATCTGCTAACTTATTCAAAATATCCTTTATATGCCGATTTGCTAATAAATTATTATCGTAAAATATAATCCTGTTACTGCAAATCTCGTTCTCTACACTTTCCTTACAGGTAAACTTGGGCTCTATTTTCCACGTCCCGCAGAATTTGCATCTTCGGTTACACCCTCTTGAACTATGGACGATTTGATAATCAAGATCTTCCGGCAGGAGTGAATAATTTATCTTAGCCTTCTCTGCTGCCCCTCTGCGGTACAACCCCCGGTAAATCCACGCAAATGGAGATTCTTTTTTACAATGTTGAGGCATCAAGGAGGCATATATCCCCCCAATCTCAATTTTAGCCGTTGGATATGCTTTATGGTAAAATTTAGCTGCCTCGTGAACATATTTAGACCAGTATGTAAATAATGACGTTATTAGAATGCGCTCAGGTGTAAACCCACATCGTTTCAGCCCGCGCACCAGCTTAACCCTATCCCCTTTAATTTTGTGATAACTGCCGATCTTAAGCAATCCTATCGGCAGAGAATCACGATGATTCTTGCTTTTAGGAGGTATAGGAAAATCTGGTTCGACTAAAAGTATTTTATTCATAAATTCCAATTGTCAATTGTTGTGAGTCCTACTGAATGTAATGATGCGCCTCAGGCAACATTTCTTTTAATTCTTTTCTATATAGCTCGTGATTGCTTATATGATTGTTAGGGTCATATATATAATTTATTATTGTTTTCCCGTAGGTAGACTTTTTGTACCTCGGATAGTCCACTGATAGTTCTTCACTGATTTTCTTTGCATGTTTTTTGTCCCTAACATATTTGACCTCGATAATAATTTTATGGTCCTTAAGTACGAAATCTAGCCTGTTACTCCGTTCACACATCTTTTCTGTTGGGTCTTCAAACTCAACCGATACAAACAATGTTCTTAGAACCGAATAAATGAAATTCTGCAACGCAGGTTCATCTTCAAACTTAATTTTTGCTCTTTTTTCGAATTCTATTATGGCTTCCTGTAAATAGTTAAATAATAAATCAAAAATGTTATTGCCTATTACCTCCTGTTCTATGCTCTTCAGCTTTTCTTTATGGTCAATCTCGGCAGGAACAGCAGTCCTTTGTTCTTTAGTGGCCCTTTTCTTCTTAGCCTTTTTACTTGTTTTCTTTTTCTTTTTTTTCTTTGTTGCTTCCATCTTTTCGGGAATCATACTGATATTCTGCTCGGGCTCTTCTAAAAACCTCTTTATGACTTTTTTCAATTTAGCTTTATTCTCTGAGAAGATGTATCTCTTATCTTTCGAATCTTTGAAGTACTTCAAAACATTATCCATTAAGTACCGTGTGCCTCCTAATAAACCACCCTCTGCTTTGCCTACTAAGATTTTTCGCAATTTAGAATCGCCGTATTCTTCATATAATCCTGGGAACTCCCTTTTCAGCGGTGAAAGAAAACTTGAATCAATTTGCACTAGATGACTCATTGCCAAAGTTCCATCCTGAACTTTCTTAATAGTTGCTTCATTATATTTTAAAAGAGCTAACAACGTTTTTAGGTCGTGCTCTTTATGATTTGTTATTTCACGTAATTCCTTGAACAATTCAGCTTCAGTTATGTTTTTCTTTTTTTGTCTTATTTCATCTATTATTTCCTTAATGGCAGCTACTTCGATTCTTTTGTCCCATTCTTTTCTTAGCGTATGTATATTATACGCTGCAATTCTACCCTCGCGCTCACCACCCTCAATTATTCGAACCGGAACTAATTCTGCCTTTTCAAGCAAAGCAGCCCGCAACCTCCGTTCACCATCAACCAACCTATAAGGTTGTTTTTTGCTTTCATTCGCTCTTACAATCACCGGCTGGAAAAGGTTATTGTGCTTCACCGATTTTCTTAAGCGCTTAAACTCTATGTCTTGTTCAATTTGCTCTTTTGTTTCTCCTCGTGGGTTCTTTTGGTCAAAAGCTATGTTTTGCGGCGGAATTAGTCCTAGCGCTTCAGTTCTTGTTAAACTCATATTGTTTGCCCCCTTTCTTTTGAGAAAACTGGGAAAATTATGCACTTCCCATTTTTTTCTTCACCTATTTACAATACTCGAAACCTCACTAGTCTCCCCAAGTTTACCAATCCAGTTTACCGACTAATTTTACGACCGTCAAAACAAAACTTCCTATCTTTATTTGACCAAATCCAGTAAATGATCCATAATAAACAACTTATGGACAACAAAGTGGAACAATACGAAAATAACCCCGATTTTTTCGAGTTTCTTAACAGAGAATTCGACCATACTGCTGCAAATGCCACAATCGAAGAGCTTGCAGAATTTGCCTTCGGTAGTATCCAAGCGGCAATAGAAGCCTACGAGAAGCACAAGAAGGACGTAGCATAGTATGATTCTGAAATTACCTGCGAGAGTCGCGAGAGGATACAAAAGCCCTTCTCAAAGAGCGCGTGTGATAACCGAAGCCTGGACGCTAACAAATATGTATTGTCCTGCCTGCACCTCAAAGAACTTAGACAAAACAAAACCCGGCACCGAAGCGGTGGACTTTCTCTGTTGCAGATGTGATTCTCAATTCCAGCTAAAAGCTATGTCCAGACCGATAGGAAGAAGAATAGTTGACGCTGCCTACGATGCAATGATTCGTGCCATATTGCAGGACCGCCTACCGCACTTTCTCTTCCTCAGCTACAACAATATCCGCCTGGTAGTTACTGATCTTTTGCTCATACCCAGTTTCTGCCTTGCTAAATCAGCAATCGAACGCCGCAACCCGCTTAGAGCTACCGCACGGCGCGCAGGTTGGGTCGGCTGTAATATCCTCCTTGACTCAGTCCCACCTGAGGGCAGAATTCAGGTGATTCGTTCTGGAAACATAATTTCAAGACCATCAGTACGAAAATGTTTTGACAACGTGCAACCTCTCAAGGATATGTCTTCAAGAACGAGGGGATGGACGCTTGATGTGCTGACTGTGCTTCGCTCCCTGGAAAAACGTGAATTTACCATCGCAGATGCGTATTCGTTTGAGAAAGTCCTATCGGGGAACCATCCAGAAAATCGGCATGTGAGAGCCAAGATTAGACAGCAACTCCAGATCTTGCGCGACCTCGGCTATCTACAGTTCGTCAGGCCCGGACATTACCGCTGGGTTAGGAGATAAGAATGAACTCATATATTTTTATAACAACCGGAGGCTACACCTTCCAGCCGGGAAGTGAAGCCATTGAGCCTGACATTGAAAACTGCCAAGTAATTGGTTTTGCTCAGGGCATCAATAAAAAGCAAGCATTTAAAAATCTAATTCGCGAAAATGCTTACTTATTGGAAACAACTTTTGATGAGCTAATCTGCTTCGAATTGAAACAAAAGGATTATTTCAAACACAGAGCCTACTTTCATTTGGATGACTACAAAACAAACGCGATAAGTTTTACTTGATAATGCACGAGCACTTATTCGTTTTTCGCAAGCCCAAGGCGGCGGAGGATTTATCTCGGATAAAATACAGCACTGCTTTTTGACCTTGTACCCGCGCAGGCGGGTATCCGGTTTCATACTCCTGCCTTGTGCCCTTATTCCTTGTTCTCTTTCCCGTCCTGCAATCGCCCACACGTGCTTATCCGGCCGCCCTAATACTCTTTAACTATTACAGTAAGACATTACAACCCCCAAAACCAGGAATATCCTGATAGTCACCCGTGTTCGCTGTACGTACAATATGTCTATAAGTAGGCGCTCGAACGGACGAAAAAACAAAGTAACAGCAAAACTAAAATAGACAGAAAAAGAAAGGAGTAGTGAGATGAAAGTCAGAATTATACTTACCCTCGCCATTCTGTTCGTGCTTGGCGTTGCAATTTCCTCCGCCAGGCAGGACCGCGACAGAGACCGCGACAGAGACCGCGACAAAGATTGTAAAGGCACTTCCACCGCCTATACAGTCGCCTGCGGAGACCGCGACAAAGACCAGGACAAAGACCGCGACAAAGATTGTAAAGGCGCTTCCACCGCCTATACAGTCGCCTGCGGAGACCGCGACAAAGACCAGGACAAAGACCGCGACAAAGATTGTAAAGGCACTTCCACCGCCTATACAGTCGCCTGCGGAGGCCGCGATAGAGACCGTGACAGGGACCGGGATAGAGACTGCAAAGAAACGACCACTTTATACAATCATGACCTCTGCCATCCGCAGATAGTGTGAGTGGGGGATATAAAAAAGCGAGCAGACAAAATTCTTAATTTGTTTCGGATTTCGAATCTCGGATTTCCTCTCAGCGTTCTCTGCGGTTAAATTAACCGTCCAAACAGCGTCAGCGGACTCGTCCTCGCAATCTTCAGTTTCACAAATTCTCCGGCTAAGTTTTCCGGGCCGTTAAAGATAACTATCCAATCCTCGGCAGTCCTGCCAACCAGTTGCGGTAAGTTTCGGCCTCCGGCTGAGTCAAGATGCGGCTTCTTACTCAATCCCTCAACCAGAACCTTCACGGTCTTACTCTGAAACTGGCGGCTTAATTCATCACTGATTTTTTCCTGTACGGCTAACAACTCAATGTTTCTCTGCCTTTTCACATCAAGCGGAATATTATCTTCCAATCTTTTATCCGCCGTCGTCCCCGGCCTCGGCGAATACTTAAAAACAAAGCAGTTTTTATACCTGGCCTTCTTGACCAATTCTATCGTGCCTTCAAAATCCTCTTCCGTCTCGCCGGGAAAGCCCACCATAAAATCCCCCGCAATCGCAATGCCCGGAACAACCGCCCTCGCTCTGGCCAGCATCGCCAAATACTGCTCAGCGGTATAATTGCGATTCATCGCTTTGAGGATTTTGTCCGAGCCGCTTTGTGCCGGTATATGCAAGTAGTTGCATACTTTCGGCAGTTCCGCCATCGCTTTCAAAATCTCATCGAAAAACTCCTCCTGCGGGAAGCTTGTAACAAATCTTATCCATTCAATCCCTTTTACCTCGCTTGCAAGGTAAAGCAAATCCGCCAGGCAATACGTTTTCTCTCCCGCTGTATATTTGTATGAATTTACCCTTTGCCCCAACAGCGTAACTAATTTTACGCCGTTATCCGCCAGCTTTTTTATCTGCTCGATCATTGCTGAAGGCGGCCGCGATACCTCCGGCCCACGAACGTAAGGCACAATGCAGTACGTGCAGAACTTATTGCACCCCCGCATCGCCCGCACAAACGCCTGAGCCGGTATCGCTTTGTCCTCGATACCGTAAGCCGACTCGAATTCTTCAAGTGCCTGATTCTCTGGGGGTGCCGTGCGGATTTTCTCCGTCACCGCCAGCCTTTTTTTCTTTTCTTGTAATGCCTTGGTGACAAGCTCAGCTATTTGTGGTATTTGAGCCGGCCCGCAAACAATATCGACCGCTTCGTGTTCGAGCAGTTCAGCCCCGAGCCGCTGGGCCATACAGCCGATTACCCCGACAATCATATCAGGCTTGTTTTCTTTTATGTGTTTTAGGTGCCCAAGGTGCGAAAGGACCCGCTGTTCTGCGTGTTCGCGAACCGAGCAGGTATTTATCAAAACAACATCGGCTTCCTTTACGCTGTCCGTCAAACCAAACCCCGCCTCGCCGAGCGCAGAACTCACCAATGCCGTATCCAGCTTATTCATCTGACACCCAAAACTGCGGATGTGAATTTTTTTCATAGCTTTCGCGCCTTCCGCCTGACAAATTTCGCCGGCTTGGACAGCGTTTTTGCATCAGGTTTTTTTCTTATCGATAATCAACTCTCCGCCGACGCCAACGTTCTCAGGTGGATTTTCTTTAATCACCACTACATAGACCTCTCTTGGAAGCCTATAAGCTTTTTCAAGAGCGTCCGTGACCTCCCTGACCAGCACTCTTTTTATTTCCACATCTGCTATTTTAGGCCCTTCTATTTTTGCGCTTGGCATCTGCACACCTCTTTTTAGTAATGTTCCATAAATGCTTAAACAGATTTGAGCATGGTCTTTTAGGCCTTTTCAGGCAGGCAAGCCGGTGCAGCGCTCACCCTTCCTCGATGACTTTCAATCCCATCAGCGCAGCTAAGTGTTTGATGCTCTGCACCCGGTCGCCGTAAAAAATCACACGGTGTAGTCCTGCGATGTAGTTATCTAAAATCTTACGGGCGTCTGTCACCTTGGTAGCGATTTTCGTCCGGCACCCGCGGTCAACATCCGGGTTGCCTGTTATCGTACCAGTCGATACCAGCATCGTCTCAAGGTCAGCCAATTTCGCTGCTGTAATTACTTCTCCGATGCGGTGCTTGACCTGAAGCGCTGCGCCCTTGTTGTCTTCCATATGGCTGCGAATTCTGTACGGACACCGCGGTCCCTTCGGACCGTCCATCTTTGTTGCGGAAACACAGTGCGCGTGGATAATCGTGTTGGTCGATGTGTCAACAACCGGGTCGCTGATGAAACCTGGTATGCCGAATGCATAGCCAAATATCAGCATCGTCAGCGTCGAGCGCATATCCGCCTCGCACGCCCCGACCAGACCGAGGTTATTGAGCTTACAGAAACCCAGGCACGGATAGGCCGACAGCGATTTCCTTCTGAACAGCCCGAGGCAGTTGATGGTAATCGCCCGCGCCTGCTCCTGCTGCATTATCTGCTTCATAGCCAGGTACAGGCGTGTGGATTTGACAATTTCTTTGCGGCGCGGCTCAACAACTCTCTCCGCATTGCTAATCCACTCCTGGGCTTCATCTCGGGCTGCCTTTTCGTCAACAGCTTCGTAGGCCTTGTTCAACTGCTTGTGGTCCACAGAGACAACCTCAACACCCAGTTTGTCTTTGAATTCTTTGGCCCTGTCGACGTCCATCCCGCCGTTCCGGATATATATAATCCGTGTCTGCCGAAGCCGTGCCGGCACCCGCATCAGTGCCGCCGCCTCGGCAATCTCACCGTAATCGCTTGTGGCAAGGCAGATAATTTTCTTGCCCTGCTTTTGCATCGAAGCGATGCGTGCCCAATCGTGTCCGCTGTACAACTGTGAGAACAATGCCGTGGGTAAACCCGTATCGACAAGCCGAGCCAGCAGATGTCCCACAGTTGAAGTAAGGTTAAAGACCATCAGCCCCTCAACGTCACCAATGTTGCCGGCCAGTTGGTCCGCGTCCTCGGCCACCCGCAGCAATTCTCCGCCTACAAATTTCACATCGCCGAGTTTACGCTCCGCGTCGGCGAGGTGCTTCTCCAGCCGGGCGATTTCCGCCGGGATGTCGAGGTCCGGCTTGGGCCAGGTCGGTATCGGCTTGGCAAGGTAAACCTTACGAACCTTTACAGGCGGCAGCCTGGGCGGCCATTCTTGGCCCTCCGCAGCCATCGCAGCCCGGCTGCCCAACCGTCCCGCCACTAACATCGCACCCGCACCCGCTGCAGTTGCCCCCAAGAACTCTCGTCGGTTTATTAAGTCGCTCATAATCCAACCCCTCACAAACAGTGATTTCCGTGATACGCTTTGCTTGACCGAAAGTAGTTGCCCATATTTTTCGTAGGGTAACGTAGTTTATTATTGCCTGTCAATTTCTATTTCAGCAGCCGGCGAAATCAATCCGCCGTTCATTTAGTCAGTGAGCGATTCAATCGCCGCTGCAGGTCTTTGAGCCGATTTGCCTCGTCGAATCCCAGCAGGATAATTGGAAAGGCGGTCTTGTTGTGAAACAGCGGCTCATCCATATCCACCCACTTTCTGCATTCTTGGCCATCCGGTGTCCCCGGTATCGGCGAAAAGTCCGCCAGCATCCCGCGAATGCCGAGGCTGTTCGCAAAACGCATCGAAGCCTCGAGTTCCTGAATACTGCTATGAGGATGGCCGAGAAGTTGATATGCGGTGATGTTTTGAGCGTCGGCTCCCGCAGCGACCAGGTGCTTGACGGCCCGCGACATTTCATCAGAAGAAACTTTCGAGCCGGTACGCTTCTGCCATTGCGAAGATGCGCTCTCAAACCCAAGATAAAAAGTCTTAAACCCCGCCCGCACCATCAGCCCAGCTAATTCTCTCGTAATAAAACGAGCGCCAAGCCCGTTCGGACTGTGGAAGCTCACTTTTATATTCCGTTTCAACACCTCTTCCAGGAACGGTACGAGTACTTTTTCGGCCTCGAACAGCAAAGCATCATCATAGAAAGCGATATTCTCAACTCCTCGTTTTGCCAATAGCTCTAATTCTGCTAACGAACGCTCCAACGGCCGCACCGCAAATTTCCCGTAAACCCTCGGCACAGAGCAGTAGGTACAATCAAAGGGACAGCCGTCGCTAAGTTTGAGAACCCCGACATTTAGCTTATCGTATGCTTGCCACAATGCCGGCTGCTTTGAATCCGACTCGATACCCAGGTATTCCCAGAGCGGCTCAAGGTTTACCCCTTCCACCAAAAAATCCGCCCCTAACTTTTGTGCGTGACTGCTGCAAAGTGTCACGTAGTTGCCGCCCAATATAATTTTCGCTCGAGGCCATACTTTGCGAATATCCTCTACAACTTCCCTCACCCCCTGGTACCAGTAGGTCATCATCGTTTGGACAAGGACGAAGTCGAACGGCCCTTGTTGCCTGAGGAAATCCTCAAAAATACTGCGAGGCAGTCCGAATCGCCGAAAGTATCGCCGGATGTGCGCAAGGCAGCCTGGGTTTGGAATTTGTTCGCAGTAAAATCGCCCGCGACCCCACGGGTCGGATTTGAGTTCCTTCTGCTCCACGGCGAATGGATGCAGCCGGTCCAGATAATCGAAGAGCTTGAATTCAGCTTTGCCGCGCAGCTTCCCTGCTGCGCTAAGCAGTCCGTAAGGCTTCAGCCAGAAATCATACGCAGCAAAGTCATAGACCGGAGGATTGACAAGCAGAATCTTCGCACTCATCGCAAAGCCTCTCGCAGGGCTTCGAAACTGGGATAGGTTATACCGCTGCGGACTACTTTTAGCATTTTATCATACGTTTGGATATTGGCGTGTCTGTCCTGAAGTGGTGCTTTAATATAGAGCGCTGCGAATAAATTCCCCATCTGGATAGCTTCGCCAAAGTTCATTGAGCCGTCGCGAAACTCATCAAGGTTACGGCCAATGTATGCCAAAAGCCCCGCTCTGAATGAATCACCTGCGCCAACAAGGTCCACCACCTCCCCAACCATAAAGCACGATTCGACTTTGTTCGGCCCGGTGACTAATTCGTTTGCCCCAATGTGCTTTTCATAGGCGCCTCTGCTGACCGTGACACCAAACAGCCTTGTCCTGCCGCTCCCGCTCCAAAATCTTCCGCTCAAAAAATCGAGAAAGTGAATGTTGTTTGCATCCTCACTGAACCCGTGCCAATCTCGCTGCTTGTTGAGAGTGTTTGCTATCATTTTGGCTTCGTCTGAGGACGTGAAGAATATATCGACTTCCGGCAGAAGCGGCTCCAAAAGCCTGTAGCCGCTTACCGGCTCGCCCGACAAAATCGCTTCCTGCGGTCTGGCGGTTAGAGTACTGGTGTCCGCAATGGTGACAATTCCCTTGTCCCGACACCATTTAATAAATTCAGCCAAATCTCCGCCGCCATTGGCATCACCTCTTTCTGAAAGGCCTGAATACATGTAATAGACTATGCTGGGCTTCAATCGCTCAACCGCCCCCTTAAATATCTCGAAATCAAAGTCGTCATTGGCACCGGCAAAATACGCAATCCCGCCACGCTCTTCGCCAGGCGTATGATGAATGTATGTGGTTCCTGTTGCCAAATCGGGGTGTATGAAAGTTGCCGACATATCGACACCATTGGTAACCATCAGGTCATAAAAGAACCTGCCCTGGGCGTCCAGTCCGTCATAATCACCTTTTCCAAGGTTAACCCCTACGGCGGCTTTCAAGCCGGCTCTTGCAATCAGAGGTGCTGTGTTTCCAAGACCGCCCGCTGTGGCGTACCCCTGTTTTATCCACTGGGCCAATTGTTCCTGAGAGTAGCTTGGATTGTCTTCTGCTTTGCACCTGGACAGTCCCCCTTCGCCAACCAGCTCGTCGGCGAACTCAAAATCCGCCCTCCTGAAATCCACAACCCCTGTATTCAAAATTAGGACGTCCACGCCCATCTTTTACTCACCGTTAAGATTCGTCAAACGCCGGTCAAGGTCTTTTAGGCAGCCGATATTGGGTGCTTGCCCACGGGCACGTTTCCCACGATGCCTTCGATACTCGCTGAGCAGCCTGGGTTGGTTCTTGCGCTCACCATTCCTCGGCAACGTTAAATCCCATCAGCACACCTAAGTTCTTGATGCTTTCAAGGTGGTCACCATAGAAAACCACGCGGTGCAGCAGTGTCATTATCCCGCCTTCGAGTATGCCGGCACCCCAGTTATGAAACATCTTGCGAGCGTCGGCCACCTCGGTGACGAACTGTGTACGGCAGCCCAGTTCATCGTGCGTGACCTCTATAACCTTTCCGGTCGATATCAACATCGTGTCGAGATTGATGAACTTTGCGCAGGTGACAACCTGTCCGATTCGCATCTCCACATCCAGTGACACCCCTTTCTCGCTGTCGCTCTGAGTGCGGATGGTGAACGGCAGACGCTTACCCGCCGGGCCGTCCATCTTCGTTGCACACGTGCAGTGGAAGTGAATCAGCGCATTCCTCGAGGTATCGAAAACAGGGTCGGTGATGAACCCAGGCACCCCGAACGCATAACCGAACATCAGCATAGTCAGCGTCGAGTCCATATCGCCCTCGCAGGCCCCGACTAAGCCCAAATCGTTTAGCTTACTGAATGTCAGGCACCCTTTAGCCGGCCGCCCCATACAGTGGGAGCTGGTGACAGCCTGTGCCCTTTCCTTGACCATCAGCTTCTTTACCGCCAGGTATAACCGTGCCGAGTTGATAATGTCCTCCTTCGAGGGCTCGACTATCCTCTTGGCCCGGCTAATCCAGTATCGCTCG
>Ga0114918_10004781_pt1 | contig 11727 bp, 23 predicted proteins | sample LantaG_FD_87015 | JGI IMG/M metagenome (GOLD analysis project Ga0114918, IMG submission 87015) | Deep subsurface microbial communities from Baltic Sea to uncover new lineages of life (NeLLi) - Landsort_02402 metaG | ecosystem: Environmental > Aquatic > Marine > Oceanic > Sediment | place... | reverse complement strand
TTAACAGTCATCGCTCTATCAGATTCTATAAAATCAGCAGTCCGTTCTAATTGGTATTTGAATAGTCCTATTGCATAAGTATAATCAAAATCATATCCTTTCCAAATAATAGGTAGGAAATCCCATACACGTTTTACCCGTCTATAGAACCATGTAATGTTATTGTAAATCATCATCTTTGTTTTTCTTTCTAAATATTATTCTAAATAATAATCCTGGACCTTCTAAAAATAGGAAGAGTATTCCTATCCCTAAAAACACATATAATATATCACTCATCTTCTTTGTTTTGGTTTAATCCTCTATAATTTTGAATGCTTCATCCATAGCTTTCTCAAACTTTTTATAGTTCTTAAAACCTATTCTTTTAGATAAAGCTATTACATTAATGTTTTCATCTTCTAACATTAACATCAACCCTTTAATTATTTCTTCTTTACTCATCTTCTTTGTTTTGGTTTAATAGTTCATCAATTGTTTTAGGTTTATAACTCATAAGGTGAGCATCAACATTGTAATATTTATGTTGAGTTGGGTAAGGAACCTTTTTAGTATCTGATTCTCCATATCTTTCGGGGACATAAACTTCATGTAATTCGTTTTTATGATGTATATGAGCATGAATATTACCTCTACAGAAGCTAGTTTCGCTAGGATGTATTGGAGCGTGGGTTAAAACAAATCCTTTATAATCTATCATCCCACCTACACTATCTACATATTTTAGTAACTCCTTTACGTCTTGGTGTTTATCATGGTTACCTAACACTACAATCTTTCTACCTTTTAATCTATCCAATTGGTAATAGTGTTTGGATGTCTCCATTGTGATATCTCCCAATATGTATGTGAGGTCTTTTTTATGGACAACCTTGTTCCACTCTTCTATAAGGTGTTCATCATGATAAAACTCATCTTGAAACCCTCTGTATTTGGCCATCCCCTTATGTCCAAAATGAAGGCATCCAATAAATCTCACATTACTCATCTTCTTTATTTAATAGGTTCATAAAATTTGTACTATCTGGCAGTACATCAATACTCGCACCAACACTATTAGCTTTATCAATTAGATTATCTAACACTGATCGACTGTATGACGTCATTACACCATAACCTCTCCGATGACACTTATAGCAACTGCCGATGTATCCCATAAAGTAATAATAATCATCATCCCCATCTTTACTTTTTATTACTCTATGATTCCACCCCATAATCTGAATATTTTAAACCATACTGTAAGTTGAACCATAACATTTCTTTCTCAGCTTGTTTAGCATACAAGCTAAGTTCTTTCATAAGGTGTTTTTTACCCCATTTCTTAAACTCTTCCCCTTGTGCCATAGTCATTGTGTATTTTTGAAACCAATCCTCTACACCTAAAACATCATCATATGTAACATCATGACCCGCAATAATAAACATTTGGTTGATTAAATCAACTATTGCTTTATTTTGCTTTTCTTCCCGACTTAGTCGTTTGCGTTTAGTTTCCATAGTTCGTATAAATACTTTTCTTTAATGTATTTTTCTATTTCATGAATATATGAAATATCTGTTGGGGAACCAAATCTATTTAATTTACTCCTATTTTCCTCAGCACTTATTGGTTGAAGATTACGTAAATCATTTACAATATGAGGAGGAGTATTAGATTTAAACCATGAAACCGGAATTTTATGATCAATATGGTCAGTTTCCCAGTTTATATTTTGTTTATCCAAATGTTCTTTTAATTGAATCGCTGAGTATCCTAGAAGTTGTTGGGTGGTATTTGATTTAGATGATTTTAATTGTTGTAAAGTGTTAGATAATAAATCTCTCCATTTATGAACATGATGTCTTTTAGCTTTATCATTTAAATGATATTGTCTTTTTTTATCTCTATTATTAACCCACCATTGTTGAAAATAATCTTTATTTTCTAATCTTCTTTTAGAATCAACTAGTTTTCTACATTCTTTACAATAACCTTGATTTTTACCAAATTTGTCTAATGGTTTTTCAATTTGACATTTACCACATTTTTTCATAGTTAAAAAAACCCAAGACGCTTTCGAGGTGGAAGTTCTCTACTCACGCTTGGGTGTTTTTATAATATTTTTAATCACCGCTTCCACTCGGCGATTATACATATTAATTTATTTTGAAAAGTTCATAAACACTATTAAGAGTCTTGAACTTAAGATACCCTTCTTTTTGCTCTACAATCTCAGTTAGTGCAGTACATTGCCAGGTAAAAAATTGATTAAATGGAGACATAATCAAACTTCTACCAATAGTAGGTTCATTGTGTTTTGCTTTAAATGTACTTTCATCATTCCATTCCACCCACATCACTTCTTTAGATCGATGTGTTAGTCCGTCTCGTTCACGAACTAATTTCCAATTGAATTTATTTTCAATCACACCTTGCTCAACAGCAATTTCTAATAAGTTGTCTAAACCTATTGTTACTGGTATTTTTGTTTGTTTAATCTTGGTCATTTTCTAATTGTTTTTATTAAGAGCCAACCTACATCTATTAAATCGCTAACAAACGCACGAAACTCTACAATACCTCGATCACAGAATATTTCGTGTGCTTTATCCATACTTTCAGGGTTATTCTCTAATACACCAATATACCATATTGGGTTATCTAAATGTTCTTCTTTCCATGGTTCAACTCGTTTATCCGTAACTTTAATATAACAGCTGTCGTCATAAGGTATGCCATCATAATTATGTAATCGAGTTGCTTCAAAGCAATACAAATCAGTTTCAAATATCCTACCGTCAAATGATGTAACATCCATTTCAATTTCTTCATTCTCTAAGTGATCCAATGGATCTTGTATAGCATCTTCTCTAACATACCATACGTCGTCTATTTTAATTCTGTTTTCCATAATAAGTGTTCATTATCTTATTACTGTTACAAATCCTGTAAATTCAAATCTCTTATCTGTTTCGTTTGCTAGGGTTGTAATGTACCAAACATAAACACCTGCCATTATTGGTTCTCCGTTTAGTGTCCCATCCTAACCTATGCTTTGATCATATGATTCCCTTTGGTTTGGTTTAACAAGGTTCTCATTCTACTCCTAACATAGTCTTCTGTTTCATCTCTTTCTAATCCAGCTTCCATCATCTCCTTGTTTCCTTGACCATGAATAAAAGCTTGTTTAATTTCTTTCTGTAACTCTTCTTGAGTTAATACTATTTTCTTACTCATTTTTTTACTTTTTGCTGCATTTATTAATTCTTTGTTAGGTTTAGGATCAGATTCAATCTTTTCCACCATGAACTCAACATCAGATCTAGTCATACCATACAATCCGAATTCTTCATCATTTCTCATCATTTTGATAAGAAGATTTTTTCTGCGGTTAGGTATTAACCAGTTTAAAAATTTATTCCAATATTTTCTTAATCCCACCATTTTCTAATGTCTTTTTCAATCAATTGCCAAAGTAAATGATGTGCACGTTCTTGTTTTTCTTGAGATATATGAAATAACTCACTTTTAATTTGATCAATTTCTTCAGCATTGTCCCAACCTTCATATTCCCAAAACATACGACTTGAATCAGTTCCTTCAATTTTTTCAAATTTACAATTAAGAACATCCTTACCGTACTTTTTCTCCAAAATATCTTGGTACTCTGTTGCATATTCCCCATCATATACTTTAGTCATAAGGCGACATACTAAACGAATACGATCTACATCATTCTCGCACATAACATAGCGATTATGTTCTTCAATATAATCTGCTAATCTTAGCAGCTGAAACTTAAACAGGTCAACTGCATATCTGTAGTCCAGTCATCACTTTTCCAAATAACTGGAATAAAAGTAAATAAACGTTTGAGTTTTCTAAAGAATCGTTTCATGTTTGTTCTTTTTCGTAATCTATATAACCTATTTTAAATTCTCCATCCTCATCAATCAAATATTGACCTACATCAAGCGTATCAATGTAATAATATTTACCACCTGTTGATTTGCCTTTGATGTCAATTTGAGGTTGTTGGGTGTGACCTACAATTTGAATGTAATTCTTTTTTAGATCTGAATTCTTATTAACTTGTTGTAATGACTTAGGTCGAATCCAAATAGGACACTGCCATTCATCATCTCCATAACCATTTGGGGTGAATCCTGTGTTATTTTTATAATAACCAGCATTAAATAGAAAATTGTTTGGTTGATATTTAAACATATCATTTAACCAATCAGCTACATGACTTTCATCCATATGCTTATCATATGTCCAATAACCAAAGTCTGACATATACTTACTACTAACCCCTGCATGAGTACATAGCCTATTACCTAACATCACGGCCATTTGAAACATTGATTCATTTTCTCGAAAGAATTGTTCAAATTGGAAAGCCATGGTTGGTTGGTATCCTGATGTTGAACCTCTTTCTTTAACACCAGGCCAATAATGGTGGTCATGATTACCAACTAATAGATATACCTTTTTGGCGGGATCCAGCTCTTGTTCCTTTTTAAACTCAACAATTTCTTTAGCATTATGTAATTGAACAATACCTGGGATGTCAAAGGAATCGAAATAATCACCTACAAATACGATATTGTCTGCATCTAGATGTTCATCAACAATTTGTTTCCAAATTCGTTTGCCATGAATGTCTCCTATGTAGATGTTTTTACTCATTTTTTGATTGGTTTTCCTTTTTTATCTATCACATACCAATTTAACATAGTGTTTGGGAGTGATGGGTGTTTTTTAACTCGATATCCTTGAATTCCTTTCTCTCCACAAAACATTACTGCCTCATAGTAATTTGTAAATATTTTTATTTACATTCATATTTGTTGTGAGTAAGATAAATAATTTTATCAGCCTCCCATCGATTTTGAGTAATGTAAATTAATTTATCAGCTCTAAATTGATTGTAAACTATAACCCAATGTCCATTTTTTCTACATTCCCAGTAATTAGAAGTTAAGTAAATCAATTCATCCGCATCAAATTTGTTGCAGGTAATATAAACTATTTCTGTGGCAGAGTACTTATTAGTTGTGAAGTAAACTTTTGTTTGACTAAATCCTATAATTGTAATTAGGATGAATCCGAGTGTAAAGATTAATTTTTTCATCTGATATAATTTTATGGTATAAAGATAAAAAAAGGTTTGACAAAAGCCAAACCTCCTAAGTAAATTATTTTAAGATTTACCCTCCATACCCACCAATCAAAATAAGAATGTCTTGAGTATCAATAAAATTATCTTGATTTAAATCCCAAGTAGCATATTGGGTTTGATAGAAATAATCGGGTACATCTGGGTAGAATGTTTCTTGAGAAAATATATTAAATGGAGAAGAACAATCAACCCCCTCAGGACATTCACATGCTGGTAACTCTAATCCAGATGTAAATCGGTAAAAACATAACATATCTCTTTCAAAAACTGCTCCAAAAGCTGTTTCAACCTGTAATGTCACATAAAAATACTCATCACAATTTATTGAATTGTAAATATCAAGCAATATAATATCTCCTTCTCCAATAAGAGAGTTATTAACATACCATGAAAACGTGTATGTTGTATCTTCAGGAATTGTAAGATTATCAACAGGATTTAAACCACCACCAATGTCTTGGTAGTAGTTGTTAAAAGAAGGAGTTATACTTGGGGTTGAAGTTCCATACTGTCCCAGCAAACCCAACAAATCATTAACATCATATGATGTAGCATATCGTTTATATTGGGCTTCAGTGAATGTTGGATCTTTTTCTTGAATTAACTCAAGATCTGTAAGAGTATCTTTTTGGCAAGCTACTACTAAAATAATAGTCAAAAACATTCCCAACATTCCATAAAATGTTAGTTGATAATTAAATTTCTTTTTCATAATAGGATGGTTTATTTATTATACTTTTGTTTTACTCTATTTGAGATAGGGATTGGGTCTCCTTGTTCATCTATTCGTACGAATTTTATTTTGGTTGATAAAACTATTTTTTGAGCTCCATTGTAAACATTGTGAGATCTAGCCTCCATATTTAATGTAACACTAGTATTTCCTACTACATCTACCTCTCCATAAATTTTTATTAGTGATCCTTCTTTGGCTGGTTTTTTGAAAACACATTTATCAATAGCTACTGTAACTACCCTAGGTGTATCACACACTTGTGCTGCGTAAGCTGCTGCAGACGCATCAATCCAAGCCAAAAGTTTTCCACCAAACAAATTAGAATGGAATCCTAAGTCGGATTTTTTAACAGGATGTGTTGTAATTAATTCCATTAAACTTCACGAGCTTGGTCAAAAGCAATTATATGTGATCTACTAGTAAAGTTATAACCATGTTCAGCACAAAAATCAAACAACATTGGGTATACTCTAATTAATTCTTCTCTAGTATCTCCTGGGGGCATTAAAAATGTTTTATCTTTGGGAATACCCATTTTAATTCTAAAATTTTCTACTTCTTCCCACACCTCAGGCATTTCAATTGGGTTAACTACAGGTTTAAAGTGATAATCTTTATGGTAGTCTAGGGTTTTCTGAATATTTTCGTAATGGAGTCTAAACTTGTTATGCTGCGTGACAAACCTTTCATCAACCACTTTCCCACCGGGTGTAGTAATACCAACACGAGGAACGGAATTAGAAAACTTAGGACTAAGAGATATGAGATCAATCGGATAATCGGTTGGTATAAAATGCGATCCCTCAGTTTCGATAGTGATGATGATTCCTCTTTCATGAGCAAAATGTGTAAGTTCGTTGACTAATGTAGCATACATTGTAGGAGAACCTCCAGTGAGCATCATTTCTTTTACATGAGGATTCTCATCATAAATATTAATGATGTCATTAAAGGTGAAGGTTCCCTTTTCTGGGTGAATTGAAGTATACCAAGAATCACACCACCCACCTTCACTAAACCAACAGCGGTGAGTACACCCTGTAGTTCTTATTGCGATGGTAGGCCTACCAAATCTACTTCCTTCAGATTGGATACATCTATAAACTTCTACAATAGGTAAAACTTTATTATAATCTTCTATTCTATTCTTCATAAATTGATGAGTTCTTGTCGTTTTCAAAACATTCTACCTTAATACACTTACACCTACCCGCATCGGTTTTTGAAAGTACTTCATTAAACCTTTCATAAACCATACGAGCAGCACTTTCAGCCCCAATTTTATCCATAACAACTAACTTACATAAACTCTCCATTTGCATTGTCTGGAATAAATCTAGGTATGGATCATCTTTTTCAATGAGCATTGTATGATCCCACATATCATTCATCCAATCCTTCATCCCATTTCCGTGAGGAGGAGCTTTAAAACCACCATAGTCAACAATCCAGTTCATATCATCTAGTTGTTTATCTACATCAGGTTCGTTTGAGGCAAACCACACTTTAAATTTAAGTGCGTATCCATGTAGTAGTTGACAGTGTGAATGTTGGGCTTTCCACTGTCGGATTGCTACTGAGTAGTTATCAAATAATTTTGTTGAAAGATATCTAGCCATTTAATAATTCTCTTAGTTCATCTTTTATGTCGTAATCGTTATCATTACGATTGACTATATCAAGGATTTGGTTAATTATTAGTTCGAGTTTTTTCTTCTTCATATTTTTGTATAAAAGTTTCACATTCCTCAAGTAACCAATTTTGGTGCTCTTCATCACCATAAAGAATAGATCGAGTAAATTCTCTTAGAATTTCTTTATAATCTTTATCCATGTTCTGCGAGTAATTGTTCAACATGAGTTTTAGCTACTTCCCAATCTACTTCACCAGATTCATCTGCGTAGCGAACTGGATCTCGTCTTCCAAGAGCGATAAAAGCTTCAACCCTCTCGACCGATGAAGCCGATTTATAATCACTGTACCAAGTACCATTAATATTAATGGGCTTGTAAGAAGTGTTTGTACGGGAATAAATTTGATCAAAATTGAGTCCGAGATCATTACAACAGACTTCTCCATCTCGCAATATACCCAACTTGCCAGTATTGAGATAAGGGGTATAAAAGCTAACCCTGTCAGCACCCCAATTACCTTGTTTGAAGGCCTCAAAGTCAGCATCCCTGAATTCTTGTCTACAATCAGGGTAAATAGCGTGATCACCTGCATGAATACCCAAGGCAATTTTAACTTCTGTGTCTTTTTCATTTGCAATACTTAATGCGATAGCTTGAATAATTGATGAGAAGATTTTGTTTCTGTTAGGAACAACAGTTGCTTTCATGTTGTCTTCTTTATAATGTCCTTCAGGAACATCATCTCCTCCAGTAACTAATGCTGAGTTTAGTAATTGGGTTAAGCCATCTAATTTAATTACTTGATAATTGATTGGAATAAAGGCGTCTGTGTTAAGAGCAATCTCATTTAGGTAATTTGTTAATTCAATTGCTCTTTCTAACTCTACTCTATGTTTTTGACCATAGTCAAAACTCACAGCAGTGACAGCATAACATTCAGACAACAAATTAAGTAGAAGAGTACTACTGTCCATACCCCCACTTAATGATAAAACTGCATATTTCATATTTCAATAATATTATTAATTAATTTAAATTCAGTAGTGTTGTATAATATAAAATCTTGAATCTCATCATCAAAATTAGCTTCAAATACATCATCAATCTTCACTTTAGGTTTTACTTCTAATCCAAAATGATTATAATATTGCTTTTCAAAAGCAGCCATAATAGGATTTGAAGTATCTATAGTTTCAATTTGGGGAAGGTTTTTATAGAATTGAAATTCTTGAGGTAAAGCACATCCTAAAAGGTGAATTCTGTCTGAGGATTGGATAATACCATCCTCAATTAACTTCATAATAACATAAATTCTTCCTAAAGCTTTACCTTGATCTTTATTTGGATGATTAATGAGATCATTATAGTAAGAAGCACCATAACTAAATGCTATTTTTTCATATCCCAACATTTTGTAGACATGATAACATTCAATAATATCTCCTAATGACTTACCTTGAACTACTGCTACTTTAGTTACACCTTCAGGTAAATTTATTTGAGACCACTCTTTAGCATTTCTCATTGAAAGAGTATGATTTTCCCACACATCGGGGATAATGAATTCATTAGGTTTGAGTTCATTGATTATTTCAAGCATACGAGTAGTATCATAAGCTTTTCCTAATTCATGGAGTGAATTATCCATGATAATGTATCTTCCTGCTTCTTTAGATTTTAGAAAAAACTCTTTATACTTTTCATGTTTATCATATAAATGAGGTAGAAGATAATCATAGTCATTATAAACTAAACTATCATCTAAATAAGCTAGAGGTACTTCATGTGATACTTTCATTTATTATTTTTTGGTGGTCTTCCTCTTCGAGGTTTAAGATTAATAATATTGTATTTGTTATATTTTGATTCACAATGAATATAAAAATCTTTTAATGTTCCTCCAAACTTAATAACTTCTTCTTCATACTGATCTTCAGTCATCTTAAAAGTTTTAAGAAACATTTTTTTCAAATCAATGAGTTTTTCTTTCTCATCTTTTTCATAATCCTCCCTCAAACGTTTTCTTCTAGCTCTATCTACTTGTGTTTCTTCTACCCAACGTTGGGTATCACCCCTATAGAGCTTAGCTTTTTCTTCTAACTCCCACCCACAATATTGGATCTGCCAAAAATAGTGACTAAAATCATAGTCACCATTTAAGATCTTATCCCATAAAGGGGCGTATTTGTCAAGAGGTTTGTTTTTAGAAGTCCAACGTTTCCACCAGAAAAACTGATTGTAATTAAGTTTTTGACATTGGGATAACTTCTTTTCTATAACTTCAATTGAATGCATTCAACTTATTTGGTATAAATATAAAAAAAATTATTCAAGAAGCCAAATTACTCTCCTATTGCATCTTGAACGTGGTTAGGATCTAAAGTATTTAATACCCAAGCCAATGCCTTACCTACTGTGGTTAGATTGTTTGATACATAATTTTTACCTAACACTGAAGAGATGGTTTCATCTTCATCTCCAAAAGGTTGAGTATCATCTTTAATGAGTAGACTGTTGAACATATCTCTACACATAACATTTCCTAATTGGTCTATTGCTTTTGCACTTACAAAAAAGTAATCACCAACTCTATCCCACCAGCCTTTAATTCTCATACCAATAGCTGATTTGATAATAGACCAGATAATCCCTACTACCAACAGTGGAGATAATATTAAAGATACTACAAATAATAAAATTTTAATAAGTGTTTTCATTAGTTTCTTTCTCCTTTATGTTTATCTATTTTATCAAGTAACTGATTAAGTAATTCTACCTTAATCCAGCCAACCATAGAGGCATTTTTTAAAGCTGAAATCAATTGGAATATTAAAAATGGTATAATAATTGTTTCTGATAACCATCCTGCCCCTATAAATCCTTTCTCTACTGCTAATATAGCACCTAATATAACCCACCAGATAGCTAATGTTCTTAATACAGAAAGCGCTTTAAAAGTTTTGAAACCCTCTCGTTTTATACCTGATATGATCCCAAAAAAACCATCCAATAATACCACAGCAGCAACTCCTAAGAATTGCTCGACATTACTCATGGTAAGATCAAAAAAGTAAGAACATAAAAATACAGCAGAAGCTGAGAGGGAAAGTAAGATTAAGGTAAAAGATGTTTTCATAAATTTTAAGTTATTTCAGATGACTCTATTAAAGTATAAGTAAATGAGTTTCCCCATATTTTAGATGATTTTTCAACGGTGACCATAAAATCATCAAAGTCTTCATTAGAAGCTATTACTTGACAACCTGCTGACCAACGGTCTATTAGTTTAGATACACCCCATTTGGATGCTCTATGTATGTTAATACCAAATAATCCAGTTTGAATAGTTTCTGGTTTCCAATCATATATCATATCTTTATTGGAATCTCTATAAACTGGGAGTGGTTTGACTTGTCGTAAGGCTTTATATTTTCCTTGATGATATCCTATAGAGTGAGAACCTCTATATTGACCAGGAACTAATATGGCTGTTCCTTTAGGATTAAGGAGTGAGGCCATCCAATGCTGACCTGGATCTGTGGTTGCTTTAAAACAGTAGAAATGCCAACTATATTTTTTAGTTTTAAAAGAAACAGTTATATAATCATCAAATTTATTTGTAACTCGATTGGTTAATGAATTTCTTATTCCTACTATATTTAAGTTATAGTAGCCTTTAGTAAACCATTTATATCCCTTAGATAAAACAGCTGATTTTATCTGATCTAATTTATAACCTTCCATAATTTTATTCTTTTACTTCAAGACAGTTAGATTGAGGAATATCTTCTTCTGTTTTACCTTTTGAAAATTTCTCAGCAGTAGCCCCACCAATAGCAACCATAGTAATAAATTCTACAGCATATACAAGTGAATCTGCAGGGGCTTTATTAATATCAAAAAAACTATTAACTAACATTGTTATGGCTAAAAATAAAAAACCTGATAGAGCAATAAATCTCTTTGATGAAATTTTGTCTCCGTCAGATAGAATATCCTTTAAAAATAATTTAAGGGTTTTCATATTTTTATTTTTAATTATAAAAATTAACAACTAATAAATAAAACCGTTTATTATAAATATGTAAAATCTAATTATCAATGCATCATTTTAAACAAAGATTCCTCCTTTAATTTCACCATCTTTATCTTCAATCATTTCTTCAATTTCTTCTTTGGTATATCTTC
>Ga0114918_10004780_pt1 | contig 11727 bp, 10 predicted proteins | sample LantaG_FD_87015 | JGI IMG/M metagenome (GOLD analysis project Ga0114918, IMG submission 87015) | Deep subsurface microbial communities from Baltic Sea to uncover new lineages of life (NeLLi) - Landsort_02402 metaG | ecosystem: Environmental > Aquatic > Marine > Oceanic > Sediment | place... | reverse complement strand
CTGATTGAGTATAACTTCTACCGACCACATAGGAGCTTAAATCTTTTGACTCCGATTGAATATTGTAGTAAATTATTAAATAGCAAAGATCCTTCAATGGTGCAAATGTATTGGACTCAAACAGGTGGTTGACAAAAATTTAGTTATGGTTTATAATGAAATCGATATCAAATATTATCTAAATTATAATAGAAGAGTAAAATAAAGAGTATTAAATGAATCTTACTGAAATAAACAGTATTATAAAATATGAAATATGTCAGCCTAGATAAGAAGGTTGTAATGTAACAGAGATTGAGAACAAATTCTTTTCTATACGAGATAGAGTTTTGGAACGGGAGTTAAAAGTAATATACTCTCAACTAGACCAACTTTCGATTCCGCCCAATTTTACCTATGAGGAACCGTCTAGTCTGGAAGGTATAAAAGAAGTGTGACCCGAGGGCCTAAGAAGGAGAAAATTAGATATTTCTGAGCAAAAAATGAAAGAAAGCATTAAAGGAACCTGGATAGGGCGATGTGCAGGGGGTTTCTTTAGGTAAGGCAGTAGAGGAATGGGATAAACAGCTGATCGAGTGTTACCCGAGAGAGATGCAGAGCTATCCATTAAAAAATTATTTTCCTACGCCTCTTAATTCCATTTGGAAGGATAGAATGCATACTCAGGCAGAAGGGACTCTCCTCGGAAGTATTCATCACATGGTTAGAGATGATGATATAGACTATACGATCTTGAATTTATATTATCGAAGAATATGGTTTAAATTTGACCTCACAAGATATAGTGAAAGAGTGGCTTACTCATCTATCATATATACAAGTTTACCTTGTTGAGAGAATAACTTACAAAAAATTAGTTAATGGTATTAATTCTCCCCAGTTAGCTAGATATCACAATCCTTGTATGGAATAGATTGGAGTTCAGATAAAAGCCGATTGGTGGGGATATATATTTCTTGGATGGCCAGAAAAAGCTGTCGAATCCGCATATAAGGATGCCAGTTTGTCCCATATTAAGAATGATATTTAGGATAATATGTTTATTAGTTTGATGCTATCGGTGATGTTTACTACTACCGATATAGAAGAAGCGATTGAAGCTGGTTTATCATAAATTCCTCAGAAATACCGAATAGCAGAAGCAGTAAGAGATAGCCTTCGATGGGCTAAAGAGGATGCTATATCAAAAGAGATATTTAATAAAATAATGAATAAGTATATTTCTTATTACCTCATGTATATTATAAATAATGAAGCAATTGTTATCGCAAGTCTGATTCATAGAAAGGGGATTTTGGGAAGACAATTACTACCAGTTTTATGGCTGCACTTGATACGCATTGTAATGGTGCGACTACTTGAGTGTACATTTGAGATTGCAATACAAAATGTTCTTTGAATACGCGAAGTTTATAGATTTTCATTAATACCCTTAAAGCTTTCTAAGGAAAGTTATTGATTACAATTTTTAATTAATATGGAGTGAGAAATTTGATCAATATAAGAAAACGCTGGAAAACGCTGGAAAAGGTTGCAAAAAAAGCAGGAGTATCTAAATCTGTTGCTGGACGTGCGTTAGGTAATTATGGCTCTGTTAGCGAAGAAGCACGGATGAAAGTGCTCGAAGTCGCAAGAGCAATAGGCTATGAGCCTGATAAAATTGCCAGGAGTTTAAAGACTAAACGTACATATACCATTGGAATTATAATTTCCGATATAACTACTTATTTCTTCACCTCGGTAGTGCGAGGGGTTGCAGATGTAGCAACTCAGAATGGATATGACTTGGTGCTATGCAATACTGATGAAGACCCCGAAAAAGAGAATAAATATCTAAAGGTATTGGTCAGTAAAAATGTGGATGGATTGATAATTTCCTTATCAGGAAAGAATACCTACCTGAAGAAGCTAATTAGATCGGGCTTACCTGTGGTACTACTAGATCGCAGAGTAGAGGGTTTAGAGACGACACAAGTAGTAGTAGACAACGAAGGTGGAGCGTATGAAGCAGTTATTCATTTGATCAAACTGGGATACAGACGGATAGGTATAATAAACGGTATTGTTAATGCCCGAACTAGCCAAGAGCGATTTAACGGATATAAAAAAGCGTTGCAGGATAATCATATCCAGTTAGATCCTCAGTTGATAAAGTTCGGTGATTTTAAAATGGACAAAGCCAAGGAAGTCACCAAAAAATTTTTAGATATGAGAAATCCTCCTACTGCTTTATTTGTAACTAATGAAGCGATGATCACCGGTTGTCTTCTGGCTTTGAAAGAGAGGAACATTAGTATCCCTGCTCAGATAGCCATAATAGGATTTGATGATCCAATCTGGGCACCTTTGCTTACTCCATCTCTAACTGCTGTGAGGCAGCCTGCTTATTCTATGGGTACTATGGCGTGCCAAGCTCTATTACAAGAGATAAATAAGCAAGGACGAGAAAGGAAGTCATTGGAAGAATTAGTTCTGAAACCAAAGTTGATTGTGAGAAGTTCCTGCGGAGAGGAAAGAAATCCATAAAGATAACGTAGGTTAGATGTGATCGACTGAAAGGAGATTTTTTTTTCCTACTAATGGCACGAAAATTTTCAAACTTACCAAAATTAAACCGAAAGGCGCTAACAGGATATCTTTTTATCTTGCCGTTGATTTCTATACTCGCTATTTTTGTCCTAATTCCGGTAGGTGCCTCTCTTGTTTTAAGTTTCTATAAGTGGGATATTATTTCGTCACCACGTTTTGTGGGTTTACAGAATTATGTTCGGCTTGTAGGCCAAGACTTATTTTGGATATCCCTCAAGAACACCCTTACATATACTGTGGCAGTAGTTGCGATTGGGTTAGTATTAGCATTGAGCTTAGCTCTGCTATTAAACGAGACGTGGCTTAGAGGTAAAACGTTTTTTAGAACAGTATATTTTATTCCTGTAATAACATCGATGGTAGTAACATCTATGATCTGGTCTTGGCTATATAGTCCAATGTATGGGATACTGAATTATATCTTGAAAATTTTAGGTTTACCAATGCAGAAATGGCTCTCTGATCCCAAACTTGCTATGATATGTATAATTCTTATGACTATATGGAAGTTCCTGGGCTATCACACCATCATATTTCTGGCAGGGCTTCAAGGTATACCAGAGCAAATGTATGAGGCGGCTATGTTAGATGGTTCGAACTGGTGGCAGAGATTTAGATATATAACACTGCCACTTCTAAAACCCACCACATTTTTTATTACTGTTATGGCTATAATTGGATCTTTTCAAGTCTTCGATCAAGTATATATAATGACCAAAGGTGGACCTCTATACAGCACGACGGTGCTGGTTGTTTATCTTTATAACAATGCTTTTCGTTATTTTCGAATGGGATTTGGTTGCGCAATCGCCTGGGTATTATTCGGTATTATTTTCATTGTAACGTTAGTGCAATTGAGGCTATTTAGAGAATTAATTGAGTACTAAATCTGTATGTGAGTTCAATCAAATATGAAATTAGGTAGGTAAGATGGTGAAAAGTAAAATTCTATCTTCAAGAGGACATACTGGAAGAGTGATACTCAGGACCACACTTTATTCTATTGCCTTATTGGGAGCTATCAGTATGGTTATCCCGTTTCTTTGGATGACAATAACAGCTCTCAAGACAGAAGCTCAGGTATTTACTTGGCCGCCCCAATTCATTCCCAGCCCCTTTAGGTTTCAAAACTTTATTGATGCTTGGACGGCTGTACCTTTTGCGCGTTTTTTTCTAAACAGCACTATTGTTGCCACAAGTGTCACACTCGGTAGTCTACTCTTTAATTCTATGGCTGGTTATGCCTTTGCAAAGTTAAAGTTTCCAGGTCGAGATATAATTTTTCTCATAGTACTTGGTAGTATGATGGTTCCGGTCTTTGTAACAATAATTCCAGTATTTACATTGATAAGATATCTAGGTTGGTTAAACACTTATTACGCTCTAATTGTCCCAGGGATAGCCAGTGCCTTTGGGACTTTTCTTATGAGACAGTTTATTTCAACAATACCCAATGACTACCTAGATGCAGCTAGAATTGATGGTTGCAATGAATTTCGAATCTATTTCAGCATAGTTTTACCTCTGTGTAAGCCCGCTATCGCCGCCCTAGGAATATTTACATTTATGGCTGCTTGGAACGATTTCTTATGGCCACTTACTATGACAACTACCGAGGAGATGAAGACTCTGCAGGTAGGTCTTTCATTTTTCTTGAGTGAGTATATTCAAAAATGGACACTTCATATGGCTGGGGCATTCTTTGCTACTATCCCAGTAATACTGGTTTTTCTTTTCTTCCAGAGACGGATTATCAAAGGCATAACCTTAACCGGGCTAAAATAATAGCCCGATAACGATTACTCATAATAACAAAATTAAACCTAGGGAGGAGGTGATAATGTAATTAGGTTGATCTAATTAAAGGGAAGTAAATCTTTCGAAACAAAAATCTAAATTTATAAGGAGAGAAAATAAATGAAATTAAGTGGAAAAATTGGAAAGTTTTCGGTGCCGATTTATGTTTTACTATTTTTTTGTATTTTAGTGATTGGGATCACTTCGACAAAAGTAGCGGAAGCAGAGGAGAAAATAAGATTCTCCTACTGGGGTCAGACGATTGAAGTCGAGATGGTTAAGGGATTTATAGCTGACTTCGAGAAAGAAAATCCAAATATTAAGGTTGAAATTGACGTAATTCCTTGGGATCAGTATTCTAATAAGCTTTTTACTGCATTTGCCGGAGGTGTTGCTCCAGACGTAATTCGTGCTGGTGTGGAATGGATACCCAGCTTTATCACCAAAGGTATATATGAACCTCTTGATGAGTACATTACTGGACCAGATGGGATAGATGCAAGTGATATATACGCGACCCTCTGGAGTGCCACTCGTTATCAAGAGAAGACATATCTGATTCCAGAAGGCCCAGTATCCTGGTGTTTATATTACAACAAGGACATTTTTGATGAAGAGGGTGTACCATACCCCGATAACACCTGGACATGGAATACCCTACGGGATGTCAGTAAAAAACTGACCAAAGATATCGATGGCGATGGACAGGTCGATAGATATGGCTTTCAGATAGCTGCTGACGAAGTTAACTTCTTCTTCTTTCTCTGGCAAAATGGGGGAGAAGTGTGGAATGAGGACAGGACAGAAGCTCGCTTCAATAGCCTCGCTGGTGTAGAAGCATTACAATTTTGGCAGGATCTGCTATACAAAGATAAATCTGTTCCATTTGTCGATTTTGCCGGTGGAATAGGAAGCGACAAGGCATTTATGATAGGAAAGGTAGCGATGATAATATGGGGAAGCTGGGGTAGATCAGTTATTAAAGATGAGGCTCCAGAGATGAACTACGGAATTGCTGCTCTTCCTTACAAAGAAAATCGGGCTACTGGGTATTGGGGTGCTTATGTTGGAATCAATTCAGCTTCCAAGTATAAGGATTCGGCTTGGAAATGGGTAAAGTATTTCACTTCAAACAGAGCACAGATAGAGGTAACCAAGTTAGGAGCTGTGTTACCCTCAAGTAAGTCCATAACAAAAGAGATTGGCTATGACCCATATCTCCAGCCATTCCTTGACCAGATATCGTATGGACGTTCCGAGCACATCGTTCCTAACTATTTCGAAGTAATAGAACCAGTAGGGCAAGCGATACAAAAAGTTATGATCCAACAGGAGGATCCTAAAAAGACCTTAGATGAAGCAGCAGCTAAATGTAACAAGTTATTACAGGAAAAATTCTAGTTAGGTGAAAAGGTTAAAGTACTATAGGAAAAATCAATCCTATAGTACTTTGCCTAGTTTTAAATCTGTCAGGTGTTAAATTTTGTCGAGGATAATAATGGATGGTAATAATCATAAAATAAGAATGGGCTGGTTTAATAGATTCCTGTCATCTCTTATAATACTAATAATTGTGATAAGTTTACTAATGCTTTCCGCATTAGCGAATGAGAATGTGAGTGTAGGGGTTACTACTGATAAGATAATTATTGAAAATGAAGATATTCAAGCCACGCTTTCTGTTTCAAGTGGTGCTATCTTGAATATAAGAAATAAGATTGCTGATATAAACCTTTTCAGTCAGGAATTTGACCCTCAACCATGGCGCTTACTATCATGGCCCATATCTTCCCCGATCACTTCTTATTCATATTTCAACTATACATGTAATCTACTTCCAGATAAAGCTCAAGTTAACCTTGAGTGGCGTATAGATGAAGATAAAATTACTTTGTTAGCAAAAGTAGAGGTAAAAAAGGATGATCCGAATCTCTATTTCTGGATAGAGCTACTAAATGAAGGTGAAAAAAGTATAAAAAGCATTGTGTATCCAATATGTGACGGTATTGGAAGATTATCTTCTGGGAAAAACAACGATTTTTTAGCTACCTCGCTTTCTGGAGGAGTACTATTTAAAAATCCTATGGTTACTTTTAATGATGCTCCTTACGGTGTAACTGATGCTGTTGCTATCTATCCGCAAGGCTTCTGGACAGGAATGCAAATGATGGCTTATTATCGGGAAACTCAAGGTGGTTTTTACTTTGCAGTATATGATCCATATGGTACAAAGAAATCCATCTCTTTTTATAAACTCGCCTCTAATTTCCCGTTAAGGTATGAAGTAACACATGAAGCGTGGGATCTCTCATCAGGAAATGACCTTAAGCTAGATTATCCCATAGTAATTGGGACAATCCGTAGCAACTATTATGAAGCAGCCGAAAGGTATCGCAGGTGGGCAACTCAGCAACCATGGTGTGCCTTAGGAACGAATAGTCAAAGAAAAGATCGACCTAGTTGGTTACTAGAAGCTGGTTTATCTTTTGGCGGCTCGCCGATAAATGATCCTTGGTTGGGTAGAATCGCCCGATTCCTTAGAGAGAAAATTCCTGAGACTCCAATCTTGCATTTTACTTATAACTGGGAGAGAGAATCCCGCGGTTGGGCAAAAAACGCAAGCTGGGATACATATTTTCCTATTATTGATCCCGTAGTCTTGCGAAACATAGAGATAATACACCAAATAGGAGATTATTGGTTTCCATTTGAGTTCAATACCCTTTGGAATATGAATGATCCGTCCTTCGATAATATTGCCTCTGGTTATGCTATTAGAGATTATCAAGGAAGATATATTAAGTATGAATGGGGAGGACTCTGGGCATTTATGTGCCTTGGCACCGATTTTTGGCGCGAATATAGAAAGAAAATAGATTTAGAACTCGTAAAAGTGTATAGGGCTGATGGCCTCTATCATGATGTTAGTGTAGGAGCTATGCCACCTTTCGAGTGTGTAGATCCCTCCCATAATCATCCTAAAGGTGCTGGACGAGAGCTACTAAGAACTTGGAATGATTTTGAAAGTTACATCAGAAGCGAGGTTAGGAAAATAAAACCTCTTACCCCAGTAGTTAATGAGTGTGCTAATGAGTTAAACATACCATGGTTAGATGGATATCGAGCGAGAAGTGCAGCAGGACTTGCTAACGATTTCCGCTTGGAACCAATCGTAGTCTATAAGAATTATATGAAAAATGGTAATTGTGAGACAATCCCCTTATGGGAGTATGTATATCACAATTATGGCCCAGTTATGATAAATGGGTTTGCGAGAGCGAATACAGAATGTGGTACAATGTTTTATTACACTACTGGTCGCACGTTTATATGGGGTGGCATTCCCGAAATAAATAACGAGTTCATTCCTCTGCCTATACCTGGCACAATGGACTGGGATAACCTGATGTTAGAGTTTCTTGCTAAGTTAGCCAAAGCAAGAAGTGCTTGGAAAGGTTTCCTCGTTTATGGCGAGATGTTAGAACCGCCAAGTTTTGATGTCCCCTTTCAAACTGTGGAGTGGAGGATAAATAAATTTATGGGTGAAGAAAGCGGAACTTTTGAAGCACCTAGTATATTATGCTCTGTTTGGAGAAACGAAGAGAATGAAGTAGCTCTTATATTTCTTAATATATCTCAAGAAGATATCGATGTTTCAGTTAAGCTTAATAAGATAAAGTATCATTTTTCAAATGATACGAAATATAGAATTTCTTATCATAATGGAGTTGAAGAAGAGGAGCTTGCTATGACTGACTTTAAGGATTTAGCTTTTCTCAAATTCATTGTTCCATCGAGACAACCCATTATGGTTAAAGTTAGCCCTAGCGCTCAAATATCACGACAGAAGAACAAGTTGTAGCGCGAAATATGTTAAATATTAAAAGGGGTAAAAATTTGACTAATAGAAAGGATGATGATTATGTATTCTCTAAGACATATAACTGAAGGAAGTCCCCTCAGGGGAATCGCAAAATTAAGACATTGCCGACGAGGAAGATATTCTAGTTGGGATCAAAGTGGGGGAAATAATGATTGGAAAGCAATTTCTCCTCAAAAAACGTTAATCCTTGCGAATCCAAAAAAACCTGGTTGCATAACTCATATATGGTGCGCTGTGGACAGTAAGGCGCCTTTTTTTCTGCGTAAAGTTTTGCTAAGGGCGTTTTGGGATAAAGAAGAAGAGCCTAGTATAGAAGTTCCTATCGGTGATTTCTTTGGAATTGGTCATGCACTTACTAAAAATTTCTCTTCCCTGCCTCTCAGTATGAGCCCTCAAAATGGTGGAGCTTTTAACTGCTTTTTTCCTATGCCCTTTAAAGAGGAAGCCAAAATCGAAGTCGAGAATCAGGGAGAACGGGAGGTAATTATCTATTATTATATAGATTATGAAGAATATGATGACTTGAGTGATGATTGGGGAAGATTTCATGCTCAATGGAGACGGGAGAACCCCTGTCAGGGAATAAATGACTCCAATATTTCAAATGAAGAGTTCGAATTTGGAGGACAAAATATCACAGGGGAAGGGAATTATATAATCTTAAAGGCAGAGGGTAAAGGACATTATGTAGGGTGCAATCTTAATATTGAGAATTTGAGGGAAACAAAAGAATGGAATTGGTATGGTGAAGGCGATGATATGATCTTTATAGATGGAGAGCCTTTTCCACCTTCCCTCCATGGGACAGGGACCGAGGATTATTTTAATATGGCCGGCTGTCCATCGCAAGAATTCTGTAGTCCTTATCATGGTTTGTCTCTTCCGGGCGGTCCAAACTGGTCAAGTAAGATAACTTTGTATCGTTTTCATATTGAAGATCCAATATGTTTCGAAAAATCAATAAGAGTAACTATCGAGCATGGCCACGCTAATAGAAGATCAGACGACTATTCGAGTGTAGCCTATTGGTATCAGACTGAACCTCATAAGACCTTTCCTAAGATGCTACCTCCAGAAAAAAGATTGCCTAGAAGTTTGTAACACTGTTAATTTGAAGTATGGGATGATGACTCAGGCAAGAACTAATTACTTGCAGGAATAATACCATAGGCTGTGCTTAGTATAAATGAAAGATTTTGAGTATTAACAAGATGGACATTCTGAAAAAACAATTTAAACTAAATTTATATTATATAATTACAATTAATAGATATTTTTAGTATACATTAAGGAAAAATCTAAAATATATTAGTCAGCTGATAGAATTTGGGGTTAACATTATATTTAAATAATTTGATAGGAGGTTTTTATGGAGCAAATAGATTATCTACAACTTTCATTAAGTACATTGCCTAAATTAGTAAAAGTGAAGTCGAGATCAATTAGTGCTGAAAATTTTACTGGTGAAAAGGGAGGGGGGGGAAAAGCTATTTCAGGCACAGGAGCAAAATATGCCAAGGATTTGGGTATCGGATGGAAAATATCTCCCTCAATTGAAATTAAAAGTGGGGAAACTTTTACCATTGCTAATATTCTTGGCCCAGGAATTATCCAAAGTATGTGGTTTGGTGGTTATATTGGTAAGAATTTTATTTTGAGAATTTATTGGGATGATCAAGGTGCTCCATCTGTTGAGACGCCACTCTGTGATTTTTTTGGTCTTCCTTGGATTACTCATCAAGAATTTGGGACCAATGGACCACTAGTAAGATTAAACTCCCTTCCAGTTTGTGTGAATCCCAATAGGGGGCTAAATTGTTTTTGGCAAATGCCATTCAAAAAACAATGTAGAGTGACATTGGAAAACCTTCATCCAGAAAAAGCATTACCTTGTTTTTATCAAATCAATTACGCACTATGCGAAGTTCCAAATGATATCGGTTATTTTCATGCACAATTTCGACAAGTAAATCCATTGCCTTATAAAGAGGTATTTACCATCCTTAATAACGTATCTGGGCAGGGTCAATATGTCGGGACTTCAATGGGATGGAGTATTAATAACAATGGATGGTGGGGAGAAGGAGAAATAAAGTTCTATTTAGATGGAGATAAAGATTTCCCTACTATTTGTGGGACAGGGGTGGAAGATTATTTTGGTGGATCATTTGACTGGGATGTGAGTGGCGAATATATCGAGTATTCGACTCCTTTTCTTGGTATGCATCAGGTTATTCGTCCGGATGGGTATTATCATTCCCAACATAGACATGCAATGTATCGTTGGCATGTCATGGATCCAATATATTTTAAAGAGGATATTCGCGTCACCATTCAGGCATTAGGTTGGCGACCTGATGATGGAAGTAGTAATGAAAGAAGGTATTTACCTGGACAGCATAGGATTTTGTCTGTGGCGTATTGGTATCAAAAACTACCAACATTGGTCTTTCCAAAATTCCCAACAAGAGATGAACTTGAAATTGTTTAGTTTAACAGTTCTGCTATATTAAATACACCACTTATTGCAGTAAATCAGACAACTCAAGATCTTGCTTTGGCTGTCGCGGAACTTTTAATAAAAAAATAGAAGATAAAAAATAGTTATAATCCGTGAACCTCTAATTATGATTTTGTATACTAAATTAGTGATTAAAGATTCTATTTAAAAAATCAGATTTCTTTTATACGGTATATCAAGATAAGGCAGTGATAGGGTGCTTAAGTGTAGCTCAGAATATTTTTATGGGAAGACAACCCGTTAAATCTTGGGGTCCGGTTAAAATTTTAGATAAAAGTAAGATGAGAGATAAGGCAAAAAAGTTATTAATGGATTTAAACTTACATATTTCTTCTTCCGGTCGAGATGTTTCTTTTTGTTCTGGAGGAGAAATTCAAGGAGTACCTATATCCCGGGAAATGTATTTTAAGGCAAAGTTAGTTATTTTAGATGAACCAACTAACGCTTTAGCTGTTAGTGGAGTACAAAAGGTATTAAGTTTTATTGAACGCTTAAAAAGAAGGAATAGCCAGTATTTTTGTTTCTCATAACCTTCATTACATTTATTCGGTGGCAGATAGATTTATCGTACTTTGTCGGGGAGAAAAAGTAGCTGATGTAAAAAAAGAGGAAACAAGCGGTCAGGATTTGGAGAATTTACAATTACCCAAAATGGTTACAGTTACTTAGAAGAAATATCTGACCTAAAGGTAAAGAATTAATATACCTAAAAGAGATTAATAATTTTCTTAGAAAGAAATATAAAAGAATTATATTTGGTTAGTTGAAAATATTTTTATTTTAAAATAGAAAAGGAAAAAGGATTATGCTGAAAAATATTCCTCCCATTATTTCCCCAGAACTAATGAAAACGCTCATGGAAATGGGTCATGGTGATGAAATAGTAATTGCTGATGGTAACTATCCTGCAGAATCTTCGGGAAATAAAGTAATTAGG
>Ga0114918_10004778_pt1 | contig 11733 bp, 8 predicted proteins | sample LantaG_FD_87015 | JGI IMG/M metagenome (GOLD analysis project Ga0114918, IMG submission 87015) | Deep subsurface microbial communities from Baltic Sea to uncover new lineages of life (NeLLi) - Landsort_02402 metaG | ecosystem: Environmental > Aquatic > Marine > Oceanic > Sediment | place: Baltic... | reverse complement strand
CCGGGGGGGGAACGGGGGGGGTGCCCAGAGGGGGCGGGGGGGCCGGGGGGGGGGGGGGGTTTTTGGGGGCTGGCCCGGGGGGGGGGGGGGCGGAGGGGGGGGGGGGGAGGAGGGGGGGGGGGGGGGGGGGGGGGGGGGGCATTCGGTCGTGCGCGAGGGCGAATGCGGTTGGGAGGCGTTTCTAGATCTAGGCATGTGGCGTGTGCCGGCGAAACTTTTCTTTTTTCTTCTTCTTTCTCTTTCTCTCTGTCTTCGCCGAACGACGACGAAAAAAACTTAACAACTCACCGTCAGGGCCAGGATCAGGGCCAGCGCGAGAAAGATAAGGCGGAACATCTGTTTGGTGGAGGCGCGGAGGGGAGGTTGGAAGAGGAAAAGAGATTACAAATGTAAGGAAAACATTGGCAAACGCGAAGATTGGCCTCTCGGGTTTTTTCTTCTTTTCGCAATGCTTTCTCCCTCGGCGTGGTAAACCCCGCCTTTTTCCGTCCCCCGTTCTCCTCCTGCAAGTGATATGAAGGCGCAGAAGCGACTGACCATGCGGAAGAGAGGGTGGAGGAGAACGTAAAAAGGGTACTTGCGGCGCACCTTGAGATTTTTGGAGAAGGAAGGAGAAGAAAGAGCAAGGCCAGCGAGAAGGAAAAGGCGAGGTTCGAGAAAAGCGAGGAAGTTAGTGAGCGTTGGAAGCTGAGGCGTACTCATTTTTTTTCCTCCCCGGTTGAGAGACGACGGCTAGAGAGAGATTTGCATCGGCCCCTTTCTCTCTTTCTCTCTCTCGCTTTTCCATCCCTTCTCTCTCTGCGCATCCGATCCTCTTTCGCTCAGAAGGAGAGAGAGAGAGCCGAGCCAGACACTCTTTGCTCTCTCTGCTCTCTGCGCGGCGAATGAGAAAAGAAAAGTAGGGAGCTAGAGGAAAAAAAAACAAGCACTTAGAAAAAACAAAAAGAAAAACAACAATGCCGGCCGCGGCAGCAGCAGTCCTCTTTGACGACCTCGACTGCCTCTCGCCCTTCTCCAAGCTCGCGCTCCGCCAGCGCGGCCTCACGCAGGCCACGCCCGTCCAGGCCGCGTGCCTGCCCCTGCTCTGCGGCAACTCGGACGTGTCCGCGGACGCCCCCACGGGCAGCGGGAAGACGCTGGCGTTCATTTTGCCTCTGGTGGAGCGGCTCGCGCGGCGCGGCAGAGGTGGCGTCGGCGTTGGCGTCGGCGACGGAGAAGAGGGATCCCCGCTGCGCAGGCACGAGGTCGGCGCGCTGGTCCTGTCGCCGACCCGGGAGCTGGCGTCGCAGATCGCAGCCGTGGCCGCTCCGTTCCTGAGGGCCGTGCCTCGGGGGATGGCGGCGGAGATGACGAGGGGGGTGAAGAAGGAAGGAGACGAAGATGAAGAGAAAAACGACGAAGACGACGAAGACGGGTTTCTGACGTTTACGACGCTCGTCGGCGGCTCCGACCCGGCGCTCGCGGCCTCGCAGCTGGCCTCCAGGGGAGCCAACGTCATCTTCGGGACCCCGGGAAGGGTGGCTGACGCCCTGGACCGCGTGCTGGACGGCGGAGAAGGATCGAAGGCGGCGAAAGGCGGCATCAACGGCATGAAGCTCGACCTCAGGACGCTCGACCTTTTAATTCTCGACGAGGCCGACCGGCTGCTCTCTCGCGCGTTCGAGGCGCAGGTGTCGGCGATCGTCCGGCGCCTGCCCAAGCAGCGGCGGACGGGGCTGTTCTCGGCGACGCAGACGGAGGCGGTGAGTGCGCTGGCGAGGGCGGGGCTGAGGAACGCGGTGCGGGTTCGCGTGGGGGCGGTGGTGAGGAGGGGGAACGAGGAGGAGGAAGAAGAGGGAGAAGAACCCGAAAACGAAAACGACTACGGAAACGACGGAAACGACGACGGCGGAAACGGAAACGAAACCGCAACTCTTTCCCGCCGCCCGGCCTCCGTCACCCCGGCCTCCCTCACCCTCCACGCCTGCGTGCTCGAACCCCAGGAGAAGCCGCGAGCCCTGGTGGCCTTTTTGCACGCGATCTCTTCTCTGAAAGGCGAACGCGTCATCGTCTATTTCCTCACGTGCGCCGCCGTCGATTTCTTTGCCGCGGTGCTGCCCCGGATCCCTCCGGGCAGGTGGAGCGGAGGGGAGAAAGGAGGAGGCGGGGGAGGACCCCTGAGGCCGATCGCGCTGCACGGGAGGATGAAGCAGAGCGCGAGGGAGGCGGCGCTGGCTGCCTTCGCGAGGGGCGACGAGGGGGGAGAAGGAGGGGGCGAAGGCGGCGGGAGCGAGAAGGAGGAGGAGAAGAAGGACGCAAGCTCTACCTCTCCTCCTCCTCGCCGTCGTCGCGGCTCGATCCTTCTGGCGACGGACGTTGCCGCCCGGGGGCTCGACGTCCCCGCCGTGGCCTGGACCTTACAGTACGACCCGCCGCAGGACCCAGACGCCTTCGTGCACCGCGCCGGCAGGGCAGCGCGCGCCGGGGCCAGGGGCGGCGCCTTGCTTTTCTTATGTCCTCACGAGGCCTCTTATTTGGAGTTTCTGAGGAACAGGGGCGTGCCGATAAGGCAGGTGCCTCCTCCCGAGTTCGTCGAGCCCTGTTCCGTGATCGCTGCTGGTGGTGGTGGTGGTGACAATGGAGAGAAGAAAGAGAAAGCGAAAGAGAAAGGGAAAGCGAAAGCAGCAAAGCTCCTCCTTCCTCCCCCGCCGACCGCCGACAAGATCAACAAATCCATCCGCTCGGCCTCGATCTCCGACCGAGAGACTTTGGAAAAAGGCACGCGCGCCTTCGTCTCCCACGTCCGAGGTTACCGGGAGCACGCCTGCCGGTTCATCTTCAGGTCCGGGGAGCTGGCGCTGGGCCCTCTGGCGTCGTCTCTTGGGCTGCCGAGGCTGCCTCGGATGCCCAAGCTCGCGACCGCGAGCGCGGCGGCGGCGAAAGCGGCGAATGCGAAAGCGGGTTTTCCGAAAAACGGAGGCCCTTCCTCTCCTTCCTCTTCTCCCGTCCCTCTTCTTTCCCTCCCGGGTTTCGAGCCCCTGGAGGGTTTCGACCCGGACAAGGTCAAGTACAAGGACAAGAACCGCGAGAGGAACAGGCAGCAGCGCCTCGCCGAGGAGAGGGCGCGGCAGGCCGAGAGAGAGGAGAAGAGGAAGGAAAGAGGAGGAGGAGGAGGAGGAGGAGGAGGAGGAGGAGGAGACGAAGATTCTCGACCTCCTCAGCCTCCTCCTCCGCCTCCTCCTCCTCAGATTCAACGCAAGCTCCCCGCGGTCAAGCGCCGCGCCGCTGCCGACGCCCGCGACGAGGACAACCTGATGAGCGATTACGCCTTGCTGAAGAGGCTCAAGAAGGGGTCGATAACGAAGGAGAAGTTCGACGCTGAGTTTGGGAGAGGGGGAGGAGGCGAAGGGAGCGACGACGAAAGCGACGACGACGAGAGCGACGACGACGAGCAAAAGGAGAAGAAGAAGAAGAGCAACAAGAAGAGCAAAAGCAAGTCTTCTTCTTTCGCTGGAGGCAGAAGAGGAGAGAAGACGCGAGGAGGCGGCGGCGGCAGGAGCAGGGGCAGGCGCCTCGGCGGAGGAGGCTTCGTTCCGAGCAGGAAATGAGTTCTTTTCATTTTTCCATTTCTTCACTTTTTTTTTCATTGTTACAAAGCCTGTGAATGAGACTGTACACTTTCTTTTTTCTTGAAAGAGACAGAGAGAGAGAAAACGCTAGCTCCGCGGCGCAGCAGCAGCAGCAGCAGGAGGAGGAGGAGGAGGAGGAGAGGAAGAAGAAGAGCCGGAAGCGGCTTCTTCGAGCCTCTTCCTCAGCGCGCCGGCCCTCCGGAAGACTTCCGCAAGATCGGCGGCGGCCGCAGAAAGGCACCTGGCTGCCGTCGCGAGCGCCGGCGCGGCGACCTTTCGGGCTTCCTCGGAGGCGTCGGTCTGCGCGGAGAGCTTTTGGCGCGCGGCGCGGAGGCGGCGGAGGCTGTTTCGTTGGTTTGGAGTTTTTTTTGTTCGAGCGTCGAGGTCAGAGAGAGAGAGCGAGAGAGAAAGAGAGGAGGTGAAACAAGACAAGGTCGATTAAAAAAACGAATTCGGTCGAACCCACGTGCTGTTCTGGACTGCAGAGAGCTGTGCGAGCTCCGGCTCGGCCGAGAGGGCCCGGGCGACGGAGGCGGCGACGGCGCCCGCCGCGGAAGGAGGAGAAGAGGTGGTGGAGGTCTGTTGAGGTCGAGGTTCTTGAGGTTGAAGAAGATCGCTCGTCGACGCTTCGGCCATCGTCGTCGTCGTCGATCTCCGCTGCTCTTTAGCTCCCTCTCCTGCTGCTCTTTTCAGTTCTTGCTCTCCTGCAGTCGTCTCGGCCTCGACTCGCATCAAGCGATCATGCAAAAATAAGAACGCGAGAGAGAGGAAAGAGGAGCGCTGAAGGAGAAGGAAGGAGATCTTGATTTGATTGTTTTGAGAAGTGTTTTTCGTTGTTGTTTTGCAAGTGAAAAAAAATGTAAATGAAACAAAGTTCTCAACTCCTACCCTTTTTTCTAAAACGGCCGGAAATACCCCCCACCGCCGCGCGCCGCGAACGCCACGCCCCTCCTCGCCCACCTCCACGAGGGCCTGACCGAGCCATTGACCCAGTGGAGCAGCCAATCGAAGTTGGAAAGCGGCGTGAACCCCTCGAAGGTCCCGCGCAGGCCCCAGCGGAAGGCGGCGGCGAAGTCGACGCCGGGGTTGAGCGGGTGGAAGGAATTGGGGGCGAGCCCTCGCGGGAGGAGGTCGGCGGCCGTGATCGGGGGGCGGGGCTTGTCGAAGAGGAAGAGGTCGTTGTCGTCGAGGGTTTTGTCTTCCTCTTCTTCTTCGTCCTCTTCGCCGTTCCGGCGCCGCTTGCTCTTCTTCGCCGAAGCAGCGGCAGCAGCCTTCTTCCTCAGCCTCCGCAGCTCCTTCTCCCTCCGCTTCTCCTCCTCGAGGCGCGCGACTCTCCTCCTCTCGGCCTCGACCCTCCACAGGGGCTTCTTCGACTCTTTCAGCTGCTTCTGCTGCTGCTGCTGCTGCTTCCTTCCTCCTTTCTTCCGCAGCGAAAGCGCCTCTTCCTCCTCTTCTTCTCCCTCTTCGGCAGCCTCCACCAGCTCCAGCTCCTTGTCCTCCCTCCGCTCCCTCGCTTCCTCGAGCGAGCGGAGGGCGTTGGCCCTCGCGGCCATCTCCTCGGCGTAGCGCTGCAAGGAGGGGTCGCAGGAGAGAGAGGAGAGGTAGTCGAAGACCTCCCCTTCGAGATCAACAGGGGGATCATCGGAAGACGAGGAGAACGAGAGCGCTTGGCGGAAAGGGAGGTCCCCGGGTTGGAGCACCTCCCACCTCCTCTTCAGGTCCTTGCTCTCCGCAGGGATGCGCAGGTTCCACTTGGGGGACAGGTTGGTGTGGAGGAACATGACGCGGCCGTGGCTGTTTAAGGGGTGGTGGTGGTGATTTTTGGGGAGAAGCGGAAAGAAGAGGTAAGTGGAAGAGCAGGAAAGAAAGAAAGAAAAAAACGATTTCGAACGAGAAAAAAGAAAACGTAAAAAAAAAAAAAACTCAAAAAAAAAGAAACTCCTTCCTCACGTGTCGTGCTGCGTCATGGTGTTCCCGGCGTACCCTCTCCAGCACCACCTCTGCCCCCCCAGGCACCTCCTCGTCAGCCCCGGCAGCCCCACGGAACCCACGGGAGTCTCGATCTTGTGGAAACGGCTTCGAGTCGCCGCCAGTGCGGCAGCAAAAGTCTCCTTGTCTCCTTTCCCCATGAAGCATCCGAGAATCTCATAATAGAATCCGGGCACGTGGTTGAAGTAGGCGGCCAGGGCGAGGGCGGGCCAGGCGCGGCGCTTGTCGAAGAGCATCTGTCCCGATTCGTGCGAGCCCCGGAGCTGGAAGGAAGAAGAAGAAGAAGAGGAGAAGGAAGAAGAAAGAGCGTTGTCGTTGTCGTCGTTGTCGCTGCTTTTCTCTTTTCCTCCTTCTTCGACCTCATCATCGCTAAGCCCCAGCGCCGCTGCCGCGTCCCTGGCCGCCGTCGACTCCCAGTAGTCCGGCCAAAGGATGGCGCCGCTCTCCTTGAACTCCTTGGAATCGAAGAGAGCTTCCGGGTTGAGAACAGCAACGTTGTCAGAGTCCAAGAACAAAACCTCTTCGAACCTCGAGAGCAGTAAAGCGGCAGCCTTCATCGTGAAGCCGGAGAGGTCGCCGTCTCCTCCCGCCGGGCCCAGGGAGGGGCCCAGGACAGCAGTGGCGCTGGGGTCTTCCTCCTCTTCAGCGGAAGTGGAAGAGGAAGAAGAAGTGGAAGAAGTGGAAGAAGAAGCACCTTCTTTGCCCTTCTCCTTCTTCTTCCCTCTCCCCGCCACAACAGCAACAGCTGCTCCTCCTGCTCCACCCGCCTTCGCCCCCACTGCCCCCTCCACCGTCCTTGCGGCTCCCGGAAGCAGCCTGGCGACTGCCCCCAATTCTGCGAGCAGCTTCTCTAGGCCTGCGGTAGGGGCCTCGGCCCTCGGGAACCAGACTTCGGCGGGCAGGGCGCAGCCGCCGAGCCTGAGCGAGCGCAAAGCCACGAGCGTGGGCACGAGGTAGGTCGGCCCGCCGCCGAGGAAGACGACCCCGCGGCCGGAGAAGAGGGGAGGAGGAGCAGGAGAGTGAGAAGAAGAGCTTTCGTTTTTCTTCTTCTCGCCTCCTCCTCCTCCTCCTCCCGGGTAAGCGGGCAGCGATTCCAAAAAGGCTCTCTGTCCCGCCAGAGCGGCTTTCACGACCGCCGGGGGCAAGCGAACGCCGTCGATCGACCAGTCGCGGCCGTCGGTCCTCCTCTCCGGGATCAGGAGGACGTCGAGATCGAGGTCGAGGTCGCTGTTTCCGTCTTCGTTTTCGCCTTCAAGTTCGCCGTCGCCGCCGCCGTCGCCGCCTCCCCTCCCGCCTCCTCCTCCGCTCCTTCGCCGCCGCCGCCGCCTCCCTGCCAGCCTCGCCCCTTCCGCCTCCGCCGCCGCCCTCTTGGCGACCGCGAAGGAGTCCGAGAGGGAGGACCACAGCGCCGCGGAGGAGGCGTCCGCCTCCTGGCCCGCGGCGGTGTCGGCGGCTACGACGATTTGGGCTTCGTCGCTTCCGTTCTCGTTTTCGTCTCTTTCTTCGCTGTTGTCGCCGTTCTCTTCCTTCCCTTTCCCGTTCCCTCCTCCTCCTCCTCCTTTGCCGCCGCTCGTCACCCGAAGGTGCCACCACCCTCCCGCGATCGCCGTCTCCCGCGCGGCCGCGGAGGCCTCTTCGGCGGCGGCGGCGCGCGCCGGGTTGGTGTTGGGGCCGACGGCAGAAAGAGGAGAAGAGGAAGAAGAGGAAGCGGCGCCGCTGCCGCCGTCTCCGTTGCCGTCGCCGTCGCCGTCGCCGCTCAAACCCGAAGCCGAAGTCGACGTCGAAGGGCAAGAGACGTTGGACGGGAACGGCCTCGCCAGCTCCGGCTCGGAGTTGAGCCTGTCGCACTCGTCGTCGCAGGTGAACCCGCCGTGGCGGCCGCAGGAGACCCTGAGGTGGAGGTGGAATGAAGGAGAAAGAGAGAGAGAGAGAGGGTGAGCAAAAAGGAGGAAGAGGAAGGAAATGAAAAGAGAAAAGAAGAGAAAAGAAAAACAAAAAAGAAACCAACCTCTTGGTCGTCAGCCCGCGCGTGCACTCGCAGTAGCCCGAGTCCCTCCGGATGCGGTACTCGCAGCCCTTGTCGTGGGCGCGGTCGCGCTCGCTGTTTGGTGGGGTTGAAGAGAGGTAAGCGAAAGGGTTGTTGAGTTTTTTCCCTTTTTGTTCTTCTCGCCTCTTGTCTTTTCTCCATCTCCCATCCCATCTTTCTGCCGCGCGTCGTTGTTCCCCCGCGAGTGTCTTTTTTCGAGTTCTGTTTGCGGCAGCACATAGGAAACAAACGCTGCTAAGCAGCCCCATCAAAAAAAGAAACCGGTAAGAGGTCTCCAGCTGCGCGACGCGAAAAAAGGACAAGAGGGAAGATGGAAGGCGAGCAGCGCCCGTCTGCGCCCGAAAGGGGGCAAGGCAAGGTTAGGAAGCAAAGATGAGAGATGGCCTTTTTGCTTCTCTCCTTTTCCCACTCGCTGCCTCCTGTTTTCAACCCCATTAAAAACTCTTACCCGTCCGGAGAGCAGTGGTGCGTCTGCCTCCAGCTGATGCACGAGATGCGGTCGTCGGAGGAAGACGATGAAGCGGCGGTAAACGCCTTCCCGTTGCGGCCAGGCTTCGTCGACGTCGACGTTACCGACGACGCCGATGATGTCGTCGTTGTCGTTCTGGGAGCTCTCCTCCTCTTCCCGCCTCCGCCGGCGGCCTCGTCGCGCTCCCGGTAGGTCTCCGCCACGGCCCTGAGGTACCACAGCAGCAAGGCCACCACCAGCAGCAAGAAGGCGCGCGCCAGGACGCGCTTCCGCCTTCTCTTGTGGTCGTCGTTCTGCTGCTGCTGCTTTCGTTGCTTCGGCGAGGGAGGCAGCGACGACGACGACACCTCTCCCGACGAAAAGGCAGCGGCTGCCTTTTCGTGGAGCGGGTGCCGCCTCCTCCAGCCTCCTCCTCCTCCTCCTGCTGCCGCCTTGGCTTCCGTGGTGTTGACCGGGAGGAGGCCTCCCTTTCCGTTCATCGTGGGAAGAGGGGGAGTTGAAGAGAGAAAGAGAGAAAGAGAGAGAGAGCCTTTTTGCTCTCCTCGAGGAGAGCAAAAAAAAAGTGAGAGAGGAGGCGGCAGTTTTTTTTTCTTTTTCTTTCGTTTCGTTTTCTTTTGATTTTTTTTTTCACAACGCTTTTCAACGGACGAAGAATTCTAAAAAAAAGGGGGAGAGACACACAGTTCTATTCAACTAAATTCGATGACGATGATGATGTATACGATTCTTTCGAAACAACGCTTGTTCGAAATGAATGAATGAAGGAAAGGGGGAGAGAGAGAAAGAACGAAAAAAAGGAAAAGAAGAAAACCCGCTTTCTTCCTCCTCCTCCTCCTCCTCCTCCAAAATCCTCAAATCCCGCAAGCCCCGACCCGCCACGGCCACTCCCTCGCCGCCACCCACTCGTGCCACCTGCCGGTTGTGCTGCTGCTGCAGCTCAAAGACGAAGACGACGAAGAAGAAAGGGAGCTGATGCCGCTGCTCCTCTTCTTCTTCCCCTTGCTGCTCACGTCGCTCTCCTCTACCGCCCTCGCTCCCGCGCCGAGCGCCGGCGGCCCGAAGATGGAAAGCTTCTTCCTCCAGAAGAGCACCGCCGCGTGGCCATAGATCCACAAGGCAACCCTCTGCGGGCCGTAGGCATAGTCCAAAAAGGTTTTCAGGCTGCCGGACCTCTCTGCGAGGCAGGCGCGGGTTCGCGGAGAAGAGTCGGCAGCGCCGACGAGCATCGCCGAGAAGAAAGCGCCGAGGTCGGCGTGCAGCGCCGCGACCGAGAGCGCGAGCCTTCGCCCGGGCGCAGGCGCCGTGAGCCGCCACTCGCTCCGCATGTCCGTGAACGGGCTCACATGGAGACATTTTGGAACGGTGTCCCCGCTGGGGTCGAAGGAGAAGCGCGCGACAGAGCCCCAGGGGGTGTTGGTGACCTCCGCCACCGCCGCAATCGGGTTGCTCGCCGGCGGCATTCTGAAAGAGTCAAGCGTTTCGTCGTTTTTCTTTCCCTCCTTCCCCTTCTCTTCCGGGTAGCAGTAGTAGACGGAGATGGGGTTCTGCGAGTAGCCCGCAGCCGGGGGCATCGTCAGAAGCCACACGGGACCCTTGGAGGACGGCAGGAGCCCCGCCGCCTTTCTCGCCTCGGCCGCAGAGAGATGGTGCGTCTTGTTCTTTTTGTTACTTTTCGAAAACCAGCGCGGCGGCGCGTCGAGGTCGAGGAACGCCATCCTCACCCTGTACTCGAACTCGTGCCTGGCGGGCCTCAGCCTCCTGTGGTGGAGCACGCACTCGTAGAAGATGCAGCCCGGTAAGGTTTTGGGGCCTGGAAGCAAGCTCATCACCTTGGCGGGGACGGCTGCTTTGATGAGTCTCTGCCCGAGGGCCGAAGAGGTCTCCACCTTTCTCGCCGCCTTTCTCGCCGCGGCCGCGGCGGCGGCGACGGGCCTCGACTCGGCGACCGCCGCCGCGGCGGTCCTGGCCAATGTCAGGCCCAAAGAAAGAGGGAAGTCGAGCGCCATCCTCAAGACGGATACGTAGAAGGTCAGGAAGAGGCTCGCGACCTGCGCTAACAGCAGGAGAACCGCGGAGACGGAGCCCGCGAGGGCCGAGAGGCGCGAGCGAAGCAGCAGCAGCATTGGGGCGAAGGGGAAGAAAGTTGACGCTGCCGCTGCTCTTGCTGCCGACGGCGGAGAAGAAGAAGAAGAATTGGATTGGGGCGCAGCAGCAGCTCCTGCTCCAATCCCTCCCTTCTTCTTGGTGAGCCGGAGCTTGAACTTGGAGGGAGCAGTGAGCGGCTTAACGGAGCTGCTCGTCTTCTTCTCCTTCCTGCGGCTCTGCAGGGCCGCCAGGGCGCTGCGGAGCATTGAGAAAACAAGAAGAACAAAGAAAGAAAGGAGGGAAAACGAAGACGAATAAAAGTTTTGAGTTTTTTTCCTCCTTCTCACTCGACTTTTTTGTTTCCTTGTTCGATCTTCTCTTCTTCTTCTCTTCCTCCTCTTTTTTCGAAAACCATGGACAAGCTCGGCGACATCAAGGTGCTCTCGCTCAGCGAGCGCGTCACGAGCACGGGAGTGGTCACTAACGGCGTGACGCTGAGGATCGTGGACGGGGTCAAGGTGAGGAAAGAAGGGAGGAAGGAGAAAGATGAAAGAGCAAAAAGACGGCGACGAGGAAAAAGAGTTTGATTCTTCCTTCTTTTTTTCCATCTTCTCTTTCCTCGCGCGACGGCTCTCATCGCTCAATTTCGATCTGCGTCGATGAGAGATGAGAGCCTGCATCGAAAGAGCGTCGACAGAGCTCGAAAAGAAGCGAATGCAAGCTCAGAAAGAGCAGAAAGCTCGACCTTTTTCTCTTTCTTCGTTTCTAGCCACGATCTATCCTTTGCTCTCTTCGACCTCCACCTCACCTTTTTTCTTTTCTCTCCCTCCTCTCTTCGTCCCTCCTCCTCCTCCTCCTCTTCAAACTACCAAAACAGGCCACCGTCTCGCAGCGCTCCCCGACAAAGGCCGTCAACGTCTTCGTCAAGGGACCCAACTGGTCGGCGGGGCACGACACGGGAACAAAGGTAAAGAGAGAGAGATAACTTTTTCTCTTTCTTCTTTTGCCTTTTTTTGTTCTTCAAACGCTCGCCGTTCGCTCAACCTCTTCTTCTCTTTCTTCCTTTTCCCTTTTGACTCCAACCCCAGGACTCGCTCTTCACGCTCTCCAAGCCCGTGGCAGGAGGGGAGCTCGACGTCGTCCAGGCCGTCCCAGGGGGGAGGTGGTTCCTGGTCCCCTCCCCTCTCCTGCGCTACACGCGGCGGTTCAGCAACGAAGAGAGCTCCTCGAGCGGAAGCGGCGGAGAAAGCAGCAGCAGCGGCGGAAGCGGAAGCGGAGGGAAAGGGGGCGTCGGCGGCTTCAACGGCCTCACCGGCTCCAGGGGCACCGACGTGCTGACGGCAGAGTTCGACAACCTCACGCGAAGGTCGGCCATCTCGCAGACGAGCTACCTGGGCGACGGGTTCAAGGCGGGAGTCGCCGTCGACAGCTTGAACGTGAGTTTTTTTTTTTTTTTTTTATTCCTTTTTTCGTCCCCCTCTGTCTTTTTTTTTTTTTTTTTCTTTCCCCCCCCTTTTTTTTTCTTTTCTTTTTCT
>Ga0114918_10004777_pt1 | contig 11734 bp, 5 predicted proteins | sample LantaG_FD_87015 | JGI IMG/M metagenome (GOLD analysis project Ga0114918, IMG submission 87015) | Deep subsurface microbial communities from Baltic Sea to uncover new lineages of life (NeLLi) - Landsort_02402 metaG | ecosystem: Environmental > Aquatic > Marine > Oceanic > Sediment | place: Baltic... | reverse complement strand
GGGAGAGAGGGAGAGAGGGAGAGAGGGAGAGAGGGAGAGAGGGAGAGAGGGAGAGAGGGAGAGAGGGAGAGAGAGAGAGAGAGCGACGCCCGGGTTCGTGCACGCTCGCCTCCCAGACCTCTCCCCTCTCTCATCACACACTCTTTCTTTCTCTTTTCACGCACGCCCCAGGGCTCCGACGCCGACGGCGAGGCCGCAGCCGCGGCCGCCGCTCCGGCCTCCGACGACGATGAGGCCGCGGCCGCGGCCGTGGCGGCCGCCCTGGCCTCCTCCCTGCGCGTTGCCGGCGAGGGCGGCGCCACCGTCTCCTTCCGAGACCTGGCAGCCTCCGCCGCCCTGGCCGCGGCCGCGGCCGCGGACCGGGATAACGAGGGCGGCGGCGGCCCGACCCTGGGCCCTCGCTCCGCCGCCGCCGCCCCGCTCCTGCGCGCGGCGGAGAGCCTGGCGGCCGACGCGGGCGACGAGTCGGCCGTGAATGCGGAGCTCGGGGGCCACCTGCGGGACCGGCTGGCCGACGCCCAGCGGGGCTGTGAACGCCTGGGGTCCGCCCTGGAGGCCCTGGCGGCCGCCCAGGCCGCCCGGGATGGAGCTGTGGCGGCGTTCGCGGCGGCCGCCCCCGCCCTAGCTGCGGACGGAGACGGGCCGGCCGTGCGGGCGGCGGTGCGTGCGGTCGCGCGCGCGCCCGCGGCCGCGACCGGCGCCGTGGGGCCGACCGGCGAGCCGGCCGAGCCTCCTCCTTCATCCTCCTCCCCGCTGGCGGACGCCGCTAAAGTCGCTCTCTCAGCCGCCACCGACCTGCGGCACGGCGCGGCGGAGGCGCGCGCCCGGGCGGCCCGGTCGCGGGAGGCCGTGGCCGGGGCGGCCCGGGAGGTGGCCCGCGCGGCGGACGCGCACCGGGCGGCCTGTGGTGGCGCGGACGCCCGGGTGGCCGCCTCGCCCGCCGCGGGCGCGTCCTTACCCGTCGACCCCTGGCTGACGGAGGCGCGCCTGGTGGCGGCGGCGGGCGGCCTGGCCGTCGCGCAGGCGGGCGAGCGGGCGGGGTTGCTGGCCGGGCACGAGGCCGCGGCGGCCTTGCTGTCTGCGCGCGCGCGCGCGGTGGCCGCCGCCGCGGCCGCGGTGGGGGCGACTTTCTATGGCGCCACCACCAGCGATGGCGGCGACGGGCCTTCTCCGCTGCCGCCCGCCCTGGCCGCCGCGGCTCGGCTGGGAGGGGACGCCGCCGAGCCGGCCGCCGACCCGGGCGCCCCGCTGCGCGAGGCGGCCGCGTCCGCGGCCGCGACGGGGGCGGCCCTGGCCGCCGCCGCGGCGGCCGCCCTGGCGGCCGCCGCGCCGGCCGACCCGCTGGCGTCGCCCGAGATCACGCGCCAGGGCGAGGTCGCCCTGTTCCGCCCCGCTTCCGGGAGGTGGCTGGACGTGAATGCGGTGCTGACGCGGGGCGGGTGGCTGCACCTGCTGCGGCCGGGGCCGGCGCCCGGGCCCGCACTCGCACCTGGCCCCAGCCCAGCCTCCTCCTCCCCCCTGCCGCCCGCCGCGGCCGCCGCCGCGATCGCCGCCCATCCGGAGGCCTCCCTCAACCTGTCCCGCTGCGCCTTCCAGGACGCGACCGCGCCGGACGTGTGCCTGTTGGAGGGCGGGGGCGTGGTGGGCGGCCTAGCGGACGCCGCGGCTGGCAGCGGCGGGGGCAGCAACACTGGCGGCGCCGGCCCCGGCGGCGCCCTGGGCGGCCCCGGCGGCCTGGCATCTATGATGGCCGGCCTGCTGATGGGGCGGGGGCGGCCCGTCCGCTTGCGGGCGGGGACCGTGGAGGACGCGTGCGAGTGGGCGATCGGGCTGCGGGAGGCGGTCGCGGCGGCCAAGGGGGAGCGGAGGTGAGAGAGAGAGAGGTAGAGATGGAGAGAGATGGAGAGAGCAGGCGGCAGACTGTCACTGAGCAGCCTTGACGAAAAAACATGCTGCCTGCCCTGCTGTGCCGGCGGGCCCGCCGCCACGCCGCCGCCTGGTTCTCCTCAGCAGCAGCAGGCCCGGAGGAGACGGTCGTCATCGCGATGGGCGGCAACGTGGTAAGAGGGCGCGGAGAGAGAGAGAGAGAGAGAGAGAGAGAGAGAGAAAGAATTGGGCAGGCGCGCCCAACGGAGGCGGCGGGCGCGACCTCGGACCTCCCTGCTCTCTCTCTTATCCCTCCACCCCTCTTGTCCCCATTTTTCTTAGGGCGACGTCGCGGCCGCCATGGCCGCCGCCTTGCCCGCCATGGCGGCCGCCGGCATCACCCTCACCCGCCACTCCCGCCTCTATGCCTCCCCGCCGGCGTACGTGACAGATCAGCCGCCCTTCCTGAACGCGGCCGTGGCGGGGACGACCCGCCTCCCGCCCGCGGCCCTGCTCCGCGCCCTCAAGGCCGTCGAGGCGGGCGCGGGGCGGGGCGGGGGCGGCGTCCGCTTCGGGCCCCGCCCCTTAGACCTGGACATCATCTTTTACGGGGGGCTGACGGGCGAGGTCCCCGGCGACGGCGCGCCCCTGCCCGTCGCCGCGCCCGTGCCGGAAAGGGGCGCAGGCCCGCCGCCCCCCTCGTCCTGGTCCCTGACTCTCCCCCACCCGCGCTGGGCGGAGCGGCCCTTCGTGCTGGCCCCCCTGGCCGACCTGTTTTCCTGGGATGAGGTGGCCGCGGGCGAGGCTGGCGGGGCCGCATCCCCGCTCCTCCTGGCCGCCCACCGGGCATGGATGGCTTCGGGCGGGGAAGCTCAGTTTGGGCGGGAAGGTGGAGAAGGAGGCGAGGCAGGGGGCGCGGCCGCGATGCCGCCTCCACCCCCTCCTCCTCTCCGCCCCGTCCTGGCCCTTCCCCACGGCTTTGGCCCCTGGCAGGTGCAGGGCCGGGGCCCGGCGGGGCCGGCGGTGATGGCGATTCTGAACGCGACGCCCGACTCGTTCTCGGACGGCGGGCTGTTGGTGGCGGCGGGGGAAGTGGGGGGGGCCGTGAACGTGGGGGCGGCCGTGGCGGCCGCCCGGGCTGCCGTGGAAGCAGGCGCGACCGCCCTGGACGTTGGCGGCGCGTCCACCCGGCCAGGCGCGTCCCCCGTCCCGCCGGAGCTGGAGGCCGGCCGCGTCCTCCCCATTGTGAGGGCCCTGGCCTCCGACCCCGCCCTGCGCCGCACCCCCATCTCCGTCGACACCTTCCACGCCTCCGTGGCGGCGGCCGCGCTCGCGGCCGGCGCGCACATGGTGAACGACGTGAGCGGCGGGCGCGCGGACGCGGGCATGCTGGCCGCCGTCGCGGCCGCGGGGTGCCCCCTGCTCTCCATGCACTCCCGGGGCGGGCCCGACAGTTTTCACGCGCCCTCCCACTCCGACTACAGCCGCGACGGCGGCGTCCTGGCGGCCGTGGGGGCGGGCCTGCGGGAGCGGAGGAGCGCGGCCATGGCGGCCGGCATCCCGGGCTGGCAGGTCGTCCTGGACCCAGGCCTGGGCTTTGGGAAAGACGCGCCCGCGTCACTGGAACTCCTGGGCCGCCTGCCGACGCTGCGGGCGGCCATCGGCGGGGACGGCCGCGTCGCGCCCTTGCTCGTAGGCCCCTCCCGCAAGCGGTTTCTAGGCGCTGCCCTGGGGCGGGATACGGCGCCGGCGGAGCGGGACGGCGCGACGACCGCGGCGGCCGCCCTGGCGGCCGCGGGCGGGGCCGACTTGCTTCGGGTGCACGCCCCCCTGTCCGGCGTGGACGGCGGTCGGGTGGGGGCGGCCGTCAGGGCGGCGGTGCGGTCTGCGGAGGCGCGGGAGGGCGTCCTAGAGGAGCAGGTCGCGCTCAGCTTGATGCGGACGCTGGAGGGCGACGTGAGCGAGTGAGAAACGAGGGAATGGGAGGGAATGGGCGAGATGGAAGAGACGGTATGAAATGAATGAGACCTTCACACGTCGTCTACGCCCCGCCCTCCACCTCCTGTACCTCCTTCTCCTTCAACTTCTCCTTCTCACGATCCTCCATGACCATGGCCTTGCAGAAGCGGGCCAGGTCGCCGTGGGCGGTCCCGTACGCCGGGCACAGGCGCAGGGAGGGGCGCATCCAGGCGGGCAGGCGGGCCGCCGCGCCGCCCGGGCGCGCGTACCGGGCGTCCGCCAGCACGACCGCCGCCCAGTCACCCGCGTGCCGCACCACCCGCCCGACCGTCTGGTTGACGGCGATGGCGGCGGTGTCGGTGTACAGGCGCCGCCCCGCGCCCGGCCCCGCCGCGCCGTCCAGCCACGCCATGCGAGACACCAGCTCAGGGTCGGCCGGGTTGGGGTAGGGCAGGCCGAAGACGAGGACGCCCCGCCCCAGGGCGTCCCCAAAGTTGATGCCCTCGCTCAGCTTGCCTCCAATGACGCCCAGCAGCAGGGCGCCGCCGGGGGCGAGCGCGGCGGCCGCGTACGCGCCCAGGGCGGCCGCGGAGGCGGCCGCGCCGCGCGGTTCGACCGTGACAGGGCCGCCCGGCTTTTTGCGGGCCAGGGCGGCCAGGGCGCCAGTCGCGGTCCACCGCTCCACGGCCGCCCCCATGTGCGCGAAAGAGGGGAAGAAGGCGACCACGCCCGCGGGGACGGCCGCGCACACGTTGAGCAGGAGGCGGCCCATCTCATCCAGCGTGGCAGGCGTCGCGCGCGAGCCGTGGCGCAGGTCCAGGGACACGCCCGTCGGCCCCGCGCCCACGCCCAGGGCCAGCAGGCGGTGAGGGGGCAAGACATGGCCGCACGCGAACCGGGTGGCGGGGATGGAGGGAGGGAGAGGCGGCGGGGCGGGCGGGGCGCGTGGTTGGGCAGGCGCAGCCGCTCCCTCCGTCCCCGCGCCCTCCGTGCCCTCTCCATTCCCACCGCCCCCTCCGAGCCCGCCCGGGAACAGCTGGGCTTCCAGCGAGGCCGACGGTTCCAGCGTACCGGACGCCAGGACGACCGCCCGGGCGGCCGCCAGGACGGCCGCAAAGCGGGCGCCCGCGTTGAGGAGGACGAAGCGGAGGGAGCCCGACGTGTCTGGGCCTCCACCGCTGCTCCCGCCCCTGTCGGGCGGCGTCACGATGACGCGCCCGTCCGCGTCCGCGGTGGTCAGGGCGGCGACAAAGGAGACCAGGGCGTGCAGGGCGGCGGTGTGGGAGGGGGCGGAGGAGGCCGCCAGCTCGGCGGCGTCCTCGGGCGCGTCCGCGGCGGAGGGGGGCGGCAGCGGGCGCCCCTGCCCGCCCCTCGCCCGCCGCCCAGGCAGCACCGCCCCGCCCCGCGCCGTCGCCGCCTCCCGGGCCGCCCGCGCCTCCGCCGCCGTCGCTGCGCCCGCCACTTTGGGGACGACCTTGCGGTCCCGCAGGGACGCCACCAGGCGGAAGCCGTTGACGTTGTCGATGCCCGCCGCGGAGGCGGCCGCGTCGACAGTGAGGGCGGACGGTTGAGGCGGGGGGGGGTGGGGCGCGGAGGTGGTGGAGGGCGGGTTCGTGCCGCCACTCCCACTCCCACTCCCACTCCCACCTCCGCTCCCCTTCCCCGCCCCCGCCAGCAGCCGCGCCAGCCCATCCCCCATGGCCAGTAGGGTCTGGACTTCCTTGCGCGTCGCCCCTCCCAAGCGAGGGCCGTACCGAGACAGGTATCCCCTCAGCGCGCCCGTCGCGGTCGCCAGGGCAGCCCCGGACAGGCCCGCCCCGTACGCGCCCGCCACCGCGGCCGGCAGGTTATGGGCTTCGTCGATGATGATGACCGCCCCCCGGAGCCGCACGCCCAGCGCGTCCCGGGCGTCAGCGGAGAGTAAAGCCGAATAAGGCAAAAAGATGACGTCAGCAGTCGGCACCAGGTGGCGTGCGGCATAGTACGGACACGCGCCGACAGCCAGCCCCGCCTCCGCCAGGGCTTCCACGTCGGTGGGAGACGCCAGGATGGCGTCTTTCAGGGCACGCCGGGCGGCCGGCGGCGGCGCGCGGTAAGGGCAGCCGCCGCCGGTGGTGACCTTTTGCTTGCCGTCCGCGCCCTTTGCTTTCGTTTTCGCGCTCGCCAAGTCTCGGCACTTCTCCGCGATACGTCCCGGCGCTCCCAGCGCCCGGACGGCGTCGTTGATGCACAGGGCGGCCCGGGAGCCCAGGGCGACGGCGGTGGCGGAGAGGGGAGGAGGGGAAGAGGGGGGGTCGGTGGGCGGCGGGGCGGCGGCGCCACCGCAGCACCCGCCGCCGCCGTTCCCACCCTCTCCCTCCTCCCCCCCTTTTTCTCCACTCTCCCGCCCGCGCCGCCCAAAGCGGGTCCGGTTGAGCTCGCCCACAAACTGGGCCAGCTGGGAGTGGGTGCGGGAGGTGATGACGACCTGGGTGGCGGCCGCGCGCACGCGGTCGGGCGGGAGGGCGGCGCCCCCCGGGCCGCGCGTGCGGCCGTCCTCATCCCCGCTCTCGGGCTCGCTCTCCCCTTCCTCCTCCTCGCCCTCGCCCTCGCTGTCCGACAGCGGCGGCGAGGCCGCGCGCGCGCCGCCGCCCCGCCGCCGCTTGCCGGGCCCGGGATCCTCCTCCTCGTCGTCGCTGATGAGGAAGTCGGCGTCGAGGCCGTGGGCGTCGTCGTCGCCATCGTCGGCGGCGTCGGCGGCGGCACTGGCGGCGGCCTCGGGCCGCGACGCGCGCGCTTTGCCGCCGGCCCGCCCCAGGCTCGCCCACGCCGCCCGGCTACCCGCCGCCCGGGCCGCCGCCACCGCCTCCCGGGCCTCCACCCGGGCCCGCGCAGCTTCCAGGCGAGCCGCCCGCCGATGGGCGTAGGTGGCGCGGGACGCGACGGCCGCTGCGGCCGCCGCGTCGGCGAGCCAGGGGGGGAGGCCGGGCGCGGGCGCGGCCTCCTCCTCCTCCACCGCCTCGCCGCCTCCTCCCGCCGCCGTCGCCGCGTCCTCGGCCGCCTCCGCCGCCCGCTTGTCCTCCAGCCAGGTCAGGGCGCCGACCAGGAGGGACAGGGTCTTGCCCGTGCCTGCAGAGAGGAGAGAGGGAGAGAAGAGGAGTGATGGATGGGAGGGGCGGGAGGTCCGAGGGACGCGCGCTCGCCCCCCCCCGAATCTTGCCGCACTTGCCTCTCTCTCTCTCTCTCCCTCCTTACCCGTCGGCGATTCGAACAGGCCCACCCCGCCCCGCTCCAGGGTATCGTACAGAGCCTGCATGAAGTCGGTCTGGCAGGGGTAGGGAGCGTGGGGGAAGGCCGAGAAGTCGCGGTCTGTGTGGAAAGGGAGAGAGGGAGGCATGTTTTGATTTTTGATAGGAAGGGGGTGCGAGGGAGGCGTGGGCGCGAGCGCGTGCACTCGATGCTGCTTCAGCAGCGACAATGAGATGTGCAACTCCTGCTGAGAGAGAGAAAGAGAGCGCGTTTGCTCACCTGGCCGGGCCTTGGCGCGCGGCGAGGTCGGTGCGGGCGGCCCCGAACTCGGCAAGCCCGCACGCGCCGCTTCCGAAGTCGACGCCGGCCCCGCCTCGGACAGCGGGGGGCCGGCCGGGCGGGACGAGGGGCCCGCGCTGGAGGCCATGACAGAGAGAGAGAGTGCGTGTGTGTGTGTGTGAGGCCGAGCGCGGGAGCGCGCGCCCGCGCGCCGCGCGACAAAGAGAGAGTGAAAGAGAGGAAATTCTCGCCCGCCGCCCACTCTCTCGCTCGGACGCCGGCGCCCCCGCCGCCCTCTCTCTCTCTCTCTCTCCACGCGTGCGCGCGCCCTCGCAGCCCGCACGCCTTCCCCGCGCCACTGCCCCACAGGGCAGCCTGCGCCTTACCCCACCCTGCAGTGGGGTGTGCGACGCATCTGAGCGCGGCCTCGCGCCTCCCGCGCGGCGGTTTCTCCTTCCGCGCCGGCCCTTGCATCTCCTCTCGCCGCCGGCGCCCGCACAAGTCCTCTCTCGGCCCCCACCCTCGGCTGCCGCCCGCCCTCGCCTTCCGCTTAGCCCTGCGCGCAGAACACACACAGACACACACAGACACACACTCGCACTCATACACACCCGTCCCATCATGTCCGGCCTCGGCACCCGCCTCTCATTCCGCCCCCGCCCCCTGGACATCCACAAGCGGCTGCCGATCGTGCGGGACGAGTCCCAGCTGGACGGCGCGGACGGGGGCAGCCTGGTGTCCCGAGACGTGACGCACAACCATGCCGCCCTGGACCGGGAGAATGAAGAGGTGAGAAGGCGGAAAGGGGGTCCGAAGCGGCGCACGCGGGCGAGAGAAGAGAGAGAGAGAGAGGGGGAGGGAGAAAACACGCCCGCTCGCCCCATTCTCAACCTCTCTCCTCCCATTTCTTTTCCATCAGGCCAAAATGGTGTCCTCCGCCCAGGCGCCAGGCCTGAAGGAGATCCCCATTCCGCCCGTCCTGGACGTGCCCACCTACGCGGCCGACTACCTGCCCACCTACCGGGAGGCGCCCGCCTACGTGCGGGGGCGGGGCGGCACCGCGCACCACGACCCCCGGGCCGTCGAGTATGACCTGGATGACGAGGACCGCGCCTGGCTGGGGCGTGCGTTCAACAGTGGCGGCCAGGCGCGGCTGCCACCCGACAGGTTGGAGGCCATGCTGTGGCGGCTGGAGGTGGCGAACGCGGCCGCGACGGATACGGCCCTGGCGGCCGCGGGCGCGCTGGTGGCAGAGCGGTCGTCCACGGCCGCCGCCGCGACGACCGACCACCTGCCCCGCCCGGACGCGCTGGCTGTTTTGGCACGGGTCGCTCCCCTGCGCACCGCCGCCCTGACGTCCGTGTACGAGTATTGGACGGCCAAGCGGGCGCGGGCGGGGCGGCCCCTGCTGCGCCGCCTGCGTGCGCCGACCGCGGCCGCGGACACCAACCCTTACCACGTCTTCCGCCCGCGCGAGAAGGCGCACCGGCCCCAGACCCGGCGCCGCCGGGAGAACGCGGCGGACGCGGTGGAGAAAATCCGGGCGCTCGGGGTGAACCTAGGGGCGGCCAGCGCTCTCTTGGAGGGCGTCCTGCGGCGGGAGGCGCGCAAAGCTGCGCTGGCCTACGTGGGCGCAGACACGGCCGCGCTCGCGCTCTCCCTCCACCACGACCCGCCGGCCGTCTCCGCGGGCGTCGCGGCGGACGCGGCGGCTTCGATCAGGGTCCGCGTCTCCCGGCGGCCGCCCTGGCTGGCCGGGGAGCGGGGCCCAGGCGAGGGCCCGCCCGTCGAGGTGAGCGAGGCTGTGCGGGAGCGCAAGCGCCGGCGGGCGGCCCTGCGCCGGGCGGGCGCGGCCGCGGTGGCCGCCCTGCCGCCCGCGCCGCCGCCGCCGCCGTCCGGGGAGATGCTGTTTGCGGTGGACCTGGTCCCCGCCGCGCTAGCGGGGCTGTCCATTTCGCCCGGCGGGCCGCCGCGTCCGCCGGCAGGGGGCAAGGGCGGCGGCGCCAAGGCCGGCGGCGGTGGCAAGGCCAAGGCGGGTGCCGGCGGCAGCGCTGCCGGTGCTGGCGCTGCCGCCGCGCCCTCCACCTCGGACGGCCCGCCCACGCCGCCGGCGCCGGTCCTCCTGGCGCCGCGCTTGCCCCCCGGCCTGCCGCCGCCGCAGCCGGAGGATGCGGGCGGGGAGGATGGCGCACCCCCGCCCCCACCCGCCCTCGTCCCCCGCCTGGGCCGGGGCGGCCGCCTCCTGTTCGAGCCGCCGCGGCGCCCGCCCCCCTCGCCGCCCGCGCCCCTATGGACGCAGGCCTGCCCCTACGGGCCCGCCCTGCCGGGCGCGGCCGCGGCGGCGGGGCTGGTGCCGCCCCTCTACTCCCCCGCCGAGGCGGCGGCCGAAGCGGCCGCCCTAGCGGCGGGGGCGCGGGTCGCCCGGGCGGCCAGCGTCGGGGGGGGCGGTGGGGCGGGAGGAGGGGTGGCAGCAGCAGCAGCAGGCGGCGGCGGACAGAAGGACGCGAAAGAGTGATGGGGGAGGGACGGGGCGGGCGGGCGTGTGCAAACAAAAGGAAGGAGGGTGTGCTCTCGACCCTCTGAAAAACACCTCTCCCTCTCCGGTTTTCCAGCCAGCAGCAGGGAAACACGCGCGCGCGCGCGCGCGCGCGCGCTTTTTCATCACATTGTCTCGACCCCACACACGCACCCCCCCTCCCTTCTCACAGCACCTTGCGCGTGTCCGTGTGGATGACGGGCGGCGCGTCCACGGTGTCGGAGATCACGTCCACGACCTCGGCCTCCTTGGCCGCCGCCAGCGCCTCGGCTTCCGCCTCCTCGTCCGCGCCCGCCCCCCCCGTCAGGATCAGGACCGCCGTCTCGACCGGGTCGTACGCCAGCTCGTCATCAAAGTCAAACATCTCGCCAAAGGTCTCCCGCGTGGAGGTCACGACCCGCACCCGCCCGCCATTCGCGGCCGCCCAGGCTCCAAAGGCGTCCTCACCCCACGCGACGGCCCGCTGCGTCGGCGCCTTGTAGTACACGACGACATCCCGCCGCAGGGACAGGGGGGCCAGGCCGCCCCCGCCGTCGGGGGGCGCCTCGATCAGGGCGCGCGCCGTGGCGGCGCCCGCCCCGCACACGAACAGCACCAGCGTCGGGCGGGTGAATGCGCCCGCGATGGTGCCCTTGAGGCTCAGCCCCGTCCCCACGCAGGGGCCCACTTCGATGGGGTCGCCGGGCGCCGCCTTCGCCAGGTCCGCCGTCTCCCCGTCCTCGGGCACCCACAGGTCCCAGGTCGTCTTGATGGAGTCCAACTCCCGCACGGACTTGGTCTCATTGGCATAGATGTCCCCCTTTGTCATTTGCAGGGCGTGCGCGTTGAGGGAGATGGGGGGTGGGGGGGAGGCCAGGCGGACGGCCAGGTTGGGCCCCCCGCCCAGGCGCACGCCCGCCCGCTGGCCGGGCGTCGTGTACGCGTTGCGCAGGGGGACGCGCTCCCGGGAGGCCTCGACCTCCAGCGTCACCAGGCGGACGCCCGGGATGAGGGGTTGATTCGACACGATTGCGGCGGGGTTCCAGTCGGGCGCGTCGTCCGCCGCGAACTTGGCGACGTACCAATTGTCCCGGTCCGCGAACTGCATGAGCTCGGACTGTGGGAGGGAGAGAGGTGGAGAGAGGTGGGGAGAGGGAGAGCAGGGAGGATGGGTGAGGTTTGGGGAGGCGGAGCGGGGGGCGGGGCCATGCTCGGGGCTGTCTCCTCTCTCTCTCTCTCTCCGGCACCCTGGTTGCCCCGCACTCCCGTCCTCGGGTCGCAGCAGGCCACACACCACCCTCCTCCCGTGCCCCCTCTCGCCGAAAAAGCGGAAGCGGACTCACCTCCTCGGCCGTCAGGGCGGCCACCCGGCCGCCAGCGGCGGCGCGGCGGGCGGCGCTCGGGCCGAGCCGCCCCGCGGGCGGGCGGACGGGCGCGGGGCCGGCGGGGCGGGCCCTGTGGGTGGATGAGGAGGCGGAGGCGGCTGCTGCCGAGGCTTGGATCTGTTGGTGGGAGGAGAGGGAGCGGGGGAGACGTGAGAGAGAGAGGAAGGGGATGGGGCGCGACGGCGACGGCTGGCCAAAGTTTTTCGCGCTCGCCGCATGCGGCGCGCTCTCCCAGCCGGGTGCCCCAGCGCGTAAGGGCCCGCACTGGCTGAACGTGCTCGACTGCTCACGCACGCACGCTCACCTGGAGAGAGAGCGCCATCCTGTCTCTCTAGTGTGTGTGTGCGTCGGAGACGCGAGACGAATGAAAAGAATATGAAAGAGCGAGCGAGTGTTTTCTTCTTCTTCAACCCAACCATCCCCTCCCTCTTCCTCCTTTCACGGCGCCGCCCCCGGCACCGCCGACTCCGCCGCCACGGGCAGCCACACCTCGCTGTACTTG
>Ga0114918_10004776_pt1 | contig 11735 bp, 11 predicted proteins | sample LantaG_FD_87015 | JGI IMG/M metagenome (GOLD analysis project Ga0114918, IMG submission 87015) | Deep subsurface microbial communities from Baltic Sea to uncover new lineages of life (NeLLi) - Landsort_02402 metaG | ecosystem: Environmental > Aquatic > Marine > Oceanic > Sediment | place... | reverse complement strand
TTCCACATCCGGTACGGCGACACAGACCTCGCGCTGAACTTCGATCAGATTCAGAAGCCCGAGGATGGAGGAGCTTTCCTGGAGATCAAAAGCCGGACCTGGTCTCGGCAGGATGCAGAGCGCAAAGCTGCGCTGATCAGCGATCTGCTCCAACACCTCGAGGTACCCGAGAGTGCGCTGGTGAAAGCCGAGTACCCGGACCTGGCACAGGAGCCCGCATGAGCAGCATCGCCTTCCATGACCCCGTCTACGGTGAAGTTTGCTTCACAGACCCGTTGCTGGTCGATCTCTACAACTCCAGGGCCGTACAGCGTCTGGCCGACATCCACCAGGGTGGCATCACAGCGTTCATCAAGCCCGAACGTGGCACCACCCGGCTTGATCACTCACGAGGTGTGGCTGCGCTTCTTCAGCGACTGGGGGCCGAAGTCGTAGAGCAGGCCGCCGGCCTTATCCATGATGTCGCCCATACGGCGTTTTCGCACGTCGTTGACTTCGTCTACCCAAACCGGGACCACGACTATCACGAAGTCCACCGTGACGAGGTGATCCTCAGCTCAGACCTACCTGAAGTACTGGCCAACCACGGGTTGGACTGGCGCGAGGTGACAGAATCCGGCAACTACGCGCTGCTCGAGCAACCGCTCCCGCAGCTATGTGCTGACCGGCTTGACTATTTCCTGCGCGACGGCATCGTAGATGTGGGCACATTCTCTCAACAGGATGGCACCGCACTTCTTGAGCATCTCGTCGTGCACCGAGGGCGGATCGTCGTCGACAGCCTTGATGCCGCTCAATGGTTGGGGGAGCACTTCATCCGACTCGACGATACGTGCTGGTGCTCAGTCCAGGAGGTCGGCTGGTATGCCGTGATGGCTGAAGCGCTGCGGGTCGCTCTGGCCCACGAAATCATCACCGAAGCCGACTTCGAGGGAACCGACCGCGCGGTGATGGATGTGCTCTACCGAGTTCACGATGCAGAGATCGACCACTGGCTGCAGTGGCTGCGCCGCGATGTTGATTTCGCCCGCGTCGAGGGCGAGTCTGCCGGTACACACGATCTGGTCGCCCTGCCCAAAGTGCGAGCCATCGATCCGCCTGTTCTCCTGAACGGCAGCGCAACCCCATTATCTGAGCTCAAGCCGGCGTTTGCTGCGCAGCGGCTTAGTTACATAGCCGGCAAAGAGGGCTCGTGGAAGCTGCGGATTTTGGCTTGACAGCCGGACTGAGCCGCCTATAATCTACACAGTCACAGTCAACTGAGGACGCGCATACGACCGGGCATCCCCGAAACAGCAGCAAGCGTCACGGTTAGTCCCCAAAATCAGTTAGAGGAGGGCTTGATATGCAGAAGTACGAATGCACTGTATGTGGCTACATCTACGACCCGGAGGTCGGCGATCCCGACAATGGCATTCCGGCCGGGACTCCCTTCGAAAAGCTGCCGGAAGACTGGACCTGTCCAGACTGCGGTGTCGAGAAGGACTGGTTCGAGCCCTATTCGGACTAAGACTGACTTCGAGCATAGTTTCGTTTTTCACAGTCCACACCCATGCCTAGCAGGGTGTGGACTGTTGTTCGTCCAATCCCGTAGTATGGAGCACGTCCGGTGAACAACAGATCTGGCTTTGATGGGCTTCTGAAGCAGATTGAGCGGATCATCAGCACCCATCGGGACGACGAGCCCGATGAGATTCTTGAGAGGATTTGCGCGGTGCTCAAGGACGAAGTTTCACACTATGACTGGGTCGGGTTCTATCTCGTCGACCCGGATGCCGAGAGAGAGTTGGTCCTGGGCCCCTACGTGGGTGCCCCCACGGAACACACACGAATCCCCTTCGGCAAAGGGATCTGCGGACAGGCTGCCGCGACAGAGAGCACCTTCATCGTGCAGGATGTCACGCAGGAGACCAACTACCTCTCCTGCAGCCCGGATGTGCGCTCTGAGATCGTCGTGCCGATTCTCAAGGAAGATGTGATCGTAGGGGAGCTTGATATCGACTCCCACGCATTGGCACCGTTCACCGACCAGGATCAAGCCTTTCTGGACGCCGTGTGCGCCCAGGTGGCACCCCTTCTCTGAAGGCAGGATGAGCTTGTGTACCGGATTGCCCCAGTAAGTCGATATCGAAGTTACACAATGACCTCCACGGATACAACGACAGCAACACAGATCATCTCGCTACAGAACGTTGTGCTGGAACAATACGGCAAATCGAGGATCGGTCCCCTCACATGGACCCTCCACGAAGGAGAGCACTGGGCCATAGTCGGCCCCATCGACTCGGGCAAAGCCTTGATCGCACAAGCCATTGCCGGGAGTCTCTCCCCACAGCAGGGCCGCATCGTCTGGACGCTTCCCGGGTTGCGAGAGCGACAGACGGCGGACGCTCAAGCGGTCCGGGACCAAATCACCTACGTGACCTTCAACCGCCGCCCCGGCGGCGGGGCCTCCTTCCATCAAGCACGCTGGCACGCGGATCTGGAGACAGCCTCCCCCACCGTCGCGAACATGCTGTCCGCCGCCGGCATCTGGAAGCAGAACCCCTACGAAGTCCGAGCAGAGACTGCGCCTGCCGAAGGCGTGCCTGCCGAAGGCGCGCCTTCGGCAGGCGCACCGGCGGATAGGCCGGCTACCTTCGAAACTCGACGCGACAACATCCTCGCCCGCCTTGAGATCACCCTGCTTCTCTCTCGCCGCCTGCATCAGCTCTCCGACGGCGAATGGCGCCGGGTACAGATCGCACGCGCCTTGCTCCGTGCTCCCCGCCTGCTGATCTTGGATGATCCGCTGACCGGTCTGGACCAAGCCTTCAGGAAGAAGCTCGATCCCGCACTCTCAGAGATCGCGACACAGGATAGGATCCAACTCCTCATTCTGATGTCCGAAGGTACCGAGATGATGGGCCCCGTGACCCATATCCTCGGCCTGAACAGAGGTAGGATTGTGGCGCAGGGCCCAAAAGACGAGGTGTTAGCTCAATGGGTGCCGGCGACCTCACAGCAGACAGACACCACCAAGACCCTGCTGCGCTCCCTGGAGACGGACGCGCCACCGGTGATACACATGCAGGACATCAGCGTGGTCCATAACGGTGTGCAGATCCTTGAGGAGCTGGATTGGACCGTCAGGCGAGGGGAAAAATGGGCTCTGGTCGGTCCCAACGGCGCCGGCAAGTCAGCCCTGCTCAGCCTGATCCTGGGAGATCATCCACAAGCCTATGCCAACAGCATGACGCTGTTCGGTCGTCCCCGAGGAAGTGGCGAGAGCATCTGGGAGATCAAGCGTCGGATCGGGTGGGTTTCCCCCGAACTCCATCGATATCACCCGCCCCATACCACCCCCTTTGACATCGTCTGCTCAGGCTACTTCGACTCCATCGGCCTGCATCGCAGATGCACCGATGAACAGCGGACCCGCGCGCACCAGTGGATCAAGCGGATGGGCCTTGAGGACGCTGCCCACAGCCCGTTCCGACACCTGCCAAAGGGCCAACAGCGTCTGGCGCTGATCGCCCGCGCCCTGGTGAAAGACCCGGAGTTGCTGATTCTGGATGAACCGTGTCAAGGCCTTGACGCTGCCCACCTGGAGGAGGTGCTTCGGGCACTTGATGAGGTCACGCTGGCGTCCGGCCGCACCCTGATCTACGTGACGCATCGGCCCAGCGAGTTTCCCAAGGGATTGACCCACATCCTGGAGCTCGCCGGTGGCAAGGTTGTGCATCAAGGGGTCTTTGGAGCATAAAATAGGTTTCCGGTGCCGGGCTGTTGTTGCTCGCCGGGCACCGGAGAATGATCAGAGGAACAGTGGACGTCGAGCCGTTAACTCGGGTTCGAAATGCTCGCCGTACGCGGACAGGGCCCTGTCACAGACGGCCTCAAGCTGGTCCCGCCCTTCAGGAACCAGCGTTCCCAAGAGCAACGACGGCACGATATTGGCCAACCACTGCCGTACAAAGGCCACCGGCACACCAAGCCGCCGGCACGGCCACGCAATCATATCACCCGTCACCGCGGATTGGTTCAGCTTGCCGAAGGTCGTCACTGGCTGCCGGTTATAGGTCGTGCGGTTGACCAGTCCCATGCGTGCGCCACCCAAAATCGCCTCCACCGACATCACCACTTCGACAGCGTGCCGGTAGTACGCCGTCGGTGATAGCCCTGCCATGTCAGGGTCACTCAGAAAGACATCCGAAGCTGTATCCCGGCTGAAAAGCTTATATCCGGAGTGGAAGTCCGGAACCGCCTCCAGAACCGTCGCGTACTCCAACTGCAGCGGGCGACCGGATACGGCAGCGTGATAGGTCAGAGCCTGGAGCAACATCTGATCCGCCAACTCCTCCAGTTCCCCACGCAGCCAGCCCATCGGCCGGTGGCGCGAGATTCGGCGTCCCAACACCATCACCCGCGAGTCCCCGCTTTCCTGAATGATGTGCTCAGCCGCCCGTACGAAGTTGAGCAATTCGTTCCCGAAGTGATCGCTGTCGGAATCGAGAACCGCGAAGTAGGTCAACTCAGAGCGACGCAGCAGAACACGGAATCCCCCCACAACACCGTGGAGCTTGCCCATATTGACCGGAGCGACCACGGTGGAGGTCCCGAAGTCTGCTGCCAATGCCTGGGCAACGTCCGCGCCGTTGTCAGCGCCATCCACACTCAGGCACACCGCTGTCGGGTCGTCGACTTGGGCGCAGCAAGATATGACCGTATCCCGCAGCAGCAGTGCCCCCTGGGCACGGTCGGCGCTTTCCGGAAGATAGACCGGGATGACAATTCCGGTGGCGTGACGCAGGCGCACCAAACTACTTTCGAACGCCTCCGACCGCATTTCCGCAGCCTGCATCGTCAAGCCACACCCAGGAAACGCTTGAGGTTGCCGCCAAACAGATCATCCATTGCAGCAGCGTCCAGACCAATGTCGGTCAAAATCGCGCGATCACGTTCAATCCATTGCTTGGCATAGTCGCCGTTGTACGCATTTGCGTGACTATCACTGCCAAAGAAGACGTTGTGAGCGACATCGTAGCCCACGGTGTGCAGCTTGATGAGCGCCTCCTTACGGTAGATCGGCGGTGTGCCTGGTGTTGTATCGATGAACATTTCGATATCGGCGCCCTCTCGCGCGCGAGCTGCACCCAGCTTGCCGTACACGGCAATGCACTCATCGACCCAGGGCCACGAAATGTGTGCCAGCGCAAAGCGCAGCCCGCGCACCTGGAGCAGGGCCTCGAAGTTGGCAGGGCGTGAGAAGTTGGAGGACGGCTTCCCATCCCAGAGGATGCCCGAATGGAAGAGCATCGGCTTACCGGCTTCCGCAATGGCGCGGAAGGTGTGCAGCGCCCGGCTATCTCCAGGACAGAAGTGGTCACAGATCACCTTGAACCCGATCACGCCGCGAGAGAGAGCAAGATCAACCTGCTGCAGCGCGTCCGACTCCGTCGGATCGATCCAGTAGACAGGATACAGCAAATCGCTGCCCGAGGCCCAAGCGACCACGCTGTCGAGCCGCTCTGCGGGTGACGCCGTCTTCAATGTCCCGGAGAAAGATGCCGGTTCCGGCGAGATCAGCAGGCCGCCGTCGACGCCGCTCGCCATCATGCGCGCGACCAAGTCGGCAGGATTCGGATCACCGAGTTCAATATGGATATGTCCGTCGAGAATCATAGCAAAAACCTCCCTTACGCCTTCTGATCATCCAGAGCAGTCGCTCTTACCACGGCAATGATACCAACATGTCATCCCGAGAGGGTTGAGCATATAGAGCCATTGACACGACTCGACAACGAGGGATCTCGTCACCGCTCGCGATGCCGTGTTCATAACATAGGATCCCTCGCTGGCGTGATTTGTCAACGAGGTTAACTTGCGCACCCGCTACTAATGACATGCCGCCAGAGACCCAAGTGCGCATCGCCAGCGTAAGTCGCCATCAGGCAATGCGCTTGACGTCCTGAGTAGGCCTCAGGCGTGGTCCAGCGCGAGCAAAGCCCGCCTTCTATGCTCAAGGCGGATCACGCCTGAGCAAGCTCAGGGCATCCGCCGATCTGGGGTTCCATTGCGGGTCATCGTACCCTGAACCGCGAGCCGAGCGCGATGGCGGTGATCGGGATGACTATCAATGTACAATCTCTCTTCAAAGGCAATCTCCCTGACCGAAAATCATGGGGATGAATCTATCGTATGGGTCAGGATGACTCTAGAGCAGCCCCATACCACCATCAACCAACAGATCGACACCGGTGATATAACGCCCCGCGTCGGAGCACAGCAACAACGCGGCCCCGACGCAGTCCACCGGCTCGCCGAAGAAGCCCACCGGGATGTTGTTCGCCACACGCTCGCGGTAGTCGGGATCGGCCAGCACATCCCTGTTGCGGTCGGTATTGATCACGCCGGGTGCCAGATTGTTCACGGTCACGCCCGTCCCAGCCACCTGCTTGGCCAGGTTGCGCGCCATATTCTCCTGCGCGGCCTTGGTCGCCGCGTAGACCAGCATCTGCGGGTGCGGCAGCACCTGCTGCACGCTGCCCACCGTCACGATGCGGCCCCAGCCACGGGAGATCATCTGCGGCAGTGCCAGCTGGATCAGTTCCATCGATGCGCGCCAGTTGACCGTCACCTGCAGCTCGAACTCATCCAGCGTGATCTCGGACCAGGCGTTGCGGACCTGAACCGAGGCGTTGAGAACCAAGATATCAACGCGGTCGAGCTGCGCCGATGTCTGCTCGAAGAGCGCCTGAGGCGCACCGGTTTCTGCGAGATCGGCCAACACCACACACGAGTTCACGCCGAAGGCAGCCGCTTCACCGGCGACCTGCCGGGCCTGAGCCTCCGTACTGCGGCAGTGGATAGCTACGTCGGCCCCGTATTCCGCGAATCCCAGCGCAATCGCCTTGCCGATACCCCGGCTGGAGCCGGTGATCAAGGCGGTACGACCTGATAAATCAAAAAGCTCGGAAACAGCCATCTACCTTCCTTCCTGTGAACGCGCTGCTACCAGCGCTCATGCGTCGTCCATCGATGCATAGGTCACGCCGGGAATCGGCGCAGGTGGCCGATGATCCGCAAGATAGTGCTCACGGAAGCCCTCGGTGCGCTCGCCGATGTAGGGGCGCTGATTGCGCATAAAGCGGTTGAGCAGACGCAGACGCATTGCAGCGACCTGGTCCGCATAGTCCGCATGATAGAAGAGATTGGTCAACTCGTGCGAGTCGCTGACCAGATCATAGAGCTCGCCAATACCCAGATTGGGAAAGTGAACGTACTTCCACTCGCGCGTACAGACCATGGCGACGTAATCCCGCGATCCCGGGTCATTGGGACCGTGCATCTTGGGATTGATATGCAGGTCAATCTCTGAGAAAGCATCGTCGCGCCAATCGTCCAGCTTGCCCTCTGCCAGTCCCACCAGACTTCGGCCTTGCATCGCAGGCGGCGCTGTGACGCCGGCGACGTTCAGGAACGTGGCGGGCAGATCGATCGCCTCGACCAGATCCTCGCACACCGCGCCCTGGGGAAAGAGCTTCGGATAAAGGACCAGGTACGGTACACGCACGCTGATATCGTAGAAGGTCACGCCGCTCTTGTGGAGCAGCCGGTGATCGCCAAGATGATCTCCGTGATCGCTGGTGAATGCGATCAGCGTATCCTCCATCAAGCCTTTGCGCTCAAGCACCTCCAACACCTCGCCCACCTGATCATCGACCAGCGTCACGTTACCGTAATAGTGGGCAATGACCTTGCGCAGTTCATCGTCGGAATACCGGTCATACCCACGCTCTCGCTGCAGTTGGCGTTGGGTGGGCTTATCGTCCATCTCGCCCTCACGCCAGACCGGCCCCGGCACCGTAGCCGGATCGTACATCGTGTCATAGGGCTCCGGTGGATCGAAGGGGAAGTGCGGGTTCGAGAAGGAAAGCCACAGGAAGAAAGGCTCGTCGCCTTGCCAAGCATCGAGCCACCGGACGCCGCGCCGCCCGACAAAGGCGTCAATAGTGTCCTCCGCCGCCAAAGCACTGGTGCGCGTGCCGGGAGGCCCGTCCTCCTCGCCCTTGGCCTCGTTCTGCTTGCCGTTGAGTCCCCTTGCCTTGAGATAGTCGATGTACTGGTTGTTGAGATCGGCCTTCCCCTCGACCAAATCCAGGTAGGCAAACCCAAAAGGCCCCCACTTGGGCATCATGTGCATCTTGCCGATGGCCGCGGTCGTATAGCCGGCATCGTACAGAGCTTGGATAAACGTGTTGGCCTGCTCGTGCTCGGGGATACCGACGCAGTTGATGTTGCAGCCGTTCTCCGAGCAGTACCGCCCCGTCATGATCGCCATCCGCGAGGGCATACACATCGGATTCTGCACATAGCCCCGCTCGAAGCGCACCCCTTTCTCGGCGATACTGTCCAGGTTGGGCGTCTGGATCACCGGATTGCCGTAGCAGCCCAGGCAGTCAAAGCGCTGCTCGTCTGTCGTGATAAAGAGAATATTGGGACGCTTCTGTCCCATAGATCACCTCCAGCTCGACGGCGTGTCGTCTCAATCTCCGACGCTAACCGCGTTTGAGAAGTCCGAACAAAGCCGGCAGCATCTCGTCCAAGTCTCCCGTGAGTTCGGGAACGCCATCGGGCAGCGGCACCCAGGTGAACTCAAAGGTGATGGGGGCACGGCTGCCATCCGACGGGTCAAGCTCGTCGTGGCGCCAGCGCTCAGGCGGCGCTTCATCACAGACAAGGTAGTAGAAATGACGGTGATGGGTGACCCCATACTCGGGAAACGCGTGGAGCGTATCGCCCAGAAAAGCGCGCATTCGCAGACCCGGCAGGCCCGTCTCCTCGAACGCCTCACGCATCACGGCCTCCTCGGGGACTTCGCCCTCCTCCATCGTGCCGCCGGGCACCTGAATCCCCGCGTCCGGTCCATCCACATGGCGGAAGACCAGCAGACGGTTGGTATGCGTGATGTAAGCATAGACTTTGTGCTTGAGGGTCACGGTCACCGCAACGTCTCTACCGACGGCGATCCAGCTCAAACGGCACAATATCGGCAGTCGCCATGTACCACGTCAACATCCGCTCCTTGAGCTGGAAGAGGGCCTCGGCATAGGTTGGGTCATCAATCAGGTTGCGCGTCTCCTGCGGATCATTGCCAAGGTCATAGAGCTCATCGTGCTCATAGAGTCGCCGGATATACTTGAAATCGTGCGTCCGGCACATCGTGGCCTTGGTATGCCACGGCTGGTCATCACTGATCTGGTGCTTGATCCTGGGCCAATAGAGACTCTCCGAGGGATCATCCATCGCAGTCACAGACGCGCCCTCCATCGCCTGCGTCTCGCCCAGCAAACGCCCACCCTCACAGAAGATGGCATCCCGGTGCACATCCGTCTCCCCGGCCAACACCGGCAGCAGCGTCTGCCCGAAGTGCCAGTAGCCCGGCTCGATCCCTGCCAGGTCATAGACCGTGGCGGGGAAGTCAACCAATTCCACCAGTGCCTCACTCACGCGCGGCTGCACCGGCACATCCTTGGGCAGCTTGATGATGAAGGGCACCCGTGACAGCGCATCCTCAAAGGTGTTCTGGGTCTTCTCCACGATGCCGTAGTCACCGGTATAGTCGCCGTGGTCCGCAAAGACGAAGACCGCGGTGTCATCGTAGATCCCGGCGTCCTTCAGCGCGTCCATCAGCAGGCCAAACTGGTAATCCAGCCGCGCGCACATGCCGTAGTAGACTGCGCGGAGTTCCTGCCACCGCTCCTCCGTCCAGCCCTGCAAGTTCTGCGTCTCGAAGATCGCCTTGAGCAGCGAGGACTTCTCGTCCCAATTCTCCGGTGTGGGCGCCCGCTGCGGCACGCTGTCCCGGTCGATCAGGCTGTACCAGGGCTCCTCCACGCCATACGGCGGATGGGGATAGGTGAGGGGCAGGAAAATACACAGCGGCTTGTCCTCCGGTGCGTTCTTGATGAAGTCGATGGCACCCAGGACATTGGCCCAATCGCCGTCGTAGTAGATCTCCTCATCGCCCGTATCAAGTCTGCCCACGTAGAATGAGTAGTAACTGTCGCTGCCGGGCTCCTTGCGCCACTCGTCCTGGTGGTCCGTCATCCACATGGCCTTTGGCCGACGCGCGGGCTGGTACTTGACGTCACAATCCTTCTCATACCCAAATTGCCCCGGCACGAGGTCGTTCTTGCCGCCCCACCAGACGTAGTATCCATTATCACGCAGGACGCGCAGCAGATTGGGGTCCCCCTCGTGATCGCGCAGCATGTGGTGCATCGTCCGGTGCCCACGGATGTGTGGATACCAGCCTGTCATGAAGCTACAGCGGCTGGGCGTGCAAACGGTATTCTGGCACACTGCCACGCGGAAGGAGACAGCATCCGTCTCCACCAGATGATCGAGGTTCGGCGTCACCGCAGCGGGGTCACCCATGTGCCCCATAACATCGCCCCGCCATTGGTCGGGGTTGAAGATTAGAATATGAGGTCGTTTTGGCATGTGGTCTCCTAAAGCAGAATGTAAGAATGGAGAATCAGCGAAAAAGCGAAAAGGCGAGAAGGGAGAGCTTCCCAGAATCCAACATCTAGCATCTAGCACCCAACATCCAATCCCCTGTCTGTCTCCTGACCCTGATCCCTTGTTGCCGTATCCCCTATCCCGTGTTGCCCAGGTTCACAGGTTCACGCGCTTGATCAGAGCCTCCAGATAGCGGGATTTCACTTGCTCGGTCGCCATCACCCGCTTGACCGGCGGCAGCTTCAGAATGGCGCCCAGAAGCGTGGCCAGAGCACGGTGACTCCAGAGCACGCGGTTGTCAAAGATCAGATCCTGCAGGTTGCCGCGCTCAATTGCCATCATTGCCGCTCGGTGGACCCCGTCGTACGGTGTGATCACCCGCGTCTCTCGCGACTCAAGCTCGATGCTGTCGGTGGGACATACTCGGGCGCACACACCGCACCCCAAGCAGATCTCGGGGTTCACCTTCGCGACTTTGGCCCGTCCGTTCAGTGGGTCGTTGGCCGATACCAGACCCATCGCCCCGATAGGACAGACGTCAACGCACCTACCACAGCCTGTGCACGTATCCGTGTCCACCGCCGCCAGGAAGTGCGTCGTGTTGATCGGGCGGTCCAGCGCAAAACGTCGCGCCGCGATCATCGCCTCACAGCAACAGCTGCAGCAGTTGCAGATAAAGCCAACGCCCTCCCGGATGTTTTCGCCAAACTGGACCAGATTGTGCTCCTGGGCAAGTTGCAGGAGATCCAGCCCCTCGGCAACATCGACCTCGCGGGCAAAGCCATGTTTGATCAGAGCAGATGCCGGCCCATTGAAGGTCATGCAGATATCCTGAGGTGCATCACACGCGTTAGCGTCGTCTGCACTCTCCAGCTTGAACCTGCAGTAACATTGGCTGATCCCCCGATGCGAAGCAGTTTTGATGACCTCGCTGGCCCGCTCGTAGTCCAACACGTAGACCTCGGGTGGAACCACAGGCTCATTCACAAAGACCCGGCCCAGCTGCGTCTCCCCCGTGCCGATGAGCGCATCCATAAACTCTTCCTCCACGGTGCAGTACTGGTAGTAGAGGTTCGCCAGAAGCTTCTGGTCGACATCATCGCGGACACGCATCATCGAGAACTCGAAGAACCCTGCCATCGGAGGTGGCAATACATAGGTCATCTGTCCGTCGCGCTGATATCCACAAGGATCGCACGACTTGCCAGCTCATCGAGCGTCTTGCGAGC
>Ga0114918_10004775_pt1 | contig 11736 bp, 14 predicted proteins | sample LantaG_FD_87015 | JGI IMG/M metagenome (GOLD analysis project Ga0114918, IMG submission 87015) | Deep subsurface microbial communities from Baltic Sea to uncover new lineages of life (NeLLi) - Landsort_02402 metaG | ecosystem: Environmental > Aquatic > Marine > Oceanic > Sediment | place... | reverse complement strand
TGACCCTTGCGGAGGAGTCGAGCCCGACGACCTCGCGTCGAGCGGAGGTACTCGCCTGGATGGCCGAGACCGGCGCGGGCTACAAGGCGGCGGCTCGGAACTTCGGCATCGCTCGGGAGACCATCCGGGCATGGCGCCAACAGGAGCGCGTCGAGGAGCCTGACGACGCGCCCGCGCCCGCGAGCCCGCCCGCGCCCGCGCCCGCGCGCGAGGATGATGTCGCGTCGGAGCTGGCCATGATGGGGCCGGTCATCTACTGGCGCCGCCGGCTGGACGTTGCGCTCCAGGGTGTCGACGAGGCGATAGCGCTCGGGCACACGGGGAGCGCGGCCACGTGGGAGAAGATCGCCAGCGCGACGCGGGAGAAGCTAGACGAGGCACTGAAGGCCGACGAGAAGCAGCGGCGCCGAGAGGCCGCCACGGAGGTACGCGACCCGGAGGCGCTCGCCGTTCGCTTGGTGGCCGTGTTGCCCCGTTTGCTGGCCGTAGCCGACCGCGCTGACCTTGTGGACGCCCTCGAAGATGCGGTTCGCGAGTGGCAGGCGACTCGGTGATTGCGGACGCTGCCTGGCTTGCCGACGTCGCTGACGACCTCGTCGAGTTTGAGACCCTCGTCGAAGATCATGCGCTCGCGGTGTGTCGCCTTTGGGACCGCCGCGGCGTCCACACTGCGGAAACGGTGCCCGAGCGCTTTCGCGCGGAGCTCGTCGGCAAGCCGCGGACTTCTCAGCGTGCCTTGGTGGCGCTGCTCGCGCACCACCGGACGGTGTACGGCGGCGGTGGGAACCGGAGCGGCAAGACTTACGGGATCAAATCGGCGTTTGTAGCGTTGGCGCTGGGCTCCGACCACCCTGACGCCCGCGCGTTCTGGCGGTCTAACGACATCGACCCCGATGCGTTCCCGGCTGGTCCGGCCAATGCCGACTTCAATGACGGTGAGGTGTGGATTGTCGCCAAGAGCTCGGCGGCGTCTATCGAATACCACCGGAGCGCGGTGGAGGTCATGCTTCCGGCTGGGTCGTACCGTTGGAACAACCGGGACGGTAAGGGGATGGCGACACTCCGCGTGGAGTGTCCTGGCTACAACTACCCCGCGATCATCCGGTTCAAGTCCGACGACCAGGGCCGAGACCGACATCAGGGTCAGAAGTGCCGCGGCATCTGGCAGGACGAGGAGGGTCAGGAGCTCGTGTGGGACGAGTGCAATAGCCGGCTGGTCGACAGCAACGGCTGGCACGTCATGACGAACACGCCGGTAGCGGGCATCACGTGGGTCGAGGGTCGGCTGGTCGCAAAGACGGCAGAGCACGCCGAGGCCGACTGCGTCGTGTACCACATCCACAGCATCGACAATCCGCACCTCGACGCCGAGGGGCTGGCGAAGCTGGGCAAGGGAAACGACGCCATGCGAGAGGCCAAGCTCTTCGGGCGAGCTGTGAGCAGGGATGGCCTCGTGTGGGACTTCGACCCGCGGATACACGTGGTGCCGCGCTTCGCCATTCCCGAGGACTGGCTACGCTTCAGGACCATCGACTTCGGTACGCGCAACCCGTTCGCCTGCCTGTGGTTCACCCGGAGCACGTCGGCGATCTACCTCGACGACGGTCGCACCATTCCCGACGGGTCCATCGTGGTCTACCGGGAGCACTACCAGGCCGAGCGGACCCTCAAGCACCACGCGGCCCGGATTCACGAGCTCGAGGGCTGGGAGTACGACGCGGAGCTCGAACTGTGGACGCCCGGCCCGGACGCCGAGCGCATCGAGCTTAGCTGGGCTGACCCCGAGGACGCGCAGCAGCTCCTCGCGCTGGTCCATGACCACGACATCGACGCAGCGAAGGCGCTTAAGGCGGTCTCGGCGGGTTGCGACCTCGTGGCGGAGTATCTCGAGGTCGACGAGACCGGGGCGCCGCGGCTGTTCTTCTTCGACGACCTGCGCCACACGCTCCGCGAGGTGCCTGCCTATGCCTGGGTCAACGGCAGCTCGAAGACCGACCAGCCGAACCGCCCGAAGAAGAAGGACGACCACACATGCGACTGTGTTCGGTATGGCGTCATGGGTATACACCGATACTAGCGGTGTGTTGACGAGCGATACAATCACGTGCTAGCTATGCACCATGCGTATATGGTCGCAGCTAGCCGGGGCCTTCCAGCGCGTCTTCGCGGCGACGGGTGAGGTGTCCGTCGGCGTTGCGGGGAACTCTCGAAGCGTGCACCAGAGCTTCGACGCAATGTCGGCAATGTCGACGATGGCGCGCTTTCCGTGGATATGGGTCTGTGCTCGAGCTCGTCTGTCCGACCTTTCGGGGCTCCCGCTCCTGGCCATTCGGACGAACGGCGCTCAAGAGTCCGTTGTTCTTCAGTCTCCAGCGCTGTCGCTGCTGCGGAAGCCTGCGCCGGGGTGCAGCGGGCTTCGGTATCGGCGGCAGGTCCACCTCGATTGGATTCTGACGGGCAACTCCATGAGCGAGGTCACCGGGTCGAATCTGTATCGGATGCATCCTGGGCTCTCTGTGCCTCGTGTGCACGACTCGACGGGGAGAATCACCGGCTGGACCTACGGAGGGCGGACGCTGCCGGCTGCCGGCGTGCTTCACATCGCAGATGTCTCGTGGGCGCAATCGATCGAGATGGTCTTGGGTGAAACGCCGATTCGTGCGCTGCATGACGACCTGAGCACGGTCCTGGCCGCCAAAGAGATGACGCGCATCCAGTCCAAGCGCGGACGGCCCGACATCATCCTCAGCCCGGCCAGCGAGAACGTCAACGCCGGGCCGACGGCAGTCGAGGCCATTGAGGCGGCGTGGAACAAGTTCACCACCGAGGGCCGGTCGGCGTTCGTCATGGGCCGGGACTTCAAGCACGAGATGATCAACTTCTCGCCGCGGGACATCGAATATGCGTCCCAGCTCGACCAGACTCGCGACATCACGCTCGCCGTCTTCGAGGTGCCGCCGGCTCGTGCGGGTTTGGCCTCGGCGAACTACGGCACACAGAAGCAACAGATGCGCACCTATTGGGAGTCGCTCCTGAAGGGCCAAGGCGCGCTGTTTGAGGACGAATGGAGCACCCTCGACCCCGACCCGAGCGTGCGCATCGAGCACGACACGACGAACATCGAGGCGCTACAGCTCAACCTCACTGAGCGCCAGCTACGCGCCGAGCGGTGGATGAACTCCTTCGGGATGAGCCCGGAGAACGCCACGCGGGCTGAGGGCTTCCTCGGGCTGCCCGAGGGCGCGCTCCCATCGGTCGCGCCGGGCAACCAGTCGAGGCCGCCAGCGCGCGAGCCCGACGAGCCACAGCGCGCGCAGCTCTCCGAGCAGCTCGGGCGCTACCTCGCGGGCGCCGCCGAGCGCTACCAGGAGCGCGTCCTTGAGGCGGACGGCGACGTTTCCGCCCTTTCGGCGCGGTCAGAGGAGTCCCTCCGGGTGCTTGGCGTCCTCGAGGCTGCCGGGATGACCTCGCGTCGGGCGCTCGAGTGGGCCGACGAAATCGCCACCGTCACCGACGAGGCGGTGTCTTTGACGGCGACCGACGCATGGTCGCGCGGGGTGACCCGCATTGGCTTCGCCGCGATGGCTGCCTTCTCGCCAGAGCGCGCCACCACCGTCGCCGCCCGCATCCAAGCCGCAGCGGCATAGGGGAAACATGCTCCACACACTGATCAACGCCAGAATCACCGCGCTCGTCGAGGGCGGCAGCGACCGCCGCGCCCTCGTGGGTGCCCTGGCTGACGCGACGGGCTCACCGGCGAGCGCAATTGAGTCCTTCCTGGCAGGCGGCGAGGGCGCGACCCAGTGCGACGACCTCGAAGACGTGCGCGCCATGGCTGACGTGCTGTCGGTGCCCGAGGTGGACGCCATACAGGCAGCGCTCGGTGGCGCCCTGATGGAGTCCCGGCTGACAGCGTACACGGACCTGGGCGGCGGGCTGGTCGACGGCACGGGCTCACAGGTGCGGCTGGCCTCCGTGCTCGGCGGCGAGCTCCAGGCGAATCAGAACGACTTCATCAGCTCGACGGGCGCCGAGGCTCACGACGGCGAGATCATCGACCAGGCCTCTTGGCGGCTCGGGCACTACCGGAAGAATCCCGTCGTGCTCGACGGCCACAACACGGACCACATGATCGGACGAACCGCAAAGGTTCAGCCCGAGGGCGGGCTGCTGCTCTCTCGCATCACATGGAATGTCGCCAACCCGCTCGGCGCTGAGCGTGCTCAGGAGCACGCCGAGGGCTTTCGGCAGGCGGTCAGTGTGCGGTGGATCACCGGCAAGCGCGTGGCTCGCAACGAGCTCCCGGACACCGACCCGCGGTATCAGGCCAAGCCGAAGCGGGTGGATACGGTCTGGGGGCCTATCGAGCGCTTCGGAAACGTGCTGTTTAACAACACGCTCCTCGAACAGAGCTCGGTGTCGGTGCCTGGCGACCCTCGCGCCCTTCAGCAGCGCGGCCTGGGAGTCGACGCTGTGACGGTGCTTGCGGGTGCGCCCGACGCTCACGCGGCCACCGACGCCCGTGCAATCCTGATCTCGACCTTGGCTGACCCTGGGCTGTGGACGGATGCCGGGGTGCGCATCGCCTTGGCTGGCGCGCTTCGGCACGCTGTCCGGTCTGACATCGAACTCCGGCGGCTTCTCGAGGCCGTCGGCTTGACCTCTCCCCCACGCGAACTCACCGCAGATCAATCCCTGATCCTCGGTCTCTAAGGAGCCCTCAATGGCACTCAACGAAGCACAGGAAAAGCTGGCGCAGACCCTCGGGGAGCTGCGTTCGGCGCAGGCATCCTCACAGGAAGGGCTCCAGAACAACGCCGCAGCAATCGCCGCACTCACCACAGCCCAGGAAGATCTCCGCAAGGCCCACGAAGACCTGGCCCGCGAGCGCTCGATCAGCGCCGCCGACGGCCCTGACAGCGGCCTTCGTCAGTACAAGATCGGCGACGACGAGACCATCAAGCGCAATCGTCGAGCCTACGTGGCCAACGAGGCCGGCAAGGTTCGGATGATCGGGCACGAAGTCCACGGCGGCAACGGCTGGCGCTACGGCCTGCTCGACGACCCGAATCCTCGCACCGCCTGGCAGCGCGAGTTCCAGGGCGTCGTGACCCTGCGCAACCTCGTGCGGGTCCATCAGGAGCCGAGCCGCCGCGCGACCCCCTTCCTCGACGAGATGGTGGCGAGCGTGGCCCAGGACGGCCCCAACGACATCGCCCGAATCTTCGCGAACAACACCGCGGAGGGCGCCGAGTGGATTCCGGACAACACGTTTCCCGGTCTCGAGGAGGAGGTCCAGCACATGCAGGGCGTCCACAAGCTGTTCGCGCAGAACAGCCTCCCGCCCGGTGGAACGATGAAGCTCCCGTACCGCGAGGGCAACCTCCGGCCCTACCTCGGCGTCGTGCCGACCACCAACAACCCGCCCGACGCGACCCTCTCGGACCTGGCGACCCGCGAGAACAGCATCACAGCGGTTGAGATGGTCATCGCGACCCAGGTCCACCGGAACGCCTCCGAGGACTCCATCGTCGCGGTTGCGCCTCAGATCTCCGCTGACATCGCCCGCGCGATGGCCTTCGGCTTCGACAACATCTGCATCAACGGCGACACCGCCGCGACCCATCAGGACACCATCGCCTCGTGGGACACTCGCGGCGTCCTGGGCGCTTCGGGCCTCGGCAACGCCGACGACCACCGACGCGCGGGCATCGGCCTTCGCGCTCGCGCCTTCGATGTGGCGACGACCAGCGACCTGAACGCGACCCAGACCACCGCCGGGCTGCGAACTCTGCTCAAGCTCATGGGTCCGGAGTACTTCGCGCGCCTGACCACCACGGGCACGGTCAAGCTGCTCGTGTCGCCGGAGTGGTTCCTGGGAACCATGCTCGGGTTCACCGACATGATCACCTGGGACAAGGCAGGCGCCGCCGCGTCCATCCTCACCGGCCTGATCGGCGGCCGCACCGGGCCATCTCCGGGGTCCGTGGGCTTCGTGCACAATGTCGAGGTCGTCATGACCCCGATGCTCACGCCGGACCTCGCGACCACCGGTCTCTACACCGGCTCGGGCTCGACCACCGCCTGTCTCGCCGTCGAGACCAGCGACTTCGAATGGCGGATTCGCAAGGGCATGATGGTGGAGACCGCTGCGAACATCATGAACAACACGGTTACGACCGTGAGCCGGGATCGTCGGGTGTTCCGCACCAAGGCCAACGACACCACGAGCAGCAAGAAGAACGTCTCCTACGGCTTCAACCTGACCTCCTGATCTCCCCCAGGGCCGCCGGGCCTTTTGTCCGGCGGCCACCTCGCTTTGATTTTTACGCGCTCTGACCCCAACAATGGAGGCCCCCATGGGCTATCAAGATCTTCAATGGGACATCCATGTTCCGCTTCAGGCCGCGGGCACCGACCGCACTGTGTTCCGCACCTTCAAGGCCGAGGGCAACTGGTTCATCGAGTCCGCCGAGTTCATGCCCGACGACGCGATCACAGCTGCCGCTACGAACTACGTCACCGTGACGCTCACCAACGTGACCGACTCCGCGACCATCCACACGTTCAACACGAACACCGGTCAGACCACGACCGTGGCCGGGACTGCTATCGCCGTGACCGTCGACGCGGGCTCCGACTCGGTGGTCACCCAGGGCGACAAGTTCTCGTTGGCCAAGGTGGAGACCGGGACGGGCGGCGCCCTCGGCGGCACCTATTCGCTCTTTCTCCGTCGTCGGGCGCTCTGATGCGCTTGCGGCTGACAGACTCGTGGCCTTCGGCGGGGTATCGGGCTGGCGCAGGTCCGCTCTGGCCTCGTGGCGAGGTGCGCGAGGTGTCGACCGCCGAGGCTGAGTACCTGCTTCAGACCTTCCCCGAGCACTTCGAGCCGGCGGCGGCTCCTGCCCCGCCGTCGCCCGTCGAAGCTGTGGCGCCGGCGCCCAAAAAGCGCCGGTCCAAGAAGGGGTGACCTATGGCGCTCCTGACGGCGGCACAGGCTCGGCTTCTCATCCCGGCGCTCACAAGCACCGGGTCTGATACCGAGCTGGACACGTACATTGCGAGGGCGACCGAGGCGCTGGCCTCCTATTGCTACTTCCCGCCGGCGACGGCTGGGCAGACTGCGACGCTGGTCGCGGGCTCATATGTGTTCTACCTCGACGGCCCGGACCCGGCTCGGCCTGACGAGCTGGTCATTCCCGTGCGGCCTTTGGTGTCGATCACGTCGATCTACGATGACGAGAACCGGGCCTATGGCGCGTCGACGGAGGTCGCCTCGAGCAACTGGGATCTGGACCTCGGGTCTGGCCGGGTCATCCTCAAGACGACGTCGTCGCACGCCTGGAGCACTGCGCGGAGGGCCATCAAGGCAACGGCTATCTGCGGGATTGCAACTCTCCAGGTGACCGAGCAGGTTCAGAACGCCATCGCCGAAGTCGTCGCTCACAACTGGACTCGGAAGCGGACGGCCAACCTCCAGAACGCCAACCAGGGCGGGCAGTCCATGACGTTTGTCGGGCAGATGTACATCCCGGAGGCGGCGAAGTACCTGATTCATCAGTACGTGCTCCACGAGCGGGGCTTTTCGGGCTCACAGGCGGTGGGTATTGGCTGAGGACCTCATCCCATGGGCTGAACGGCTGTCCGCTGTGCTTCAGGAGGCTCCGGCGACCGTAGGCAAGGCGCTGGCGGGCCTTCGGGCTCCCTTGGAGGCGCGCGCCCGGAGCGGGGCGCCTGGGGGTAGCGGAGAGCTGCGTCGGTCAATTCAGGCGAAACTGACGGGTCAGGGCGCCGCTTCCTCGCTTTCGGTGTCGATGCCCGCGAAGTACGCGCCTGTTGAGTTCGGCGGCACTGTGCGCGCCAAGCGGTCGCGGTTCTTGGCCGTCCCCATCTCGCCTTCGGCGCGCTCGGTTGCAGGGCCTCGAGCTGACGGCGACCTCTTTGTGGTGTCCATGCAGGACGGCCGCCGCTTCCTTGCCCGCAAGGGAGTCGGTATCGAGCTCCGATGGCGTCTCGTCGAGTCCGTCACCCACCGCGCCCACCGCTTCCTCGGCGTCGCGTTCGACGAGGCTGCGGGGGTGGCTCCGAAGGCCATCCTCGCCGACCTCAAGGAGGCCGCGCTTGGCTAGTGTCGCCCGGACCATTGTCGAGACGATGAAGTCGGTAATTTCGGTCAACCACGCCTCGGGGTTCGACCTCTCCGACGGCGACGCGGTGAAGATCGGGCAATACTTCGGCCCTTCCACGGTTGCCGGGCCGTTCGTCTGGGTCAATCCCGAGAGCATCGCGAGCTCGGCGAGTTCACCCCAGTTGGGGCGGTACACTCGAGATCTGGTCGTGACCGCCGCGGGCTACATCGGGGCAACCAATGACGACAGCGAGTCGCGGGTCGTCAACGCGCTCGACCTCATGCACTACGTCTGGACCGCCGTCGAGAACGATGTACGGACCACCGGTGGCACGCTGTTTGCGACCGATGACATCATTGACGTGGTGGCCGTTGGAACGGCTTTCGACGGGGGCGAGATGAACATTGCGCCGGGTATGGGCGTGTTCTACGCGACCTTCACGTTCACCTACCAAACGACGCGGGGCCTCTGATGGGCTGGTATGACTCCGCTTGGCGCTTTCGGGCCGCGGTCTCGGTTGCGCACACGTCCGGCGTGACGCCCCAAGATGTGACCATCGCTTTGCCCGCCAACTTCGATCACTTCTGGAACAACGTCGAGAGCGCCGCCGAAGATTTGCGCCTCGTCGCCGCGGACGGGGAGACGCTGCTGAACTACTCGATCACCGGGTTCAACTCGACCAACCGAACGGGCACGGTCGAGGGCGACGGGATCACCATGACCGCGAACAGCGGCATGTACCTGCTCTGGATTTACTACGGCAACTCGGCGGCGTCCGATGCCCAGGTCGCCACCACGATAGCCAGCGCCGAGACCGGCGCCATCGAGCTCGCCGAACCGTCCATCAGTCATGCGAACCGCATCCAGCCCGAGCAGATCGGCGACGACCGGCCTCGAGGCAGGATGCAGAAGGGCGCCGCCGAGCAGCTCTACATCGGGTTCGACGCGCGCCCCGTGCTGCGGTCTCGTGCCCAGGCATCGGCCTCTTCTCGAGTGTATGAGGAGGTGTTCTACGCCATCGTGACCGTCGAGGCAGCCGGAAGCCCTCAGTCGTCGATGGTTGACGGCGCCAAGCAGCGATTCATTGAAATCCGGGGCGCCCTGTAGATTCTGGCCTTCGTCAAGGCCGGCACCACAGCCACGAACTACACCGTCGTCGTCGAGATCAACACCTACGTACCCCCGGAAACCACCCACCGGATCCTTGAGCCGCGCTTCATGCTGCGAATCAAAGACCAAGCGGAGACCTAATGGCGAATCCAGACCGCGGCCTTGAGTCCTACCTCGGCGCCGGCATCGAGAGCACCTGGGGGACTGCGGTCTCCCGCACGAACTGGCTCCGTGTCAGCAACCTGAGCCTCCAGCGGACGCTGGACATCCAGAAAAATCCGCACCTGGGGACGTCGGGCCAGACCTCGAACAACCAGCGCGGGCACTTCACTGCGAGCGACAAGTCAGGCGGTGGCTTCGAGTTTCCCGCAGCCTACGATGACTCGACCGTCCTGATCGTCGCTCATGCCATGGGCGCTGTCGCAGACGCGGGCGCCGGCCCATTCACCCACACCATCACGCTCGACACCACGAGCTCCGAGCTCGCGGCGCTGACTCTCGAGCAGGGCAAGGGCGGCGGGAAGGCCGAGGTCTTCGAGGGCGGGACGATACCGGGGTTCGAGTTCCGGATCGCCGCCGGCGAGATCGCCAAGATCATCGTCCCCGGCGTGATTGCCGAGACCTCTGGCGGCCTCGTTGCCCAGGGATCGCCGAGCTTCGCGACCTCGAGCTTCATCAAGCACAACCAGGCCGGCCAGTTCGGGTTCAACTCGCTGTTGTGGGATCTGGTCTCCATCTCGATCAAGGTCGAACGGATGCACGCCGAAAGGATGCTCCTGGGCTCGCTGAACACGAAGAAGCCATGCCCGTCGGACTTCGTCAAGGTGACCGGCACCCTGGTCATCGAGCTCGGCGCCGAGTCGACCTACGGAATCAATACGGCGTGGCTGGCCGGAACCCAGGGGGACGCGACCCTGACGTTCACGGGCGCCGGAAACAACGTGCTCGCCATCACGCTCCAGAACATGTACGTCAACAACGTCTCTGACCCGGTGAGCGGCCCCGGCGTCATTCAGCAGACCGTCACCTTCACCTGCGAGTCCGACGGCACCGATGAGGGCCTCAAGTTCGTGTTCACGAACGACAACACCAACTACTCGGACAACTCCTGATGACTGACGCTGCGGCGAGGGCGCGGCGGCTGGCCAAGCGGGCGGCAGACCCGATGCTCGCGGCGTTGGATGCGGCTGTCGCGGCTGTCGCCGAGGCGGCGACGAAGAAGGCTACAACACTGGCCGAGGCCGAGTTAACCGCGCTCATTGAGCGCATCAAAGCACAGAAGATAGCAGCGGCGAAGGCCGCACAAGGGGAAACCAATGAATCCGCTCGAGTGGCTACGGACTAACGCCAACGCCTACATGTCCACACCGGAGGGCGTGGTCTACCACGTGCGCCGCGTCCGAACCGCCGAGCTCGTCGCCGTGGGCCACGCGGAGCTGTCGGGCAAGGCCGAGGTGCAGGCCGCATTTGCCGAGGTGCAGGAGGCCATGGCGAGAGGCCAGGTGGACCCCGCCGGCTTGTCAGAGGCGGACCAGGCCAAGCTGGAGCGCGAAGCCCGCCACGAGCAGGAGATGGCGCTGAAGTCGTTTTTCCAGTTCATCGGAAAGACGCCGGAGCGCGAAGCTGCCTACCTGAACCGGACCGACTCGCACGTGTGCGCGGGCGTCGTCGGCTTGGCTTTCCTCAAGCCAGGCGTCGTGGTGGAGCCCTTCGCGGTGGTCGCATGGGACGACCTCGCCGACTACACGCCGGTCACCATCGTGATGGACAAAAAGTCAGCAAACCCGGAGGCCGGCATCCTGTGGGTCGGCGACATCCATCAGACCGTGCGGCAGTGTCTCCACGGCGCGATCTCGAAGCTGTCGGGGGTGGAAGCCTTGGCGCGCCCATTTCCTGGCTCAGCCGGGGTTCGTGCTTGATGTTCACCGTCTCGCCAAGACCTACGGCAAGTGGCCTCACGAGGTGCTCATGCTAGAGCCATGGCAGGTCGCGCTTGCGATATCCTGTGTCGAGGCTGCGGACGCCGAGAGCGCTCGCCGCGTGGCCGGTAGCGGCGTCGTGTTCCCCGTCGCCGACGTGCGGGTGTAGGCATGGCGACTGCAGAGATCATCGACTTCGTGTTGCGTCTCAAGGGAGACCTGCCCGAAGATGCGAAGAAGGGCGCGGAGGGCCTTGACGCGATGAGCTCGAGCGCAGTAGCCGCCGCGGGAGCCGTGGCTGCTGTGGGCGCTGCTGTGCTCGCGGCTGGGGCTGCTCTGTTCTCCTATGTGGATGGAATTTCCAAGGTCGTCGACGAGACCAACACGCTCGGCAAGGCGACGGGGCTGGCGAATGAGACGATAGCCGGCCTCCGAGCCGCCGCGGTTGCGTCGGGCAAGTCTCTTAATGACCTGGTTCCGACCGACCTGTCTAAAAAGATGCTGGATGCCGCCAACGGGTTGACCAAGGCTCAACGCGCGTTTGACCAGCTCGGGGTGTCCGCAACCAATGTGGACGG
>Ga0114918_10004774_pt1 | contig 11737 bp, 10 predicted proteins | sample LantaG_FD_87015 | JGI IMG/M metagenome (GOLD analysis project Ga0114918, IMG submission 87015) | Deep subsurface microbial communities from Baltic Sea to uncover new lineages of life (NeLLi) - Landsort_02402 metaG | ecosystem: Environmental > Aquatic > Marine > Oceanic > Sediment | place... | reverse complement strand
GATCCAAACTCTTGTGCCATCCATGTTACCAATGTATATATGGCTCTACTGAGAATATAAACATTGGTAACATGGATGGCACAAGAGTTTGGATCTATGATTCATATGTAGAACATTGGAACACAAAATATCCAAGTAGTCCAATAACAACGAACGACCTATACTTCATAGATGAAACTGCAAGTGAAGCTACTACTAGTGACTTAGTCACTGCAGTCGTCGAATTAGACCAAGCTATTGGAGCATTTGCTCTTAGCTCTACATTACATAATGCCTATGCACTAGGCAATACAATAACTACTTCAGCAGCTAATGGCCCAGTTGTAGTTGCAGGTACTGAGGGTCTTAGAATTAATGATAATCAAAGCCTAATATTTGGTACAGATAGTGACTATAGATTAGCTTATATTGATGCTTTTAATTCAATGGGTTTTCTCAGACCAGATGTAATAGAGGCTGGTGAGTTCGGCCTTTCCTTTGTGAGTGCACCTGGCGCAGATTTACTTGTAAATGGAGCTTGTACAATATTCGGTTTTGGTGCGGTGCCTTCTGGTGCAAATGGATGGGGAGCTGCTGGACCTGTAATGGAGCGTCTTCATTGGGAGGGTTCTGGTGCTACGAACTTAGCAGCAGGAGATTTGGCTTGGATTCGCAAAACAGAAGTACATGGTGATGCTGCTGACGTTGCTACTTCTATTATTACTGCACACCAATATTATGTAAGTAATCCTGGAGCGGCCACTATAAACTGTATTGATTTTACTGGACCATCAGATGCTGATGCTATTATCACATGTGATTACGAAAGCATGGTAATTGATAACACTCATGTTACTGGTCGTGTCATCACACGATTAGGTGCTGATGCATTTACAACTGGTCCCCTGTATCAAATACAAAACAATAGTAATGCTCCTATATTTACTGCTATACCTTTAGCTGCAAATGCGTTCCTTACCGCAACTGGTCCCGGTACTACAGATGCTCATGTGTCTATGAGTGGTATTACATCTGGTACTGGTACTGTTGGATATTCATTAAACGTCGGCATGCTTACTACTACAGAAGGACTTGTAGAACCTAAGGTTAATACTAATGTAAGCTCTGATGCTGCTGGTGCTAACATGACAGTAGGCGGTGGTGATGCTGAAGGTGATAGTGGCGATGATGAATATGATGGTGGTAATCTTACCTGTAAAGGTGGAGATGGTTCAGACTGTGTTGTAAGCGGTACTGGAGATGGTGGCGCTGGTGGGAATAACATAGTTGAAGCAGGAGCTGGTGGTGCTGCAGACGGTGCAGCTACAACATCTGGTGACGGCGGTAGTACCTATGTTAGAGCTGGTGATGCTGGTGCTACAGCCAATGGTGCTGCTAGCGGTGACTATGGAATTTTGTATTTAGGTACTTCAAATACTGCTTCAATAGAAATTGCTGATGCTGGTATATATACTAAGGTTAAAGGTGCACTGACTGTCGAGGGTGACACTGTCCAAATAGACGGTAATGATGCAGTGCTCGCTCTTGGTGGCACAGCCCCAGGCACTCCAAATTCAGTTCTTAGATTACAAGATACTGGGAATACAACTGAACTTTATCATGCTCGTGCCAATAGTGGTACTTCACAGAATGTACACATTGGTGCTGCCAATTCGCATGCTGATCCTAATTCTGATGCCTATGTTCTTATAAATGCTGTAGCAGTAAATGGTGATGCTGAAGTTGATGTACAAGCTGAATTAATAACACTTGGTGTGTTAGCTTCTGATCCTGATTTAATCATGAACGGACAGCATCAGGTCAGTAGGCAGGCTACAGCAGTTGATCTCACTGCTGCTACATTTCTTGGTAGGCGTATAACCAGTGTTACAAATGTTGGTGCTGGCAGAGCTATTGAGATAAGTACTGCAGTAATTAATAAAAATGGTTGGGTTGGTACATTTAAAGATGAAACCGGTGGAGCCGCTGCTAACAACATTACCATAAGCACAGAGGGTGCCGAAACAATAGACGGTGCTGCTACTGTGGTCATAGGGGTAAATTATGGGAGCGTCACTTTATATAGTAATGGTTCTAATCTATTTACGATGTAGGATGTAGAATAAATATGAAAAGATTAAAACAAAAATTTGCACAATGGTTACTTAAAGATGTAAAATTATCAGAACTTAGATTTGGTGAGAATTCCGTTATCATTGGTGACCAGATTCAGTTCGATGCTACCGCTACTCCGACTACTAAGGGTCAACTTGGTATGGATGTGGCTACTGGTCGACCTCAAGCGTTTGTGGATGGTTCCGCCCAGGGCATCGCTGTGAGCAGTGAAACTGGCAGTATGCCATCATCTTCTCAGCACAACACCAAGTGGACTCTCGATGCTGCCGGTGACGGCGCATCCGTAATCAAGGTGGAGCCCCGCGACACGGATCAGAAAGCGTACATCTCAGTAAGCGCAAATGGCGAAAACCCTATTCTGGTGGAGGTACCAGGCGCCGGGCTCACCTGGGACATTACGTCAACGGGCGCCATAGGCGGAACCAGGGGCGCAGCGGAGGCGTCGGACACCGGATACGAGCTTTACTGTGTAGCGAAAGCGGACGGGGCGGACCCGGCGCTTATCTCCGAGGTCAACGGTACGGCTCTCACCTATGCAGCCCTAGCGGCTGTGGACGCTGATTACGTGCTCAAGTCGGCTGTGGTGAGTTTCGGCAGTAATACGCAAGGAGGTAGTAACGATGACCTCGTGAATTTCGAGCAGTACGACAATCACGCACGCTACTTAGAGACCTTGGCAGATATGGTGTTCGCGGCTGGGAAAGAGACTTCCGCGACGGCGGTTGACGCATCAGACTGGTTCCCTGAAGCGGCAAAGAGAATGGGTGTGTGGGTCCAGTGCTACAACTACAGCGGAACGAGCGTTTCGTTTGAAATTGCCTATGATGCAGGTCTAACTCTAGATTGCTACAAAGTGTTGAATTTACAAATCGCTTATGCTCTGAGCAAGGAGCGATTTATCTGGATTACGTCAGTGAATGCAATGACGACAGCGTTTTACTACAAATGGTCTGCGGCGCCGAGCCAAGACCTTACTCTCTACGCTGTCGGATTTGAGCTATAGGAGGATATGATGCGTTACGCACTACAAGCGCATGATGGTTCTGTGTCGTTCTGCTTCCGTTCCCTCCCTGACCTGGAGTCAATGTCCGTCAACGGGGAGGGCACCATCATCGAGTGGCAGGGACAACTTCCAGATAGGCGACCCGGCGACCGTCTTCTGTTGGACGGCAAGTCAATCGTCGTTGACATGGCGCACCGGGCGACACTGGCGTCCAATGAGGAAGATGAAGCCGAAATCGCCGCAGAAATGCGCGCTATGGCTGTGGAGCGGATACAGGCTAGGAATCCTGGATTTAACCCTGGTACGAAAAAATAGATTTATAAATCCCTGATATACTCTTACTATGGGAAACATATTTAATAAGAGCCGCTTACATAACCAACATGGCATTAGCCTGAGTAGGAAGAAAAAACTTCCTGCCTCTCATGAGGTCATGTCTGCAAAGCTCGAACAAGCAAGACGTAACAGGACTACATCTAATCGTATGTTAGGTAAAGAAAATCTTTTTACTATAGGCAACATATTATCTGGTGAAACTCTTAAGATATGCATTGCCCGTACCAAGGGTGGTATTGGTGATGTGCTAATGACTACCCCGTTGTTGAAGGCTATAAAGCAACGCTATCCTGAATGTCATTTAACCTATGCTACTGATTTCAAGTATGCCGGCGGCGCACTTAAAGAAATGCTGGAGAACAATCCTTACATTGACGATCTTATCCCGTTTCAGGGTGTGAGGAAAGATAGGTTTCATTTATATAGTGATATCACTTCTGTTGGCCTGAGCAGGGAGCGCAAAAATTTGCCTCCTATTAACCGCATTGATATGTTTGCTGAGTATGTGGGTATTAAGCTTATCGACCCAGTCCCTACATATGTTGTTAAGCCTGAAGAAAAAGCTTGGGCAAATACTATGATTAAAAAGTGGACCAAAGGTAAACCTGCTAAGGTCGTCACTCTTCATGTAAGCTCTGTGGACCAAAGACGTAACTGGCCTGTTAAAAACTTCCAAGAGGTTGTGAGTAGGATAACAGCTAAGTATCCTGATGTGTTTTTCATAGTGTTTGATCAACACAAGAGAGGTTCATGGGGTCTTAAGAACAGTTACAATGCATCTGCATATGATCTAAGATCTAAGGCTGCTCTTATTAGCGCATCTCATTTGTTTCTAGGACCTGATTCAGGATTACTACACATTGCTGGTGCATTGGAGAAAGACATTGTTAGTTTGTTTGGCTCATCTCATCCTATGGCTAGGATCAACCATTATCTTAATGCAGTGTATGTAGATGCAAAGACAATGTGTAAGTGGTGTTGGTATGGACCATGTGCACTCAAATATAGTTGCATGACTAATATAAAGGTCACAGATGTTATAAATGCAATTGAGAAAAAGCTCATTGCCGCCAAAGCATTGTCAGTCACATCTGAAGGTTCTGTTTTTGTAGGATGTAGGAAAGATGGTAATGTCATTAACCCAATGTTAAAACAAAACATACTTGGTGCAATAGGTCTTACTTCTGTTTCCACAATAGACTCTGAATATGACAGTACATTACCGCACATGAGTGACAGCGCTATTGAAATTATAGACACATCTAAAGACATGGGCCCTTTATATAGGACAGGTAAGCGCATATATTATGTTGGAGCAACGGCCCCTGATGTTACGGCTATGAGCACAAATAACCTTAAAAGCGCAAAGGCTGTGTTTGTGCCATCTGAATATGTTAAAGAGCATTTGTTTTCTAACATAGTTGAAGCGAAAATAAAGGTGTGTCCAATACCAATTGCAGATCAAACATATGTGCAAAACCCCTATAGAGATAAAGGAGTTCTGTCATTTGGTACTATTTGTGTTGGTGATGTTGACTCGCAAATAGCTAATTTGAAAACTTTACTAACTTCATTTAAAGCTGTGTTCGAAAAGAACATTAATGTTAGGTTGCACGTGCTCACGCTTAAACGTCTTGAAGAAGAACTGCTAGATAAGCTACCAGAAGATTTACGGCTACAGACAATGTGCTATGAGTGTGATGCTGATTTAGACAAGTTCTATTCTCTCATAGATTGTTACATAGAAACTGCACCTTATTGTGCAGATATGTTCTATTCATTACAGGCTTTAGCTAGAGGGTTAAACGTTATCACTCCTGAGCACAATATGAATTACTTACCAAATGGACTAGTGACTAAAAGTGCTTGCAAGAAGAATCAGAAGAAGGTTTGCGCATACACACTTGCTCCACTCAAAACTGCTTTAGAAGATTTCAAAATATTGTTTGATACCGACACTCACATGGAAGGTGCTATTGCAAGAGCAAAATATATTAAAGAAAATCATAGTTTACATAACACAGCTATGACTATGATAAGTGATTTAGAATGAGCACAGACACAGATCTAGAAAATCTTCTAAAGCTACTAGAGGAGCTAGCAAATCTCATTGCCAAAATGGATGAAGAAGAGTTAGAAAACTTTATACAGGAGAGCTTGACTAATGGAACCGACTAAAAGTGTTGGCATATTGCTTATGCAGTCTACTATTGAGGATGTTATTACTGCAGTTAAAGCTGCAGAAAGTGTGTGTGCGAACTATAAGCATATTAATGTCAGGCTTTTTGTTCATCCACATGTTATTGAGTCTGGTTTGATTAATGTTAGTCGTGGATGCTGTCTTACTAGTTATAAGTTGTTTTCAAAGTTTAAGTCTCGTGGATTTAATCACATTATAAACGGTTCACCAATTCTTGCTACAGCAAGTACATATGAAGAGAAGATGGTTGCTCTGTATGAGAGCATGTTGGATTTTCTATATGAAGTCGTTAAACCTATTGTCGTAGATACTTTTGCTGTTAGCAAGCAAATAGTTTGGACCAGTGTGTTCAATCCATGTGACGGTTATGGCTCCAGTGCAGAACAAATGATTATGGCCCTTGACAATGTTCAAGATTGGTCAGTAGTGTTCAAGCCACATAGACTACAATCTTTACACTTGGCTCAGCCAAGTAGTTACAAAATATACAATCGTTCTAAAGCATATACATTACGTGGTTTCGTAGATGCTCATTATTTATATTATGCTCAACCTCATGAAGTACCTTTACAACAAGTTTACAAGGGTTATAAAGTTAATTTTACTATGTGGGAATCATCTAGGGTTCCTGGTTCGTGGCCCAGTGCCATGAAAAACTATGACATGGTTTTTACTCCTAGTGAATGGGGTAAACAGGCCATGCAACAGTGTGGTGTTAGTACACCAATACATGTGGTACCTTTAGGTGTGAATACTAATATATTCACCTATAAGAAGAAAAAGCCGCGCAAAGGCAAATTTAAGTTTTTGTTATATGCTAATTCTCATTGGGAGAATGAGCGCAAGAATTATCAACAAACTTGTGACGCTTTTGCTAAGGTCTTTTGTAACAACAATGATGTTGAGCTTGTGTTGAAACTTACTGAAGGTAACAAGCCCAAGGTTAAGTGTAATAACATAAAGCCCATATATGAGCGATTAGCCCCCTCTAAACTCAATGAATTGTTACATGATTGTGATTGTTTCATTTTTGTATCTTCAGGAGAGGGATTCGGTCTTCCTCCACGTGAAGCCTTAGCTACTGGTACTCCTACTATCATAGGTAATACCAGTGCTTTACAGGATGTAGCTAAGCCTGAGTTCTGTGTTCCTGTTCAGCCTACAGGCAAGAAAGTACCTAGAGATTATCCTGGTATTTATGGTAAGCCCAAGTCTTTAGGGTATTTAGATACATATAACGTCCTTGACATCTGTGATAGTATGTTACATGTATACAATAATTATTCAGATTGTATTGAGGTTGCTGAATATGCATCACAACACATACAACAAAACATGACATACAAAAATACTGCACAAAGGATAACGGAGATACTAGTATGAAAAGAAAAGCATTTGTAACTGGCTCAACAGGAATGGATGGGGCGATCTTATGTGAAAAACTTCTCAAGCAAGATTATGAAGTATATGGTCTTGTCCGTAGATCTGCAACTGATAATACAGATAATATAAACCACATTATAAATGATATTGAAGTTATCGATGGTGAGCTCACTGATAGTTTCCTAATTGGTGAGACTATTAGACTAGTTAAGCCTGATAGAGTTTTCAATACGGCAGCGATGAGTCACGTGGGCTATAGCTTTAAGAATCCGCAACTAACAACTGAGGTTAACTACCTTGGTGTGTTGAACCTTCTTGAGGCCATAAGATTACATAGTCCAGAATCTAGGTTTATTCAAGCATCAACGTCAGAAATGTTTGGTGGAGTATATACTGAGCCTTGTAATGAAGAAACCGTATTGTATCCACTATCTCCTTATGCAGTAGCTAAAGCAGCTGCTCATTATCTTGTACGCAACTATAGAGAGGCCTATAATCTGTTTGCGATGTGTGCTATCTGTTTTAACCACGAACATACTACTCGTGGTTTGCAATTTGTTACTCGCAAGGCTACCCGCAGTGCTGCCAAAATCAAACTAGGTATGATAGAAAAAGTAGGCTTTGGAAATATCGAAACATACAGAGACTGGGGCTGGGCTCCTGATTACATGGATGGATGGATTAAAGCCTTGGATTATAAAGAACCAACTGAGTTTGTATTTGCTACTGGTAAAACCCACTGTATTAAAGATATGCTAAAGCATGTATTCGAGTATGCTGGGCTTGGAGATTACAAAAACTATGTTTACAGAGATCCTAAGTTCTACAGACCAAGTGATGTCAATGTGCTGTTAGGTGATGCCTCTAAAGCTAAAGAGCTGTTAGGCTGGGAGCCTACTACATCATTTGAAACAATGATTGAGAACATGTATGACAATGACTATAAAGACCTTAAGGTACTTGAATAAGAAATGTCGCTACTTGATGCAATAGATTTCAGTGATATATTTGGTGGCGCAACCTTTGCAGTTGCCGTGACATGTTATAATAGACCAAAATATCTTCGGAGATGTCTCAAGTCTCTCAAAATGATGCAAGGGATTTGTGAATTCCCAATTATCTTCTTTCCTGACGGTGGCTCTGAATCTAAGCTTATGGAGAATGTTCTCGCTATAAAAGCAGCTGGACTTAAGCATGTAGCTATTAGGTCTACTGACAAAAATCTTGGTATTGAGATGAATTCTATAAGGACTAGACTGTTTGCATTTGACATGCTTAATATTGACTTTCTTCTCAATCTTGAAGAGGATTTTCTCCCGGATATTTCCTATTTAATACTGTTGTCTAATATATGGAAATATCTAACAGTTGAAAAAGGTTTTGACAATATAGGGGCAATTTCTGCCTGGAATGAATGCAGACTATCAACTTCGGAGAGAATTATTTGTAGAGATGTTTTGAAAATAGGATCCGGCTCCCATTTCTGGGCAAGCCTCATGCCAAAGGCGACATGGGACAAAATAAAACCACTAGTTATTCACTATAAAAACTCTTTTTGTCTTCAGCATGTAGGAGTTAAAGAAACACAATTACGGTTTGATTCTCGTGATACTAATCGAGTTATATTAGATTTTCTAGCCTCTAGGGCTAAGATGGTAAATGTAGCTGATAGCTTTATTAATTATCAAAGTCCATTGAAAAACCCGACTGTGACGCAGACGAAAGCCCTATTAAGCGCAAGAGTTGGAGGGACAGGACTTGACGCTTTGCTGGAACTTGCTTTCATAGAGTGTGGTCTTATAAGAGTCCGTACGAAAGTGAACCACGGTGTGTATGTAGGCAAGAATGGTGCTCATGCGGGCCCCATACACTGGCAGCACGACAAGAAGGTACATGGTAGTACAATATTAGATATACCCTCTGATAATCTGTTGCCGGAACATTTGCCAAAGACATTTAGGATAATATAGTGGCTAAAATTAAGCCAACTTATATAGGATTTGATGGGAAAGATTATCCACGCGATATTAAGTTTCCTGATACAAAGTATCCTGAGTTTATTTATCCCACTATGTCTAATGATAAGTTTATTGAGTTGCTCATTCACAAGGTAGAAGATCTTGAGCCATTTGCATTTACTAGGTTTGGTGACGGTGAAATAGCAATAATCAAAGGCATTAATAGGTCGTTTCACTCATTTGAAGTTACATGTAAAAATTGGGGTTTTGAATGGCCCAAAGAAGCAGCTGAGTGTCATGGCGAGATGTGCAAGATCCTGTTAAACACGTTGTGGCGCACAGATGTCCTTGGGGTATTCTACTGGAAAACAAATTGTTATGGTAAGAGCCAACATAGTTACCCATTTAATAGAATGCATAAATATCTAATACACAATCGTAAATTTTTTGGTATGTCTGATGATGTGGCAGACACACGTGTTGTAAGAAGTCCTGCTATAGGTAACCCATATAAATTTGCTGATATTATCCAAGGTACGCCTGTTCATATAGTATCCCCTATGAGCAAAATCTTAGAGGAAAAAGGTTTAGGCGAAGTGCTCAAAACAGAAATTACTTATACGTTTATTCCATATGGTGCAAAGCAACCGCTATCTATGGTCCCTGCTTTAAATGAGAGCTTATGTTCTGTTAAAGCACCTATAATATTATGGGGAGGCGGCGCAGGTAATAAGGGCTTGGGAGTATATCTGAGAGATAATGCTGATAAGATATGTATAGACATGGGAGGTACTCTTGGTCTTTGGGCCGGCAACAGACGCAGATTATCACCTGGTACCGAAGAGCACCATTGTTTGTGGAGTTAATATGACTATACCATTTGTTTATCAAAAATCTGTGTATGAGCCAGCAGTTTATTCCTTGCTAAAGCTGTCGGAAGGCCACAACCATTGGTCTAATAATGGCCCCGTTGTACAGTTACTCGAAAGCAGCATACGTAAAAGACTATATATAAATGCTAGTAAAAGTGTAATCGCTACTGCTAATGGTACATGTGCTTTATTTGCTGTTATTGAAGCTCTTAAATTTAAAGATGGTACAAAGGACTGGATTGTTCCGGCATTTACGTTTACGTGTGGTAATCAAGGTCCGTTGTCTAATGCTACTGTAGTTGATGTTAAACGATCTGGTGATTTACGTAGTATTTCAGAACAAGAACTTGACTTAATAGATGGTATTGTCGTTACAAATCTATTCGGCTGGTCGTCCGATCTTGATTGTTATAAATCTTATAGCGAAGAATACGGAAAGCATATAGTCTATGATTCTGCTGCAAGCTTTGGTACAAGATCTATTGATCAAGCAAGTTATCTAGGTAACTTTGGCACTGCTGAGATTTTCAGCTTTCATCATACTAAGCCAATGGGTTTTGGCGAAGGTGGTTGTATCATAATTGATAAAAGATATGAGGATATATGTCGAGCCATCATAAATTTTGGTAAGGGTTATGGTTATTTGCCAAATGCATTCAATGGCAAAATGTCTGATGTTTCTGCTGCTTACATATTGTCGTGGTGGGAGATCTTTGACAAACACAAGATGTCTAGGCAGCACTTGCATCAATTTTGGCGTATTGTTGGGATAGCAGAATCTCTTGGTATTTGTGAATTAGCGAACTATAGGACATGGGTCAACCAGCAAGACATTGCTATTCCTAATGCAGTTGCTTTGTTGTTCAAGAAGCCTATACCACAGGTAAAGTTGCATAATCAATATGTACAATTGCAAAAGTACTATAAGCCTATAGAATCTAAGTCTATGGCTAACCATATTTATGACTATATTGTTAATTTCCCGTGTCATCCTGGTGTAATAGCACTTAGTGATGACGAGATTTATCATATTTTGGAGGGCTTATTAAATGACTAAAATACCAGTACATAATCACAAGGGCTACAAAGTGTCAGGATGGTTTGGCCCAGAACAAAAGAAGCTTTATAAAAAGCTTGTAGGTGATATTAGTAATGGCGTCATTGTAGAGATAGGTGTATATGGAGGAGCAAGTCTTCTTACAATTGCTGATGTTTGTAAGAGAAATAATAATCTTATTTTTGCTATTGATCCATGGGAGCTTGCTACGCTTGCTAATGGCAAGGCATTGAGCTCTGAAGAGCTAGAAGATCGTACAGCCAGACTCATCCCTGTTAGAGAGAACCTTGAGACCATTGTAGAAGATTTGGACTATGACCATATACACCTTATACAAGATTTCTCAATAGCTGCCTCAGCACGTTATTTTGACGGTATATCTATTGACTTGATTATGTTAGATGCTGATCATTCTTATGAAGCTGTTAAGGCAGACCTAGCAGCCTGGTGGCCATTATTAAAAGAAGGCGGCAAGTTTCTTGGGCATGATTATCAAAGCTGGGCTAGTGTAAAGAAAGCAGTAACTGAATTTACCAAGCAACATAATTTTGATTTAGCGTTAGTAGATGCTGATATGTGGATGTTAGAGAAATAGCAATGATTCTAAATCTTCTTGATAAATATCAGATATCTTATAAAACTGAAGGGTTTCCTAACTTTATAATGAAATTAGCCTTGGTTGCTGATGCAACGCCTGGTGATCTAGTTTTTTATGTTGGCAATGACCAGAGTGAAATAGAACATCTACGTTATTGTACTTTGTTATGCTCTAAAGATATAAACCAGCCTCATTACAGTGTGTTTACTGTGATT
>Ga0114918_10004773_pt1 | contig 11737 bp, 9 predicted proteins | sample LantaG_FD_87015 | JGI IMG/M metagenome (GOLD analysis project Ga0114918, IMG submission 87015) | Deep subsurface microbial communities from Baltic Sea to uncover new lineages of life (NeLLi) - Landsort_02402 metaG | ecosystem: Environmental > Aquatic > Marine > Oceanic > Sediment | place: Baltic... | reverse complement strand
TTATACCTAAAGATGAATTTATATTAAATTCTATATATGAATAATTTGGGTTTGTACTATTTCTATAAAGAGTGGCTTTTTTAAGATTATAAATTTCTGTATAACCACTATTTGAAAGTTGGATTGCAAATTTATCATAATTTCCTATTAAACTAATTTGATTTGCAGAATCACCAGAATTTATTGGAACAGCACCATAGTTTAAAAAAGTAGATAATTTAATTTTAAATGTAGAGCTTGTAGTTCCACTTGTTAAGTTTATAGTTTCATCATAATCATAAATAGTAGAATTACTTATAGAATTAGATTGACACACAATAGCATATGGAAAATTATCTATAATATTATTTATTGCATTAGCAACTTCTGTATAAAATGAAGCGAAATAAGAATAACTTTTAGGGTCTTCAGGGGGAAGATTTAATTCTTGAGGTTTTACATATCTAGTTAAATTATCTGTGTATTGATCAACGCCTAAATTTTCTAAAGTTGAAAATGGGCCGAAACTTAAATTTAAAGGAGTACCTGAAAGAGTTTCATAACTATCTGATCTATTGATCCTATAATCACCAAACGTAAACACAGATTCACTGCTTGTAGGTGCGAAAAACTCATCTCTACCAGGTCTATATTTCAACGAAAGAGTTGTTGAAGATAACGGTTCTAAAAATGCCATACTTTATAATCTTTTATATAAATATTAATAAAAAAGAATTCGAAAATAAATTAATAACTATTTTTTTAATTAACTATTTATTTTTCTTATTTTAATACTTATTTTTTTTCTGATATATTTATATGAAAAATATAAAATAAAACATGAGTTATTTACTTCAAGAACCCACAGAATTTATAAATATCAAGTTAACCGATGCTGGTAGAAACTATTTAGCAAAAGGAGAATTAACTTTTGATAGCGTTGCTTTGTCTGATCGAGAGATAAATTATGGTTTTGCAAGAAATCAATATAATATTTGTCAAAATTATGTTTTAGGACCGAAAGATGATAATCCTACATTTGCAGCCGTTAATTTTGATGGTACAGCAGCATATACTCTTAATAACATAACTGCTTATCGTAGGATAATAACAGGCTTAACAGAATCTTTAGGCGTTTTTACAGGAGCAACGAATAATTTTACAATAGATTCTAGTAATAATTGTTTAGGAGTTAATGAAATTCATTATTCAGCAGCTACACCTGCGGGAACTTCCACGATAACATTAGGAGGAACTGCTTTTACTCCTGATGAAGGACAATTAGTTTATATACCTTGGCAGCCTATTCAAAATAGTGGAGTGACAAATAATACCTCTGCTATTTTATCTGGAAACCCAATAAATGGTCTTTGGTATAGAGTTTTAGATGCATCAGGATATCCTGATGTAATATTAGATAGACCAACGCCTAATTTTTCAGCTGGAACTGCAAATACTGTTGTACCTACATTTTTCTTCCCTTGGAATGGTGTTGAAGATTTTTATGGTTCAGCATCCACACAAGAAACTAAGGTTTGGAATATGAATATAGTTCGAACTAGTTCAGAAATTGGTACAAATAGCACTCTTAGTGGATATACTAGTTATGGTTCTATTGAATATAATGGGACTAAACATTATTTAGGATTTTCTAGTGAGACTAGAGCAATAGGAGTAATTCATTATACAAATCAATTCACAGGAAATACTTATGCAGAACAATTAGTTGAGAAAAGTGTTCAATTAGATTTACCAACAATAATGTGGCATAAAACAAGTTCAACACAACCAGGACAAGCAAATACCACAGGCCTTCATTTAACAGATAATGCTTCAGATAATAGCTCTCCAGAATTAAAAGCAACAACCCAATATGATAGTGTTGCAGGAACAACATATAGACATTTAGTTGATGGCTCTGATTATTCGGTAGGAAGAGTATATCATAAATTAAAGATTATTGTTATAACAGACCCAGAGCTTCTAATAGCTATGAGCTATAAATCAAATAGAAGTTATACATTACCAAATTTTACAGTAGATAAAACATATGCTCCAACATATCCTTTAGTGTCTGGTACATCTGCAAGTGGATTGATAGAAAGTGGGAAAACTTATTTTGTTACATATTTAACTGAAAGTGATTATGCTTATGCTAATGGTCAAAGCTATGGTTATCCTCAAGCTATGCCTTGTGGATATATACAATCTTATTTAGGTGTAGATAGTTCAAATGGAGATAAAGCTTTTCTTAAATTTTCATTTAATGGGAATAAATTTCCATTTTTAAGACAGTCTGCAGATATGACTGGTGGAACAGCTGTAGTAACAGGTGGAACTGGATGGAGTACAAATAAACTTCAATTATTAGTAAATATAGCCAACAATTCAACTAATCCTATGATTGATACAATTCCAGCCGAAAACTGGAAATTAATCTCAACAGGTGTGGGTAATGGTATATTCACAGGATCATCACAAGCTATAACAGCTTCAGAGCTTGAAGGATTGACTATGATTATATCTCAAGAAGATTATACTTCAGGAAGTACATTTGTTCTTAATGGACAGTTTTCAGCATTCACTCAAAATCCAGATGTAAATCTTAACGGTTTAACTTTTGGAAGTGAATCATTTTTCTTTGGAAATATACAAACTGGAATTAAAGCAACTACATTTAAAACTATAATAACTGTTTTAGCAGAAGATACGCTACTTAACTCTTCAACAAATTTAAGTTTTGATGGAAGTTTAGATACAAGTACATTTGTCACAGAAGCAGGGGTTTTTAAAGATGATCCTGCACTAGGAAATGTATTAGTTGCAGTAGGAAAAATGTCTTATCCTATTGAAAAAAACAATACAAGATATTTATTATTTCAATTAGAAGTAGATTTTTAAAAAAAATAAAAATTACATATTTATATAAAAAAATTAAATTATGGGACTTATACCATCAGCAGACACAGTTTATGCAGTAGCATATTTAACAAAATTAGGTAGAGAGCTTTTATTTAGCAATAATCAAAGATATCAAGTTATAGGAGGAAATACTATAGATCGTTTTCAAATTACACAATTTTCTGTGGGCGATCCTGATACAAATTATTCTATTGCAGGAAATTTATCTACTGGAGAAGTTCCAGATATTTCTGGAAAAAGAGATACTTGTATAAAAGGGGCTATGAAAGATGATGTAGATGCTCCTTTACTTTTAGGAACATCAGGAAACATTCCATTACCAAGTGCAAATTTAGAATATTCACTTGAACAAAGAGGTAGTTTGGAAATAAATGTTAATAATAGTAATATTGTTGCGATTCCAATGTTGCCAAAAACAACTGGAGGCGGTATAGCACCACCACCAACAACAACACCAATAACACCAATACCAACAACACCAACAGGAAGATAAATAATAAATAATAAATAAAATTATGGCAACAGCAAAAAAGTTATCAATATCAAGTAATTTAACAACATCAAAATTAAATGTGCTTCCATCTTCTACCTTAAACAAGAGTGTAGAAGTATACACTGTAAATAATGTAACTCAAGAAGAATTTAATGAAGATTTTATTGTTGAGCCCCATGCTTTGATGACAACAATAAGTTCAAAAAAAGCAGTAATTTCATTAGGAGGAAGTGAGGGATATGCTTTGAAATTTACATTCCCTGGAGCATCTATAGCAGGATACTCAACAGAAAGAAATAAAATATATGTAACATTTTGTATGAGAAATGCTGCTTATGAAGACGGTTACCAAGATTTTTCAACTCTTACTCAAGCATATATAGATAGACTTGTAGTTTGGTTATGGAGTCAAATACGTCCTGGAGTTGCTCAAATAAAAGGAGAATATACATATACAATGTATTTAAATGTAAGGGGAGAGGGCACACTTGGCTTAATTAGTTTACCAATTAAGTTTTATTTTGTAATAGATGAAGGTGTTACTGCTGTTCCAACTATAGGAATAATAAATCCAGCCACGAGACAGGCAATTTAACCATAAATTAAAAATAAAAAAATAAAATGGCAACAAACACTAATAATTATAAACCAGTACAAAGTTCTATTTTTTCTAATAATAAAACTAGAACTGCTAAAACTCTTGAAGGAAGTGATCTTACTTATACTAAATGTTATAGAAGTCCAGTAGACGCTACAACAAATGGTTGGAAGGCAAACTATTTTATGTCTTTAAATTTACCTTATACATTGTCAGACCTCCCTAGTGGAAACACATCAACTTCAAGGGTAGCTGCATTTAATCCCGAATTATATCAATTAAATGTTGATGAAATTGTGATATGTCCAATTCCTGAAAGTTATTATAGTGAACTAATAGACGGTAGGACTATAGAAATGGAAGTGCCACAAGCATCAGGAGCAACACTATCAGCAAAAACAGTCGTTTCATCTTTTTATTCAAGCAATGCAGAATATACAAAATCAAATATATTACTTGGACAAAATATTGCCTTTTTATTTTCGGATGATATAAATTTACCTTACACAGGAACAACTGCGGCTGGACAAACAACACATTCTGGTAATACAACCTGGGAATCTTCAAGTTATTTAACAAGACCCCCAGCTGTAAAATATTCACAATTGTCAGTTACTGATTATGGTACAGACACTAGAACGTGGGGAGATGTAAAACTTGCTTTAGGTGTACCTAATGGTTATCCATCAATAAATAATACTCAAACAGGATATAATTATGATATCCCCGTTGGATTTGTAAGTCTAGATAAAGGTATTATTGTGCTTACTCATCCAGACATAGTAAGTAACATTCCATTTAGCGCAGGAACAAAGGTTCATTTTGATTCTGATGGAACTAGTGTAGTAGAGGGAGCAGCAGGAACATCAGAAGATTTTATTTGCTTTACTGGAACTACTGGAACAACAAGTTCTACGGCTAGTTTTACAGATATAAGTATTAATTATAAAATGAATGTTGTTTGTTTAGCATTGCCTGGAGAATTTTTTATGTCCACAAATAAAACATGGAATTATTCAGCAAACTATGTTACTTGGCAAAATCAACTAACAGATTATGATTCAATTTATATTACTGAAATTGGGTTATTTAATCAACTTGAAGAACTTATAGCGATAGCAAAGTTTGATAGACCTGTAGAAAAGAATTATACAAATATAATTAATTTCAATCTTGAAATTAATATGTAAGATATTTCTTGATATTCATAAAAAAAGCCTTTATATTTATAGAGGCTTTTTTATTTTAAAAACAAAAAATATAATTTTAGCATTAGACATTAGCACAAGCTGTATAGGATATTCTCTTTTTTCAAAAGAAGGAGCTTTAATGGAAATAAATTATATTAAGTTTAATAGTAAACTTAGTATATTCGAAAAATTTGCAGCATTTAAAAATAACATAAAACATCTTCTTGATGCAGATATTAAACATATAGTCATTGAAGAGCCATTGAAAAAATTCAAAGGAAAATTTTCCAGCGCACATACAATTGCTATATTAAACTTTTTTAATGGAATGATAAGCTCTTTTACATATAATCATTTTAGCGTAGAGCCAATTTATTATAACGTAAATTCTGCTAGAAGTCTTGCATTTGCAGATTTTAAAAGACAAGATAATAGTGATCAAACAAAGCATTATGTTTGGGAGAGAGTTATGGAGATGGAACCACAAATCAATTGGAAATATGGTCCAAAAAGCAGAAAACTTCTAAAAGAAAATTATGATATGTGTGATAGCTATGTAATAACTGTGGCTCATATAGTTACAATGGAAAGACAAAAGAAAATATTGGAAAATAAAAAATAATTATTTCCACCTCCATATAAATCCGTGGCTTGTTTTTGTTTTCCCTTTTAGACAATCATAAATTCCATGTCGTTTTATATCCAATTGCATTGTTGCTTCTCTAACTGAATTAAATTTTTGAATTAAATTGTTATTTATATCGAATTGTAAAATTGGACTTGATTTAGTTGCACTACATTTTTCTAAAGTTTCTTTTGAGCGTTTTTTTCCAAGCCAATATTTTGCAGAGTTTTTACTTACCTTTTTGCGTGTTTCTTCTGTATGTTTAAAACCTTTTGCTGATTTATTTCCAATGAGTCCTAAGCTTATTTTTTCTCTTGTCTCTTTTGTATGTTTTTTGCCATAAAAATAATGATTCTTCCCAGAATTTGCTTTTTTAATTTTTTCTTTTGTCTTTTCAGAGTGTTTATAACACCTCCCACCTTCAGTCCCATTAATAAGATTAAATCCCCATGATTTAAATTGACTTATCCAATATTTTTCCCAAAATTCCCAATCACATTCATCAACAATGTCTAATGAATAAATTACGGGTTTCATATTTTTTTTACACAAATTAAAAATCCAATTATTTCTATGATTGCTTTTACGTTTTGATTCGGATATATGAGCAATTAATCTTTTATTTAATTTTTGTTCTGTTTTACCTATATATCTTATCTCTTTATTTATAGGGTGTTCTAGTGTGTATATAAAAACCTTTTTCATATTAGTAAATATGATAAAATTTTAAAAAACATAGCAGATGTTTATATAGTTGGTATTTTTTTTTGTATCTTTGCTCTCCAATGGAAGATACTGACAGGATAATAATATCAATTCTAACCAGCTTTTTAGGGGAAGCAAAGGGTTCAAATCACTCTGAAGATAGAGAGTGGTGGGAATTTAACTGCCCCTCCGTTAAGTGTAGAGGAGATAATAAATTTAATCTATGCTATAATCCTGAAAAGAAAATATTCCATTGTTGGAAGTGCAAAAAAGAATTAGGGACAAAAGGATTTGTTCATAAACTTGTAGAAACTTACGGAACTAAAGAGAGTATAGAGAGATTAAATCTAATTCTTCCAAAATATCAAACAAACTTAGTAAATGTATTTAAAAAACCTAATTTAAATTATGGTTTAATAACTTGCAAATTACCTAGTGGCTATTTCCCCCTCAATAAACACAACAATTCACTTTTATATAGTGAAGCATATGATTATGTAGTTAATAAAAGGAAAGTAAGTCCTTTGTTGATTGACAAGTTTAAAATAGGTTATACGGAAACCAGTGTTCACAAGAATAGGATTATAATTCCATCATTTAATCAATATGGAAAATTAAATTATTTTGAAGCTCGTGCTTTTTTAAATATAAAGCCCCCTTATTTAAAACCAGGAGAGCCTGATAAAGATATGATCATTTTTAATGAGAGTAATATTAATTGGAATCTTCCAGTTTACTTAGTTGAGGGGCCATTTGATATGCTTAGGATTCCTAATTCTATTTGTATGCTTGGGAAAACACCATCCTATGCTCTTATAAATAAGATTTTAGAGAAACAACCTAAAATAATTCTTTGTTTAGATGAAGATGCTTTTTGGGAAACAAAAGATGTTTATAAAATGTTACACTCTTTAGGTATAGATATCTACTTTATAGACCTAACTGGTCGTGGAGATATTTCAAAGGTGTATGAAACAAAAGGACAAGGCGGAGTATCTAGCCTATTAAAAACAGTAAGAAAATTAGATTTTGATTTCCAATTTGGGAAATTATTAAAAGGGAAAAAATTATGAAAATAGCTCACATTTCTGACGTACACATTAGATTTGGATCAAGACACACAGAATATCGAAGTGTTTTTGAAAAATTATATAAAGATTTAAAGAAGTTAAAACCAAGTAGAATTGTTCTTACTGGAGATTTAAGTCATTATAAGATAAATATGTCTCCTGGTTCTCTTGATCTCTCTTCTGAGTTTTTAATTAATCTGGCTAACATAGCCCCTACAGATGTTATTCTGGGAAATCATGACTTGAATATTCAACAACTAGAGCAAGGAGATACACTTAGTCCTATTTTAAGAATAGCAAATCTTATCGAGAAAAATAAAAAAGTTAAAACTGCTTATATTGTTGATAAAAACAATAAGGATGAAATAGATTATAGTCAAAATGCAATTTACTATTATGAATACTCTGATTTTTATAATGTTGGCGAAGAATTAGTTTATGGAGTTTTTTCATGCAAAGATAATAATTGGTTAAATTTAACTAAAAAAGATAAAGATAAAAAATATATTGCTTTGTATCATGGTCAAGTATATGGTGCCAGAGGTAACAATGGACATGAGCTCTTAGGAGATGATGTTATTAAATTAACTACATTTAATAATTTTGATGCAGTAATGTTGGGAGATATCCATGAGCATCAATCTTTCTTAGATAATAATTCTATGGCATATGCAGGGTCTCTAATTCAACAAGATTATGGCGAGTCTATAGATAAAGGTTATTTGATCTGGGATATGGACACCTGCTCATTCGAGAGAAAATTTATACCAAACGACTATGGGTTTGCTAAACTGACTGTATCTAAGGGGGAAATTTTAGAAGATAGAATAGATCAAATAAAATTCAGCAACAATAAAAAGAAAACTAAAATCCATATTGTATGGGAAGATTATGAAGAAAATTATTCCCTAGAAAAAGAAAATCAGATCAAAACTTTAGTTAGAGCCAAATTTGGATGTGAAGTTATTAAAGTAGAATTTGAAGCTATTGCTAAAGATGTTTTTGATATAACTGGAAATAAAGTAGAAGAAAAAGAACAAACTTTCATTGAACTCTTTACGGAATATATTAAAAGTGGAGATTTTGATTGTGATGATGAATTATTTGAAGAAATATTAGAATTTGCTAGGGAGGGAGAAAGATATCTTGAAATAGATGATGTAAGAAAAACATATTCTAAGTGGGAACTTAACTCAATAGAAATTTCTAACTTATTCTCATTTGGTGAAAAACCATTTAAATTTGATTTTGATAAATATAAGGGTGTAACTGGAATATTTGGTGAGAACTATTGTGGTAAAACAAATTTTGCCAAAGCTATTGTTTGGGGATTATTCCAAGAAATAATTGGTGGCGGAAAGAGTGATGCCAAAAAACTTGTAAATATGTATACTCCTTCAGATACTGCATATGTCAGAATATATTTAACTATAGATGGAGAAAGGTACAGAATTTATAGAAAAATTAAGACTACTCCTAAAAAAGATGGAGATACATCTGTAAGTTATACAAAGGTTTTTGAAAAAGAAGTTTCAGATGAAGATGGTGAAAAGAAATGGGTAAAAGATATTTCAGATAAAAAAGCTACTGAAAAAGTTGAAGTTGAAAAATTGATTCAAGAAGCTATAGGAACATTTGATGATTTTACAAAAATTTCTTTGCAAACACAAGGCGGAAAAGATGATTATCTTTCTTTAAAACAACAACCTAAAAATGACCTTATAAATAAATATCTAGGATTAGAATCATACAGAGATCGTTATGATTATGGAAACAACTTTTTTAAAGATGTTAAAAGGAAACAAAAAAATCTTGGAAACATTGAAGAAATAGAAGAGAGTATTAAAGGGTTTAAGGAAAATATTGCTGATAATGAAATACTTCTTAAAGAAAGAAATAAAGAGCTTGAACAAACAAATGATAAAAAACAAAAATGTGATGATAAAGTTTTAGAGCTAACAAAGAAGCTTAAAAATGTAGAATACGTTGAAATAAATAACTACGAGGTAATACAAAGTCACATAACTAAGTCTGAAAAAGAATTAGCTGATAGTGAACAAAATTTAGAACAAACAAAAGATTGGTTATCTAAAAACTTTATAAAAGATTTACCTTTTGATGAAAGTGAAACATTTGAGAGCGTATCTTCAGAGTTATCAAGAGAAACAACAACTTTTAAAAGAGAGAAGGATCAGTATTATCAAATAAAAAGTTGGTTGGAAACAAATAAACTCATAAAAAAATTACCTAAAATAGAAGGAGTCCAAGAAGAGATAATTAGTCTAGAAGAAGATTTAAGAAATTTTAAGGATCAATTACCACTTTATAAAGGAGAGAAGTGTCCGACATGTGGAACTGTTACTGAAGAGCCTAATCCAGCCTTGGAAGCTAAGTGTGAACAAGATATTACACTTACAGCTGGACAGATAAATAAGAAAAAAGAAATTATAACTGAATATAATGCTGCTATTGAAGTTAATAGAAATGTAGAAATTCAAGAAAATAACTTAAAAGGACTAGAATCATCTCTTAAAGCAAGAAAAGCTGTTATTGATAATTTGAATAAAAAAGTAGAACTTTTCTCAGGGGCAGAAAGTATAGTTCTTCACAATGAAGAAGTTAAAAATAAACAGATGTTTTTACAAAATATCAATAGCTATATACATACATCTAAGGAAAATATTACCAAATATAAAGAGATGGCCAAAAGGGTCCAAAATAATGAAAAAATAAATAAAGAAAATGAAACAATCCAAGAAAAAATAGATGTACAAAAAGAACAGTCAAAATTATATCAACTTGAAATTTATAATAAAAACAAAATTATCACAGATATTAGTGGAGATATAAAGGTTGAAAAAAATAATTTAGAAAACTTCAATGACAAGCTTAAAGATATAAGGGGAGAAGAAAGAATGTATAAAAAATATTCTATCTACATGCAAGCGGTTCATAGAGATGGTATTCCAATGCTAATAATACGTAGAAAAATTCCTATTGCAACAAATAAGATAAATAGAATCTTATCTGACCTTGTAGAGTTTAGATTTGAATTCCTTGTACAGCCAAATGGAGACGTTACAGAACAGTTTTACTATATGGAGGACAAAATGGATGCATTGCCTATTTCATTCGCCTCAGGGGCTCAAAAATTTGCTTTAGCAATAGCCATTCAAGATGGTCTTAGTTATGTTACAAAACTTACGAAGCCATCTATTAAAATTATAGATGAAGGATTTGGTACTCTTGGTGATAAATTAACTTCTGAAATTCCAAATACTTTAAACTATTTAAAGAATAGGTATAAGAATATAATGGTGACAACTCATAGAAACATTATTAAAGACTATGTTAATAGAAGTCTGGAATTTTCTAAAACTAAAAAAGGTATTCCAGATGAAATTTTGAAAAAAATGTCTGATGATGGTGGGATATCCCAGATAACTTTTTAATTTATGGATAGGAAAATTTTAGATGACCAATTAAAACTCTTCAAAGAAAAGGAAGATGAAATATATGAAGAGTTAAAAAAGCTTGATCAAATAGAAGCTGATTTTTTTGAGCAATTAAAAGGAATGGAGGATTATGAGCTGGAGGGTATGGACCAGGAAGAGCTCGCAACGCAGTATAACATGATAAATGAAGCTCGTTCAGACCTTAAGAGTTTTGTTGTTGCATTAGAGGATCAGAAAAAACAGATTGTTTATGATTTTGAGGTTACTGCGTCTAAAATTAGAAATCAAAAATACAAATTAAAAAAAGAAGCAGAAGTAAGAAAAAAATATGCAGGAGCTCTAAACCCCCCTCTTAAAGCCAAAAAGTTATTGTGGGAAAATAAAGATGGTCGTCTAAATTTATTAGAAGGTTATTTTAATGGCTTAAAACTTTTTGAAATAAAAAAAGGTGTTGCTATATACTCACTAAAGATAATTGACAAAGATAAAATTAAATATGAACAATCACATCATGCTCTTGATTTAATTAAGCTACAAAAGAAAGCAGAGACTATTTTCTCTTCTTTCGTTGCTTCTTAAACAAAGGTACTATTAATTTATTTCTTAGTTTTTTAGGGTTATTTTCTTTATCTTCTTCTATGCTACTTTTATTATACCCTGTTTCAGGTCCAGTCACATCGACTTTTTTCTGCATTGGAAT
>Ga0114918_10004772_pt1 | contig 11738 bp, 13 predicted proteins | sample LantaG_FD_87015 | JGI IMG/M metagenome (GOLD analysis project Ga0114918, IMG submission 87015) | Deep subsurface microbial communities from Baltic Sea to uncover new lineages of life (NeLLi) - Landsort_02402 metaG | ecosystem: Environmental > Aquatic > Marine > Oceanic > Sediment | place... | reverse complement strand
TTCATTACCTTTTGCATCTTTAGCAATAACAACATATTCTGCATTGCCTGTTTCTGGATCAGTTTCCCAATCTACAAACTCTTGTTTGTTATCAGAAATAGTTGCAGAACCGCTTGTCAAATCAACAGTAACAGTACCAATATCATTGTCATAATTTCTTACTATTAAATCATAACCATCTGAATAAACAAATTCTCCGTCAGTTACTTTTTGAACCATTTCAAATCTCAAAACAGATGAGTATACTGCAAGAACATCTGTGATCCAAATAGAATCTCCAGAGTTATCTCTAGCACGTGGATCAAAAGATACTTCAAATGATTCAATAATTACATCCTTACCATCTGTTTGTTTTTCATAAATGTCAAGAACATAAATTCCACTAAGAGTTGGGTTTGAATGTACAGTTAATCTAACTCCAATTTTATTGTAATATGCACCACGACCAATTGGATATAAAATTCCAACAGGTTGTGTCGTCCCACTAAGTAATAAATCTGATCTTAATTCATCTTTATCATTAATTGGACTTGTTTCATATTCCAGAAATACACTTGCAGATGTATCTGATGGAGCCATTCTTGAACTTATTTTCAAATGTGAATATGCAGCATCATCGGGTAATGCTCTAATCCAAAATAACGAACCTGACTCACCTAAATAGTTATATGCAATATATGGACCTTGTCCAAAGTTTTTACCAAAATCTGTGATATCTGGTTCCCCGAATTCAGAAATAAATTCAGCTCGTGAACCTACAAATACTAATTCATTGTCACGACCTTTTTCTGTCAACCCACACAGAAAGCCAATTGTTGATGGTACAGCTTGAATAAATGTTGAAAGATCAATAATCTTACTATACACACCTGGAGATACGTTACTCATATCTTATTTCCTCCGTTTATTTTTTTCTCTAATCGTATCTACTCTAATGAAAATCATCCTTTCTCCAGGTCTAATATAAAACTTTAATTAAACAAATAAATACCAAACAAATTGTAATCTTCGTGTACTATCTTTTAATAATGTTGGAAAAGTTACTCTAGCAAATAATGCAAAAGAACCAGCATAACCACCAACATTTGAAGCTGCTGTATATAAACCTGCTTCATTTATTGCTTGGCCTGATACACTAATTCCATTACCATCTCCTGATCCAATAACTGTTGTAACTTTGATAACTATCCATTTGTTATCATTCATATTATCCTGTTCAAATGAAATGTAAGTTAATGGTTTTTTATAATAACCTGTAGCAGGATAATTATTTAGTGTACCTTGACAGTTACCGCCTGGATAACCAGCTTCCCCTATTACATGATAATCAGCACAAGAAGCATCAGTTGGATTAATCATAACTGGACATGAAAGTTCTATATCTTCATTTGTAGGAGGTTCTGGAGCAAATACGTCTCCGCTACCTGGCGAACATTCAGTATCTGCAGCTCCTTGTCCAAGACCAAACCAACATAAATAATGATCCTTATCGCCCTTAACAGCTTGTAAAGGTGGGTTACTATCTGCATCAACAGTATTAGTTCTAACTAACATTTGTGCAAGAGTTTCTCTACCTTGATATATAACTAAATTGCTTTTTTTGATTAACTGTTTTGTTCCATCATCTTTAACATCATATATTTCTACTAAACCCTCTGGTTTCCTTTTTTGAGATTGTCTTGATAACGCAGAATCGACAAGACAGTTCTCACCATAGAAGTCCTTTGCTACTACCTCTATTGTCTTTATTTCTTTTTTTTCCATTGCGTTTATATCCTTCCGAATAAATAGGGATCTATATTTATTATTTTGTTCTAAAAGTTTATATGAATTGGTTATTAAAATATACAGGTGCGTCTATATATTTAAAAATTATTCTAAAAAAGTACCACAGTTTGGACAATATTTAAAAAATGATTTAGACCTTGTTCCACATGATGAACATTCTAATTTTTTAGAAACTGTGACAGGTTCTTGAACTACAACACCAGAGCTTCTTTGCATACCTTTTAATTGAATAACAATTACTGATGATTGTTCAAGTTCTCCAATCATTGCATATTGATATTGTTCATTAATCTCATTACCCTTAACGGTAATTCCTTCGTCTTGAATAGGAGCATTATAAAATGCTGAAACTCCAAGACTACTAATTCCTCTTACATTGTCTGCTTCACAAGTTGATCTATATACTGACTGGATAGGAGTTCCAGATGAACTCATATCATTATCGCTAAAATACTGCCAACCACTTTCATATATTTTAGGCCAAAGGTCAGTATGTTGATGGTGATGATGATGGTGTGTTTCTTCTTTGATCTCTTTTATTGCTTTCTTAATAGTTTGAAGTGCATCAGGCATATCTTTTTCGAAAGCAAATTCAACTCGAACTAAACCATCTCCAACTTTATCTCCACGATGTTCTTGAATCTCTTTTGTCTTTTGAATAAATCGAAATCTATTTCTTACAACATTGCTTTTGAAAAATCCATTTAATTCATGAGTCTCCAATGGACTAATGATTAAGGAATTTCCATCCAAAACATCCTCATTATCAATTGATATTTTGATTGATGCTTTTTTTGAGTTTAGATTTTTAAGAAGGATGGAATATTCACACCCAAATGGCAGGTAGACAGCTCCGTCTCTAACACGTAGAATTTGGCCATCTGCTTTTACTTCAACGACGAATTGATCTTTGTAAGTCATGATATTATCTCCTTTTACAGGTCACAGACTAAGACCTCATTTTTGTTTAAAGTCTGTTGGGATTATATAGACGCACCTATATATCATTATGTTCTGAATTACTATATATATCAATTAATGAAAACCATTATTAATCTTTTTATAAAGGAGGTATTAATAAGATGAAATGTCCAGATTGTGACATAGAGCCATTCGAAACATTTCCAGAGGAATGGGGGTGCATTTGCGGGATGCCAGAAGAACCGCAAAGGAAGACGTATATCAATCACTGTTGGAACTGCAAGGCAACGATTGATTCTCGAAATTGTGTCAGATCATCAGTTCGTAGCAATGGTTATCATTGCTGTATGTGTGGTGTTGATTTGGTCGGCAATATGCTCAACGATCATCAACATTATGCATAAAACATTTTCAGAGCGGGCCTAAGTCAGTGGGATGTGTTGAGATGGTCATTCTCGGCCTCTATCCTGATAAGGATGACCCCCGCTCTGAATCAATTAAGGAGCAGACAATTAGTATTCGTCTGCTCCTTTTTTGGTTAGATATCTTTTCCAAAATAAATGCCATTAAACATAAACGAACCTTCTACCATAATGATACTATATAAACTAAAAAATCCTGTAGCTGGAAGGTGTTCAACAATACCGAAACCATTGATCCAAAAGTTTGGAGCATTCTTTTTATAGTCTGGTTTAATGTTACATATACAGGGGAGGGAAGTTGCTGTGTGATATCCTTTTCTATCAATCGGGGAAACCTTAGCATACATCTGAGGATTATGAACATGTGCATAAACAACGTTACCTTCAAATGCTTCTAATGTTTTTGTAGCATGATATTTATTCCAATAAAATCCATGAATGACATTTAGTTTTCCAATTTTATGAATATCATTGAATTTAACTATTTTATATCCACGATCTCTTAATTTTAAATTATTTTCAATATCGATTAATCCTTGGAGTTCGGGATGCTCTTCACAATACCATTCAATTCGTTGTTCGTGATTACCAATCATAAAAACTCTTTCAGTATCAGGAGAAGTTATATCTTCATGAACTTGTAATACATATTCATCAAATTCTTTGTAATCATTAACTAATCGTTGACCTTCTTTCAATAATGGTTTTCTTCTATTCCATCCTGATATACAATCTAACGAAATTTGATCACCCATGTAAACCAATTCATCTGGTTCATAGTTATATATAAATTCATTGATAGTATCCATTACTCTTTCTTCATAATGAGGATAATGAATATCAGGAAGCAATACACTCTTTTTAATCTGCCATGCTGATTCATCCAAATTGGCCTTTGACTGTGATCTCTCAACAAAGGAACCAGCATATTTTAATACAGTTTTAATAGAACAACCAACAATCTTTGCAATCTCTTTATTTGTTAAAGCAGTTGTATCTGCTAATTTTGCTATTTCAGTCTTAAATGACATGTAATAAATCCCCCAATATGTTAAGATATTAAAAGCATTTATTATTTGTTCTAAATATATTAGCAATCAACCATATTAGGGGCATAAAGAAATATACTAATGATAAGGGTTTACAACTGTTGCGGGGCATATAAGGGGCAAGATAGAAACTATTATTACAAAGAGATACCATAATCATCCGTCAAAATATCTACGGCATCCTCTTGTAATAACCATCCTTCATTTTCTTGTAAGATAACACCTATTTGCAATACAGGTTCAATTGATATTTCAACCATATCGAAACCATGGGTACAATCAAATCTACCCATCGTATCAAATAATCTAAAGCCACTTTCTTGTCTATGTAGGAATTCTTCTTCTGTTCGATATGTTATCGCCCAAGAAATATAATAGTTTGTAGAATCAATGAAATCAGAAAATCTTATTTGAAAATTATTAGTATTCTTCTGTGTAACCAAATATAAATAAATAGATGCGGATGTATCAACTGTATTTATAATTGATATAGCAAGACTATATCTATCATCTTCTTGATCTTCTATATCAACTATAAGACTATCGACATTTTCTGGTATATTAATTAAACCATTTGGAATAAATGAAGTACTATCAAATACATTCCAATCAAGTGAATAATTAGTAGAATCGACAAGATCTGATAGATTAATTGTAAAACCATCATCATCTCTTTCAGTTATAATAAAATTATAAATTGATGGAATAGCATCTACTTGATTTGATATAGATGTTGATATTGTATAAGTATCATTTGGTAAATAAAAACCAAAATTAACTCGATGTGTATTTTGATTAATATAAAGAGCATCAGTTCCTGTTATTGTTGCGCTAACATTTGTGCTCCAAGCTAGTTTATAATTAATGCTATCTAAAGGACTTGAAAAACGAACCGTAAAACCAGTAGTGAATTTCTCAGTAACAATTATACCATACATAGATGCTAATGAATTATCTATTTCATTAAAAAGATTAACGCTTAATATATAATCTGTCGTTGAAAGTGGTTCAGGAAAAACAACAGATACCTGTTCAGAACCTATTAATAAATTTTCAATCCTTTCAAGAGTGTTAATAATTTCTTCTGAAAATACATTTGGAGCATTTCTACAAGTCATTGGAAGATATTCAGCACAGTTTGTACCATCTGGAGCAATAATCATTGCAGATGTTCCATCAAAATTAGATGGAGGTATTCCTGCTAATCTATCACATACCTCTCCATAAGTATATGTTATTGTTGCTGTTGTATCTTCTGGAGTACAACCCGGAGGACATCTGAATGTATCACAGAGATTCTGTTCAATGAAAATTTCAATTGGAGTTGGTAAATCTGTTACAGCTCCAATGTCATGATAAGAGCCACAATCATATGTATCTCTTGAATAGTAAGTTCCAGCAGTTGTATCGATACAAACATATGCAGTGGCATCTCTTGCAATTTCTTCAGAACAACAAGGTTGGCTATTTCCAGTTATATAATCATATGTATCAATATCGACAATAAAATCCAATGAATCATCAATTGGTATACTTTCTGTAAGAGGATTTTTAAATGATAATAATTCAAGAACAATCAATCTTGCTCTATATGGTTTAAAGAAATTGATAACAGGTTTTAGATCTTCAAATAACTGACTTAATCCAAAGAAAATATATCCTAGATTTACAAAACCAAAACCAACATTATTTCTTACCCATATAGCAAGATCTTTTAAAAGAGATTTAAGTACTGTAGTATTATCTGATGTAAGAGAATTGAGTTCAGGAATCAAATCTGGATTAATGATATTCAAAACAGATTCAGCAGTAGCAGTTCCATATAAAAAATGTTCTTCTCTTAATCTTGTAAATAGATCTATATATTGTTGATATTTAGCATCCTTATTATCTCTTGTTATTGGTTCTGCAATTATTGCTTCATATTCAGCTATAATATCTACTGCTGATGTATTAGTTCCATCATAGCAAGCAAATCTAGTAATATCAGAACCAATTTGATAATCCTTTTGAAATGAATAAAGAGTTAATAAATATAATTCTAATAATGATGTTACTACTCCCAATATTGTTATCTCTGCATCTTGTGGAGGTAATACTCTCGGAGGACCCGATGCTTCCCAAGTAAAATATTGATCCTGAACAAATCTAACCAATATAGAATTTTCAATTCCAATCTCTACTACAGGTTGTACTGCAAAATAAGGAGTCTTTGATGGAAGATTTATTTTATTTGCTGCATCAAGAGTTAATACTTGAGTTTCGCTCATCATCCAATGAGGATCGCCTGCAGTTAAAAGATCATAAGGCAAATGAACAGGACTTGGATTGATAGTTGTCCCAACGATAACATCTCCTTTGAATATTAAAGTTGATGCATCTGCTTTTTGTAGCCAGAATTCAAATATATCTAATTCAGGAATACCATAGTATTGAAGTATTTCAAGAATAGATCTTGGAGTACCTTTTATTTTATATAAGTTAACAAGATCAAGAAATAATTGAACTTTATTTTCAAGAGGATTATTATCAAAGTTTTTTAATCTAACAGATTCGGGATATCCAAAACTTCTAAATAATTCATCTAATTCTTCATTACTTAAAAAATGAGGATCAGATATACTAGCAGCTTGAGTTATCAATGATCGATGTGATGCAAATAGATCAATAAAAAATGATCTTAATCTTGACCAATCTTCTGTATCAAATGCAATCTGATCTATTGCATTAGTGAAGTATTGTTCTAGTTTTGATCTATCAGATCTTGTTATTGAATCAAGTGTCTTTGGAACAGATGTATCTGACCCACCGCCCGCAATATTAAACAGTTTCCAATATAGTTCATTAAAATTTTTAATAGACACTTATTCTTCTCTCCTTGGACAATATGGCGCAATGTCAGTATTACGAGCAGAAACCACATCAAAATATTTATCAAGAACGTACAACTCATATATAGTTTGTAATGCATGGCTTGTTGAAATTGGTATATTCCCTTCATAATTTGAAATGTTGGCATTTACACATAAATCTAAATAAACAAATATTAACTTTGATAACTCTGTAGTAAGTGTATCTAAACTAGCAGTTACTATTCCAGTTAATGATGTAGAATCATAAACAAAACTAACAGGAGTTGTTGAATCATCAATTACAGTTACGGATGTTGAATCCATTCTAAACGCTAGCAATGCATCTAACATTGTAAAATCATCTTGTTGTAATCTAAATAGATTTGTTCCTGTTTGATTATTTATAACAACATATTTAGCAGATCTTGGATATATTAAAAGTCTTTGTCTTACAATCCATGGCCATGAAAGACGATCTAGTTTTTCAGCATATAAATATTCGTAATAATCATAAGGAAAGTTATCGTCAAATAACATACTAATAAATGAACCTTGAGGATAACAATGGGTAGGAGTTTCCGGCGGATAGGGCACTTCATTTTTATTTACTGTTGATCCCATCACAAAACGATGTGACCATAATTGTAGTTCAGTGACTACAATTGTAGAATCTAAAGAGTCTGAAAGTCCACATGACATACCTATTCCCTCACGTCTGTCTGAATTATATCGGCTGTGCTTAACATATCCAACATATGAACAAAGAAAGTTTCCATTTTTAATTTAGATTTAGACCAATCAAAGTTTTCATTTTTTGAAATATCTGTGCTCCACATCCCGCTGTGAAACCTTACAGCTTCTTCTAAAGTATGTAATTGATCTTCATTAAATAACTTTTGAAATGTATCTTTGTTGGAAGCTATCATATCTGCAGCAGCTTTATCATGTTGATTATCTGTATGTTTTCTATTCCCAAGATTACCATATTTCAAACAATCGTGTAGAACAACAGCCATTAAAATTTTATCAGCATTAGATGTTTTTGGCATTGCATCAAATGCCTTTAACATCTTAACTGCTGCATACAACATCTGATAAATATGTTCTGCGATATCCGGTATGTCACCGTTATATTTTTTGTGATATTTTCCTGTTGACGAGGTTGGTTTATTCCAGATATTTGGCACAATTCTATCAATACCTTGCCAAAGTTTAAAAGCCCTTTCTGACATATTATTTTCTAATATCTCTACAACTTTCTCTTTGTAATTCATTAGTTAACCCTTTCTTTTTAATCAGGCAAACAAGAAACGTCTCTACCTTTTTGCTCTAAATATTGTTTATATTTTTTTCTTACTTCTGCTTGCATTTGCATATATATTTCAAATTCTTCAGGTGTTAATAAATCTTTTTCTAATTCGAATTTCTCTGGTTCTTTATAATTGACAGCACGTTGAGTTTGGACTGCCTCAATTCTTTCTAATGTTTTAGTTTGTGTTTTTTGTATTTCATCGAATTTTTTAGCATCATCTTGCCTTTGTTTTTCAGCTTCTTGTTGTTGATGTTGTATTACTATATTTTGATTTTCAATCATAAGTCTAAGAGTATCATTATCAACTTTTCTTTCATCGACTTTTTCTACTTGAGTTTTAACATCTTTTAAACTTTCTGTAAAACCATTTCCAATAAAAGCAACTAGTCCTAAAACGATAGTCATCATAATGGGAGTTATTAGTTGTATTACCCACGCTGGCACTTTTGGTTGTGGTGGAGGTGGTTCTTTCTTTTTAAAAATCCACACTTCCGCCCCCGCCTGCTCCACCATTCGGTTTCTTAGGAGTAGGACTTGACATCAAGTTTTTATTCTGTTTTGCTCCTTGACCTTGTAAAAATTTCGACATAGTTCTATCGCCAAACCACCAAGTGACGGACGACACTGCCAAATATATAACAGTTGATGTTACCTGTTGATATAAACCAAGAGCTTGAGTTGCAGTAAGTAAACCAATACCAGCTTTATCTAATATAGTATAAGTCATGTATGTTATATATGTTGAGCAACCAACTAGATACATTGTTAAACCTGGGCGCATAAATGCATTAAACCAATCAACTAAAGCAAAAGCTCCAGCAATTATAGTTCCCATGAGTCTAAAAAACCATCCAGTCCATTTTCTTTCACCACCTGCCATTATCATATCGATCCATTTTTCATGGAATAATTTTTCCGAACCAACTTTCTGTGAAGTTGTAAATGCAGCAGAATCAGCGAGTTCAATTTCTCCCTCAATTTTCGACTTGGTTATTTGAATATTCATTTGAGCTTCTTGAACCATTGCTTGTGTTTCAAGACTCACCATTTTCTCTTTATGCTCAATATCCATTTTAGCATTTTTATATTTAAACCAAGTAGTAAAAGCATTACCAATCAATCCTGTTACACCGCCCAAGATGACATCTAACCCTACCATTCTCTTATCCTCCCATAACTAAAATTCTTCTTGTATTCGTAACTCAAATGGTTCATATTCCATATGTTCCATAAACTCTCTAACTACAATTCTTGAATTTAAAACTGCAACTTGTCCAGCCAAAAAACCATGATGTTTTCCAAGTAAAATACAACCCTGGACATGTGTTTTAAATCCTTTTGTTTTATCTCCAGCATAATTTCCTGAATGAATTAATATATAACTTCTATTAGGAACTTCCTTTACCCAATATGTTTTACCAAATTTATTTGAACGTCTGATTTCCACATTATAAGTGCCGGGAGGAATACAAGAAATTTGATTCTCATTATTTCTCCAAGGAAGTTCAAGTGTTTTACATGAGAAGGTTGTTGAAACAAAAATTCCTTCTGTTCCTTGATCACTTCTTCGTAACCTGAATAATTCTGCTTGTGGCATTTTCAGTCGCTCCCGTATATGCAACTTTCATTCTTTTTGCTTCTATTGTAAAATATCGTCTAATAATTTGTTGTTTTCTTTTAAGTCTCCAAATGAGTCTTATTGGCAAATTAAAACCTCCAGTTATTTTCGTTTTTGAAGAATTTTAACAACTTGTTGAAGGATCTTATATGGTTTTGCAGACATAGCTGCTGCTGCAGCTTGATCATAAATTAATTCTTGAATTTTAGGATTTTTAGTTCCCGCATTTTCCATATATTTATAAACGCCTTCTTGTGTGATATTCAATAATTTTTTCTTCATTAAATCTGCCTTATTTAATTTCGCTTGTTCTGTTATTTTCTTTGATACTTGTTTTCTTTTAGTAGTTCTTTCATCTTCCATAAGAGTTTGAGGTTGTGAACCAGCAGGCACTAAATCCATTTGCTTAATAGTATCAGCAACCATTGCCATAAGCTCTTTTTTATAATTACTTTGATTTTTCTTTAACATTTTTTCTTCACTTGTATCAAATTCTTGAACTGTTGCTTTAGAAACATTGGTAGATTTTTTACCGATTTTCTTATACGAATCATCTTCTGCACTTTCAACAACTTTAGCAACCATTTTTCTACTTTCTGATTTTACTGCCTCACTAGAAAGTTTAGCTTTAATACCCATAGGAACACTAATTTTTACTTCACCTTCCCAAGGAGTAAATATATGTTGGTCAGTCATCAGTTGTAATTTAGCTTGAATTATATCTCCATCTTCCATTGTTTTTAATCTAACAATTTCTGTCAACGGAGGAATGTCGGCTTGAATAAAACCATCTTCAATTGATATAGGGAAACCATGCTCCGTATCATTTATAAGTAGACGTACAAATCCTTTTAACTCAGCTGTGCCTACACCCTTTATATCCACTTCAAAAGTTAGTGTTCTTGGTTCATCTGCTTTTAAGTATAACATAACTTTGTCCTCGTCATAATAATTTTATATTTTGTTCTAAATTTTGCGCTCACTTCTTACTGTACCAATATCAATTGTGATTACTGGAATATCTTTTGGTTTCTTAATAGATACCTTTATAACTTTAACATAAAGTGGAAACTCCTCACCTCTTGCTTCATATTGATGAACAGGAGGGGCACCACCACCAAAACCAGGACTGCCACCACAGCAATCTCGAAATAACCCCATAGTTGCAATTCCTATAGACATTTAATACCCCTTTATAATTTGATTTGTTCCCAATAAGAGAATTTGCCACATTCTGTACCATCTGCTGTAATTAGATATGTCTCTATGACATTATTGTTTGTTCCAACTGAAACAGCATCAGAGTATATTCTTAATCTACCTGCAGTCATATTTCCATGTTCATCATAGCTAGTATTATCAATATAAATGTTATGATGAACCAGGCCAAGGGTTCTAATAACAGCATTGTAAATTTCTGTTTGGCTTCCTTCATCAACTTTTATATCATCATTTTTTCCCCAAGGAAAATATGTTGGGTGAGTTACATTTACATACCATACTCCATTCAAGTTAGGAGTGAATGTATATTTATAATTTCCATGACCCAATTCAGTAAAGAAACCACTTACAGAAGAAGTAACTTCTGCATTTGTCGGATCATAAACATGTACTGTAAATGAAGTACTATCAATACCAGTTATCAAATTACCATTACGATCAGATACAGTAAAGCATTCATCAACTGGTATATTTTTTTCTCCGTGTATCATTTTCTACTCTCCTTAGAATTTTGTTATATTACTAGTTTTCGCTCCTGTACTGAAATCTAAAGAT
>Ga0114918_10004771_pt1 | contig 11743 bp, 22 predicted proteins | sample LantaG_FD_87015 | JGI IMG/M metagenome (GOLD analysis project Ga0114918, IMG submission 87015) | Deep subsurface microbial communities from Baltic Sea to uncover new lineages of life (NeLLi) - Landsort_02402 metaG | ecosystem: Environmental > Aquatic > Marine > Oceanic > Sediment | place... | reverse complement strand
GAGGTCAGGCGCCCCAGCGACGCAAGGGGCGGGTCTCTATCCATATTAAGGTAACAACAAAAGCCCTTAACATGGAGCCTTAGATCCCCGCCCTTGTGACTTGCGTCGCTGGGGCGCCTGACCTCTTCGCTGTGCCAACGACTGTATTTGAGTTTTGGAATTTTCTAACCGAGTCCTTTTTGGCCTCTCTTAACTACATCACGACGGTACTGCAGTTTCGCTAACAGCTTCCTCACTTAACAGCTTTTTTTTGACCGTCACAAATACCTCTTGACCAATGACCTCTTCTTTAGCCTTTTCCCAACCGAATGTTTTTGCAACATTCATAAGCCTGTCAATCTCTAACTCTTTTGGATAATCTGCCATTTTTCTAAATCCCCCATATTAAAAGATTATAACTACTTTGGATCATACTCGATATGAAGATGATCGCTCTCTAAAACAACATCAAAGGACTTGCCAAGTTTTATTTGCAATTCCTCCTTTAATCCAGGTGCCCACTCCGTAGGCTTTTTTATATCATAAGCATCATTACAATAATGGAGCGATCCTTCCCCGTGATTTCCTTCATAAGTTGATGTTACAGTCAACTCATTGTCAAGAAGATCCAAAAGATCCTGTACTCTTGGCAAAGACCTTCTTATTTCACGATTCAATCTTGATATATCTACTCCCGCTTTAATCAGCATTTTTTACTCACCCCCTTTGTTTAAAGATTCAACAATATTTCTATAACAACCTGGACAGGTTCTTATCACTTTTACATTCCTATAATCTACCGGCTCTTGACAGATTTCACAAGCAGTATATATCTTTTCTGTTTTGAAGGCCGGTTCTAAAGGCACGCCCTGTTCGACTACCGATCTGCCTGGCTCTGAACTTCTTTGAAAGTCTTTTAACCACTCTTCAGCCGTCGGCGCAGAGCATCGATTTTCAATAGCAGTCCTTAAATAATAGGCCCTTTGTTTTGACTCATCTATTTGATTTAATATTTCACCTACTGCTATTGTTATTAATTTGTTATGTATTGCTTTCTGAATATCAGGTTCTAATGCTAGTAAGTCAATCATTCTTTTTACTGTGCTAGCAGCCTTACTGAACTTATCACCTATTTTTCTTAATGACATATTATATTTTTCTGCCAGATTAGCATAAGTCGCGCCCTCTTCAATGGGTGTCAAATCTGTTCTTAAAAGATTTTCAGAAGCCCTTTGAAGCGCAATGTCCTCTTCAGTCATTGTAGAAACAACTGCCTTTATCGTTTTTAAACCCAGGTTTTTTATTGCTAAAAACCTTCTATGACCGGCGACAATTTCAAACCGACCTTTTTTGATAGCAAGTTTAATCGGTTGTATCTGCCCGACTTCTTTTATATTCTCCGCCAATTCGATTATTGACTCTGCATCTATTTCTAGCCTTATCCGGCCGTCCGGTTCATCTATAAGTTTTAATTCAACGTCTCTATATTCTTGATCCTTTTGGTTTTCTTGCATGATATTCCCTTATTTTGATGACACCTTTATCCATTTTAGTTATTTCAACCACCCTTGCCTTGTCAAGACCTGTTAGTTTAACTAGATCTTTTGGTAAAGTGACACGATATTGATGCTTTGTTTTTGTTATTTTTTGTATCCATATAGCCATTATTACCTCTTATAAGATTTTGACTGTTCTCTATAGCCTATTAGGTTATTATTTGTCAAGCTTTTTCTTATTTTGGGGCTGAGAACCCTATTCTTAGCCGTGTCTCATTTTTGCGACACCATATTAGACTACTGTCTATAAAGATTATATAAAGGCTTGAGAGGAACGATTTTCAACAATTTATGGCCTCTTTACCAGGCCATATAAATCAATTTATTCCGCCGATTAATATTCAGTTGAAAATCTTTACTTTATTTTCTCTAATCCCGAACCAAAACGACGAAAGGTTCGGAATTTTCTCATTTCTGTTTAATGGGTAATTGGCAAGAATCATGCCAACTATTCACTCAAACGCCGTGAAGGGCTGGTGATTTTCACCTTTTCCGGCCTGCTAATAATCAGATTGGTATTGAGTTTAAAGGCGAGTGTGTTATTTTCACCCGATTTTTGTGTTATTTTCACCCAATCTTTAGTAATTACATAGTTGCCAGGTTTTTTATGCCTTGTAAGTAGTTGATATTATTGGTTATATATTTTTTACTGTTTTTTAATGACTTGGCACCATATTTGCTATATATAAGGGTAACACTATAAATATTAGGAGGAGATAAAAATTATGAGTACAAAACTTTTTATTTACGATATTGACCCCCAGTTACACAGGGAGTTCAAAGCTGCGTGTTCTTATTTTGGCTTATCAATGAAACATGTTATTGTTAAGCATATGCAGAATATAGTAAATGATTACTGGAAAGTTAAAAGAGATTTTGGTGAACCTGAAATGTCTAAACAGAAATGGGGGAGAAAATGAGAGAATTTCATGCTTACACCCTGGATAATTGGCCCAGGAGAAAACGAGGAGATCTTATTTTTACCAGCACGGAGGAAGCTGTTTATTATGCTCACCTGGTAGACGACCGTGTTTCAGCCTATCACCTGCTTGAAAAGTGGCGGAAAAATACTTTACAAGATCTTGAAGCAATAAAATCGAGAAAGCCCTTGAATTATAACAGAATGATGGATTTGGCGGTGAGGTCCCAGTTATACAGGGAAAGCATGGAGGAAATTCAACGTTTAAATGAGGGAATATTATGATAGATGAAATAGTGGAAATGATTTTAATGGAGGCAAACAAAAGGACAGGAAAAGACATGGTGTCTGATATTTATGCAGTTATGCAGGATCTTGAAATGGAGATTATTCGTATAATTGAGAATATGAGAATTGAGGAAAGGAGGAAAGAGGAAGATGAGAACAAAGGAAGAGATCTTACATGAGCTACAGATGCACGCCACTAAGTTAGACCCACAGCATCAAGAGCTTGCTCAGGTTGCTATGGTTGAAACAGAGGTACAGATTGATATTAGGGATATACTTGAAAGGATATATTTTAGTAGTGTGAATCTGCTTATGGCGATTAAAGGTAAGCAGTAAAACGCCCGAAAAGGTGAAAGGAGGAAATAATAAGATGAGATCAAAGGATGAGATTTTATCCGCCGCCATAAACAATATTTCGGACGATAAATATGGCGATAAGAGGCCGCTTTGGTTAGAGTACCGAAAGCTTGAGGTTATGATTGGTATTAGGGATACTTTAAAAGGTATTTTAGATTACTTTAATTCAGGGCCGGACGATAGCGAGGGATCTTTTTAAAACGCCCGCAAATCCGCATTGTACGCCGTGTGTCACAAAAAGTGAGACACGGCTTTTTTTACTGTGGATTCACAGCAAGTTTTTTCAACTTACCTACAATTCCGGCCATAAATTCCTCATGGCGATCATTTCGATCCGCGCGCTCGATCTCCTTTTTGATTCGCTCATTTTTAAGCTCAGGATTGATTTCCTCAAGCCACCTTTTAAAGGCTGCAATTTCCTTACTCACATCTATACCAAACCGAGATAATAGGCGCAGGCCTTTAATGGTGATTTTATAGAGCGTGGATTTAAACATTAAGCCATAAATTGGGTGTCTTTTAATCCGCCTCCGGCGGACGACATATTTCTCATCCTCGATCACACGGAGCCATCGACAGAGCGTGGCCCTGGATTTTTTTATTCCCTGGTATTTCTCCATTATATCAAGAATTGTGAGTTGTGTCGGAAAGGAGTAGTCTTTGTTATTTTTGCGCTGGATTTTTACGAGAGTTAATAGCAGTGGATGAGCTTTTTGGATTGATTGCAACGCAACGCTCCATTCTTGATATTTTAAAAGAGATTTCACCTATACATTAATTAATATCTAATTGTCAAGTATGTCGAAAATTAGACACTTTTTGTTTGACATTCTTAAAACGTAGGTATATAGTGGACTTTAAGAGGTGTGGTAAATTTACCACACAAATAATAATTAATTTATTTTAAGGGAGGGAAAGAAAATGGCAGAGATTAAATCATTAAGTGCCATAGGTGAAAAATGGGGTCGAGTGACTCCACAACGAGCCGAGGATTATAAACTAGGGGTACAGTCACCGAAGAGGGACTGGGCTGAAGAAACTAAAGCGGCCAAGGATAATTGGAAGGCTGGTATCGATGCCGCCGCCTCCAAGGATTTGTTTTCCAAGGGCGTTGAAAAGGCGGGCACCGGAAAGTGGAAGGAAAAGACTTTGAAAAAGGGTCCGGGCAGATTCGCCGAGGGTGTCTATATTGCACAGCCGGATTACGAAAAGGGATTCGCTCCCTATCGTGAAGCGATTGCAGCTGTGGATCTTGGTCCGAGGTATCCAAAGAGAGATCCTCGAAACCTTGACAGGGTGAAGAAAGTAGTCAATGCTCTTATAGCTAAAAAGCTTGGCGAGTAAGAGGCTATTATTAACTCACAATCTTTTTGTTATTAACCTTTATTATTTTGGAGGTAAAATCTAATGAGATTCAGGACTACTGAATTGTTAGCCGCCACAGAAATTATGACGGCTGGTACAAAGGTCATTGATATTAATGTCAAGGACATTATATCAAGGCTAACTATTATTGTTATTGGTGAAAATTCGGCCTGGGATCCCATAGGTCACCCGGCCCTTATTGCGAAACAGATCGACCTTGTCGATGGTTCGGACGTTTTGCATTCAATGAGGGGAGTTTATAGCCAGGGCGCGGCCTTTTACGGAACCGGTATCCAACCACACAATTATCTGAATTTCTCAGATAGTGGGAAATGCAAGGCCATGATTCCCATTTATTTTGGCCGGTATTTGTGGGACGAGCAGCTTGCACTCGACCCGAGCAAGTTTAACAATCTTCAACTTAAAATTGAGCATAATTATGCTCTTGGTGGAGCAACTCCCGACTCTTGCACACTTCAAGTCTGGGCTGATGTTTTTGACGATGCCCCCACGGGAGTGACAGGGTTTCTCATGGCTAAAAGTCATTGGACAAAGACCCTAATTGCAAGCACGACGGATTATGTCGATCTACCTACCGACCATCCGATCAGGTTGGTAATGCCCGCGGCTTTCTCAAACGATGAGGAGCCTGATGTAAACATCGCCAGCTTTAAGCTGTCTGAAGAGCAGGACAAGAGAGTCTTGCTTGAGTGCAATGCTAAACAGGCTATGAAGTTTTTTGAAGCAAACTACCCCATTTGGAATGAACAAATGGAAGGTAGAGTGACCGGTGGAACCGCTAATGAGTTTTTTGTAACTCCTTGCAAGGATGTTCAACTCCAGCCGCTAGCTAGTGCTGATACAGACGGTATATGGAACGCGTCCTGGAGCGGTGGTAATGGCCGGAGTATAATGACTTCTGTTACCGGCACTTTTACAGCGTCAGTGCAAGGCCGGTGCGCTCATGGAATCATCCCGCTCCCTATGGGTAGAATCGGAGTCATTGAAGATTGGTGGGATACGCCTAAGCTTGGCAGCGCACGGATTAAAATGGTGACAGGTGCCGGGGATACAAGCTCTCTATACGAGCTGCTACTCCAACAGTATAGAAAATATGCTGCATAGCAACACGTTCTAAAAAAGGAGGTGTTGTTTTATGAGGGATTATAAGGAGATCGTTAAGGATCCGAAGGAATGGTTCCTTGAGAGAACGACTATAAGCCGGTGTCTATGCAAAGGCCCGTGTTTTTTCCAGTTTATGAACGTGGAGCCGTCAGCCACACAGTCGGATATAGAGGTTTATCTGTATGACGGCGAAAATACGGCCGGCGTTTTGAAAATAGCTATTGTCTGTTTATATGGACACGGTGCGCTACTTTTACCACAGCCCGCTTATTTCAGGCGCGGGCTTTATGTCGATCTCAACTCAAACGCGGCGGCTGCATCTTTACAGTATCTTCCATTAAGAGAATAAGCGGGGTCTTTAAAAGTGGATTATGTCTGCTATATAAGCACCCCCGCGAATACAAAGGAAAGCTCCCCTGTTAAAACCACTCTAAAACTTAGCAGGGGTCGTCTTGTTGGTGGATTTCTTTATTTTCCCAGAGGACCGTCAGGCTATCTTCACTTTAAAGCCTTTATAGGTACCTGGCAGATCTTACCTTTCAACAAAGAGCACTCGTATCGTCTTAACGGTTGTGTTGTTCCTTTGTATCTCAATATCGATTTTTTCGAGCCTCCTTTTTTAATCGACTTTATCACCTGGAATGACTCCGGTTCTTATGATCACGTTATGAGTGTGGGAATTTTTCTTGACCCTTATGCAAATCCGAGGAAATCTAAGAACTTTATTAATTCAGCGGTCAATGCAGTTTCCGGGTATTTAAAAGGAGGCGACAGAAAGGTTTAAGCTATGGCAGATCATCCAGACTACTTACCGGGAGAACTTCCGGCTATTCATTCACCCACACATGCAGACGGAGGTGTGGACGAGCTTAATCTTGCCGGTCTAGGCGGCGTTACTCAAGAGCTTGCTATTCATGCTGCCTTGCCTACGGTTCACCAGGACGCACCGGCTTTAATTGGTGTTCACGCAGCCATAGCAGCGGCGCATCATGTTAAATACACAGACGGAGAGGCAAGAGCCTCTATTGATAATATTTTTGGTTCAGACGGCAAAGCGGACGTTGATATTAACCTTGACGGCCATGATCTTAAAGGTGGTAGCGTTATTTTGCCAAATGGTAAATATATAGGAATAGGTGCAGCCCTTGAGCGATTAGAATTTTACACTGCGGGCTATGCTGCTTTTATAGGATGTAAAGTTGGCATTGGGACAGTTACACCATTTTCATCATTACATCAAGCTGGTGTTGGAGATACATATTATGGAGATGCACGATTTGGTGGTCTTAATGCTGATTTTGGTGTTGAAATTAAATATGATCAAGCCGGAGCAACAGAAGGAACCATTTATGCTTCACCCGGTTATTCAAATGCTAGTATCCTGTTAAAATTAGGTGCAGGTTCTGACAATCCGAACCAATTAGTTCTAAAAGGAAATGGCAATATTGGTATAAATGAGGCGAATCCCACTACAGGCAAGTTGGTTGTTAATGGTAGTCTTGATATTTCTGCCCACAATTATGCTACAATCGGCCTTAAACTTGGTGGTACGCTTGTTAAAGCAAGTGCAGACGAGATCAACTTTTTAGAAGAAGTATCTTACGGCATTGATGACAGCGGCGGCGCAGGTTTTAAAGTTTTAAGGGTTCCCAATTAACACAGGAAGATTTCAACAAATGTATTACGATAAAGTTTTACAAGATATTTCTAAAGTGGTTAAGGATTTTTTCCTCGAGGAGCAAGGCAACCGTGTTACGTCTAATAATATTCAAGGATTGTCTTTTAAGATAAAGGCTGCCTTTGATTCTAACAAGGCCGAGCCAAAAGAGAAAAAAGAAAGGAGGTGATAACATGTTTTATGCTGCGCTTTACAAAATGCTTTGCATGGCCTATGGTCAGTTTTTACGCGGCCTAGTGAAAAAGGCAATCGACGACCCAGACTCAGAGATTGATGATATAGCTCTCTCTATCCTGGATAAACTCTTTAACTACAGCGAGTAGGTAAACAATGTTTTATTCTTATAATATCACAGTCACAGCGGCCACAAGCGAGGAAGGGGCAGAGCTAACAACGCTTTATTTGTCAGCCGGTGTCATTCATCAGATTGATATACTATTCCCGGTGAACGCAAATAGAGAAGTTTATGTCAAGCTGCTTGACGCCGGCTTTCAGATAATGCCGTCGAATCCTGAGGAAGCGATCAGAGCAAATAATACCGTTATTTCAACCCGCGAGTTTTTTGATATACCGGCGGGAGGCAGTATCTTGACTGTTAAGGCCTGGAATGTTCACGCTACTGATGATTTTATGATCAGTGTCAACGTTGGTGTTTTGCCGAGGAGGATTTTACAGCCCTTTAGTTTTAAGGAGCTTTTGGCCGCTGCCCTGGGGATGGAAGAGCCGGCCGGTGAGTGACCACAAGATGTATATCTATTTTTCGCCCTGCAGAGCTGGATCCGGATCCCTCGATGAGGCTTGACCGCAATACATAGGCCGGTCAAACTACATGTTGTATGGTTTTAAAATGCCCTTGTGGTGGTTTTTATCATGGCCATGACGAAAAAAGACTTTGCTATCAGACTGCTTTTTTGGTTGCTGCCCTGGCCTATTTCCAGGGCTTTACCTCGATCTTTGCGGATTTATTATTTTGGTCCGGGCGCAGGGCCACCGCCAGGTTTTTATGATTATTGGGGAACACCTGGTGAATATTGGCCGGACATGTACACTCCGCCCTCTCCTGATCAGTTCCCGGACATTCCTAATGGCCCTGATAATCCTTACAACCCTTACACTCCTGGAGGCATAGATCCTTTTCATTATCCAGAACCAGGAAAGGGCGACGTTTTTTTTGGACCTGAATACTGGACACCCTTAGACGCTAACACTACATGGGTTTTAGGTCATTGGCATTGCGTTTTTCCAGGCGTTGGCCCAAACACTAATATTGGTGTAAATGGAGCATGGTTTGTTAATTACAGGCCGTCTTATTTTCATATTGTATGGACAGGAGCAGACCCACAGGATATAAACGTTGCCTTGACAGATGACAATGTTATGGGTAATCAAATTGCCTGGAAAAATAACATTGAGCGAGAAGAGTATTTGTCCATTACCTTTTTAGCTGATGATATTAGCTATATTCACATAGAACAAACAGACCCAGGGCTTAACCCTATTAACATTAATCTGATTGAGTTTTTGTAATGAACAACGGCCTTGTAAAAACAATTGGCGTCATAACGCCTTTTATTATTGCATTTACTATTTTCTTTTTTCGTATAGAATCCAGACTCACAAAGATCGAGACTGATATTTCCTGGATAAAGGAACAACATAACCCATGCCAACAGAACTTGGAAAAAACTACTCGATGATGTGGCGCGGAGATCCGCCACACATGCTAAAGCCGGACATCCCGATTTGGTATAGGTTCCTGGCAATCTACGGTATGCCCTTTTTAAAACTTTATTATGATTGCGCCCTTGGCGGGCCTTCTTTATCAGAGGCCGAGAAAATGGACCATTTTCAAACAATGTGGAGAGGCTTACTAGTAAAGCGTGCGGACGCTATCGTAGAATTGGAAAATGAAATTTGGATCGTTGAAGTAAGCGCCGATCCGGGACTTCGCGCAATAGGTCAATTACTCAGTTATGGCCATTTATGGAAACGAGATTCTAAAATTGATAAACCCGTTAAGCTTGTTTTGGTATCCGGGACAATCGAGGAGGATCTAGCAGACGTTGTTAGCTCATATGGTGTGTTGATTTTCATTGTATAGTTAAGAGGTTAACCTTAACTTTTAATAGATCGTTGATCCTGGGGCCTATTTTGGCCTTTTTTAATCTTTAGCCTGGCTAAATATGTTTAAATACAAATCTCCTGTCAGTCTACCTCAATGGACTGAGGACAAATTTGAAGAAACTCGAATAAAATACGTGGCCGAACATGGCTACGAAATCCATATTCCAGGATGGCAGGACGTCGTGAAATGGAAAAGATGGGACGAACCCACCATCCAGGAGCTTGCCATTGAGAAAAAGGCAAAGTCCAGTCTAACTAAATCAAAATATTACATCAAGAAACTCGGAGAAGCCCGTTTCGAGCGGATAAAGGTCGCGCTGCCCGGCGATATTGATTATCCCACATATCAGGAAATGGAGGACTATAACCACGCTATCGAGAACAACAACAAATATTTATCATTCCTCGAACTCCTGGGCGATAAACGTTACGAGGAGATCTCCGCCCTGCGAGATGAGCGAAAAGAGCGATATATGACAATGCTCGCGTCGCCGACTCCTAAGATTGGCAGAAATGCCGCCGCACTGATTACATTTATCGATGATATTAATGACACGATGGGGACGCTCGGTGTTATAGCGAGAACAGCACATCATATGATAGGCAATGAATTTGCTAAGGTACTTTTAAGTAAAGTCGGAGGATATGCCTTCACCGCGGCACAACTTACCGGAATAGTAATGGCCTTAATGCGAAACCCTATGAAGGCTAAACGCTTACAACACCTTTTACACGGCGCAACTCACGGCAACCCACCATCACGGAAGCTAAGAGCAAGCGTTATGAAACGTTTCGCCAAGCATGGTATTGGTTATGGCGAAGTTATCGAAGCTCTACAAGTTAGCAATAGCATGTTTGGTTATGGACTGGGATTAGGTTCTATTTTTGGATTATTATTTGACATTCCGTCAGGCATATATAGACATATCAGAGGCGAGAAGGTCACTGTCACTGGTCTTCCGAGACCGCTTTTAGCATTTGACCGGCACTGGAGTCGAAACCTTAAGACACTTGCCGAGCTATGGGTATCAGCAGAGCCTTGGATGGACGATATTCTTGGAAAAGGCATGGTTGCTATGAAAATGTGCACGGATACCCTAAAACAGATGTTCGGTACACAAAGTGCGCTTGCCAGCCTACCTAATGTGGCCGATATCGAAACGCCAATTTTAATGCCGGCGCATCCTCTCACCGAAGAGGTAATCAGGGACGAAACCCCAAACCTTGAGGAATATCTAAACTGGCCTTCGACCGGTAAGAAGTGGAAGGCCATATTGCAAAACTGGAATTACGACCGCGATGAAATTAATGAGAACGTTAGAAACTGGCTTGTCAGAAACGCCTTCGATGCCGAGTCGTATTTATGCAAGGAAAACGCTATCGAGAGCGGTTTCGATATGCTCTCATTGATTGACGGTGACGATGCAGTCGAGTGGAAATTTGACTCGACAACGCAGAGCTTACTTACTTCTCTAAATAATGACTATCGGTTCCCGGTTACTATGACCGATGATCAAAGTAGTTGCTATGCAAACCTCATGGGCCAGTATGATAAGCTCGATATCGACCCAGGGGCAGAGGAGGTTGTAAGAGTTTCTTTTGAGCGGTGTGGAATTGCTATGACAACACAAGTACCCTGGAGACCAGGCCCTGATCCAGGAGATCTTGAACAGGAGGCGAGAAATACTATCTGGAGATTAAAACGGTGGTATTTTAAGAAGTGGGCTTCTCATTTTAATGCTGAATATCAGTTTTGCCAGGGGAGGGATTCAATCGTCGGCGGAGTTCTTGTTGACAAAATGAGTCACTACTATCAATGGTTATTGAGATACGGCTTCCCTACTGGTGAACCTGCCCGGGAAATGTCTAAGGTTGATGACTGTACCGCAAGATTGATGGAGCTCTGAATACCTAACCTTGGCGCCCGTCTGTATGGCAGGCTCGACCCGTACACAGAGGATAAAGTCAAACCTATTTTAGATGAATACCTTTCATACACTCCCCAGTACACAGATCCAAAAGATTGGCCGCCTTTAAATTTGAGCTTAATGTACTGGTGGGTAACACGTCCAGGACTCCAGGATCTTCACCCTAGTTTCCGGGATTTTTGGGAAGAGTACAGGGACATAAGAAACTCATGTGTTTCGCCCGGAGGCACGTACATTTTTAAGGAATTTGGCACAGAATACACGTCTGGATAATACCTACAGCCTCACCTATACCAGCCAGCAGAGAGGGGTTCCCTTTAAGATCAATATTGAAACTGATTTTTTGAGTTTTTCAAAACCAGGGGAAAAAAAGGCAAAAAACTCTTTAAAATCAGCCAAAACTCAAATACGCACAGCGAAGAGG
>Ga0114918_10004770_pt1 | contig 11745 bp, 16 predicted proteins | sample LantaG_FD_87015 | JGI IMG/M metagenome (GOLD analysis project Ga0114918, IMG submission 87015) | Deep subsurface microbial communities from Baltic Sea to uncover new lineages of life (NeLLi) - Landsort_02402 metaG | ecosystem: Environmental > Aquatic > Marine > Oceanic > Sediment | place... | reverse complement strand
CCCCCAAGACACCATTCACCCTCAATGTTACATCCAATGGTAAGCCGTATCCACTTACATTTTTCAGAAATTTCCTTAAAAATCTCATCATCTAAATTCATAGTTCCAAAGGGAGCCATATAGTAATCACCATCAAAACCATAATCATTTAATACTTGCTTACCCTTTTCAAAATCCTGAACAATTTCTTCCTTGCTCATTCCTTTTAAATAAGGCCTTGAAGTGTCCCTTTCAAATATTCCATGAGAGGCTGAATGATTAATAACAATATGCCCTTGAGCTTTCATAGATAATAATTCATCAAGACTACAGAATCCAGGTTTGCCTATTTTATCTGTTACAATTCCAAATACTGCTTTAATGTTATGTTCATCCAACTTCTGGGACGCATGATACTGATTATGAATACCATCATCAAATGTAATTAATACTTTTCCTTTTTTACTCATTAAAAAGCTCCCTTCTCAAAATAATCGACAACCAATGGATAAATATCGTCTACCTCTGGCATCCAGGCTTTGTCTGTATACACCTTATGTGGAGCACCAAACCAATTAGTCTCACCGTACCGCACAGTATTCTTAGGAACACCCCAAACAAGGTGAGGCTTTCCTGCCCTACTAGCAAGATGCATAAGGCCTGTACTGCCTCCAACAACTAAGTCCATTTGACTAAATACATCAACACAGTCGTTAATGGTTGTCTGATTTGTAAGGTCTGTTACTCCTTCAGGAACTTTCCAACCTTCTTCATTTATCTTACCAATAACAACAATATTAAATTTTTCCTTAAGCTTATCAGCCAAGGTATACCAATTTTCAAAATCCCAATTACGAAAATCTGATAATTCTCTATTTCGTACACATAAACAAATGCGAGGCTTTCCGTCCCCTTGTGGTACTTTAAAATTGCCCAGAGACCTTATAAGATTAGGCCTGCCTCCCATGTACATAGGGTCATTTAATTTAGGAAGATTGTTAAACCAAAAGAACTGAAACTCACCAAGCTCCTTCTTATTGTTTTCAATAATTTCATTACTCATTTTTTCAAGTTCATATCGATGGGATTCAAAATTATGAATGAAATTACATTCAGATTCTATCTTTGGAAGTTCTATTTCCCTATAATCAGCAAAATCATAAAGGTAACTCTTACCTGGAGCACCATACACAATACACTTGTCGTAGCAATGTTGTAAAAACATTCCACGCACATAAGGCTGCCAACTAAATAATTCCCAGCCTAACTCTCCCAAAAATGGACCTGTTACTAATGTTCTCATTCCTTTTCCTTTCTATTTACTATTAATTACTTCATTTACATCTGGAAATTCTGCTCTTACTATATCAGCACATTGTCCGTATGTTTCTTTATTCATAATAAAATCAGCAGTGTAATTAGTCTCTCTAACAATTCTAAGCCTGCTTCAACTTTCATGATTCTTCCTTTCTAATCATCATCTTCATCATTTTCTTCTTCCTCTATGTCAATAACATCATCTGTATTATCAATGATGTCTTCTTCATCTTCCACTTCAGCTTCAATTATATCAATTTTATTAAATTTTACCCTATCATGATAAGAAGGGACACTTGTAATAATATTTATAGTCTGCTCTGCAATATTTATTTGTTTATTAATTTCATCATTTGCCTGCCTCTTTAATTTAAGCAGCTTTTGTTTAATAGCAGCCCCTGATTCAATATCAATCTTAGCATAAGGCTGCCCATCCCTATCAAATCCTTTAATAACAGATTTAATGGGTGTTGTATCAATACCCTCAGCCCTTAATTCTTTAAGTGTTTTCTTTCCTGTTGTAAAGTCCTCATAATCAGCCAAGTCCACATTACCCATTCTGATAAGATCAACTTCCAAATCATTATCAATAGCAACATCTTGAAGTAATTCTGATATTTGGGTTGCAGTTCTATTCTTTAAATAGCAAGCACATTGAGACTGTGAACCCTTTTTCCCTTTATAACCTGCTGCCCTATATGCTTGCATACCATTAAAACCATTGGTAAAGTAATGATACAACCAGTGTAGCTGGTTAGCATTATCCAAATTCTCAAAAGAAGGAACATAAAATCCCTTCTTTTTATAAGTAGCAATAGCACTATTTAGTCTTTGCTTTTTATAAGTTAATGCCTTAGTATCCTTTGGAGTTTTAACAATACTCTTATCTTCATCCATTACTTATAATCCTATAATCCACAGTTTTAAATGTACTTAAATTCTTACCACCAGCATATGATATTGCTGATTGTAAATCCTGTTTAATTTCATCCATCTTTTCCAATATGGTTAATCCATTACTTTCTACCACTGTACTTGTTCCTTCAATATTATCTTTCTTGTTATTATGTTTTGATGCTGACCCATAATAAAGCCCTTCATCATTCTTCATACAAGGAGAATCCACACACCCTGCAAAAATATTCCCAGCCATAACCATTGTTGCACCAAAGACTAAACACTTTACAATGTCTCCTGTATTTCTGATACCACCATCAGCAATAATTGGAAATTTTGATATTTCTGCACATTCCTTAATTGCTGATAACTGCCAGCCATAACTACCAAATCCAGTCTTTTCCCTTGTGGTACAAATCTTGCCTGTTGCTATTCCTACCTTAATACAATCAATTGGCAAATGATTCATATATTCAGCAGCTTCTCTGGTACAGATATTTCCAACAATTAAAAAAGCATCTGGAAACATACTTGAAACTCTATGTATCATTGCACGCACTTCTTCAGAATAAGCATGGGCAACATCAATTGTAATATATTCAGGGGATACTCGTATGTCCCTTAACTCCTGTAATAACTTAATATCTTTATCCCCAATACCAATGGAAATTGAAGCCATATACTTTGTTAAAACAGCATTATTCATTTGTTCTGTTAAATATTTTTTAATGTCATTTGTATTATCATAAAATCTATGATTAATATACATGTAATTGTTAAATGCAAGCTTACTGCATATGTCCCTGTTAACAACACTTTTCATATTTGCTGGTATAACAGGAAGTCTAAAAACCCTTTTACCTAAGAAAACTGTTGTGTCACAATCTTTTCGAGACTTGACAATACATCTTCTTGGAACCAGTTGCACATTATCAAAGTTCAGGTTCATTATAAGTCCATCCATAGATAATCTTCTTCAATACACTCATCATATCCAATGATCCAGTTTTTCCATTCTTCAGTATTCCTGGCATAAGGACAATTTATACTAGGAATTCCTTCTTTACAAGCAGTAAATCCTTCTTTTTGAATTTTCTTCTTTTCTTTATTTGTTAGTTTATTTTTCATGAAATAACACCCACTTACTATCCATCTCACTATCTCCCATTGCTAATGAAATTAAATAATGTAGTAAATCTGTTAGGTTATCAAATAAATATTTTGGTTTAATAATACCAATTAACCATGCAGGAGTACAGTTTCTGCCTCCTTCTACAAATACTAGCACAGGCTTCTTCTGCTCCCATGCGTGGAATACTTCATGATATGACCCACAGGTATGTATATTAGGGTCAATGTAAGCAATTACAAAATCTGATAAGTCAACCATTCTCAAATCAACATGTACAATCTTTTCCTTTACATACTGATGTGCTTCTTCAAATTTTCCCTCAGCTATCAGAGCCTGAATGATTTTTATTTCATCAGATATTTCAGAAACATAAGGTCTAGGTTTAAGTACAGGATTAAAAATATGAATACCAGTATCCTTACAGAACTTTGAAGCCACTTCTCTCCAAGATACACCATCATCTTCAGTATATTGAATTGGGCCTGCTAAGTATGCTGTTGAGTTCTTAAGTTTGTTCATGTTTTTCCTCCACATAACTTACTTCATTTTCCATAAATACATGATAAATTCTATCAGCCTCTCGTACACAATCAACTGATTGACTTATGGTTATTATCTGCAACCCTAATAATTGTGAAATTTCATTTAACATTATACCATATAATTCTTGTAGATTATAGGATAAATGCTTTGCCGGTTCATCAAGAATAAATATTGGTGATGGTTTAGGATCCATTAAAGCATACATAACAACCCTTAATGCAAAAGCAGCTGTGTCTCTTACACCACCACCAGAATCAAAGTCAGGAGAATACTTTTCACCATTTTTTACAAAATAAAAATTAGCCTCAGACTGGTTTCTTTTAATTGTATAATCAATTTCAAAGGAATACTCAGGCCCATGGACAGTAGAAAGTGCTAAGGAGACTACTTCTTCAATAAAACCCTTAACCTCATTTTGTGTATTACATAAAACATCATTTACTATTTCCCTAGCACTTTCTAAGTCTTCCTTTCTTGCCTCCAGGAGAAACAAATTGTCCGCAGCCATTTGAATATTAGATTCAAGTATTGTTTTTGCTGAAACAGCTTTTCCATATTTAGATTTATAAGGAGCTATATTCATGTTTTTACATTAGTTGTTTCTTTAGTTCTTTATATGATTCTTCTGATAATGCTATATCCTTACCATCAATGGTTATTGTGTGGGCTTTTTTAACAACTTCAAGGACGAAGAATGGATAACGATACCTTGCTATATTTGCAAAATTACCCGCCAGTTTAATTCCGTCTTCACTAATATCAGCAACTTTTAAAGTCTGACCAACAACCATAAAATCTGACCATCTATTATTCCAGCCCATCTCATAATCTTTAGCTTTCCTAAGAACCTTAACTGTGTCCCCTACCTGAATTCCACTGGCTTCCTGCATTACAAGATATGCTTCTTCTACATTCATTTTAGGTTCCTTTCTATTATATAACAATCTTATCAAGTTCTTTTCCGCATTCTTCCAGTTGGTTATGAAAATCTTCTTCCTTTTTGTTAAGTTCTTGAAGTAAAGCATTGGCTTCCTCAATTGTATTAATGTTAAATTCATCATTAAGTTGCTTCATTTGCTGGGATAACTGTCCCTCAAGCCGTAGCTTTTTAGTCTTGTTCTCTTCATTTTGTTGCTTTTTTGCCTTAAGTTTTGTAATAATATCCATAACAGTTACTCCTTACTACTATTATAGTAGTTTTCATTAATAATGTCAACAATATTTTTACTAATTTTATTTTTTATTAAATGTAAATCCAAATTGTCCTTAAAATTAACTGAGATTTTTCCAGATTCTTTTAACTTTTGTGTCATATTATTAAATTTATTTTCCCTTTCATGGGCATAAACAGTTTCATCAAAAACATTGTCTTCAATATCTAAGTATATATCTTCAAAGGACTTATCATTAGTATCAAATAAAACAACCTTTGGTTTATAATCCTTTTGATCAATGGATTGTCTTAGTACACTTCCTGCATTTATCATTAATCCATTTCTCTTACTAACAAACGGGGTATGAATATCGCCAACAAAATATAAATCATAGCCAGGGAACATGGTCATATATTCAGGAGGGGAAATAAAACTCTGATTAATATATAAAGGCTTATTCATAACCATTACATGTGACATTAATATATTAAAACAGCTTTCAACAGGCTTTGTCTTAGGCTCCCTACCATAAGGAGCAGCATGTACAGCCACACCAGGTGCTAAATCAAACCATGTTTCCTCATCCAAAACATATAAACAATTAGCAGCTTCCAGTATTCTTAAGGCTGAATTTTTTGTAGATGATTGAGAATGGTATCTCATATCATGTTGCCCATGAATAGTGGCAATGTTTATGTCTTCTTTAACTAATAATTCTATTTCTTTTGCAATTAACAGTTTATCAGGACTAAAAGAATTATGCCAATCTCCTGCTTGTAAAATAAAAGCATTATTCTTATCAGCAATGGCTAATATTTGAGCCATTTTACCTAAAACAATGCCCATAAAGTCAATATCTAACCTCTTGGAGGGCTTCGTGGCTCTGGCATGTAAATCTCCTACTAATAATAGTTTCATTTGTTTACCATATATTCTTTAGCTTCTTCTGTTAATTCCTGTCCACATTGTTCACAAATGTCAAGTTGTGACAGTAAATTACAAATTTCCTTATCCACTTCTTTAATAATGCAATCATATTTATCAATTTGTTCCTTAGTAGTTTTGAAAAATAGGGTGTATTTTTCTAAATTATCTAAATCTTTTTCCACTTTCTGATAATTTGCAATAAGATCATCTATCTTCTCTATATTAACTAACTTCTCTATATTACCTATTTTACCTAAACTACCATTAGTGTTATTAATATTAGTAATTAAGCTTTCCAACTTGGTAATACTTGCCAATGTCTTTTCCTGTTTTTCAACCAAGACAATAATCTTATTTTCAATTTCATCCAGATTAGAAACAACAATGGTTTCTATTACTGTTACAAGGCTCTTAATTGCCTCACAATGGCCTTCTAAGGCACTTTCTCTTTGTTTTAGTACTAGGCAGCGGTTTTCAATATCTAATGCCTTATTAAGCCATTTTTCAAATTTTGGTAAATTTTCATAATTCTTAAGCTCCTCAGTCCATTTAACAGAATCATTAGTATAAACCTTAATTTTTGAATTAGTATCCCTTAAATCTGTTGACAAATTTTTTATTAAATCATCAGCCTTTTCCAAATGTGTGACAGAATTTATCCTTGTTGCAGCTTTTCCAGGAGTATCATGAATAAGATATAATGGTTCAAACTGTTTGGAAATATTGATTTCCTCGATGTTTAATAGATTTTCAACCTCCACAGGCACATTTCCCTGCAAAGCTTGAAGTTCATCATCACCTACAACATATTTTCCTGTGGTAGAATTTCTAATAAAAGTTATATCTTCTTTATTAGTAACAACTTGTATTTCACAATCCCCTTTTTGCTTTCGTCTTATGTATCTACTTCCTTTAGGTCTTTGGGTAAAAAATATTTGTAAAGCCCTAATAATAGAAGACTTACCATGGTCTGTTGTGCCATAAATAGCAGTAACTCCTTCTGAAAATTCAATAAAGGAGTCCTTATGTGCCTGAAAGTTTTTAATTCTTATTGATTTAAGCATTTTTATACCAAATTAATTCATTTGTTTTCTTTTTTTGGCCTTGTAAAGACGATAAAAACTCAAAATCCAACCAGTCAGCATCACCATTTTCACAAACAATCACCTGCCCTTTACGAGACTTACACCATTCTGCTAACTGAACGTAATCTATATGATTTTTAATATAACGCTCACCACCTTTTTGATATGGAGGATCAATATACCATGTTGCTTCAATATTTTCTAGTTTTCTGTAGTCTTCATTTCTAATTTGCCAGTGCCTTATCTTATCTAAATAGTTAAGAATTCTGTTTTTACATTTCTGTATTTCATTAGTATCACTGGGCCATGTGGTGTAGATGTTGTGGGGATAAGCCACACCCCTGTTGACCATAAATCCCATTAATTCTTTTTCTACATCCGTTATATTTAAATCTCTAACATCATCCCCTTTAACCATCACAGGTAAATCATTAATCTGTTGTTCAGTAGCGGTTATTAAATACTTCCATATATTGTAAATCACTCTATATGAATCATTCAAAATAACTTGTTTGTCATTGTATAAAAGACTATACCTTGCAGATCCAGCAAAAGGTTCTACAATAATATCATACAAAGGAGGTGGGTATTTCTTAACTATTTTAGATTTACTTCCATAATAACTGAACATATCAAGACCCTTTCTCATTCATTTTTTCAAAAATTTCTAGTAATCGTTCATATTCTAATTTGAAATTATATTTCTTTTCTGGTCTTCCATAATTATAACATCTTTCATAAGCTAAATCAAATACTTTTTTGTAGTTTTCCTTTAAAAATTTAAAAAACCATACAGTACAAATGTGGGCTGAAGGTGAACCATATTTATGATGATTACAACATAATGTAATACCATTATCAACAGCAAACATGTATTTCTGGTATCTTTCTTTTGGTAAAATATGATGAGCATTTAATCTAAAAACTTCGTGACAATAAACACATTTTTTGTCTCTTTTCCTTACAATCTTTCCCCAAACAACCAATGCTTTATTTTTCCAATAAGATGAATGAACATCATCTTTTACTTTTTGTAGAGTCTTCTTAACCCGTCGAGCCACTTTTATATCCTTCATCTTTTATTAAAGCAAGACTATTAATCCAACCAGTATCACCAGCATAAATAGTATTAAGAATAGTAACAAAGTACCAAGTAATACCCCTTTTCTCAGCAGTTAAAGTAACTTTAAGGTCTGTTCCTTCTGGTAAATATTTAATATTCTTTATTGCAATTAATGACCATTCAGGATCAAATTCCGGCATTAAAGGAACAATGGTATTGGTTATATATATATCACCTTTTTCTAAATTATTCATAACGCTTCTTCCTTTCAGGGGTTTCATATAAAAGCTTCCAGACTCTAAATATTTCTTCTTCCAATTCTTTTTCTAAATTATTATCCTCAATGTATTTAATAGCAGGATCAATTCCCTGACCAATGCTTTCTCCATCCCATTGAAACCAAGATGTTTTCTTTGTTATTTTACACGGAATATCCTTTATTTCTAAAAGCCAATTAATGTTTGCCCTTACATCATCAATTCCTAAGTCAAATAATATACATAGTTTACCACTTCTAAAGGGAGGGGCTATCTTATTTTTTTCCACAAGAAAAGTAATTTCAACCCCTATGGTCTGTTCATGTTTATTTTTTATTTCTTTAGGATTATTTAACCAAATTCGTGTTGAAGCATAGAATTTAAGAGCATTACCACCAGAGACTTTATTATTTTTCCCCATTCCAATACTGTCTCTAGTTTGGTCAATAAAAATTACAGAAACTTTATTTTGGGTTAAATCTCTTATGTATTTTCTAAATCCTGTTGACAGCTGCTTTGCTCTTGTAGTCCCATAAGTAGCTTCAGACAACTTATTATCCAGTTCTGCTTCAGAAGGTAAGGATGATAAACTATCAACACCAACAACAACATTTTTAATTATATTACCTTCTTCAACCTCATAACATATAGTATCAAGTATATTATCAAACATATGCTCAATTGATGGAGGCTGAACACAAATAAAATTATCATTTTCTTTTAAAGCAGATGACACAAATTCCTGTACAGCCTCATCCTTTTTCTTTTTAGCATTATAAGCAACTTCTTCTTTTTCTTTAACCTCTAATCTATAGAACTCATCCCCCCATTGTGATACTTGTAGACCAAACAAATTAGCCCTATCATAATCCAGTGTTCCTTCTGCATCAGCAAAAACAGCATATCCATTAGACCGTTGACAAGCACCAAGAATTTCCTGAACCAAGACAGTTTTAGCAGTAGAATTTGCACCATAAATATGGGTTATTCTCCCATCTGCTGCAACACCACCAGGGTACTTATTACTAATTGCCAAATCAAGTAGTGTAGATCCTGTTGAATAATATTTTGTTACTTCAGGATCTTTAATCCTTTTAAAAGAATCAGCAACACTTTCTTCTTTATCTAAAGTCTTATCAGTCTTTTCTTTTTTAGCCACTATTTATCTTCCTCTACGAGTAAAACCATTTGATTTATCCTCATAATTATTTGGAATATCACCAAAGAGTCCTGCTATAGCCCCTTTTATTTCATCATCAAGCATTGCCCTCCTATGATGAAATCCGGTTGCTACAGCAGAAGCCTTATCCATCCAGTGCTTTGCTTGTATAGCTTTATCCAAAGCACTCCTAACATCCCCATGTATAATAATTGCAGCTTTGACAGCAGCTTCTGTTACCTTTCCTTGTATACCAAAAGTGCTTGGATTATCCCTGATTTGCTGTTCAGCAACAGAACAAGTCTCATCATATTCCATTTCCCTTTTTCGTACATCATATTTCAAGTCAGCCACAATATCTTCAATTTCAGTTACTAATTGGGGCTGTTCTTGACAAGCCACATCTAATCGGTTAATATCTATTGCCAAAGCTGCTTTTAACTCATTTATTCTTTCAATCATTTCTCTATTGATACACGCCTTCCTCGTTTTGCTGCAACCCTACTTTTAATTTCATCAACATCCTTCTGCCTATCTTCTGTTGAAGTATCATCACCTTCTGCTTCCCCGTCAGTTGAAATAGGTTCCTCATCAGGTGTTATTATTTGTCGTCTACGTCTACTTGGGGGAGCAGGAGCTTCTTCCTTTTCCTTATTTAAATCATTTTCAAAAAAGGTTTCTACTTCATTGTCATTGGTTTCCTTTTTTGAATCAGAAACAACACAAACACCCATAAGTTCCTTAATCTCAACATAAGTCTTGAAATTAAGAATGTCAGTATATCTTGGCACATCTTCAAACCAAGAATCATACATAGGAATAAATTCACCAGCATCATCCTTGTAAGCATCTGCTCCATAGCCAGAATACTTTGTGTCAATCTGATCCTTACCCTTACGTTTAAAGTAAAGAATATAAGGATTATCAGGGTCTGCAAGGTCAATAACTTCATTTCTTCGATTTCTTGACTTGGCTAACACCCCTTCTTTGTAAACACCTGTTGACATAAGAAAGAATTGAATATCTTTTTCATCCATTTCATTTAAAGCAGGACGAACCCATGCAAGATAACGATTAGGCTCTGGACTGTAGGATTTACCATAGTATGCCCTAAGAGGAGCAACATTATCCTTCCACCAAGCATCCTTCTCTTCCTTAGTATGTGTTAATTTCATTTTTTCAGATTTATCCTGAAGTTTGGATTCAAGTTCACAAACAGGGCACTTGCCGTCCTTAATTTCTTTAGGAACATCAATTCCATAAGTTTCAAAAACCTGTTTCATGTACTTTGGACAAAGGATGTTATCCTTATTTACACCCACATTATAATGAATAAACAAATCCAAAGCAAATCTGTCTGAATCATCCTTGTGGGCTGGCAACAGAAAGTACTCATGGAGCTTTTCTGACAAGTCCTGTTCCGCAGGACAAGTAAACATGGAAACACCTAGTTCCTTTTGTTTATCCTCACCAACATAATATGTTTCACCCTGAGTTCCACCATATGTGTTTTCCTCACCAGTTACATTTCTTGTACGTCTACTCATTGTTCTTCCTTTCATTTGTTCTTAAATTTACTGTTCTCATACCTTATTATAGTCAATTAATTTGTAAAAAACAAGATAAAAATATAAAAATTATAAAGACTCAAATTCCAGCAAATTAAGAGCCTTTTCATATTTTATTTCCTTTACAACCAAATGATCCCAATCCCATTCTTTATCATTATTTTCTAACATATAAAAATCTACAATTTCTTTAACCACTGGCAATTCATCATAATCCAAATCAATAACTAGACTGTCGTGAATTTGACCAATCACAAGACTATTTAGTTTTTTATTATTAAATTCCCTATTTATTCTAGGAATTGCCCATAACAACCTATGAAAGGCGGTTCCTTGGCTATTACTATTACAAATATTGTTAAAACTCATTATGCCTGATGTTCCCCATGTAAATCTAAATCCTAAAGGACTTTCAATATAACCTTTTCTTGCATATTCATCCTTGGTATCTAACTGCCATTGTATAAGCTGTTTATATCTATTTTTAAATATCAACTCAACCTGTTCTACAACCCTTGCCTTCCATTGGGGGTTCTTATTAGCAATACTCTTATGATAAGAACCATAACAAAGGGGGAAAACAAATCCATTTTTTCCAGCATATCTTTCCTCTTCATTTATTTGTGATTCAGGTTTTTCATATAATTTTGATGCAAAATACCTG
>Ga0114918_10004769_pt1 | contig 11746 bp, 10 predicted proteins | sample LantaG_FD_87015 | JGI IMG/M metagenome (GOLD analysis project Ga0114918, IMG submission 87015) | Deep subsurface microbial communities from Baltic Sea to uncover new lineages of life (NeLLi) - Landsort_02402 metaG | ecosystem: Environmental > Aquatic > Marine > Oceanic > Sediment | place... | reverse complement strand
TTGCCTGCGCGTGACAGGTGTTGAACCTGCGCCTGCAGACCCAGGCGTCTGGTGTGCCTGTTTGCGGCACGGTCTTGACCACCAGAGTCGCTGACCGTGTTAACCCGCAGCCTGCATGTTCTCCCGGCCTAAACTACACGCGCACAGAAAAAGGTTCCGGCAGCCAAGGCCGGGGGTTAGCCCGGAGACCACGCTGCTATCCAGAGGGATCATCTTCCTAACACTGCCGGAAATGCTTGGCGGCTGGCCGGGCCGTATCTTGCTTCGCCCGGATATCCTACACGGTTACAACACGTGGCTCGCAACAAGGCGATCAACTCTTGCTGGTCAAGATGGCCTGTTACTTTACCCGGTTTGCCCGGAAGTCATTGCTGATTCGCCGCAGCCGCCTAATACGTTGGTCGTTTACTTATCCCCCGACCTTCCTTCGGATCACCCGCCGTAGACGACTCGCGTCCGAGTCTGAGACAGGCGATTACCTCCGGAGTCCAAGGGCGTAAACGACCAAAAAATGGTGGCGGCTGGCCGGGAGCGCCCGGACGTTCCACCACAAGGATGACTCTCCATGTAGCTAGTTCAATTTCAGGAGCGCAGCCGCCGAAAATAACAAGCAACCGACCCAGTATTCCTGGCTCCCCTGAGAAGACGCACGTAGACCGCTGACTTAGCCCGCGTTCGCGGACTTTGCAGCAGAATCACATCTCATTAACGCTCGTGCAGAGACGCAGTTGCCAAACTTAGTCAGGGATAGCTTAGGGCACTTTCACGCACAGGTCTTAGCCCGCTCATTCAGTCACAACACAAGGCGTAACCGCCAAGACGCTATTGAGGTTGCCTGCGCCAGTCCCGCTTATGAGCAATGTCCGGTAATCCGGTCGCCGGTGACTTCGGCTTGTGCTCCTCACTGACACTCTGCGCAGTAAACGCTGCGCTCGCAGCCGTCCCTGAAAATGGTGGACGCGGGGAATATCGAAATTCCCGTCCTAAGATGGTTACTCCTTCGCTTCTACGTGCGTAGTCAGTCATTGTTGACCAGAAGGTAGCCGACCGACAAGCGCTTCTGGTTTGTTCTCCGCGAAAGTTCGGGCGAGACGCTGGAGAACGCTCCGTCTCAACCTAGCCTACTAATGTTGCGCCTGACAAGCGTAGCAGGCGTCAGCCTGCCAGACGTGGCGGTGCTTAAGCCGCCAGCCCAACCGCGTCGCGGATGGGGAACTGAACGATTTTGTCGTTGGCAGTTATGGTTTACCGTGATGGTTTTCGAGGTCACACGATATCCTCGGCACGCCACGTCGGCATCATCCATCCAGTCGAAACCTGTCGCGCCCATGAAAATGGTGCTGAGCCAGTATACCTATCGTGTTGCGGGGCGAACCCGCATGAGTCATCGGGTGGAATCACTCACCGACATAAACCACGAAGTCAACTGTTACCAGGTGATTCGGCACCGAGTCTGTCGGTCCAGTAATCAACACGCCGCAGCCTATTGAACTCAGCGGAATTGGGTGCGGGAGCGGGAATCGAACCCGCCTGTGGAGCGTATGAAACTCCCGAGTAGCCACTACTCTATCCCGCGATTGAATCTTATGGTGCGGCCTACCGGAATTGAACCGGCGCAGAGCGCTCCGCTGTCGCCGCCCGCGAAATGTCCGAGTTGAACGGACGCAGGTTCCTCGCGCTGCTGGACTGCCAGCCGCCGCACAGTGGTGGAGATGAGGAGAATTGAACTCCCAACCTCTTCCGTGCAAGGGAAGCGCTCTCCCATTTGAGCTACATCCCCACAGTGTTCACGACCCGAGTTGTCAAAGAACAGCTTACGTCTTCTACCCTTAGTATAACAGCGCCGGGCAGAATGTCAAGCACAATTCCAGAAAAGCCCGGTCTAGACTAGCGCAGCAAGCTGCTTGAGCACTCTGCGCAGCGCCGCGTTCTCATGCTGAAGCTTGGCGTGAGCGTCCGTCAAAGGACCAAAAGCCGCTTCGAGCTTCTGGAGCCTCCCAGAAGTCTCCTCAAGCTGCTTGCGCATGTTGTCGCGGTCGGCGCGAAGGGCCGCGTCGCGCGCTAGCTGCTCTTGGCCCGGCGTCGGCATAGGGCGAGACTCGTCGTAGAGACGCGCCAAAAGAGCGAGTTTGGCATCGTCAACATCGATCTGCTGCAGGACTACGCTAACTCGGGAAGTATCGCCGCTCCGCGCCGCATCAACCAAATCTTCCACCGCATGCTGCGTAATCAGCCTATGGCCTTCCTCGATCATCTCTTTGAGACCGTCTGGAAGTTCTGAAGAACAACCGCAATCTTGCTCAGCCATAACAGCGTCTCCGAAAAGAGATGGGGCGGCGCGGCGTGCGCCGCCCCACAAGATGGTAGCGGAAGAGGGGTTTGCACCCTCGGCCTCGATCTTATGAGGATCGCGCTCTACCTGTCTGAGCTATTCCGCCCTACTTTCCGTGCAGCGCCTTCATGTACTTCTTCGTCTTCTTCAGGCCCATGTCGCCTGCCTTGGACTCAACAGAGTCACGGCTGCGTCCGAGAACCTTTGCTACGACCCGCGTACTGTTGTTGCGGTACAACTTCTTCAACTGCTTGACTTCGTCTTTCGTCCACTTGGCCATCATTATCCTCCGAATGGTACACCTTCCGAAAACATCACTGCTACGACTCTACAACAAGCCGCAGCCAGTCTCAAGACTTTTGCGCCGTCTCCGCCGGAACCCATCCTTTGAGCCGTGCAAACGCCTCCAAGAGCTTCACGCTCACGTCGGATGGAAGCTTTTCGCGGTGTTCCCACGCCGCTTTGCACGCGGCTAGAAGCTCCGGGGCTGCCGCTATCAAGAGAACGTCTGGATGGACGATCTCGGAATAGTCTTGGCGGTAGATCGTCTTTCCGACGTTCTGGACGCCTACTACACGCGGGTCAACGTCAAAGCGGGTGAATGCCGTCGCTGTCAACAACGAGCTTCCCTTTTTACGTCCCCGGAGAAATGCACTCTAACGCCGTAGGATGCACGTAGTCAAAACCGCACACAGGGCACACGAGTACTTCCCGGCCATAGTAAGCGGGCACCGCTACGGGAATACCTGAAAGCTTTCTACTTGCTGATGTAGGCATGATTGACGCCTCAACTGCTTGCTCCGCAGTCAAAACTCGACCGAGCAGCTTCCGCCAACGAGCCGCACACGGGCGACCCCCTCAGTCGAAGAACATTCCTGCTCGTAAGGTGAAAATGGTCGGGCAGGCGGAATTTGAATCCGCGACCTCTAGTACCCGAAACTAGCGCTCTTCCAAGCTGAGCTACTGCCCGACTAAAAGATGGTCAGCGCGCCCGGATTCGAACCGGGGAATTCTAGCTCCCAAGGCTAGCGGTCTACCAGGCTGACCCACGCGCTGGTTGTTTCCGGAGCGCCCGAAGGCGCTCCTCCGAAAAGTGCCGGGCCATGAAGAAGCCCTTACGACGCGGCGCGTTACAAAGCCACACGCCGTGGGCTTTTCTGCAGCTTTCCAAACATAGGTGCCGCAAGACATGGTGCCCCCGTCGGGGCTGATGTTTTGTTATAGCGCACAGCAACCGGGTTGATCAAGTCCGGCGGCGCGTACTCTTGTGCGCCTAGACAACCTCCCGGAATTCGGTTGGCCACCGGTACGCGCTTTCCGAGAGTCTGTGTGTGGTCGGAGCCTTACGGAATCGAACCGTTAATTTGCTAACCTCGCGGTAGCCGTTCTACCCTTGAACTATCGCTCCGAAAAACTGGTGGACGGGGAGGGACTCGAACCCTCATCTCTCTGCTGCGTACCCTAAGCACAGCAGATTGTTTTTCCTGTTAAACTACTTACGCTAGAACCGTGCAGAAATGCTGTCGAGATCAGTCTTAGGGACCGATTCAATAAAAACATTGTCTAGGTGTTCTAACGGCAGGTCCGTCCGTGATTAGCATGTCAAAGAGCAACTAACCTTAGTGTAACGGACTTCCAAGGAATGTCAAGAAAAAATCTCCGGAAAAGCGCAAATGGAACAGCCGAGGCTAAAGGAACCTTGGCCGCTCCGGAGGCGTTGGTCGAACGGGACAACCGCGCAACCAACACCATAGAACTAAGGCTGGCGCACATCAAGAGGTCTTTGGCCTACTTGTGCAAGCGCCATTAAGTTTCTAACCAGAGAACTGCCTGCGGGTCTCGGGTCATAAAGAACGAGATAATCCTGCATGTCACCCTCTACGGGAACAGTAACACGCTTGACGCTGCGGTCGGACATAAGCGGATCGCGCTCTATAACCGTCGTGCGGCGTGGAATATCGAGGCCGAACAAGAACGCCGCCAAGATGTGCGGGCACATATCTTGGAAAAGCGGTAACCACACGAGGGAGCGCGACGCCGACGTCGACAAGCAGGAACACCAAACGCGCTCCTTTTCCGGCCAGTACCAAATAGGGAAAACTGCGCGGATTGCGCCGGGCACCTTCAGGTGCTGCGTTGTGTAATCTCCCGCGTCTCTACCGCCGGTGTAGACGTTCCGGAAGCTAACCTCGCCGCTAGAAGGCGGCAGTTCCGTCGTGAAAAAGCCCATGCTACCGTCGCGCCACTTGACGGCCTTTAGCTTTGGAACGACCGCTACGGCCTCTCGGAACTCCGGCGAGCGCATAAGCTCCGCCGTCACGAGAAGTCGTTTGAACTCATCAGTCTGCTCAAAAGTAGTTGGTTGCTCGGAGTCGTGCATCACTGCCTCTCGGGAGTTAGAGCGGATTTTACGGGACGGGAACCCATTCTCCGCTGAATGATACAGCGGCGACGTGTTCACACATCCCGAACTGGGAATAGGACTCGTCCATCGGAGTGTCTTTCCAAACAGCGTGGTTCTGACAACGGCACTGAAGACCACCGTCCTTCGTTCCCCACACAGGCATCTGAAGACTCCCGCAGGTCAACAAGATATGCTGACGCTTGGGCGACAACGTCCAATGATCTACGTTCTCCAAGAAAGCGTCCCAGTTACACAGCTTCTGGAGGGAGGCCGTAGCAGAAAGCCGCTGCCGAAGAGGGAAGCCCTCTGTAGGAACTACGAGCGTTTGCGAACTACCACCGACACGCACGTCGAACTCCGTGAAGACGCGCTTGATCGGTACGTACCAACGGTCTCGAAGCTGGAGCGCCGTAACATGGCGGCAAGCGCCCAGTTGCACACGTAGAGAATCGCTCAAGGCCGGGTAATGCGCCCACTTACACTCACAGACCAATGACCAGAAAGGCGTTGCGTAGATCGCGTAATGCTCGTGAGTCTCCGGATCAGTAGCTCGCATCACGCGATCCCTGCCCAGCCGTAGCGTAACCTTATTGACTTCTTTTATATAAGCGTCCCAATGGCGCGGGCGCATCATCTGCGCAGTGGCATTCAAGTACTTCCTGTGATTCTCTCCCACCGTTACGTAGGCTTCGTGCCCCGCCATTGCAAAACGGATATAGTCGCTCTGCGAAACGTGGAGAGTTTCAGGACGCTCAGCCATGTCAAACCTCGTCTCGCTGCCAATAACCATCCTCATCAAGCCAACCCTCATGAGGCTGCGCAGTCGACCGCAGTGGAAGGGAGCACCATTCCTGCGGACGCCCATTTGAAATGTCGCGGTTTCGCGGCGGAACAAAAACGTCGTTGTAGATAGCCGCTGCGATATGTCGGCACATGTCGAACTGAAAAGAGTCCGTAGCGGCGTCGCCGTCGAAGTTCGTCGGGTTGAGTGCTTTAAACACATGGCAACTGCACTGAAAACCCCCATGATCTTTGGCGCGCCAGACGTAATGAGTAATCTCGGCGTAAGGAGCGGCAGGCCGTTCGAGGACGACTCGTCCCCCGCTAAGCGGGAGGAACGACTCAAGACGCCTCGGCGCGCGCTCCAACAGAGTCACTTGAAGCCCGTCACGGTCGGGGCAGAGATCAACCGGAGGCATTCTCACTGCGCGCGAAAACAAGTGCCAGCCGCTGCGGTGCTGAAGTACTGCCATCGTTGCGAGATGACGAAACCAGTCCGCACCACGGATATAGCGAAGAGGCCGCGCCTCGTAATGCTCGCGCCACTGCCGCGCTAAACGCTGTATCTCGGGCCGCATAGAAAAACTCATCAACGACGCAGGTTTCCCGGACGCGCTAGACGCTGCAACGCCTCGCGCGTCACGCGGCTTATGCCGATCTGAATCTTCATGCCGTCACTGTCCTGAATGTCGCGCGTAAGCGCGAAAACCCATTTGGGAACCTCGCCGCAGGGCCAACAACCTGTCCACTCCAACACAAGAATGTCGTTCACTAACTCACGAAACTCTTCAGGGCCGAACCTGTGCAGGGCGCTATGCGGGGTATCGCCGTAGACCGTGACAGGCTTGACGAAAAAGAGGCGCGAGAGTCCCTTGATTTCGAGCGCACTTAGATCGAGGCCCAGCGCTACCGCCTCCAAACGCCCCGGCCAGAATCCCGTCCACCGCGCGAAGTCGCTATCGTGGCCGACACAATCACAACCGAGACGCTGGCCTCCACAAACCGAACAACGCTCAACATCACAATCGGAAAGATGCGGCTTTCCCGGCTCAACGCCACAATCAGGACATGACGTGGGGGTCAAATCATTCTCAGCCATCTTTTGCGTCCTCGTATTCTTGGAGTGCGCGCTGCAGGTTAGCCTTCGCCGCGTCATTGAAACGCTCAAAGGTAGTCGACCAGAAGATTTGAGGGCGTTCCGCCATCTTCTGGAAGAACGCAATGCGCCCGGCGGCGAATGCCGAGTCATTATACTGCGGGTACTCGCGCCGAATGCGCCACGTAGTCGCGCAGAATCTTTCCCACCTATCCGCGAGGCAATAAAGGTCAATGTCATGAACGAACAGCGCCTCTGGCGTGATGAAACAGCGCGCTGTTCGGGTATGGTCGGTGGCGTTGACGCAATTGCTCACCTGCCGTGCAACACGAGGCGCGTCCATCGTCGACAGCACAGACGCCGCGAAGAGGGCGCTCGCCGCCTCGCCGCCTATCGGCTTCAGCGCACACTCAGTAGAAGGAGGTTGAACAACGTCGCCCATGAAAGCATCGTGGAAGAAGATCGCAAGTTCTGCGATGTTCTTCCCGAACTCCGGCGTATCTGGCACGAACTTGTCGAGACGCGCCAAGCACTCCACCAGATGAAGCGGCCCGTGGTAGCACCGAAGTTCGTCCGCATAAAGCGCCCAAAGCGTGCCGAATACGCCGACGCACATGTTGTTGCTCCGATGGCTGTCGCCAAGCGTGTACACCCACGCAGCACGCCACCGCTCGAACAGAAATTCCTTGTTCTTGTCACAGTCCATCGACAAAGTCCTCCTAAATAAGCCACCCTTAGTATAACAGCGCGGAGGGAAATGTCAAGGGATTTCAGGTAGAAAAAGCGCGACCGGGCCAATCAATAGCCTTCTTGGCGCGGCTCTGCTTGTCGGCTTCTTGACGCGCGAAGGCGAGTGCCTCCTCCCGGTCGGAAACGGCTCCATCAAGCTGCGCGTCTTGGACAGCGGTCAAGACTTCGCTGAACAACGGCCCCGGCGAAAACCCCAATGCAATAAGATCGTGCCCCGTAATCAGCGGGGCCGGCCTCACTTGCTCCGGCGGAAGCTCCTCTTTCTTGCGCCGCAGCCATTCGTAAGCCGAGAAATCCTCGTCGCTGGCGGCCGCGTCGGCCCTGTGGAGGGCCAGAAGGCGGTCAATGAGGGGTTGTGCCAGTAGTCGCTTCAATTTGGCCGTACGCATTTCCTGCGCCGCCATAGGAAGCATGTGATTGCCGATCAACCACGACACGTCCTTGATCTCGTCGTTGCTCAGCTTCATACGGCGTCCGATATCCTCGAACAGCCGCGCGCCGACCTTATCGTGGCCGTGGAAGGTGATGCGCTCGCCGGTGTCTTCGGACACGCTTGGCTTACCCACATCGTGAAACAAAACGGCGAGCGCAAGCACCGGATCACCCTTCGGCTCCATCTTGTCCAGCATCTGGAGAGTGTGTGTCCATACGTCGCCTTCCGGATGGTGAACGGGAGACTGCTCAACGCCTTTCAAGGCCGCAATCTCCGGCAAAACCTTGTCCAGAAGATCAAGATCATCAAGATCGCGCAGGACTTGGCCCGGATTTTCGGTCTTGAGCGCCTTCACAAGCTCGTCCGTGATGCGCTCCTGGCTGATCTCGGTAATCTTGTCGGCGTTGTCGCGGACGGCGTCCGCCGTCTTATCGTCAATATCGAAACCGAACCGGGACGCGAAGCGCACGGCGCGCATCATTCGGAGGTAATCTTCCGCGAAGCGCTCTTCCGGACCGCCTACGGCGCGGAGAACGCCGTCTTCCAAATCCTTCTGGCCCCCTACGTAGTCGATGACCTTCTTCTCGGCGGGGTCGAAGAACATCGCGTTGATCGTGAAGTCACGGCGCTCAGCGTCTTTTTCGGCGGTCGAGAACTTCACCTCGTCCGGGTGCCGCCCGTCGGCGTAGCCGCTCTCGGTACGGAACGTCGCTATCTCGAACTCTTCGCCGCCGTCCCGAACCCGCGAAACACCGAAGGCTTCGCCCGCGAACTTGGAGTCGGGCCATATCTTGGAGACTTCTTTGGGCGTAGCTGAGGTCGCTATGTCAATGTCGTGGCATTCGCGGCCTAGAAGCATGTCGCGGACACAGCCGCCAGCGAAATACGCCTCGTGACCCGCGTCCTTCAGGCGCTCGACGATGTTCGTCGCCGCCCTCCCCTGCGGGGTGCCGAGAACCGCCTCCCACTCGTCTTTCTTGACCTTCTTCTCAGGCTTTTTGTCGCCTTTCCGACCCGCACCGGCCTGCGCCGCGCCCACAAACTGCTGGGTCTTCGGGTCTCGGCAACGGTTGCCGGGTTTTCCTGGCGCGATCTGACAAGGCTTGTCGTCGGCCTTGTCGAAGGCAGCTTGTATCCAGTCGTAAGGCACAGATCATCGCGTCCCGTAAAGGTCAAACATCCCGGTTTGCACAAGTGAGCGAAGCTGCTCCACACGGTCATCGATCCCGGTTTTAGAAAAGCCGTGCCTTACCAGAACGCGGCGGAAGGCGCTCACGTCCACCTTCTTCAGCCTCTCGTAAACATCCTCCGCGACGGGCTTTTGGTGCAGAGGGTAGCCGAAGCTTTCCGTTCGATAAGACCCGTAAACGATACCGCCGTTGTCGATGGCGACCACTCTACCATCAGCGTTCAACATAACGTTTCCGCCGTGGCGGTCGCCGTTCAACATGATGCCGTCAAAGGCAAGGAGTCTGTGCAGCCACCCACTATCAACGCTGCCCAACGCCGCGTTCACGGCGGGCGCAGAGACAGAGTCGGCGGTCTCAAACTCACTGGAGAAGCCGAGATGATTAACGTCCATCTGCAGCGAGACGCCGTTGAACGGCTCGAACGAACTTTCAGCGAACTTACCGCCCAAGTCAGCCGTAGGAGGCACCACGTTGAGACCAAGAATCTGATCAATCTCGTAAGCTGCTTCTTCGGCCTCCGCAGAACCGTGTCGGTCATTCAACTTGCAGAGAGCGCGACTGCCATCCACGGCCGTGAGCCAGAACGCCACGTTTATGCCGCCTAAGTCCAAATCTTCCCGGTCGTTCGGTTCCGCGTGATTAAGCGTGTCCGCAAGAACAGCCTTGTTCTCCAACGAACCTAGGGGCGCGTCTTTCGGAGTATCGGTATCCGGTACCCCTTCAGCGTCTCGCGTCTGCGCAGCAGCAGCCAATTCCTGTTCAGTTGCTAATGTCAATCCGCCGCTCTCAGCGGCCTGTCGATGGTCATGCACGGCCGCCAAAGCCGCCGCCCCCAAAAGCAGCGCAGACTTTCCGCGCCGCAAGCCCTTAACAAACACATCCGTCTCGTCGTTGATGATCGCGGGGTCGCCGGTAGGCGCGTACTTGGAAAGCCAGCCCCGCACGTCCTTCTTGTAAAGCTCGACCTCATCGTCGTCGGCAATGATCGCGTCGGCACGCCCTTCGACAGCGAACATGCCCAGCAACTCTTTCACAGACTCGCCGCTGATGCCGTAATCCGTCATCAACGAAGACAGTCGTCCGAGAGCAGGTCGTTGGCCCGCACTCTCCGCGAGGTGAATGGCCCACATCGTAGAGTAAGGTGTCCCGTTGTACGTCAGGGCACCCACCACAGCAACGGCCATCTGTTCGTAGATTTGAATGTCGGCCGCCCCGACGAAGCCGCTCCCGTACTTGTAAGCGGCCTTGGTTGCCGCCACCGAAGTGCCGTTCTGCAAGCACTCTTCGTTGTATTCGTCGGCTTTCTGCTTCAAGGCGTCGCGCTCCTCGAACGGGACAGCGCCGGTCTCGTTCAGCACCGCCGAGAAGAACTCGGGGACAACGTCATCCTTCCCGATACTGCCATCCGCAAGGCCGTCCATAAGCGCCGAATAGCTCGCAGTCTCGTACATCAATGCCTTTGACCAACGGAACGCGTGTCCTACGCCCATATCGTAGTAAACATCGCGGAGCCGTGTATCGATCTGGTCGCGCACAGCGGGGTTGCGCGGGTCGCCGACGGACTTCAACCCGTCAACCGTGGCCTTGTAAACGCTCTCCCCCAGCGCGCTTGTCTCTACGCCGTAACCTTCATCCTTGCGCCGAGATATCTCGCGCTCCTTCGTGCGCGACTTCTTCTCCTCGCTCCTGTGCTGTGATGCCTCAGCACCCTGCGCTACCCCGGACTCGTCAGACGACGAGAACTCGCCCGTTTCAGGGTCGTGACAACGATTCCCGATCATGCCTGGGCCGCGACTGCACTGAGCATCAGACCGCTTGGTGAGCGCATAACCGAGCCAGTCATAAAGCATTACTCAAGCTCCAAAGCGCCCTCGTCGGTCAGGGAAACATGTACGGCGGCGTTGTCAGGGCCGAGCGTATAGGCCCACAGATACGACGACTTGCTTACCCGCACCAGAAGCGCTGCCATGAACTTGAGGCCGTCCTTCATCGTGACGTGTTCGCGGGAGCGCGGGTTCGTCAAGCCGCGCTTCTGCGCCGTGTCAACAAGATAAGGAACGTCCTTGCGGTGACTAACTGCCTCGACGACGCCGTTATTCAACGTGAACGACGCTACCGGGACGCCCATGTAAGGCTTCTCGAAGCGCTTCTTGGGATCGGAGCGGTCAACCACTACGATTGTCTTCAGTTCAGACGCTGCCAAGGTAATCTCCTTCGCACTAGTCTACAAAAGGCACGCGCCGAGAACAAGTACGTTTGGCTCGGCGCGTAAAGGTGACCACCCTTAGTATAACGGAATAAGTGCGTTTGTCAAGCTACTTTTGTAGTTCAACCCCCTTCTTTCCAGGGCAATGACACGACACCTTCGCACGATTGTCCGCGAGCAGTCTTGGCGAAATGCTCGTTCGTGACGGCGAGCAGTTCCCCGTTGCTCAAGCGGAATCCTACCGCCTTCCGAGCGCCCTTCACAACATCCTTCGAGCCGGAGGAACATTCCAGTAGCAGAACTGCCTCCGGGTCGTAATGCCCAAGCAGCTTGATAACGTCCTTGACCTTCATCAGACGCACCTCCTGAACGGCCGCTTGAAGCGCGGCGCGTTCTTCTTGGGAACGCCTTATCCAAGCGCGCGTCGCGTTCATGTCCGTGTCTTCGAGACAAATCTCACAAGAACCGGGCCAGTCGAAGTCTCGACCGCACGCTTCGCACATCTCGTCGAGATCACGGTAGGGACAGCCTAACAAGACTATACCTTCCCGAGCA
>Ga0114918_10004768_pt1 | contig 11746 bp, 23 predicted proteins | sample LantaG_FD_87015 | JGI IMG/M metagenome (GOLD analysis project Ga0114918, IMG submission 87015) | Deep subsurface microbial communities from Baltic Sea to uncover new lineages of life (NeLLi) - Landsort_02402 metaG | ecosystem: Environmental > Aquatic > Marine > Oceanic > Sediment | place... | reverse complement strand
TCAAAGTGCCAATTATTTGTTGGAGTCATAGTGCTACAGGTAACAATAGCACCATTGTCTGATACTGTTGCAGATAAGGTTTGCACCAATACGCCTCCTAATCCGTTGGTTGTTCTGGTAAATAATTTATCTACTGTTGTAACTGGCGGTGGAGTGACGACTACAACTGGAGTTGCTGCCACTGGCACTGGTTGGTCTTCTTCTTTGTTGCAAGCTGTTAAGCTAATTAATGCTAACGATAATACTAATAATACTTTTTTCATAATTTATGGTTTTAATTAATAATTGGTTTATACTGTTATATCAAATGGAATCAGAAATGTTACTGAACTACTTGATTTAAGCTAAGTTTATCAACTATAGCTTTTGCTTTATTGAGTTGGTCTATTGCATATTCAATATCTCTTAACACATCAATAACTTCATCAGCATCTTCTATTGAGTTATTAATGAATTTTCCTATGAAGTCAACTTCATTTGGCTCCTTTAGAGTTTTAGCTCCGCCATCTTGGCTTTCTCCAATAATGTCAAGTAATTCGTCTTTTTTCATATCTTCCATTTTTAAGTTTTTAATTTACATTTTTATATCAACTTGAATCAGAAATGTTACACTATATATTCCGTTTCGCTTACAAGCTGTCATCAACTCTGTCAATTTCAATATCTTCTTTCCTGTACCTGTCGTGGACAAGTTGGTCTATTAATTGTTTTTTTGAATGATAGGCAACATTTCCGAAGTACAGGCCTGGGACACTAATATTGTATCCTACCTTCTTGGCTTCATCATAATAATATCCGTGGTTCATTGTACCGAAATTTCTACCTGCCATCTTTTTATGTTTTGTGGGTTTATATTGTTATATCAACTCGAATCAGAAATGTTACAGAAGCATTAGAATTGGATTACAGCTTTCAATTTAACTGTAGCTCCATCTGCATTTTTCTTCTTAAGAATTTTCAAGGCTTTCTTTTCATTTGGAGCAACAATTCTTGAATGTAAGCTTCCTGAAGGAGTTAATACATCGTATAGGTTTTCTCCTTCCTTTGAAACAGGAATAAACTCATGATTGAATATCTTATACTCTACAGCTCCAATTGTTTTAAGGATTGAAGAAGGCTGTGTATCATAGTTAGAGTTCTTTGTTATAACCTTGACAATCTTTGTCATATTCATCAGGTCTGATAATTTATCAGTTTCTATAACGAATCTCATTGCATACCATATCTTTCCTCCTCCGTCATTCAGGTTTCTTTGAAAGCTAATGTGACCTATTGGTTCTACTCTTTCGCTACCTGGATAAGTAGGAATAAGAATTTGAATTGACATAAATCCTAATCCTAACTTTTCATCTTTGTATTCTTGTATTCTTACTAATGTTTTCATATTGTTTGTTTTTGTGGGTTTATATTGTTATATCAACTGGAATCAGAAATGTTACAAAGTGTTTATTTAAAACAGTTTTAACTGCACTCCAGGTAAATCCCTGGTTGGCGTTAATACTTCAGGCAATATCGAAATGCCTGCATAGAAATCTAATAGAGCATTAACTGCTTTTTTTGTGGGCTTTGATTTATATCCCCTGTGGTTTGCTTTATGTTTCTTTGTATTCTTGTGTGCCATATTGTTATATCAACTGTAATCAGAAATGTTACAACTTCACTTCGTTCATGGCAACAAGTTGCACAACTTCGCTGTTCATACTGAATAAAAATCAAAAAAGCCTGACTATTAGGTCAGGCTTTTTCTTTAGAGACAATTAATAATCAAAGTTAGTTCGTACACCTTCTTTTGTTATTTATCTATTTATACGCAGGTAATATTATTATGTTACAAATTATCAGGATTATTTTTATAACCCTTTAAATTCTTTATGGCCTGGTTAATTTTTCCAGCTCTTTCGTAGTCATCTTTTTTTATGGCCTTGGACAATTCTTTCTCCAGCTGTTCCAAGTTCATATTATCCAGCTGCTTCATTTCATTCTTAGCAGTTTTCTTACCTGGCGTGTTTCCTTTCATCATATTTCTAACAGCTTCCAGGTCTATTGGAAAGTCATCAGGATTTGCTTTTTCTCCTGTATTCAGGTCGGTGATGGATATTGAAGTATTTTCATCTGTCATACCAGGTAGGAGATTTGACAGGATTGAATTTATATTACCAGGTCGAGGCGAAGCTGACTTTGCCATCTCTCTCATTTCTCTTTGTATTTGAACTTGTTGTTCCATAATCTGACCGAAAATCATTACAGTTTCTCCGATTGATAGAGCTATTGAAACCATTAAAGTTAACAATGTTCCGAGAGCTCCCAGAACAATTCCTTCGAACATTAATCCCTGTGGGTGAAGGTAGTTGTCGATTGTCAGGTATGCACCTCCTAACATTAAAGCTGCTCCTGCAGCTATTGCGATGATAAATATAATTATTTTTGAGTTCATAAAAAAAGTCTTTGAGCAAATATACACAAAGACTTTCTAATAGGCAAGTAAAAAAAGGTTCTATTCAGATAGAAGTTCTATTTTTTCCTGAACTTCATTTAGAACTTCCTCTTCTTCCTCAAGCAGGTCTGATTCAATTATTGCGAGCTGAAGCTCCTCCAGTGAAATAATTATTTTAGATACTTCTGTTGATTCTGTAACTTCAGAATAAATATCTTTAATTATTTCTATTATCTTTAGGTTTTCTGATTCATAACAAAGTTCTACTATTTCTTCGAATAGGTCTAATGCGTTTTCTAATTCCATGTTTTTAAGAGTTTGATTTCTTTTAAATACTTTTCTTTTTTGAAATCACACATGGTTAAACAAAAAAAGAGAGACATACGCCTCTCCTTCTCTGATTATTGTTTGTTGGATAATTATACGAAAGGGTTAATATATAACAATCTTTCCTTAAGAATTTCTTTTCCTCTTAAGATGCTTACTCTTAATGTAGAGTTATTAACAACTCCTAATTCAGTTGCGATTTGCTTAAAAGATAAGTCATCTATAAAACGAAGCTCCATCATTTTCTTAAGACTTTCGTCTTCAAGACCCTCTATTGCTCCTTTAACTCTATTTATTCTTTCTTCTCTTGCCATAACTTCTTCAGGGTCAAGAGCATCTGACTTAATCTGGAATTCAATTTCTCCTGAGTCATCTCCTGAATTATTTGAAAGCTTTTCTATAGATAATGGTTCGAAGTTAGCTTTTCTTGAAAAGTCGATTAACTTGTTAACAGCAATCTTATACATCCAAGTTGAGAATGCAAATGTGTCATCATACTTTAATATGTTTTCATATACTGCTTCAAACGTAATCATTTTTAAATCTTCTGCAGTTTCAGGCTCTCTTACTTTCTTTAAGAAGAATACAAGTAATTGACGTTCGTGACGAGAATACAACCTATTGAATGCTGTTTCTTTATCTCTTGCTGAGGATTTTTCATCTTGCAAGATTGCTACGATTACTCTATCTTTAATTGATTGTTCTGATTTTACTTTTACTTCTGCCATGTCTCTAAGGTTTTGGTTAATTAATTTATTGTTATATCAACTGCAATCAGAAATGTTACAACTTTCTTTTTCTACTAAAGAATCCTTGGTCTGGGTCACCTAAACTACAAGTTACCAAATCCTCATAAGTACCCTTAAAAGATGCTGATACTAATTTTAGAGGATATTTTAATTTTAGTACCTCATCATCATAAGTCCCTATATCAATACCTAATTCTCTATTGTCATCTGTATGATTATCAATCTCCTTCATAACAGGAAGTTCACCATCATACTTTAAACCTTTTGCTTTATTCCAAAAAGCTAAAATTTCATACATATCATATTTAGGCTCTCCATCTTCTTTTTCACCTAAATAACCATAATCTTGGTATTTATCTTTTATAAATCCACCACCAAATTCTTTTGGTATTAAAAATTTAAAAGATGTATCATATGCTACATTTTCAGTAGCTGTTAATTTATCTGCTTTATTCCAACTAAAACTTCCCATAATTTTTTATTTTATTATTATATCAATTGTAATCAGAAATGTTACGAGAAGTGTTTATCAGCGATAGTTTTCAGGACTGGTATAATTTTAACAACCACTTCGATGTCCGTATTACTTTCTTTAATCACCTTTGAATAAGCTTTCCTGAATTCTTTCTTGAACTCCTTATAATTTTTATGATGACTATGAGCGTTGATGAAACTTTCCACTGATGCATTAACTACATCCTCAAGAGTTTTACCTGTCGCCATAATTTCCCACTCATCAACAGTGTAGAATTTAATGCAAGCATCAGTGTTAACAAACTCATAGAATATTTTACCAATCGGACCCATTCTATTTTTCTCTGTCTCCATGTATCTCTCACCAGTTTTCGGGTCAGCTGTCAATTTTATTGGACAATCTACATCGAAGATAGTTGAAGCAGGTCCTTCCATCTTTCCTTTCTCATTCAGCTGACAAATCAGGATTACAATTCCTTGTGTCTCATCTTTCCAATCATATAAATCTTTTATAATTGTTTTATAATTATCGTACTTATAAATTCCATTCTCTTTAGATAAAAGTGTAGCAGCGTGCTGTAAAGAATCGACAACAACCATTGTTGGTTTATCCTCATACAGGTACTTGATGAAATCAGACCACTTTGGGTAATCCTTAACATCACAGATAAGTTCATCATTAGTAGTTTTAATTCTCTTAGTCTGTTTAGCTACTGAAGCTTTAGAGCTTTCAAGAGCAAAGAACACAGAAACTTCTCCTATCTTTAAATCTTTTTGCCATTTCTTACATAGTGTAGTCTTACCTGCACCTGAAGTTCCAGACAGAGCAATCATGGTACCTAATTCCACACCTCCTGCTTCAGAGATGTATGAATCAAATACAGGGTCACCGAATTTAACAGCATCTCTTTCAATGATTTCTACTTGGTCATATGGAATTGGCTTATTCATGATTGTTAATTTAAAGTGATTAATTCAGCAGCTGTCATAGCACGGTCAGTCATCTCTATTTGAGATACAACCTTAGCAAGCAGCTCTTCTTTTATTAAAGCAGTAGAAAGTTCAATATCTAATTCGAACCTGTCACAAAAATCTTTGTAAGACATATTTTCTTGACAACTCTTTAACATACGCTTTGATGAAATCACTGTCTTCTTTCTACTTATATTTTTCTTTTTATTTTCTAACATTATTTTTAAGCTTTTGGTGTTGGATTAACTTTAGGAGCTGGAACTGTCCAGGGGTCTCCTCTTCTTGGTGCAGGCTTTGGCAACTCTCGCTTAGGGAGAGGCTTTGTCTTTGGCTTAGGGAGAACCTGAGGTTCTGTCATATGTTTCTTATTAGTATCCATTCTATATTATACGATTTTTAAATTTTTAAGTTTCAGAGCTCCTGATTCAGGACTGTCTATGCACGCCTTCATGGCATCACTTAATTCCTGATAGCTGAGCTGAGTTAGTCTTGCAATTGCCAGAGGCAACTCTTGAGTCGTCATCCCAGTTGCTGCAGTAAAGCTTGTCCAGAGCTGAGGTGATAACAGGTAGTGCCAGTATTCATTTTCATATGAGTCGGCCTTAGCGTAATAATACTTGAGCTCCTCTTCGGTATACTCCTGTGGAATACCATGGCAAATTAAATAATCCATTGCTCCTTTGGTAACCTCATGAAGTAACACTGGGAAGTTAATCCCGCTGCACTCTATGTCACATCCAGCTTCTCCTGGCTCATCAAACTTCAATTCGTTCTGACCCTGTGTCATTCCGTTCTCATTGATTTCTTTCATCGCCATCTCTGGAGACATCTGCCACATCATCCAACTGATTGATGAGGTATACTTATTGTACAGCTCCATCAGCATTGGGTCAATTGCATCTATCTTATCTTTGATAATATAGTGAGCTGACTTCCAGATATGCATTGCGCTTCCGTGTACCAGTCCATTCAATATCACACGCTTCTCAATTTCTTCTCTCATCTTTCTCTGTTCCTCAGGGGAGAGGGAGAGTACAGCATCTGGATTTTCATCCTGCTCATCAACTCCATCTTCGAAGGGAGACTTGAATTCAGGGAGAAGATTAACGTGCTCAGGGATGTCAAACAATTCTCTAACAGTGTCAGCTGCAAGCTGTGCCAGTGTATCCTGATGCATCATCTCTTTATTCATGATAACATTCATTGTCATCGCCATTGCCATCTGCAAAGACATTAACGCCTTTGGAGTTGACATTGCAAATTCACGGGGAGCTCTTCTTTCTAATAGCTCAAGACATCTCTTATATTCTTCTGAAGCCAAAAATTCTGGCTTATATCTAAACACAGTGTTTCCGTCAAGGGAGAACATCTTAGTATCAATCGCATTTACTAAACTAATGTTTGGCATATGTCTGATTCCAACTAAGGCTTCACTCAACCTATATTCTCTTACTGTGTTCATATTTGGTTTTTTAGGTGCTTTCATTTATCGTTATATCAATTGTATTCAGAAATGTTACCAAAGATACTAATAATCACCGAGATTTTTGATTTTTAGGTTTATTTATTTGTATCCAGGATTTCCATTGCTCCGTCTGGAGCTTCGTAGTCTGCGCTGTTTTCACTGAAGCTTTCATCTCCAGCTTCATCAATAGCTTTGGCTATAGCTTCTTCTTCGTTCCTGGCAGATACTGCCATAACTGTATGCGAGTATGACTTTCTTAATATTGGAACGTTCCACTGTCTTTCAGGTGAGTTGTCGGTTCCGCACTCAGGGCAAACTCCGTCTTCGCATCCACCGCAGTTCTCGTATCCTGGACCCATTTCGAATTTGCAGTTGCTGCAGGCGTTTGCTTCAGGAGCTAAGTTTTGCGTCACCTGAATGTGCACAAGGGTTTTAAGTTTATCCTGAATCTCTTCTAATTCGAATTGCTGTGCAGGCGTTATGTCACCTGAAGTTGTCATAGCTGCACCATGAGCTTTTTTAAATATATCTTCAACCGCTGCTTCAGCAAGTTGGCTAATGTATGTTTTTAATTGTCCTGAATTCATTTTATTTATTTTTTGGTGAGTAAATCATTTCTTTTTTATTTGCAGTATACAAGGGAGACTTAGTGAATCCAAATTTATGGTACCACTTAGGGAGAGAAATACTAAAATTTAACTCCTATACTTTCTAAGTATTCTTTGTTCAGGATTGTTTGCTTTGTTTTTAAATATTCAGATTGTATTAAGGCAACAACTTTATCCTTTCCAAATTTCTTAATCATATTAGGGATAGTTCCTGCTTTCCACTTAAGTAATTCATACCCTGATTCTACTTCCAATAGCAAACCTTTTTTACTATCTCTTTTAATATCTTTTTGAAAGGTTGCATTAGAAACTAACGCTCCGATAACACATTCAAGTGTATCTTTTGTTGTATGACTTCTTCCTCCAAAAACAGTTTCGTGTTCAGGAAAAGCTTTAATTTTATCCTCAAGGTCTGCCTCCACTTCTCTTGCTAATTTATAATCTTGACCTATTGGTGTGAATTCATAACATCCACCGTGGGCGCTGTCATAAGCGTGAAGAACCTTTTTTCCATTGACACATATATCTGCATCAAACGCCTCCATTCCATCATGTCCTGGGAATGTCTTTAAATTCTTTAATGTTATTCCTAATTTCTTTGCTGTTTCAAGCGTGTTTTTAATGCTCATAGTTTTATAGTTTTTTAAATGATTTACACTCTTATATCAACTGCAATCAGAAATGTTACAAGTCCCCCATATTTCAGGGAGACTTGTGAATTATTTTTTAAGGGACTTCTTCTCTTCTAACAACTCTTCAGTAGTCTCAGCTTTCTTATTCATTACAAGCTGTCTGTGCATTTGGTCTTCCATTCCAACTTCCTCAAGGATGTGTTGCATTGTTTCTCCATCAACATTTAATCTTTTCAGGTCAAAGATTATTTTATCATATGATTTCTTTTTATTTTCTAATTCTATTTTTTCACGTTCTAATTGTAATTTTGCACGCCTTTCCTTGTCCTCTCTATTCTTCTTAGCAAACTTAATTGCCATATCCATTATTTCATCTCTATCTGCTTCAGTTTTAAATGAATTGATAATATATCCTATAGATTCAGATACTTGACTTTTATTGCATTCATCTTTTTCATACCTTGATTCAAACTCTATTCTTGATTCATTCATATGATACCAATCAAAACAGTCTTCTCCCGTAAATTCCGAAAACCCTTCCCAATTATTACCTTCTGTTCCTTTCCAATAGTCTAACCACTTTAAGTATGCTGACCCTTCTGTAAGCATTACCTTATGTGTTATCTCAACACACTCAGTAAAAAACCAACACATACCTCCATTGTTTTCCCAAGCACAAAAGTAGTTAAGATATGCTATATCGTGTAACTCGCTTGTTACAGCTGAAATAATAAATTGGATGTCTTCATCCTTTCTTTCTTGAATTTCTTTTTCTGTTCTCATATGTCGTGTTTTTTTTAAGTTCAATTATATATCAACCTGAATCAGAAATGTTACGCTCCGCTTACAAACGCCTAAAATTTAAAAGTTTAGGCAGGAATGACCTATCCGAGGTTAGGGCTTATATATATTATATCAACTGAAATCAGAAATGTTACGGGAAAATTATGCTGTAACATTTCTGAACTGAATTGATATACGCATATGATACAGAGAGAACAAAAAAAGAGAGACATTCGCCTCTCTTTGTAATTTAATCTTCTTTTGGCTGTGTTGGAGGTTCAAGGAAGTATTCTGAATCCAAGTAATCTCCGCCTCCATCAACCATCATATTAGAACTATATTCTGAAACTTCTTTTATTTCTTTTGACTGTACCATAACTTTAAGTTCATCAACAATCATTTCCATTTGAAAATTACAATTTTGAACACGCTCTGAAGAAAGCCTTACTTCAACAAGTTGTTCGTGTACGTCTAAATCTTGAATAGAAAAGTGTCCTTCTTGTTTCAGACGTTTATCGGTTCTCTCTTTAATGTTTTTAATCATTTCACATACTTTATCAGCATCTTCTGTGCTATCAAGGTATATTTGTATGCTACCTTCTGCAAATGTTCCCATAGGATTTAAGTTTTTGTAGGATTTATAAAATTATTTAATTATTCAGGTAAGCTACCTTTCAGGTATTCTTCGGGAATGAATTTTAAAAGTTCTTCAAGAACTGTTACATCTCCGTCTGCAATATCTTTTTTAATATTCTCAATAACATCATCAACAAGCTTTTGATATGCTTCCTCTTTGGGTTTAAGAAATTCTTTAAGATGTTGGTGCAATTCTACCATAAAGCCTGTTGCCCCAGAGAATCGTCCTGTTGTAATTGAGATACGTCCACATTCAGACCCTATTTTTTGTAGAGGATTTGTACATTCGCTTTCTTCTGTTCTGTATGCAACAAATGCGTTGCCTTTTCTTTTGATTTTCATTGTGTAGGATTTAATTGGTTTATATTGTTATATCAACTTGAATCAGAAATGTTACGCCTCGTCTTCTATGCACTCCTGAATAAAATTAGAGGTATAGCAATGGAAGAGATGTTCCTCCATTTTTTCAAAGCACTCTGCTAAAGTTTCTGGGACAACTTCCCATTCTCTACTGCCAGGCTCAGATTCTAAATCACCGTATGCGTCTTTAAAGTCTTGGATAGTCCATTCTTTTCTCAGGGCTACCAATTCGCTGACTAATTCTCCGTGATTCATTCCTGAGTTCCATTAATTTCGTGAGTAGGCTCATACCCGCCTTTCATAAACATACCGACTGTAATCTCAATCTTATCTATGTCAAAGAACTCTTCTGCGAATTCATCAGGAACACAATAGAAAGTTGCTGTGCAATCTTCTAAGTCCTCAACTCTAAAGTTAAATTCAGTTTCTTCATCTTCATTCTCTTCAAGATTATATATTTCCATTTTAGATTCGAACTCATACATATCTCCAACCTTTTTTGCATCGTTGTTGTATGATGTTGCGTAAGGGTCAAGCCAGATAATATCTCCATCTGGATTTTCAAGAGTTACACATCCAGTATCGAAAGGAAAACCTGCTTCCAGTTCTTCAATGTCTTTAAGGATTGGCACTCTTACTATAACTCTGGCGTACCAGTGGTCTTTGTCTTCTAATTTCATAATGTAGGATTTAATTGGTTTATATTGTTATATCAACTCGAATCAGAAATGTTACTCTTCATCATCTATTTTTTCTAAACCTTCTTCTTCTGCGTGGAAGTGTAAGGCAAACCATATTTGATTCATTGTAGCTTCATTTTGTAAAGCATCAATTAGAACTCCGTGTGCTTCGTCATCAGTACATTTGTACTCCGACTGCACATCTTCTATGCACCATAGGTTATAAACTTGGTAGCCATTTTCTTTAAGCAAGGCTTTTGCTTCTTCGATTTTTTCGTAGTTATTCATTGTGTAGGATTTAGGATTATATTGGTATATCAACTGTATTCAGAAATGTTACAACTTATCAAGTAAGTCGTCAACTGTCCATCCATCATTCTCGAATGGCTGCCAGATTGAAACGATGTTCCAAGCATCAACTGAACCATCAATTTCAGCCTGAGCTTCAAGTTTAGTTAGAGCTTCAGAAACATCATCATCACTAATAAGTTGACCAAGTTCATCTACACGAAAATCTCTTTCTGTTGGGATTTTACTTTTAACGATGTCGGCCAAAGCCTGAAATTCATCTATTGGGTCATTAGCTGACCAGTCTGTGTTCACGTTTGCTAATAGCATTTCTTGCAGCTCAGTAAGAGCTTTAGTTAATTGGCGTTTCATAATTGTAGGATTTAATTTATTATTATATCAAGTGGAATCAGAAATGTTACATCTCTACTCCATATTTTTTTGCCAGTGTTTCACGGATAGCATCCTGAAAGTCAAATTCAGTATCATCATCTGTGTCTGTACAATCTGGGACAAGTCCTGCAAGAACTAAGTCTCCAACTATTAATACTGATAGGTCATTTATTTCATCTTCTGTCATTGTGTAGGATTTAATTGATTTATCTGTATATCAAGTGGAATCAGAAATGTTACAAATTGTAATTCAAATACATAATTTATGTGATATAATTACACTGTAAGTTGTTTAAAATAAAGGAGTTATAAAAAGGTGCGTATATATAATAGTTATGCCACATTAAGCACACCGTATTCAATTAGCTTATAGTATAGTTCTTTTTTAGCTTCCATTCCATAGTAATATTGATTCATTAGCAATTCAATAACCTTATCTTTTTCCTCTGTAATAGGATTTAGTTTTAGGTTATATTCTTTATCAGTAAATGAGTTTCTTATTTCTTCACGTTCTTTTTTGTTCCTTGCTTTAGCTAATCGGTTAGCGTGTTTGATAGTTGGGCGCAATCTAATGTACCCATACTTATTCTTAAGGTATTCAAATGCTTCGTTTATACAATTATACATATCTAATATTTTTAAAATTAACGTGGCATAACACCACCTATAAATCATTGTTCCGTTGCACTACATAACGCTTCATAGCCAAACCGTTGTACGCAATAAAAATTACTACCCTTGTTTGTAATACTGTCTTAGTATCATTTCCAAAAAAGATAATAAATTTTCATCTGTCAAATTTTCATATTCTAAATCTTGTATTTTCACACCATTAAAGGTTCTGTTTCTCCATCTAAAACTACCCTCATTAAATCCGTTTGTATCCTTTTTTAACTCATCTAATCTATTTTCTACTATTGCTCTCATAGTCCGTAATTTTAAAAG
>Ga0114918_10004766_pt1 | contig 11748 bp, 7 predicted proteins | sample LantaG_FD_87015 | JGI IMG/M metagenome (GOLD analysis project Ga0114918, IMG submission 87015) | Deep subsurface microbial communities from Baltic Sea to uncover new lineages of life (NeLLi) - Landsort_02402 metaG | ecosystem: Environmental > Aquatic > Marine > Oceanic > Sediment | place: Baltic... | reverse complement strand
TGTGTGTGTGTGTGTGTGTGCGTGTGTGTATGTGTGTGTGTGTGTGTTTGGACGCCTGGTGCACACGCTGCGCGGGTGTGTGGTGTGTCTGCGCGCGCAGCGCGAGGAGAAACAAACGCGCGTCTCGCGAGTCTCGCGCTCGTCCTCCTCCCGGCGGCGGAGGGCCTCCGCTCGCTCGCTCCTCCCCCACGCTCTTACGAACCATGCCACCCACCCCTACCCCTCTAGCTATCGCCATCGCCGCGGGCGACCTGGCCGCCGCCATCCACGCCCTGGACGCGAGCCTGGCCAACGCATCGTCGTCTGCCGCGCCTGCCGCTCCCGCCGCCTCCGCGGCCGTCCTGGCCAACCGGGCGCTGTGCCACGAGCGGCTGGGCATGCAACGCAAAGCCATCAAGGTGAGAGCATGAGGGAGGGTTGGCGAGGGGCGTGTGTGCGGTGTTGCGCCTCGTCGCGGCCAGGAGCGCGGGCGCGGCTCTCTCTCCCCCCTTTCCCCGACCCCCTTTCTCGTAACTCCTCCTCCTCTTCCTCTCAGGACTGCGATGCCGCCCTCGCCCTCGCGCCGGCCCACCCGGCCGCCACCCTGACCAAGGCCCGCTGCCTGGCCGCCCTGGGCAAGCGCCAGGTATGGCGGAGAGAGAGAGAGAGACGAGAGAGAGAGGAGGCGCCGGCGGCCGCGGGCCGTTTTTCCCTTTCATTCTCAACCCCTCCTCTCTCCCCCTCTCTCCCCCTCCTTCAGGACGCCGACGCCCTCCTGTCCGCCGCCGTCGCCGCCGCCGACCCGACCATTGACCTGGCCTTCGCCCTGGCCGCCTCGGACGCCCTGAAGGCCGGGCGGCGGAAAGAGAAGGATGAGGAGGGCAGCGGCAAAGCGCCGTCGCCGCCCCTGCTCCCGCCCCCGCCCCAACCCACTCCTCCCCCTCCCCCGCCGCCGCCGCCGCCCACCGCCTCGCCCATCCGCCTACGCCGTCGCTCCCCAGGCGAGGCCACCGCCCCGGCCTCCAACCTGCCGTCCGGCTCCACGTCACCGTCTGTCCCCGGCGGCACGGGCGACGCCCTGGCGTCCGCGGTCGTCGCCATTAACGCGGGCCGCGTCCCGGAGGCGGTGGCCGCCCTGGACGTCATTCTGGCGGCGGGTGCGGCCCCACCCCCGCCGCCCGAGGTCCGGGCGGGCGCTCACCTGGCCCGAGGCACCGCCCACGCCCTGACGGGCGCCCTGGAGGCCGCCCAGGCCGACTTTTCGGCCGCCATCCGCCTCATCCCATCCTACCCGGACGCCTGGAAGCGGCGAGGCCAGGCCCGGGCGGCGGGCGGGGATGTGGAGGGCGCCCTGGACGACCTGGCGCACGCGGCCCGCTTATGCGCGGGCGGCGGCGACGCGGCGGGAGCGGCGGCCGCCCAGCTGGAGCGGGCGTCGCTCTTCCGCCGGCGGCGCGACGCAGCGCGGTCGGCCGACGCGGCGTCCGCCGCGGCCACAGCGGCGCCCGCCGACCCGGCCGCCTGGTCCGCCCTGGGCATGGCCCGCCTGCTTCAGGGCGACCTGGTCCCCGCCGCGGACGCGTTCGGGCGGGCGGCGGCCGCGGCGGGTGCCGCCGGGGACCGGACCGCCGAGGGTGGGGCCTGGGTCCACCTCGCCCACGTCCGCAAGGAGCTGGCTCAGCCCGGCCTCGCCGAGGCGGCAGCGGCCAAGGCGGCGTCCCTGGGCGCATCCTCGCCCGCCCTGGCCAAGCTGATGGCGACCATGCACCAGGGCCAGGGCCGGCACCGCAAGGCCGCGGCAGAGGCGGGCGCGGCCCTGGCAGAGCTCGGCCACAGTGGCGGCGCCGGTGCCGGTCATGACAGAGAGGAGGCGCCCGCCCGGGCCGCGTCCCGGGCCGCGGACGCCGCCCGGACCCGGGTCGAGCTGCTGTACCTACGGGGCGCGTGCCTCCACGCCATCGGCGACCTGCCAGGCGCGGTAGACGCGTTCGACGCCGCCCTGCGGACGGACCTGCCGCCACCCCGCCGGCCGCCCGCCACCCCGGCCTCCACGCCCGAGGAGGCGGCCGCCGCCGCCGCGGAGGCGGAGGCCTGCGAGGCCGCCACCGGCGCCCGGGCCTGCGCCTACTACCTGCGTGAACAGTGCGTGCTGCTGGCCAACCGCATGGACGCCCCCACGGCGGCCTGGTGCGCGGACCGGGCCCTGCACCCGGCCTTCAAGGAGCACTGGTGCCGGCGCGCGCCGCCGGGGCCCGCCCTCCTGGCGGCCGCCCCGCCGCAGGGCCTGGACCTGGCCGCCCTGGCCGCCCGCCCGCCCCGGCCGCCCCCCCCTCACGACGTGTCCACCCTCACGTCCGCCGCCGACGCAGTGGGCTCCCTGCTCCAGTACGACCACCAGGGGTTTCTGGCCAACGCCCGCACCCGCCGCGCGGCGGGGCTGGCGGTGATCGAAGTCGCCCAGGCCCTGCGCGTGGCCGCCCGCGCGTCCGCCGCCCGCACGGACGTCGTCGTCCCTGCCGGCTGCGCCTCCGCCCCGCCCACCCCGCACGCCTTCGGCTGGCGGGACGCGGCGGACCTGGCCGTCAAGTGGCGCCAGGCCGGCGAGCCCGCGGACCAGGTGCTGTGGGTCGACCTCCTCTCCCGGGCAGAGTTTGAGGCGGGCTTCGGCAGCCACACGCCCATGGTGACGGGCCCGACCGCGTGCGTGCGGTACGCGTCCCAGGCGCCGCGCGCGCTGGCGCTGTTTAAAAAGCTAGCGGCCGAGGCAGGCGGCGTGACGGACGTGGCGGGCGAGACGTTGCCCCTCCCGCCGGGGTCGGCCGCGGCGGCCGCGCTCGCGGCGGCCGAGTCGCCCGCGGCCGCCTGGGCCGCGGTCGGCGGCCTGGACTGCTGGGCGACGGTGCCCGTGGCGCCCAGCGCTGTGGCTGCTGCCGCCTCGCGGCAGTCGCCCTCCTCTGCTCCTACTCCCACCCGCCGCCCGCCCCCGCTGGCCGGCACCCGCCTCACGCTGGCCTCGCTCCGCAGCGGCGGCGGCGGCGGCGGCGGCGGCGGCCCGGCCACCGGCACCACGGCCGCCGGCGCCCCGACCGACATCGAGTTCTCCATCCGCACGCCCGTCACCCCGCCCCGGTGGGCCGCCTACGAGGCCGAGCTGGCGGCGTCCTACGAGGCGGTCCTGGCCGCGGTGCGCGACCGGGACGGCCCCGCCGGCGGGGCCGCCGCCCTGCGGTGGGGCTTCTACTGGTTTTCCTTCATGCCCCTCGCGCGCGGGTCGGCCGCTGTGGGTTGCGTGCTCATTCTGGCGGCCCTGGCCGCGGCGGGCGTGCCCGGGTGCACGCCCCCTCCACCTGGCGTGCAGACGGACTGGGAGGCCATCCTGGCCAGCTCGCCGGCCGAATTCGCGGCCGCGGTCAGTGGGTGGCTGCTGCCGGAGGGCGCGCGCGGCGGAGGGGCCGGGGTGGGTGATGGAGGAAATGGAGGAGCGGGCGCCGCCCCCTCCCCCCCCCCCACCGCCCGCTCCCCGCGCGCCCGGTCGCCCTCGCCCACCCCGGCCCCCGCCTTCACCCTGCCCGCCTTCGACCCGGACGAGCTCCCGTCCGTGGCGTCCACCCTGGTCACGAGCCGGCACCGGATTGAGGCCCTGAACGGCCCCGGCGGCGGGCGGGTGCTGACACACACCGTCGCGGGCGCGGGCGGCGGCAAGGGCGGTGGTAGTGACGGGGACGATGGCGACTGCGGTGAGGAGTCCCTGCCCGGCAGCGCGGGCTCGCCCGGGGGCGGGCGGGGCGGCGGGCGGGCGCCGGCCGGGCGTCGCGGGCGGGCGGCGAAGAAGTGAAGGTGGGGTGGGATGGGGATGGATGGAGCGAGGGGGGTCGGCCGCTCCAGGTCTGTTCTCCATTGCTCTGTCCGCCTCGGCACCACGCCCGCCGACGACGCGCCTTCCCTCGCCTCGGACCACCTGCGCGCGCGCGCCCCTCCTCCCCCACCCCAAACGCCATGTCCTTCGTCCCCATCCTGGTCGCCCTGGGCACCAGCTGCGCGTTCGAGCTGAAGCGTGCAGCGGCCTCCAAGGGCCCGGCCTTGGCGCCCGACGTGGCGCAGCTGAAGGCGTCCGAGGCCCGGCTGAAGAAGCTAATGACGGTGCGTGACAGTAGCGATTACCTGTGTGACCGCGAGCGCAGCGCGGGCGAGGGCGCCCGGCCGCGGCTCGCGCGCCAACCGAGAGGGGTGCGCCCGCCGCGGTGCGCGCGCGCATTCTCACGCGCGCTCTTTTGAGTTTGGTCGTCTCGCCAGTTTGTGTCGCCCGCGCCCGGCGCCTCCTTCATCTTTCCTCCCCCTCACAACCACGACCCTCTCCACACACAACCCTTCTCCCCACACAGTCCCTGGAAAAGGAGCTGGCCAAGGAAAAGTCGGCGTCCGCGGCGGAGGCCGAGAAGGCGGCGTCCGCCGCGGGTGCGGCCGCCCAGCTGCGGGAGGTCCAAAAGGAGATGCGGGCACGGATTGAGGCGGCGGAGAAGGCGGCCAAGGCGGCCAAGGGGGACGTCGCGGGCCTGGAGAAGAAGGTGCGAGGGGAGAGGGCGAGGTGGGAGGGGGAGCGGGCGGGCGCGTGTGTCGGAGAGAGAGGAGGGAGAGACGCATGGCGGGCGCTCCTCAGGGGTCAGGGCCAGCGCTCTCAACATCTCTCCACTCCCCTCCCTCCGCTCCGCCCCCCAGGTCGCCGCCCTGGAGGCCTCCAACAAGGCGACGGCCGACCGCCTGGCGGCCGCCCTGGAAGCCCTGAAAGCCCAGGTCGCGGCCGCCCTGGCCAAGCACGCGGCGGGCGGGTACGGGCGGGCGGGCGCGGACGGGCTGGTCAGCCACCTGAAGAAGCTGGGCATCGACGTGGACGCGTCCCCCGAGGCCCTGGCCGCCCTAGACGCGGCTCCCGCCCGGGGGCCGGCCTCCCGGGCGGTCGCGGAACGGCTGGCCCGCCTGACGGCCAAGGGGCGGGCCAAGGTGGAGGAGGAGCGGGCGCGCGCGGCCGCCGCCGCGCCCCGCCTGGAGCTGAGCGTGGACGCGTCGACCTGGGCCCGCCAGCTGCGGCTGGTGACGGACGACCCGGAGCGCATCGCGCGCTCGCTGGCGGCGGGGGCGGCCCGGGCGGTGAGCGCGGTGGGCGGGCCCGCCCTGGCCGCGGCGGGCCTGCTGATGCCGGCGGCTGCCGCGGCCGCTGCGGGCGGCGGTGGTGGGGCCACCACCCCGCCGCCCCGCCGCGCGACGGCGACGCTGCCCGTCCCGCCCGCCGCCGCCGCCGCCGCGTCCTCCTCCCGGGGAGGAGGCAGGAAGGCCGCCATCGATGCCAAGCCTGCCACCACCCCCGCCGCGCCCGCGCCGTCCGCGACCGCCACCGTGACCGTGGCGGGCGGCGGCGCAGGCGGCGGCAAGGCGGCCGCGGGCGCGGCCCCGGTCAAGCGCCGCCTGCTGGTCCTGCGCGCGGCGGCGCCCGCGGCCGCGCCCGCGGCCGCCTGCCCCTCCTCGCACGCCGTCACCACCACCCCCGCCAAGCCGTCCGCCCGCCCGGCCTCCCCCTTTGATAGCCTGGAGGCGGCAGCCCGGCCGGTGGCCGCGGCCGGGCCGGCCACGCCCCGTGGCGCGTCCGGCTTCCTGCCCTCCTTTGGCGGCGGGATGGAGGAGGACGACTGCCGGGCGATCGTGCCGCGGGGGTGAAGGAATTGAGGAGGGAGATGTGTGGGAGGTGTGGTCCAACACGAGCCTACTGCTGCTGCATGTAGACAGCATCCGGCGGGCCTGTGGGCGGCGGGCGCGCTGGCCCTGGCCCTGGATCGTTTGTCGTGTGTGTCGAGAGAGGAGAGAGATGGGGAGCGAAGGGAGAGCGTGTGATGGAGAGACCTCGACCTTGGCAGTTTGTTGGCGGCCAGGTCGGCCAGCAGGGCGACGGTCGTGTCAGGCCGTGAGGACGTGCCATGCCCAGGCACGCCGGGCAGGATGGCAGCGACCACGGCCAGGGGGACAAACGATGAAATCGACATCCAGCGCGTGTCTTGTGCCCGACGCGGACGGCGGCGGCCGACCCCCCCGGCGCCTGACCCGGCCGGTCCACTGGGGGAGGCGCCCGCCGAGGCGGGCCCGGCCGCGCCGCCGCGAACTCACGCCAGGCGGTCAGGCCAGACGGTCGCCAGGGTAGTAGGGCGGGCGCCAGGGCGACAGCCGGCCTGGCTGGCTCGGCGACCGCCGCGACGGTGGCAGCGGCAAGGGCGACAGCGGCGCGCCCCGGGCAGGTTCGGGCCGGACAGGCGAAAACAGGCGGCCAACCACCGGGCCCGCAGCCGCCTGCACGGACGCCCTCGCCCCGCCTGCGTACAGGGGCGCCTGGGGCGGGTGGGCGACAGCGGATCGCGAGCACGAGGACCGCCCGCATGGCGCGCGCGTTGCACGGCGAGAGAGTTCGAGAGTTCGTCCGTCTGCCATGTCAGTCTCGGGTTGGGACGGCCGCTCGCGTCGGAGAGAGCCGTGCGGCCGGAAAAATAGAGCGCCCGCGCCCGCGCACCCCTCACTCTCCCGCTCTCTCTCCCCTCCCCAATGCGCCACCTCACCCGTACCTGGCGCATGGCCTCCTTCCGGGCGGGCCCAGCCTGGCTATTCCTGGCCAGCGGCGGCGCCAGCGTCACCGCCCAGCCTGTCGTCGCATCGGGGTGGGCCGTCGCCGCGTTCTCCTCCTCCACGGGCGGGCCCGCCCGGGATGGGGGTGGCCGCATTTGGGCCAGGTAAGAGCGAGTAAAGGACATGGATCAGTGTTGGGTGTGTGTGGGCGCGGGACGCATGGCGGGGCGCGCCAGGTGTGTGTGGGGAGGGCGGCATCCGCCGGCCAGCGTGGCGCGCTCTCCTCAACCTCGCGCCCCCCTCGCTCATCCTCCATCCCATCCCATCCCACCCCTCCACAGCATCCGGGGCAGCACCGGCCATGCGACCCCACCCCGCACCGCCACCCCGCGCCCCCTCACCCTGGTCCCCGCCTCCGCCACCCCGGACCGCCTGCGCGACGTGCTGGCCATCCCCCTCTCCCGCCGCCCGCTCTTCCCGGGCGTGCTGATGCCAGTCACGGTGGACGACCCGGCCCTGGTCGCCCGCCTGGCGGCCCTGAAGCGGGAGGGCGGCCAGGCCTACGTAGGCGCCTTCCTGCGGCGGAGCGGGGAGGAGGAGGGCGGCGGCGGCGGCGGCAGCGGCGGCGACCGGGCGGCGGCGGCCGGGCGGGGCCTGGGCCCGGACGACCTGTTCCCAGTGGGCACGCTCGCGCAGGTGCACGCGATCGCCATCGCGTCCCCCCTGTCGCCCTCGGCCTCCTCTGCCTCCTCTGCTGCTTCCGGCCCGGCGGGCGAGAAGGGTGGGTCGTCGCCGGGCGCGGCAGCCCTGTCCTCCTCCTCGTCTTCTGATGAAGAGGAGGAGGGCGAGGGGGGAGACCGCCGTGGCGGCGCGTCGCCCTCCGCCCCCCCCCCCCGCCGCGCGTCCGCCCAGCTCCTCCTCCTGGGCCACCGGCGGGTGACCCGGGTCGGCCCGCCCGCGGCGACCGACCCGCTGTCCCTGATGGTCGCCCCCCTGCGGGACGAGGAGTACGACCCGCACTCGGACGAGCTGCGGGCGACCGCCCTGGAGGCGGTGGCGACGCTGAAGGACCTGCTCACCATGCACCCGCTGTACAATGAGCAGCTGAAGGCGTTCGCGTCCGCCGGCGGCGATTTCCACGACGCCGCCCGCCTGGCGGACGTGGGCGCGTCTTTAACCTCCGCGCCCGGCGGCGAGCTCCAGGCCGACATCTTGGAGGAGACGTCCGTGCCGGCGCGGGCGTCGGCCGCCCTGCTCCTGCTCAAGAAGGAGGTCGAGCTGTGCCGCCTCCAGGCCGACATCGGGCGCCGGGTCGAGGAAAAGATCAGTGCCGACCAGCGCCGCTACTTTTTGATGGAGCAACTCAAGTCCATTAAGAAGGAGCTGGGCCTGGAGCGGGACGACCGGGCGGCCCTGGTCGCCAAGTTCCGGGGGCGGCTGGCGGACCGGGCGCAGGGGGTGGAGGGGTCGCCCCCGCCCCCGCCCCTGCCCGCCCCGGCCGCTGCAGTCATCGAGGATGAGCTGGCCAAGCTGGCCTCCCTCGACCCGGCCTCCTCCGAGTTTGGCGTCACCCGCAACTACCTGGACTGGCTGACGTCCTTGCCGTGGGGCGCCTCCCGCCGGGACACGCTGGACGTGGCCCACGCGCGCGGCGTGCTGGACGCGGACCACCACGGCCTGGAGGACGTCAAGGCGCGGGTCCTGGAGTTCATTGCGGTCGGCGCCCTGCGCGGCCAGGCGGGCGCGTCCGGCAAGATCCTCCTCCTCGCAGGCCCTCCCGGCGTGGGCAAGACGTCTGTGGGGCGGTCCATCGCGCGCGCCCTGGGCCGCGCCTTCTACCGCTTCTCCGTGGGCGGTCTGGCGGACGTGGCGGAGGTGAAGGGGCACCGGCGGACGTACGTGGGCGCCATGCCGGGCAAGGCGGTCCAGTGCCTGAAAGCGACGGGCGTGTCCAACCCGCTTGTCCTGATTGATGAGATCGACAAGCTGGGCCGCGGCTACCAGGGCGACCCGGCTTCCGCCCTGCTGGAGCTGCTGGACCCGGAGCAGAACGGGGCCTTCATGGACCACTACCTGGACGTGCCCCTCGACCTGTCGCGCGTGCTCTTCGTGTGCACAGCCAATGACGTGTCCTCCATCCCGCCCGCCCTGCGCGACCGCATGGAGGCCATTCACATTGCGGGGTACACGTCAGCCGAAAAGGTCGCCATCGCTCGTCGTTACCTGGAGCCGGGCGCGGCGGCGGACGCGGGCGTGCCGGCGGGCGGCGTCGTGCTCACGGACGACGCCCTGGCCGCCTTAGTGGAGGACTGGTGCCGGGAGGCGGGCGTGCGCAACCTCAAAAACCAGGTGGGCAAAGTCTACCGCAAGGCGGCCCTGAAGCTGCTGGAGAGCGGGGCGGCGCTGCCGCCGCCGCAGCAGGTGGCTGGCGGGGGCGAGGGGGGCGGAGCTGACAAGGAGGCCAGGGAGGACGGGGCGGCGCCGCCGACCCCTCCTCCGCACTCCACAGGCGCGCCGCCCCCGCCCCCGCACACCCCCGCCGCGCCCGCCGGCCCGGGCGCGGCCACCCTGGTCGGCGCCCCCATCACCATCACCGCGTCCGACCTGGCGCCCCTGATCGGCCAGCCGCCCTTCACGACGGACCGCCTGTACGGCGGCCCTGGCGGCCCCCCTCCTCCACCGGGCGTCGTCCTGGGCCTGGCCTGGACGGCCGCGGGTGGCGCGACGCTGTGCGTTGAGGCGGCCGCGCCCGAGCGGGCCAAGGGGAAGGGGAGGCTCACGGCGACGGGGCAGCTGGGGTCCGTCATGTCCGAGTCCGCCACCGTGGCGGCCGCGTACGCGGCAGCCTTCCACGCTCGCATGGTGGCGGCGGGCGGCGGCGGCGGCGGCGGTGGTGGGAGTGCAGGCGGCGGCGGCGGCGGCGGCGGCGGCGGCGGAAAGAAGGGCAGCGGGAAGAAGGGCGGGGCGGGCAGCGCGCCCGCCCACCACCCTTCCCCTCCCCCCTCCATCGCGTCCCTGCCCCCTCTGTCCCCGGTCGCCGTGGCCCTGGCCCGCGCCGCCGCGGCCGACCCGACCTTCTTCACGGAGGCGGCCGTCCACCTGCACGTCCCCGCGGGCGCGACGCCCAAGGACGGCCCCTCCGCGGGCGTGACGGTCGTGACCGCCCTGCTGTCCTTGGCGCTGGGCACGCCCGCCGACCCGGGCCTGGCCATGACGGGCGAGGTCACCCTGACGGGCCGGGTCCTGCCCGTGGGCGGCATCAAGGAGAAGGTGCTGGCGGCTAAGCGGGCCGGCATTGGGCGGGTCGCCCTGCCGGAGGGCAACAGGAAAGATTGGGAGGAGCTCGAGGACGCGGTGCGGGAGGGCTTGGGGGCCTCCTTCTTCGAGGACTATGGCGGCGTCTTTGAGGCGGCGTTTGGGTACACGCAGGGCGGTGGCGGTGGCGGGGACGCTGACAAAGAGAGTTGAGCGCGCGCGCGCGAGAGAGAGAGAGAGAGAGAGGCGGAGAGAAAGATGGAGAGGGGCGGGGGTGCTGGGGGTGCGGTGTGTGTGAATGGAAAGGAGCAACACCCGTTCTCAACCTCCCCCTGCGCGCAACGCTGGAAAAAGACAAGCAAAGGCGCCCGCACACACACTCCCTCTCTCTCTCCCCGCTCTCCCTCAGTCCGACTCCGTCTGCTCCTTCGGCTCCGCCACCGCCGCGGTCGTGTCAAACTTGTCCGCCTCCACCGTGGGCGCCGCGCCCTTCTTCGCCTTGTCCTTCTTGTGCTTCTTGTCCTTCTTGTGTTTCTCTTTGCGCGCGGCCGCGGGCGCGGCGGTGGCGGCGGCGGCGGCACCGTCGTCGGGTCCCGCCCCCGCCCCGCCTCCAAGGTCGGTAGGCGGTACCACCGGGTGCGCGCCGGCGGGCGCCTTGGATCCGGCCGCCGCCGCGCCGGCGCCGCCGTTGTTGCCCGCCCCGCCGCCCCCGCCCGCGGGCAGGTATGCTTTCTTCTCCGCCTCGCTCAGGCGGTGCCACTCGCGGCCCACCTTCTTCATGTGGCCTGAGTGTGGTGCGAGAGAGGGAGAGAGGGAGAGGGAGGACGGGTTGAGCGTGAGATGGACAAGCGGCCGCGTGGACGTGCGGCCGCGCCTCCACACACACACCAGTACTCCCCTCTCCCCCCCGCTCCCAGCACGTCCCGCGCCCTCCCCCAACCCAACTGTCGCCCTCCCTGGGCTCCCACCCGGACGCCTTGAGCGCCGCCATCGTCTCCTTGACAAAAACGTTGTACCCTGAGGGCGTCCGCTTGGGGTGCGGGGCGCCGCCGCCGGCGCCGCCGGCGGCGCGCTTGCGGGCGCCGCTACCACCGGCAGCGCCGGCGGCGGGCGTGGCCGGCAGGGGAGGGCGCGGCCCGCCCGCCACCCAGCCCTGCAGGTCCGCCGCCAGGGTCGCCAGCCCGCCCGCCACCCGGTCGGCCAGCTCCGCCGCGGCCGCCGTCACGTGGACCAGCAGGTCCTCCGCGGAGGGTGGGCGGTGGGCGGCGTGGGCGGCGGCGGCGTGGGGCTTGGGGGAGGGAGGGGGGGAGTCCATTTTGTGTGTGTGATGATGAGTGGGTGCGTCCGGAAGGCGGCCAGTCTCATTCCGAGCCCCCGTGGCTAGCTCTTGCTCGCCTTTGCACCCGCGCCGCCACGCCCTTCCTGCCTCAACATGGCGGCCATACTCACAACCGCGCCCTATTCTAGGTCCACCGCACTGCTCTCTGCCCCCCGGCCGAGCCGGCCCGGTGCCGCGGGCCCAGCGCCGCCCGGGCGGCGCCGCCAATTCGCCTGGCCGGCCCCCGCCACGGGCGACGGTGGCAGCGCCGACATCAGCGAGGTGGGTGAGGAGGACAGCCCTGAAGCGCCGTGCCGCACGCCGTCCGCTTTCACGCGATAACCAGGCGGTTTATCTGGGCTACCTGCGACGCGGAGAGGCAGGTGGTGGGTGTGCGGCCGGCAGGGGTGAAAAGCACGCCCTCTTCCATCTCTCGCCATCAATCTCCATTGCTGTCGCTCTCCTCATCGCTCGAGAAACCTTCCTCCCCTCCAATTCTCCCCCAGCCCCCCCCGCCCCTCTCCAAGGCCGCCGCCGCCGCCGCCTACTACGCCGCCGCGGTCGACGCCGGCATCGACGACCCCCCGCCCCCC
>Ga0114918_10004765_pt1 | contig 11748 bp, 10 predicted proteins | sample LantaG_FD_87015 | JGI IMG/M metagenome (GOLD analysis project Ga0114918, IMG submission 87015) | Deep subsurface microbial communities from Baltic Sea to uncover new lineages of life (NeLLi) - Landsort_02402 metaG | ecosystem: Environmental > Aquatic > Marine > Oceanic > Sediment | place... | reverse complement strand
TACACCCGGCCGGCGGAGCGACGGTCGAAGATATTAAGCTGATGAAGGAAACTGCCCCAGGCTGTAAAATAAAGGCCGCCGGCGGAATACGGACCGCAAAACAGGCCCTCGACATGTTAGCCGCGGGAGCACAAAGAATAGGCACTTCATCAGGTGTGCAGATTATGACAGAATTCAAAGCCGGACAATGAGCTTATGAGCGAGGAATTTATCAGTGAGCCAATCGAGCCGGTCGCAGGTACGTTCGATACGACTGCAATGACTAAAGGCGAGCCGGGACTTCCGGAGCGATTTAAATGGAGAGACAAAGAATATATAGTGGCTGATGTGCTTGAGGCCTGGAAGGAAACGGGGCCTTGCCGCAGCGGCGGCAACGAGAGATATTTACGTAAACACTGGTTCAGGATCAAAATCGAGGGTGGTTTGGAAATGACCGTCTATTTTGAGAGGCAGGCAAGATCGAAACGCCAAAACAAAATCAGATGGTGGCTATATACCGTTACAGAAGGGAAAAAAGATGAATGAGATGACAGCGATTTGTGGTTTGTTATGCAGTGATTGCGGTGCATTTATTGCTACGTTGAATGATGACGACGCGAAAAGAGCAGAGGCCGCCGGGCTCTGGTCAAAACAATATAATCACAATATAGAACCTGCGGATATTAATTGTCTTGGCTGCACATCGGACAGTGACTGTCTTTTCAATCACTGCAGCGTTTGTGAGATACGAAAATGTGCTAAAGAAAAGCAAGTTGTGAACTGTGCATACTGCGATGACTATGCTTGTGAAAAACTTGAAGGTTTCTTTCAGCTTGTCCCGGATGTCAGGAAACATCTGGATGGGATTAGAGGCGAACTTTAAATATCTGATCCCATCTCGGTACAAATCGAACTCCATATATGACAAAAGTCCGGAATTTAACAAGAAATTACACCACTGCGCCCGCAACGACCAGTAAAGTCGTCGTAGCAGGAACAGCCGTTTCGAGTGGTCGACGTATCGTCTGCCGATTGCGTTGCAGAGAAATCCACGCATCGGCAAATTTGCACGGGCTTTGTGAAGTTTTCGCCCGATTAGAATCGGCATCAATTCTCGGCGGCAACCAGGCCAGGGCGGACGCCGGCAGATTCAGCTACTTCGCTGCCCAGCCGAAAGAGATATTTGAGTTCGGAACGGGACAGGAGGACCCTTTCGGAAAATTACAAAGGACTTTAGCTAAATATAAACTCGAAAAAGATAACGATATCAACCTGCCCAGGGGCATCTTTCGCGGCGGATGGATCGGGTATTTCAGCTATGAGCTTGGCAGATATATCGAAAGGCTGCCTGCTGCCGCAGTTGACGATATTGGACTGCCGCTGTTTCGGTTGTGTTTCTACGACCGTTTCATCGCCTACGATCATCTCGAAAAAAGTTTCTGGCTGATCGCTCTGGGGCTGCCGGACGATACCAAAGAGCCGGAAGAAAAACTTGCCGCTCTGGAGAATTTGTTGGCTGAATCTCAAAGGATTCGCGTACCGCAACCAGCAACCGCCGACCTTGACAATATTGATTTCTCGCAAGTCCGGTCCAATATGGACAAAAATTACTACCTGCGAACCGTCGAGAAGATTAAGCGATACATCTACGACGGCGAGGTTTACCAGATCAACTTCTCGCAGCGGTTCGAATGCGATTACAATGCGCGGGTGATTGAGCTTTATCACTGGCAGAATAGTTATAATCCAAGCCCCTGCGCCTCTTACATCAACGCGGGCGGTTTTCAAATCGTCAGTGCATCGCCCGAAATGTTTATCACAATCGCCGACGGCGTTATTCAAACCAAACCGATAAAGGGCACCCGGCCTCGCCTCGATGAGACTGTGGAGGCGGCCTTGCAGGCGAAGCAAATCAACGCCCGGAATTTCAACGAGCTGCTCTGCAGCGAAAAGGAGCAGGCCGAGCTGAATATGATTATAGACCTGGAACGCAACGATGTCGCCAGAATCTGCCGGCCCGGTACAAGATCGGTCGTCCAGCCAAGGACGATTGAAACTTACCCGACGGTTTTTCACGCCGTGGCTACCGTGGCCGGGCGGCTTCGCGAGGAAATCACATTCTGCGATGTTCTAAAGGCATTGTTTCCCGGCGGCTCTATCACCGGCGCTCCGAAAATCCGCTCTATGGAAATCATCGACGAAACCGAGCCGACCGCCAGAGGCGTCTACACCGGCAGTATCGGCTTTATCGGGATCGACGGCAGTGCGTGCTTGAATATTGCCATAAGAACGATTATTATCAAAGGCCATAAGGCCTATGCTCAAGCCGGCGGAGGCATCGTCGCGGATTCTGACCCGGAAGCTGAGTGGGCCGAGACAATTGTAAAAGCAAGAGCATTGATCGCAGGAATAAACAGCGTGATGCATCGTGTTTGATGCGTATTGCGTAATACGAAACTATGACTGAACAAGTATTTCTAAATGATAAATTAGTCGATATCGACAAGGCCACTATATCCGTCTCCGACAGCGGATTTCTTTACGGTGCCGGGCTTTTCGAGACTATGCGCAGTCACAACGGCGTGGTCTTCGCCCTGACGGACCACCTGGACAGGCTGTTTACCTGTGCCGACGTTCTGTCGATAAATAATCCATACGAGCAGGAATATATCGCCGAGGCGATTAACAAAGTGCTGCGTGCGAATAAGCTGACCGATGCGCGCCTCCGTCTGACGCTCACGAACGGGCCAATGTCCGAATCCGAAGAGCAGCGTAAATCGACACTTCTCATCACAGCGACAAAGTTCCAGTCTTACCCGCCCGAATATTATAAAAAAGGCGTATTGGTCGTGCTGTGCCCGTTCAAGCAGAATCCGATCGATCCTGCTTCCGGCCGGAAGACGACAAGCTATTTCTCGCGTATGATTGCGCTGAACCTGGCGCATCAGAAAAGAGCGGCCGAGGCAATCTGGTTTACGCTGGACAATCGCCTGGCTGAGGGCTGCATCAGCAATGTTTTTCTGGTCAAGGATTCGGTACTCTACACACCGCCGATTAATACGCCCGTTCTTCCAGGCGTAGCAAGAAAAGCCGTCTGCCTGCTCGCTAAACAAAATTCCATTGAATTGATAGAGAAGGATCTGACGATAGATGATTTGCTCGGCGCCGATGAAATTTTTCTGACGAATGTTATCATGCAGGTCATGCCGATAACTAAAGTAGAGAAGCATACTGTCGGTGACGGCCGGGTCGGGGATGTGACCAAAAAGCTGCAAACGTGTTTCGATCAGCTCGTGAAAAGCGAGTGTGGAAAAAATAAATGAAGATAAAAGATATTGCCGCGACAATAGACGAAATAATCCCGCTCAAGCTGGCACAGGACTGGGACAACGTGGGATTATTAATTGGTGATTCGCAGAAGGATGTCAAAAATATCCTGCTGACTATCGATATCACGCGTGACGTTGTCGCCGAGGCAAAAAAACTGAAGACCGATTTGATTATCGGCTATCATCCTATAATCTGGGACGCGCTGAAGAAAATTACCGCCGAGGGACCTACCGGCGTTGTGTATGATTTGATTCGATCAGGCATTGCGGTCTTCGCAATCCATACCGCCCTGGATTCGGCCGTCGGCGGAGTCAACGACGGTCTTGCCGAAATTGTCGGCATCGTTAATGGCGAACCAATCGGCGATTACGTGGCAAACCCTGCGGGCGATAACTACAAGCTCGTCGTCTTTGTCCCCGCCAAATCGGCGGCGGAAGTTTCGAACGCAGTGTTTGCCGCCGGTGCCGGGGCAATCGGCAACTACAGCCACTGCGGTTTCGGCGCCGAGGGCACGGGAACCTTCCTGCCCCATAAGGGCGCAAAGCCAGCTATCGGCAAAAGAGGCAAACTCGAAAAAGTCGGCGAGATACGATTCGAGACGATTGTGCCGGCGGGCAAACTCGATAACGTCGTGACGGCGATGAAAAAGGCGCATCCCTACGAGATGCCGGCCTTTGACGTTTTCAAACTGCACGATACTGAGATGCCGTTCGGCCTGGGCCGGATCGGGGAATTAGCCAGGCCCGTGCGAATCGCACAGATTATCGAGAAGATAAAAAAGGCCACCGGCGCCAAAGCGGTCGGCATGGTCGGTGACCGGAACCGGCTGGTCAGGCGGGCGGCGGTTTGTGCCGGCACATGCGGCAAGATTATCAATTCGGTTATCGCCGCCAAGGCCGATTTGTATCTGACCGGAGAGCTAAAACATCATCAGGCATTGGCCGCCCAGGAAGCAGGGCTGACCTGCATCTGCCTGAGCCATACCATTTCCGAAAGGTTCATATTAAAAAAATTCGCAAGGCAGTTGCAAAAACAGATCAAAACAATAAATATTAATATAAGCAGGAAAGATGCTGACCCGTTTAAGTGGAAGAACATATGACAGAAAAAAGCCGGGAAATAGAAGACATACAGGAAGATCAGGACGTGAAGGAAACAGCAGAAATGCAGGAAGTGCAAGACGTCCCGGAAGTCGAAGAGGTACAGGAAGAGCAAGACGTCCTGGAGGCTGAAGAGGCACAAGAAGCACAGCAAGAGCAAGACGTCCCGGAAGCCGAAGAGCTACAAGAAACACAGGATGTCCAGGATGATGAACCTCAAATGCCGGATGAAGAACAGCCTGATGTCTCGCAGCCCGATCAGGAGATTACTACTACGGTCGAGTCGGTTGTGGAGGCGGTTTTGTTTGCCAGCGATGAGTCACTCACAGATGCCCGGCTGGCGAATATTGTAGAGGCAAGTGCAAAACAGATTCGTCAGCACATCAAGAATCTGAATGACAAGTACCAGGCGAACAATAACGCCTTTAGAATAGAGCAAATCGCGGGCGGCTACCAGATGCTCACGTTGAGTCCTTACAATCACTGGCTCAAGAAACTGCTTCGGGTTCGCGGCGACAACAAACTGAGCCCCGCCGCCCTGGAGACACTTGCTATAATCGCATATAAGCAGCCGGTCATGCGCGCGGATATCGAAGCCATCCGTGGCGTTGCGGTCGGCGAGGTGATTCGATCCCTGAGCTATAAAGGATTAGTCAAGATCGTCGGCCGGGCCGAAGTTTTAGGCAGGCCGATGCTGTACGGAACGACAAAGAAGTTTCTCGAAGTCTTCGGCCTCAATACGCTCAAAGACCTGCCGAAAGCACAGGAGCTCAAAGAGCCGTCTCTATGATCTATGCCCCCGGGAGCATCGGGATTTTTGCTCGGGCCACAATATCTTTCATTTAGAAAGGCTGCACGATAGGCGGAAATTTCAACAAGCAGCGTTGGATTGTCACTCGGCGGATATTCCTTAAGTCCTCGGCAGCGGCGCTCACCGGCCTGGCCTTGACACCGATTTCCTGCACTGGCCCGACCGGCCGCAGACGCAAGCCGGAGACCGTGAGATTCGGCATCGTTACCGACTGTCACTACGCCGACGCCGATACAGTCGGCACACGCTTTTACCGGGATTCGCTCGACAAGCTTGGCGAATGCGTCAAAGCGATGAACGAGCAGGAAGTAGATTTTATCGTGGAACTCGGTGATTTCAAGGACCAGAATTCCCCCCCTGTCGAGCAGAAGACCCTGTCGTATCTGCGAGCCGTCGAGGGTGTGTTCTGCAAGTTCGATGGCCCGGCCTACCATGTTCTCGGCAATCACGACCAGGATAGTCTCTCGAAGGCACAATTTTTGACCAATATCGAAAACACGGGCATAGACCCCGGCAGAAGTTACTACTCGTTCGATTTCAACGGCGTGCACTTTGTCGTTCTCGACGCCAACTATAAATCCGACGGAACCGATTACGACCACGGCAATTTCGACTGGACCGATGCCAATGTCCCCCCTGCCGAACTGCAGTGGCTCAGGCTTGACCTGGCCGCGCCACGCGGACCTGTTATTGTCCTGGTCCACCAGCTTCTTGACGGCGCCGGTTCGCATTATGTCAAAAATGCCGCCAAGGTCCGGCAAATCCTCAAGCAATCGGGCAAGGTTTTAGCCGTGTTCCAGGGCCACCGTCACGATGGAGGATACAGCCTGATAGAAGGGATTCACTACTATACGTTAAAAGCAGTAATCGAAGGCCCCGGCCCGGAAAACAACTCTTACGCCGTCGTCGAAGTCCGGCCGGACATGAGTATCACCGTTACAGGGTACCGTAAAGCAGTCGATAAACAGCTTGCCCCTGCATAAACATGCTTAATCCCACGGCAGTTTTTTCGCATCAGGCTTAACCGCATAAGCGGGCCGGGGATGCTCAGTGTTGAATACGAACATATCCTCCACCTTTTCAATCACAACAAAGCTTTCATCTATTGAGCCGTCCGGCCCGGTGACTTTATCGAGCGAAAGCTTTAAGTGTTTAGCAAAAAACTTATAGGCGCCGAGACGCTTTGAGATGCCGTAATCGTGTCCCTCGTCGGGAAGGTGCAGATACTCGATGTTATCCTGCGCTCCGTAGAGACGATATACGTTCCGGATATAAGGGAACTCCACATCCGGCGTGTTCTTGGTCCAGTCCTTGCCGTCCGAGATGAGCATCTGAGGCCGGGGCGCCGCCAGAGCGGCAATATCCGTATTGTTCGTCTCATGTGTATCGCTTTTGTGGATGGGCATCCCGCTTTCGCAATTGCAGCCGCCGAAGAAGTGGGACGAGACCATCACCGTGGGGATCGAGACTGCGATGCGGTCATCGACGGCGGTCAGCAGGAACGTCTGTGTCCCCCCGCCCGAAGCGCCGGTGACTCCGATGCGTTTTGGGTCCACTTCTTTGAGCGACGTCAGAAAATCCACCGCACGAATACTGTTCCACAACTGCAATTTCACAGCCTTCGGCAGGCTGTGCTCCCAGCCTGCGTTTTTCCAATCGCCGTATCCCACCATATCATAAGAGAATACAACCGCACCCATACGAGCCAGTGTGGCACATCGCTTTTGCATATTGTCTCGAAATCGCCCGTAATTATCTTCGCTGCTGAAATGGCCGTGGGGACACAGTATCGCGGCGAAAGGTCCGTTGCCTTTCAGAGGACGGTAAAGGTTCCCCGTGACAAAAACGCCGGGCATGCTCTCAAACGCCGCGTTCTGGACGGTATAGCCGTCATACTTGCGTTCGCTGTGAATGACCGGCTTGAGCGGGGTTTTTTCGGGCAGCGGCAAAAGTTCCGTCCCGCGAAGGATGCCTTCACGAATCCGCTCGGCCCGCGACTTCCATTGCTCCAGGTTCGAATAGCTCCGGGCAAACTTCGCAAGCTGCTCTTTCGCCGCCTCCTCACTTTGATAATTGCCCTGGCAGAGTTGAGGTTTCTTTTCCTCGGCGCTTTGTGCCGGGACGAAAAATCCGAGCGAGAGCATTGATATACCGATAACGATCGTTTTGTTGATATAACTTATTCTACTTTGCATTTGTGACCTCCTGATATGACATCTTTATACATATTTGCTTTGCCGGGCTCACCACTCTGCCAACGGTCGTAATTCGACGGAGCTGGTGTAACGGTCGTCCTTCCATACAGGCGCCAGCAGAATAGCCACTCGTACATTGTCTTTAGCATCGTTAAGGCACAAAGTCAAGCGTTTCACGCCTTTGTTGGTTTTCTCCGGCGGCTTCTGCTCGGCAGACTCGACCGTAAACGCAGCGTGATAGGGTGACAGAACCTGTGCGACGAGTTCTTTGCCGTTTATGGTAAGTCTTGCAATCCATTCTTTTTCCAATGAAATTTCCGCGTCGGTCGTCATCGCCCAGACAAGCTCGCAGGGCTTTTCGATCTCGAACTCATCCTGCACAAGCACGGCCTGCCTGCCATCCAGCATAGCGAGGCCCCGCGTGACCTTCTTCGCATACTTCTCATAAGCGCTCGTCAGGTCGATCAGGACAAAAGCCGAGGACTTCTTCGACTCGAATTTAATGAACTTCGATGTCGCCATTGGGTCCTGGTCTTCACCACCCAGCAGCGGGACGCTGTGACTTTTCGAATTCAAGCGGTAATAACTCCAACGCCTGCCGCCTCTTTTTCCATCCCAGTAGCCGGGAAGATTGTAATTATCCGAACCAAGATCGCGAACCCATCGAACACCCAGGGCATCAAGCTCGAAGTTGCCCAGATCCAGATGCCCGTGATTGACCTGGTTGTACCCGGCCTTGATGCCTACCCAAAGCGACTCCGAGTTGTTCCAAGCGCTTCTGAATACGGCCACTTCCACAGGGCCGCGGAAATAACGGTCAAGGTCTCTTGCTGGGAGTTTCCCGCCCGGCTCCGGCATATACCAGACCACGTGCTGCGGACTGGCGCTGCGTTTTGCCAGCATCGCACGTTCATCATCGGCATAGAACGGATTGTCGTATGTGCGTGCCAGCCAGAACAAACAAGGCAGCGTCCTTTTAGAGCTTCTTTCTCCAACGTCGGCAAGGTTTAGATAATACCCGGTCGGCCCGGCAGTATAGATTGGAAAATCTCCCGCTTCAGCCAGCCCTTCGATTTTCAGCAGGCCGAAATCGTTGCCCAGGGCGCTTTGCAGCGCCGCCAGTCCGTAGGCGGTGTAGTGCGTGGCATAACTCCAGTAGCCGGGCCCTTCACCCCACGCGCCGTCGGGGCCGTAGCTCTTGATGGCGAGCGGCAGCGACTGGACGGCGGCAGCAATAATCTGCTCGGCGTACTGCGGGTCCGACTCGGCAATCGCCAGCGAGCCGACTATCAGGCCCCCGTTGCATACCTGGTTCCAGTTGTGTTCGCTTTTGGCCCACCAGCTCTTCTGGTATGCAGCCAGTCCGGGCTCCAGGCCGTTCCTGATGAGGCCGGCCTTGATTTTCTGCCGCGTCCCGGCGTCCATATAGGAATACAGCCAGTCATAACCAAGCCCGACGGCGTGGGACATCTCGGCCGTATCGAGAAAGTGCGATGGATTCCAGTCTTCGAATGCGCAAACTGTCAGCATGTTATCGACAGCCTTCCCGGCGTACTTTTCCTCGCCCGTCCATCGGTATGCAAGAGCGAGGGCGTAAATCCGGTGGAGGCATTCTCTGCTCACGCTAAGCAGCCGGGGGCCGATCTTCCTGTATTTGAGCATAGATTTACCGGCACAGTCGTCCGCTTCATCGAGAACATCCTTCACGCACTTCTGCAAAACCTTATCTTCTGTATACAATTCTTTCAGACGCTCCAGGTCTTTATCCTTGAGCATCAATCGCGGATGGTTCTTATCGAGCGTTTTCAGGACCGCGGAAGGATCTGCGGAAGCCTGCCCTGCCGCCGCCGAAGTCAGATAAGAAAAACTCACTATTATCGCCAGTGCGGCAAGTCTGCATGTATTCACTATGATTCACCTCCATTTATGGACTGTGCGCTCATTTTATTGCTGCTCCTCGACAAAAAAGGCAAAACCGCCCCTGTAAGGGCCAATGGGTCATTTCCCATGTGATACCCACAGGATGTTATAGAAGATTTGCCGCTTATAGGGCAAGGAAAATCTTTGCCGGGGCGGCAGAAATTACTTATGATTATGGCAAACGTCATTCGATTTGAAACGAAAGCAATATTATGGATAAATTCATTTACAAGACAAAACAGGAAATGGCAGCAGCCGCAGCGGCAGCGGCCGCCCAAGCGATCAACAAAGCGATAGAGGACAAGGGCAGTGCGAATATTATTCTCGCAACCGGAACCAGCCAGCTCGAAATGCTGAAGAATCTGGCCGAAGCAGAGACTGTGGACTGGTCGAGCGTTACGATGTTTCACCTTGATGAGTATATCGATATGGGGGCGGACCACCCGGCGAGTTTCAGGAAATTCCTGAAAGAGCGGTTCGTAGATCGGGTGCCGGGCTTAAAGACCGTACATTTCGTCAACGGCGACGCCGGCGACCCGCAACAGGAGTGCCAAAGAGTAGGCTCCGTGATTGCCGAACACCCTATCGACGCGGCAATGATTGGAATCGGGGAGAACGGGCACCTGGCGTTTAATGACCCGCCGGCGGATTTCGAGACCGAAGAGCCATATCTCGTCGTCGAACTGGATGAAAAATGCAGGAAACAGCAGTTGGGTGAAGGCTGGCTCGAGACTCTGGAGCAGGTACCCCGGCAGGCAATCTCGATGAGTATCAGGCAGATCATCAAAAGCGATTGCCTGATCGTAACGGTTCCCGACGAGCGCAAAGCCGAGGCTGTGAAAAACGCTCTCGAAGGGAAGGTGACGCCGATGTGTCCGGCCTCGATATTACAGCAGCACGGCAATTGCAAAATATTCCTGGACGCCGAGGCGGCTTCACTGCTCAATCCATAGAGCACAAACCACCCACGGGGGTAATAATCTCCGCCCCTACCGGCAAGTTGCGCGGCAAATAGTATTGTTCAGTCATATTTTCGACCAGTCGCCGGGCGTGCTCGTCCTCGACGACCGCCACGATGCAGCCGCCCATTCCGGCGCCGACAAGACCGGCACCGATAACACCTTCGGTCGCCAGCGCGATGTCAACGAGTGTATCGATTTCGGGCAGGCTTACGTTATAGCCGCCACCCTGGCGCCACAGATCGGCCCGGCTCATACGTTCGGGATCGCCCGATTCCAGATCGCCTATCAGGGCATCAATTCTCTCGTCTGGATAGCTGTTGTCGGTAGGTACGCGCCGGCCGTCGACAAGCTTTGTCATGCGGTCGCCGTCGTGGGAGGTGTTGATAAGCTCACCGAATGTCTTCATGTCACCTGCTCGCAGGCACTGCGGAGCCATTTCGGCGCGAATACACTCGGCGATTCCATAGAGGCATACCTGCCGGATAAGATAGCCCTCTTTGGGTTCGGCGTGACTTCTGAATACACGATGAATCTTTTGCTCATCTGACGGAAGAAGTCTTAAAACATCTGCTCTGCGGGCGGAAGCGGGCAGTGATTTTACTATTCGATAGATTTGGCTCTCATCAACGCCAAGTCTTTCAGGGTTGACATCCCGAAGTCGTTCGAGTTTATCGGCGTACTCTGGAAAGTTTTTGCGTATTAACATCAAGCCGAATATATATCCTGCGACTCGGCTGTTAAAGATATCGCGGCCGCCGGCTTGTTTTTTTGCTTTGATGTTGCTGTTCGCCAAAACGAAGCAATAGCCGGCCGGAAGCGCTGCCTCCTCTACGGATAATGGAAAAGCTGTCATATGGAGAATCGTATGGTGCCTGCCGTATATAATCGCAGCATGGTCGCTGCAACCGCCACGTGTGCCCACATACCATTCGGCAAATCCCCAATGCTCAACGGAATCAGCAGGTTTAATGCCAAGCGAGTTTATCCGTATTACAGCTTCAACTGTTATCATGACCAATGCCGATGATGAACTCAGGCCGGCCGCTCGCGGTATGTTTCCGTAAACCATCATATTCATCCCGCGGAACGCCGGTTGGAAGCTACCGTCGTCTTTTGTGCTGAGATGCTGAAGGTACAAAACCGCCGCTCGGATATAATTCGACCAGCTCACTGACGGGTCGTTCCTGCGTTTTTCATACTCATCGTGACACCAAGTATCCCAGTTTTCGATTTTCTTGTTGGCCGGCAGACAGCGGCCGATACTGAACTGCTCATCGGGAAAGTCGTTTGACTCGAAGTTTTTAGCCAGCACCAGGTCGTCGTCGCGAGGCTCGACCACAAGCCACATGTGCTTGACAGCGATGGGATTGACCGAGCCGCCGCGATGGTCGATATGCGTGCCGAGAAGGTTGACCCGGCCGGCCGAGCGGATAATGAGAACGTTGCGGTCC
>Ga0114918_10004764_pt1 | contig 11750 bp, 11 predicted proteins | sample LantaG_FD_87015 | JGI IMG/M metagenome (GOLD analysis project Ga0114918, IMG submission 87015) | Deep subsurface microbial communities from Baltic Sea to uncover new lineages of life (NeLLi) - Landsort_02402 metaG | ecosystem: Environmental > Aquatic > Marine > Oceanic > Sediment | place... | reverse complement strand
TAATGATTAAGTCTACCTCATACTTAGACATCACAGAAGGGATTTTATTTATCTTTTTAGGTACCCTAATTTTTCTGGTTGGATTTTTAACTGTAATATCTTCTTCAAGGTAATTAAAAAAGCTTTTTACTGTTGCAATTATTTTTGATATTGTACTTGACCCAAGATTTCTTTTCTCCTTAGCATAATAGAAATACTGCCTTACTATTCTTGTACTAATTAAGTTTATATCTAAAATATTTTTGGAACTTAGAAAATCAAAAAATCTTATAAGTTCCTTATCATAGTCATAGATAGTTAGAGAAGAGGCTATTCTTTCAATTTTCATATAAGCTAAAAAGCTGTCTATATAATTTCTCATATTTGTTTTTTAATCTTCTTTCAAGACAAACTAAGAAATTATATCCTATTTAGGCTAGAACTCGGCTTATAGACTAACTCCAACTATTTTTTATCTTATAAGCCAACTGTGCCAACTTATGGGCATTATTTATCTTTGTTAATTAAAGATATTCTTCAAGTTACTTAATCCCTTTATAATCCGGTTCGAAATTTTATAACTTAGGGGAGCCAATCTTAATATATTTATAAATAAATATATTTATTAATTTGTTAATAAATTATTTGTGGTTCGAATCCTCTCTCCCCAGTAAAGCTGTACGAGCTGTGGTTCTAAAATACCATTTTTATGCTCAAAATTGGTGTTTTTCGCCGGTTCGAACATCTTATACTGGCTCTCAAGTGCCGGATCTAGATTTCAGAATATCTATTATAATAACAGGAATGATAATTAAAGGTATTTTCGTTTGAAGAATTGAAAAATTTCAATAATTTATTTCAAGAAGATTTCTTACTTCTCTTATCGTATCTCTATCATTGTAATATTTTGGAAAGTCAACTTTTACCTTGTTTAATATATTGTATCCTTTTTGTTTAAGGTTATTATTTAAAACATTAAAGACGCTTTTCTTTATTAAAATTATTTTTGTATAGCTATCAATTTTGTTTCTACTTTTAAGATCTTTAAGACTGTCTATTAGATTTTCCATTTCTTTTTGAATAATTAATTCCCTATTTCTATCATCGGTTGTATTAATTGGATACTCAACCGCATCTATTAAAAAATAACCCTCATCTTTAAGAATATTTAAAAATCCAATCTTGGAATCATTTCTTTTGTAGCCTTTGCCATCACCAAAAATTGCTGTTGTTATAGTAGCAAGTAGAATTTCTTGTTTCGGAAATTTAAAGTATAAAAATGAACCATTGGCAGGCGGTGATTCAGCAATAAAAAGCACTTTAATTTTTTCAGGTAAAAATTTGTCTGCCGCTTCTTTATATTTATTTATATCAAGGTTGTTCAATATATGTCTTTTTTAATATTTTTATGGTATATACCTTTTACTCATCACGAAGGCTATATTCAATATCAATTAATAATTTAATATATTTTATTGCAGTTATATTACCAATACCCTGAAGCCTAGATGGTGTCAAACCTGGAGCTGATAAATTCTTAAGTGTATGCTTAATTATATCTTGGAGTTTTAAAAATTCTTTCCTATATAAAGAGGGCACTTCATCTGGTGATAACAAATGAATCTTGATTGCTTGGCTTGCCAACCTTCTACTGCCATTTCCTTCGTGTGTAGCCATCTGGTAATTGATATCAAATAATTTTTCTAAAAAATATTGTTTCATCTAAAAAAGTAATACTAATTTTTTATTAAAATATTTAATTCCTGTAAGCGGGAATTTCCATCCATGTGTTATACAGTATATATTAATGAAGAAATAATTTGAAAAATTTTCTATAATAGAATAAATATTATTATAATATTTCCGTACCAGATAGACAGTTCGTAATTTAATAAAAACTTGCCATGCTTGATTTAATGCCTGCAAAATTAATAGGCTTAAAAGATTTAAATAATTGGAATAAATATTCAAAGAATTTAAATAATCTTTCCTTTGTGAAAAAATATCTTGGTGATACATTAAAAATATGGGTGGAAAACAAAAATAATTTTAATCCTCTATCAATTTCCTTAATTGCAAACTTATTTAAAAATGGTTTAGGTTCTTTTAATAAAACCTTGGGCAAAATGGAAAAGTCAATTGGTGAGAAAAATTTATCAGAACTGTTTTATGAATTAAAAATCCAAAAAAGTGATCCTTCTCAAATTACAACCAAAATACACTCTTTATTTGGTGAAATTTTTACTTACTCAGAGTTAATTAAAAAATACGATAAGGTAAATAAGATAAAAGAACATGGTGACTGGTTATGCAATGACAAGACTGTTGTATCTGTCAAAACAAAAAATGAACTGGACCATAATTATGAAATAATTGAAAATACTTTACGGGCTTTGTATTTTATTAAAGAAAATAATGTTTTAAGAAAATACAATAATATAAGAATTGACGAAGGAAAAAATATTGATGATAAATTCAGAAACAGCGTGATTTGGTTTATAAACTTAATACTCTCGGAATTTATTAATTTTCAGGATAACCAAATAAATACATGGAATAATTTTAAATTAGAAACAACAAAATATTACTTTGATAATGCTAAATTACAAAGTATTCTCGAAGTGGAAGTAGAGTTTTTCAAGGATAATTTCAGTAAAAGTATTTTATCTATATTTTTAAAAGAAGACCGCAGTGGAGAAAAAGAAAGTTTCAGTCACCAAGTCAAATTAAGATTTAATAACTGGCCTGACAAAAACACTTTGTCTGTTTTATACGATACCAATGTATATTGGGTTAATGACAAAATAGATTATGGGGATTTGAAAAATTCTATCCATGATTATTTAAAAAAATTTGATAAAAGCTATTCCATTATTAATAAACAAAATAAAAGTCTTGTTGGTTGGATCAATATTTTTCTGCATTCAAAACATGAAATATATATTTCACAGTCAGAAGATTTAAAAAAAGAAATTAAAGATATAACAGGTAATAAAGAATATAAGATAATATTGGCTTTGCGTCCGGTATGGAATTCTATTAAGCCAAAAATACTGGAAATTTAAGTAAGCTATATTTTAATTTTTATTTATATGGACAATCAAAAAGCGTGCATAGATTTTTTCTTATCTCAAATTAATAATATATTTAAAATTAGAACTTCTATATTAGAATATCCTGATGAAACCATCCGGAACCAGAAAGCATGTGACGCTGTTGCTTCTATAGGAAAAAAGACAGTAGCAATTGAACATACATCTATTGATTGTTATCAGAACCAGAGAGAAGAAAATGCACTTTTTCTTAAATTATTTAATCCAGTAAAAGAGGCTCTGGAAAAAGAATTAAAAGTTCCAGGTAAATTTGATATAAGTACTGATTCAAAAATAAACTTAAAAGGATTTGATTATAATAAAGCAAGACCTTTAATAATAAAAAGATGTTTGGAGCAAGCAAAGACACTTAAATTTGGAAGTCCAGAAACAGCACCAAATCACTTTGCCATTCTCAAAATACCAGAAATTCCATTTGATATTAAATTGTGCCGTTGGCCGGGGAAAAACTGTGTTAGGCTTTATTGCCATTCTTTTGAGGAAATTCAAACAGAATTAATGGAAGTATTAAATAAAGCGATAAAAAGTCGTGGGGAAAAGGTTACTCAATATAAAGATAAAAGCTATAGAACAGTATTATTAATAGAATCTCAGGATATACAACTGACAAATGATGCAATGATAAGACAGGCATTTTTTAAGATCACCAAAGATGTTTCGGTAATGGAGTTACCTGACGAGGTATATTTGATATTAACGGGTTTTCCTGATTACGAATTGTATTGCGTAAAATTTGACAAAAACTGTAGTTTTGAAACAAATAATATTTACAAAAGAGAATATTTAAAAATTTATCAAGAATAACACATTTCTACGATTTAACTCAGGAGAAAGAAATTCTGGTGCTTTATATTCTTTCTTTTTTTATTTGAGCTTTAAGAATTTATTCGGGGCTGTGTCTATGATATTTTTTTTATGATACTCTTTTAGGTGCATATAAGTACTTAGAAATAATATGGCAATAAAAGACAAATTAAAGTATTAAAACAGTCTAATTCATTAATAAAAATAGAATTTAGGATGCTTTAAATTCAATATTTAATGTTTCGATTTGTGAAGACAATTCTATAATCTGATAGTAATATTTAGTTCTAAATGTGTTCAATATCCCCACCAATATTTTTAATTAAATTTTTATTAATTATATATCTAAGACATTAATATATAATCCCTGAGAAGTATCTTGAAAAGAAATACTAAGAGAAGATAAAAATTCCTTAATTTCTTCTAAACCGTCTTCAAAATTTATTTTTTCTTTCCTCTCGTACCAAATTCTTATTTTGTTAAACAAATTATATGTATATTTATTTATAAATAAGTTTTTATCCGATTTATTAAATTTTTCTTCAATGAAACATAAAGATTCTTTATAAGCAAAAATATATGAAAGATATATATAAATAGGTTCTATGAAGACAGAACTTCTTTTAAAGAATTCGTTAATGTCAATATTACCAATCCTGAATTTTAGTATTTCAAGTTTTAATGGTTTATAAAAAGTATCAGGATTTTGTAAAGGAATAAAATAACCATCATAAAGTGATGTAAAACAATTCTTTAGTTTTTCATCTAATGGTTTTTTAAAAATATCAATTGAAAATCTATTAGCACTATATTCATTATAAATATTATACAGTATAACTAAATATTTAGATTTAGAGGTACCATCACATACAATTTTGGGAAGAATAATATCATTAAAAAGATGATATATCTCATGTGAAAAAAAGAAAAATCTTAGATTTTGATCTAAAAAATTATTCCAGAAATCTGAAAATACAATATATTTTTCATTATCTTTTCCTATTATGATTCTTGCTTGACATTCAACCATATACCTTTTTGCTTTATAATTCTTATTGTTTTCAAGCTTATTAACAGTTTCATTAAGATTAGAAGATACTATTATTTTTTTTAGATTCAATTCATTAATAATTTTTTTTCCAATTAAATCTAAGAAATAAGTAATTTCTTTTTTCCTAATTTCTTTCTCTTTAGATGTTCCTGTTTGAACTTCAATTTTCATTTTTAAATTCCTGATCTTAAATATTATCTATATATTAATAATATAAAAGATTTTATACTAAAATAAATAAAGAAAGAATCAAAAAAATAAATCGATAGAATATATAAAATTAATTATGAATTTAAACAAAAGTAGCGGTGTGAATAAAGATAAAACAACATGGCACTTAAAAAGTTTATTAAAAGAAGCTGATGAAGCTTATAAATCAGCGTTAGAATTATTAAATTTTAAATATTTTCCCAAAAAATTTAAATACTTTAATAGTTCTTTAATATTGCTTAATTATTCAATTGAATTATGCTTAAAGATTATTCTTCTAAATCAGAATTTGAAAATGCAAAGAACACATAATTTAATTAAATTGTGGAATTGTTGTAAAGATAAAGTTAAAGAGTTAAATGAAATGAAAATTGATGAATATATAATTATGTTAAATAGAGTAAATTATCCAAATGCTGGGATTAAATATCCAAGCAGGGAAAAAGATGGACAATTTTCTATTAAAGCAGATATTTTTATTGAATTACAAAAATTATTAAATTTTACTTTGAATTCAGTTGATCCTGATAAGGAAATAAATAATCTAATTTAAATAGAGAATTAATTTTAATTAATTCTTCTAAAAAATGGTTCGAAATTTCGCAACTCGGGGCAAGGTAAATGGAATTTAGTAACGGACATTTTTTAAAACCAAAAAATAGAAATTCCTCTTTTAACTTGATTGTAGGTATAGATAAGACGAAAATAAATTCTCTACTATATTAAAATATAAAACAAAGATTTATGAATTAGGAAATATTTATGAAAATAAAACTTTAAAACTTTCTATTATGATTTATAATTACAAAAATGGAACGTAAGAAAATAAAAATTGATTTCATTAAAACCTGCGAATGTAAAAATAATCATATAAATTGTTTAACAGCAAAAGAATGGATTAAAAATCAGCTCGGAGTGTGGCAATTTTATTATGAAAAAAGAGATATAAGGGATAAGGGAAAACATCCAGCTACTTATCCAATATCATTAGCTAGAAGAATCATAGAACTTTTTACACATCAAGGAGAACTAGTACTAGATCCATTTAATGGTAGTGGAACAACACTAGTTGCTGCAAAAGATACAGATAGAAATGCCATAGGATTTGATATTAGTGAAGAATATTGTGATTTAACTAAGGATAGAATAGCACAAGAAAATCTAATTAATAAATCTTCACAGATTGTTATATGTGACGATGCAAGAAAAATCTCTAATTATTTAGATAATAATACAGTATCTCTATCAATTACTAGTCCGCCATATGCAAATCTCTTAAATAGAAAAAGAAAGAATAAAAGTCGAAGAGGCGAAACTAGAAAAAATAGTCAATATATGAAAGTAGAACAATATAGTCAAAATGAAAATGATTTAGGTATTTTAGGTGTAGAAGAATTTGAAACAGAGGTCTATAAAATCTATAAGAAAATGCTTCCAGTTATTAAACCTGGAGCACATGTTGTTATTAATATTGCAGATATGTGGTGGGAGGGAAATAGAGTACCTTTACATATTAGCATAATAAAAGCTCTAGAAAAAGCTGGCTATATTTTTAGGAATACTATTATTTGGGATAGAACAAATATTGTAAATAGAATAGGGATTTTTGGGTGGCCCTCCAATTATATTACAATGGGAACTACTTTCGAATTCATTCTAGACTTTATAAAACCTAAAGAAGTAAGCTAATAAAACATGGATAAAGAACAATTTTTTTCTAAAGAAGATTTAATTAACAAATTAAAAGAAATAAAAGAAATGGGTTGGATAAAGACTAAGAGGCCCGGAAATGATGGTGCGGTTGGAAATACTCTTGAGGATTTACTTGAAATAACAGAAAATAATTTACCAATTCCCAATGCCGCTGAATGGGAATTAAAAGCACAAAGAAAAAATACTTCATCTCTTACTACATTATTCCATTTAGAACCCTCGCCACAAGCAGCAAAGATAGTATCACAAATACTATTACCTAAATATGGTTGGCCTCACAAACAAGCCGGGAAAAAATACCAAATAGGAGAAAAGAGTTTTCGTTCAACAACAAATGCCGTTAATTACACAGATAGAGGTTTTAAAATATTAGTAGACAAAGATTATGAGAAAATTAAATTTCATTTTAATCCTGAAAAGATTAATAAAGAAAAGCATGGTGAATGGGTAATAGGTTTAGAAGAAAATTTCCTTATAAAAGAACTTGATCCAGAACCATACTGGGGATTTAGAGATTTAATGTATAAGGCAGGAACAAAATTAAAAAATGCTTTCTATGTGTTAGCTGAAAATAAATATATTGAAAAAGATGAATATTTTTATTTTTCAGATGTTTACATTTTAAAAGAATTCAATTTTGATTGTTTTATAAAATGTATCGAAGAAGGCAATATTCTTATTGATTATGATGCAAGAACAGGTCATAATCATGGAACAAAATTTAGAATAAAACAAAACCTATGGCCAAAACTTTATAAATCAGTAGAAAAAGTTATCTAGGGGTATTTTTAATTTTGTTTTTAAGTGTCTAAAAATAGTCTTATATTATTTAATTCTTTTAAAATCCGGTTCGAAATTTCAATACTTGGGGCAGCCAGTTTGAACAAGTATCTAAATTTATTAGTACATCGAAGGGTTTTTTAAGCTGAAATTCAGGCTTTTTGCCTCTTAATTTTAAGTTCGAAAGTAAAAAATTAATAAGTTGTCTTTTTTGCTCAACTTTAGAACTTTCAAATAATTCAGGTGCTCTAGAACATAAATTTAATAAGGTTATAAGTGTAATTGAATAGCTTTCATCAACTTCTGTTATCCTTTTTAATCTATCAGTTAATTCATATTGCCTTTGTTTAAGTTCAATGGCTTTTTTATCGTATTCATCTGGAGTAATTCACCCTGAAATTATTTTCAGGGCTACAAAATAAAAAGGGGGGTGGGTGGTGTTAATTTTCAGTTTTGACAAAACAAGTTTTGTGTAAATTATCCATTGTTTCAATTACATATATTGTGTTTTGCACAAGAGTTTTTAAATCAGATTCTGAAATATAAAAGTTTTCTTGCATATGTTGGAGATTCCCATGCACGAACTTTTCAGAAATATTCTTAACTACTTTGATTTTATCAATCAATTCTTTTTTCAATCTTTCCTCAAGATTCGTTTCGTTAATATATTCGTCAAATTCCCCAATCCCAGGGCTATGATTTTGATATTTCGCACTGGATATTTTTGCGAATTTGAAAGATAAAAAGGTTTCTAAAACCCTTCTTGTATAGTTTGGTAAATATCTGCAACATTTGTGATAATCAATCTTTTCATCTTTAAAATTAATCAATTCTTTCAACATAAAAAAATAGGGAGTCTCAAAGTTTTTTAATTCATCTGGAAGCTCTGATATCTTCTCTTGATCTAAGAATAAGCAATTTGAATTTCCGTGATAAAACGAATTAAAAAATTTAAGAAAAAGGAAATTGTGGCTCAATATTATAAGTTGTTTTACATCTTCAAAATTCCCCCAAATTAAATATGCGGTACTATAAAGTCTATTATCGTCAAGACTTGAAATAGGGTCGTCAATAACAACAACCGATTTCTTGATTTTTTCTTCAGTATTAATCTCGTTTTCAAATTTACTTAAGAAATATGCAAAGGCTAGAGCAGTTTTTTCGCCATCGCTAAGGCAATTCCTAAGATTATTTTTCTCGCTACTTGAATTTTTATACTTGACGATAATGTTTTCATCTTGATTATCTTCATTTATATCAATGTCAAAATGGTCTATCCCCATTTTTGTTAGATACTTAGAAATACTTTTTGATTCAGCTTTAACTTTTTTCAATTCTTCGGATAATCTATCCCGTAAAGCGGGTGTTTCGGTATTGGTTATTTGTTTAATCTTACCTTGATTCTTCTTATACTTTTCCAATGCGCCAACTGGGTCAGTCTGATTAAACTCCAATATGATAATCTCATTATAAGTTTTTCTGATCTGCACTCCGATAGTGTAGGTGTCTAATTTTTTTGATTCTAAAAGCTTTAAAATATCGTTTTTAAGTGTTTGAAAAGTTGTCAAAGCAGAATTGAGGGCAGATATATTACTTTCAATGTTTTGTGGTTTAGAAAAGTTGTTTTGAATATTGTCATTCTTTGATTTTAATCTCTTTTCCAATTCTTTTAGATCGTCTTTAACATCCATAAAATCATACTTTTCAAAAGAAAAACCACTCAATAATTTTTCATACTTGAACTTCTTTATATTTTCCAACTTACCAGCGTTTATCTCATATTGCTTAAGAGAAGTAATAATCACGTCAATATCATCGGTTTTTTGCGTTAACTCTTTGATAAAATTTTCGTAACTTTCGTCAAAATAACCCTGATAATCTTTCAGGACAGAACTTATTTTTTCTGAAATGTCTGTATTACAAATCGGACAATGTTTATCACCTTTTTCATCGGTGTTTTCTAGGACATCTTTACCAAACCTAAACCATGGCTCGACTTTTTGCTTGTTAAAGTCATCCGAAAAAAGGTCTTGAACCTCTTTTATTTTCTTTTCCAAAACATCTTTTGAAAGTTGTTGGATATTTTTTGATAAAAGGCCGTCAATTACGCTTAAGTCTAAATTTATTGAGTCAAAGTTTAGTTGTCGTATTTCTTCAAGATCAAAATTAAGTTCCGTTTGCTTCTTACTTAATTCATAATCAGCTGTAAGTTCGCTAAGTTTGGTTTCAAGATTTTCAATAGTTTCGCTTGGTAACGACACACTGGATAAATCTTTCACTTGCAACTTTTTACTTTTGTCAGTGAGAGACCTACCAAAACTTTCACTCTTTGTTTTTGTTATTTCAGCGTGTTTTACATCAAGTTTTTTATTCTCATTCTCCAGTATCGTTTTTTCTCCATTTAACCTGTCTATCTCTTCGTTTATATTATAAATTTCTTTGTTTTTAATCTCACCACCACCAATATTGGCAAATTTTTTCAAGTTTCCCTTTGTGCCGTTAAAAACATGGGTTGCAACAAAATTTGAATTGAAAATGTAAATGCTTTTGCTGTGGGTGTTATTAGCAGGATATTTGATTTTTGAATTACCTTGCAAATCTAATTCAACAATAGAATCATCTTCATTTTTAATGTCATCAAAAATTTCTTTTTTTTCATCTTCACTAATAAATGAATTGTCGGCAAAAAACGAAATTGAGTTTGATAAAATAGTTTTGCCTGATCCGTTAAAACCAAATATAATGTTACAATTTTGCCCTTTCCCGCCATATTGAAAAGCTTTCTCTTGACTTATAGTAGAGAAATTTCCAATTCTATTGAGTTTTGAGATTTTACTAATCATAATTAAATTTTATTGATAATTTTCTCAATCTTATTAAACTGAATTTTTTATGATCTTATCTTAATTATTATATATTATTAAATATAATTTTGTTATACTTTTTAAAATGCTAATATTTTATATATAAATTTTAAATAGAATATTTTCAGAAATCTATGAGTATTTATGAAAAATCTAACTGAATTAATAGAAAGAGGAGTAAAATTATTAAAAGAAATAAATCCTTATGATAAAAATCCATTAAGCCCAGGAATTGTTTTAGAAATCAAGTTTATAGAATACATTTCCCATCTATAAAGGTACCTAAGGGAAATGAAAAATATTAATAATTATTAATCCGAATATCACTAGTTTTAAAAAGAAGCAAATTATTTACTTACAAAATAAATTTCCTATATTACACAATTCCTTTATAATTTGGTTCGAAATTTCATATAACAGCGGGGTAATATTAATAAATTTATAAATATATTAATTTGTTGATAAATTTTCTTTGATTCAAATTCTTCCTTGCTGGCTAAACTAAGCATTAAAAAAGTAGCTAACTTCTCTAATTCAATAGCACTAAAAAACCGTACACGAGAAGAGGTAAACCTAGGTTTACCAAATATAACAAAGTATCTGTTATTGAAAGACACTCTATATCAATTTTTTAAAAGGGATTATAAGTAGGGGATTGGTTTACGTGTGTTAGGTAGGATTATCTTTATATTTGACATTATCCTCTTTATTATGTCATTATCCGTATGCTCTGTTACGGTAGGGTAGTATAAATCATTCCTTGGCTAATAACCGGGGGGATTTTTTACAGACTCAAAAATCTTTAATATGAATATAATCAAATATACTAAATTTACTCTCCTTAAAAGTGGGACTTTTAAAAAAATATTAGGATTCAAATCTTATTTTTTCTCTCTTCTTGCTGATGCAAAAGAGTTAATTGCCAGAATGAATGATATTAGTATTAATATAATTGCTAAACTACTCCTACCAATCCAGATAAATTCATAAATAACTATTCCTATAGCAACAATCCCACAAATGTAAAGCAATGTTTTCAATTTGTCCTCCAATCCTTAATTATTTATAATATACAGAGGTAAAACCAGCAATTATATAAAGTTCGTAAAGTCTATGTTATTTAGAGTAATTCCAAGTTCACCAATTAGTCTAAGCCATTTAATATTATTCAATTATACATTCGGATATATCTAGAAATGTGAAAAGCTGCAAGATGCATATCGCTCTCTTTTATTC
>Ga0114918_10004763_pt1 | contig 11751 bp, 9 predicted proteins | sample LantaG_FD_87015 | JGI IMG/M metagenome (GOLD analysis project Ga0114918, IMG submission 87015) | Deep subsurface microbial communities from Baltic Sea to uncover new lineages of life (NeLLi) - Landsort_02402 metaG | ecosystem: Environmental > Aquatic > Marine > Oceanic > Sediment | place: Baltic... | reverse complement strand
TGGTCACATTCCTTTTATTGATGAACACTAGACCCTCATGAATTCGAAAATCAAAGTTGGCCCCAAATACGGCAAAACCATTATTATCAAGAATAAATGATGTACATGCTACGACAGATGGCGAGCTTAACAAGAATAGAACCAAAATCAATAGGAACTTGATGGAAGTCTTCATAGTGGTCTTAGTCTCCTTCCTGCTCTCGAATCCAAATCTCTACCTCAGGGTACTCATGACCTGTCCCCATCAATAATACCACTTGTTAAGTTAGAGTCAAGGGAATCATGGTCTCGGGAGCAGGCGGTCTATAATCAAGAGCACTATGCGGCCTTACCTGGTTGTATTCATTGCGCCACTCTTTTTGTGGATCGACATATGTCAAATGGCTCAGTGCTACGGAACAACGCGCGACATTCTTCAAAAGACCCCTCAATAACACCCGCTCCGGAGAAACTAACACGAACCTGGACACTTGTTAATGTAAACTGGACAGATTTATTCCTGGATAGGATATAGGAAAGTATTCATCGACCAAGAACGTGAAGATGCTCTAATGAACCCCATTAAAGACGGTGGCTCCCCGAACTGGTCAATGTTGATAACAAGCCTGAATAGCTTCTCAAGAGTCTTGTTCTGGACTTTTCAAAAAGCCGAAACTTTGAAGGCCGGGAACTTTTTGATATCTACGAAGACTCTGACTGTTCCCCCGCTTCTTTCTTGAAGAATAGAAATGTTTTCAGCGAACGGCATCGATTTAATAAGAAGGTATGAGTAAGCAGAATTTGGGCGAAGTGAAACGAAAGCCTTTACACCGGGAGGGAATATTTCTGCGAAGCACATCATTTCTCTTAGCTATTTCCTTCGCTAACATTATTTTTCACCTCCAACGGTTTTATTTTTCAGGAATTTGAGTGGTTCAAGGTAGGTACTAGAAGGTAAGTTTTTAAGGTGCAAATCTCTGTAATATATAATTATAGAGAGTTTGAGGGATTTTTGCAATGGGGATTTGACAAAAAGACCCCTTATGGTATTAATTAGGTAGACCCGGGGGCAGTACTGCCCCCGGGGGGATGAAACCGGAGGGAGATTCATGAAATGTACGAAAATGCCAGAGATAGGAAGTGGAAGCGGCTTTCTATTGGGACAACAAAGTGCCGACTACTTCAATTTTGTCTGCGGCGACTGCGGACAGCACCCTCTTGTTGTGACGGTCGAGGATGTTGACGCAGTAGGATTTCGGTTTACTGCCAAGTGCCAGGAATGCGGGAAAGTATGGAAAAGATTGAAGATTAGCGCTCTTTGGGGAAAGCCTATGAAACCGCATATTGAAGCAAGATTTCACGAAATATCAGCCCGCATGATGGGTTCATGATTTCTGCTCAGGGAAAAAAGAGAGAGCGATAAAGGCCGTATACGAGGAAAATTATGGGATTTTGGGGTGTTATCCTTGGTGCTGTTATTGTAATAGTGGTAGAGTTTATAAGAGCATGGGTTACATTAAAGGCCCAAAGGGAAGAAATGAAGGAGATACGTGCAGCTAAAAGGAAAGAAGAGGAAGAAACGCATAGACGTGATGCTGCGAGAGCTGCTTTAGAAATTATGAAGGAGGCTCCCATTAAAGATACGGAAAGGAACAAATACACTAAGCATTATGGAATGCTTTATAGAAAGTTATTGGAAATTCTCAGAGCACCAGAGAAGTAAAGGTATCAAAGAGCCCACTTATCTTACCAGTAAGCGGGCTAAGGACCAAAGAATCATACTTTCTACTATCAATAGAGAAAATAGTACAGCTAGCCACTTAAATGAACCCTTAGGATCCTATCGTAAAAAATTTATGTTCGGTAAACCCCCTTATCTTGAAAGACGAGCCAAAACTTATATAAATCCTACAAGCAAGACTTGTCTTCTTCTGTGTAAAAGTGCGACATTGACTTCTCTCCCCTAACTTAAAATCCTTATTTTAACTTATTCTTTTTCGGGAAATTTAGGCTGGCTCATAGGTAAGTAGTAAAAGGTAAGGTTTTAAGGTGTGAATCTCTACAATTTAGAATTATACGACGTTAGAGAGGTTTCTGCAATATCCCCATAGTAATTTTTAATAAAAGTTTCTTTGACACAACTCCGCCTTCTGGCTAAGATGATGATAGTCTTTATAAAATCACTTTTCAAAAGGAGGTTGTCCTACGAAACCACGGCTAATATTATATCTACTATTGGGAGTTATTGCGTCTCTGAGTCTAGTTGTAGGAAACACTTGTGCTGAAGAATATGAAATCACTTCTTCAGAAGCAGTACCATTAATTTACGAAAATAACCTCGCTTCTATCTATCGACTGCCACCAAAAGGAACTTTAGAGAAAACTTCCGAGGGAGTTGCATCTTTTATTTCACAACAGCTCGCCCACAAAGGTCTAACAGACATCCTTGCTAAAGTAACGTCTTCTCTAGTTTCGAAAATGGGCAGCTTATTTCTAACTTTTATTACCGAAAGTCAGGAAGTAGGAATACTAACGAGAGTTGACGTAGTAGTGTTAGCTGGAAATGAACTTACTAACACTATCCAAACCGATAGAGATTTTCTCCCCTTAATTATCGTTACAGCAGGAACTTGGTTCGACTCTGGGGTCCTATTAACTTGTCAACGTTCCATTGAGTTATTCAAATGGGAAATCGTAAGGCAAATTGAACTTCTAGGGTTTGAGGAATTATCCGCTCTTCATCAAAAACGTCTACTCCAATACGGCGATATATTCCTTGTGGTTCCAAAAGAGCCTTTTCGACTGTCGACCCCTGGCAAGCACCGACTTTTTGCTAAAGCTTGGTGTAGCTCTGAAGGAAAATCTTCTTATGTCCTGCGTGTTGTTGGGGTCTCAGAAGAAGAGTCAGAATCTATCTACTCGGCCGGTCCACCTCACGTAATGGCGATTAAATCCCTGGACACACAAGAGAGAATCGGTGGATTAGCCCGATGGTCTTTCGATGGAAAGCTGCTCATCGGCTACTGTGGAGCAAGTCAGTGGGTTCTCTATGATGATGAGGGCAATCTGAAGGGTACATTCTCCGGCGGGAGAGTTGATAGTGCGGGGATCGCTGATTTCACGTGGACACCATGGGCCTCGGATAGCTCCAAATTATGCTTTTCTACCTACAGTGGAATCAGTTTTTTAGACAGAGAACTCAATGTATTGTGCGAAGTTCCACATCACTCACTCTATTCTTTCTCGATTCGGTGGTCTTCCGGCGGAAACTGGGTTACTTTTACAGAGGACTGCTTCGTTTCTCTTCATGAAAGCGATATTTGGATGGCAAATTCCGAAACGGGTGAGAAGGTCTGTTTGACACCAGATAAACATGAAGGGTCAGTGCTTCGGCATGACTATGGCTCATTTGACTGGGCGCCTGAGTGGTCTCGCGAGAAAAACAAGATAACCTTTGTCTCCGCCACACGAGAAATCGCCACAGTTGACATTCACTCGAAAAAGCGAGGTACGCTAGCCATGGGAGATTTCAAAGGCACGTATCTTCTACGATATTCTCCTGATGGAAACTGGCTCGCAATGGACTACGGAAATTTCACAAAGTCTGGACCCCAAGTCTTGCTCTTCGTAGCCGAAGGGAAAGTTCGTAAACGCTTTGTGGTTCCTTTTATATCAGGCATAACAGATATTCAATGGACAAATAACTCTCGATATCTGCTAATAGAAGGTAAAAGGATAACTTGGGGTGGACTGTTCTATCAGTATTTCATCATTAATATTCGCTCCGGAGAATGTCGGATCATAGACACCTTAGGTGAAATCGGCCTATCCCCTACAGGAGAAAGCATCATTTTTGCTCAAAAGAACACTAACCGAAAAGCGCGCCTCTACTGGATGAATTTAGAAAGTGGGGAAAAAATGCCTCTTCCTTTGGACTCAGAGACCGAGTTGTTCACCGAAGAAACAACACGGACCGACGTTCGCTGGTCGCCTACAGGGGACAAGCTCTTCGTCGGCGTCGGGCCACCACGCTTAGGATACATCATCAGACTGTAAATGAGGCCTGACGTCTAGCAGCGTTCTCGCAAGAAATAAAGCCAAAAAGTTCTCTCTTCCGGTCTTGTGTATATACGATTAAACGAGCAGGGCTATGAAGAATACCGTAACCTCAAGGATAACAGTATTATGGTGAAGATACCGACTGGAGAGTTTCTTATGGGCTCTAATGATGAATATTATCTTGATGAGATACCTATCCACAAAGTTTATCTTGATGCTTATTACATGGACAAATATGAGGTAACTAATGCACAGTTCTGCGAGTTTCTTAATGAGAAAGGAAACCAAGGAGAGGATGGAGTAACCTGTTTGGATATAAATGATGAAGACTGCCTGATTGAGTACAGGAATGGAAGGTATCAACTAAAGTCCAGGTATGAAAATCATCCCGCTATATACGTCACTTGGTATGGAGCCAGAGTCTATGCTAAGTGGGCCGGAAAACGTCTTCCTACCGAAGCTGAATGGGAAAAAGCTGCTAGAGGCGGCCTAGTGGGGAAGAGGTATTCCTGGGGCGATAGAGATCCCGATGGAAGCCAGTGTAATTTTGCCGATAAAAGCTTCAACCGTTACTCGATTGATGAAACTGCTAATGACCCTCCCGACCACTGGAATGATAAAACTGCTAATGACGGCTACGGACGCACTGTCCCTGTAGGAACCTACCTTCCCAATGGCTATGGTCTTTATGATATGGCTGGTAATGTTTGGGAGTGGTGTTTTGACTTGTATGATGCGAACTACTATGCGAAAAGCCCTGTCAAAAACCCCCAGGGCGCTGACCATGCCCCTTCTTATGGCCTTCGTGGTGGCGGTTAGCTCCCCTCTGCCGAGTTCTTGCGTTGTGCTGACCGAGACTACAACCACCCGGATGTTGCCAGGATCAATTTGGACTTTCGTTGCTCTAAGTCTGGAGAATAATTACCTTTCTTCTCTCCCGCACTTTTATCCCGGCCAATAAAAACGACCGCCAACTCTCAGTACTTTATCTTAATATGTCTTCTTCTGTGTAAAAGTAAGACATTTACTCCCTTCCTCTAAACTAAAACCCCCATTTTATCTACCCTTCTATTTACAAATTGAGGACATTCTGTCCTCTTTTTCGCTTAATGTTGACAAATACCCATGAAAAGACTAAACTCTAAACAACGAACAAAGTTTAGAGTTTTCGGCCAAAGGGGGTAATAAAAAATGGAGCTTGAACTAGGAGATATAGTTAAACATAAGTTGACCGGTAAAAGGTATAGAGTTAAGGAAATAGAACGAGAAGGAAACGATTATAATGTGATTTGTAGGAGATTAAATAATGAGAATCGAGAGTGGGAGAAAAGCCATTTTTCAGATGCGGAATTAGAAAAAGTAGCAGATGAATACAGAGAGATAGAGTATCGTAAAAGAGAAGGATGTGATTCATGGCATTGGTGCAGGAATTGCTCTGACTGGCCTACAGCGGATTTTATTCAAAGATATACTAAACCAAACGGTAATTTATGTAAGCGATGTGAAGAGAAAGTAAATAATTGTATAAAGCTATAATACAAAGAGAAGGTTAGGGGATTTCCCTAAAACAAGGGTAAAACTCGATTACTAAAAATCCATGCCCTATCAATACAAAAGAGAACCCTTAAACGATGATGAAGTAAACAGGATAACCAATGCCTGTGATAGCTTCCGGGAAAAGTTTGTTGTCTGGACGCTTTTAGATACTGGCCTCAGATTATCTGAATTCGCGGATCTTAAAAAAGATAACATCCAGTGGCAGGAAAGAAGATTAGTCATCTATGGCAAAGGCGGTCCTTACGGCAAGAAAACAAAAAGAAGAATCATCCCCATGACAGAGAGGGTCAGAAAGTTAATGGAGTACCATTTCGCTGAAAACAACAACATCGGCACCACCAAGAGGACAATCGCGAGAATAGTAAAGAAAGTAGCCGATAAGGCTGGAATCCCGAAGCCTGTCTCTCCTCATGTTTTAAGACATACCTTCTCAGTCAACTGCATTAAAAAAGGAATCTCCACCAGAGCCCTCCAGACCCTCTTAGGCCATGACCGATTGACAACCACGGAGATTTACCTAAATTTATCTCCAGAGGATGCTATCAGAGAATTTCTAAATAAGTGGTAAGTTCGTATGTGAGTAGTTAAAATGTTTGGTATTGGAGGAATCTATGAAGCAAGATTGGTTTCAAAGGGATTGGTTTGAGGCATGGATTGATCTCAACTTAGACAATCTAAGTAAATATGCGAACACGCTTGAAGGTCCATTGAACAGCAAGCTCAAGAGTCTCAAATCTTGGATTGAAAAAGAAGCATCCAAAATAACAAAGGAAGAGCAAGAAAATTTTTGCGAGCTCTACACTTACAATTATAATCAACTTTCTCGTATTTTCCCAAACATTTTGAGATCGTCCTTGTTTGTTATGCACTATGCATTCCTTGAAAATCAGCTGGTTAACTTGTGCGAGAGTCTTCACAAGTGGCTTAACTATAGGAAAGAATTTACTGGCACCCACATTCAAGGAAAAGGTATCTTTAAAGCCCGAAATTATATGAAGAAAGTTGGGAATATTAACTTTCCTGACCAGAAGCCTTCATGGGACAATATTGTTTCCTACAATTATATCAGAAATTTCATTATGCATAACGGTGGTAAACTTGATAATAGTAAAAGAGCAGAAAAGGTTAAATCCTTTATGAATGCCAGACCGTCAATAAGTTTGGATCACCTGGAAAATATTCAATTTTCCAAGAGCTTTTGCCCAGAAGTTAACAATACTTTGAGAAGTTTTTTCCACGACCTATTTAAGGTATTGCCGCAACTCGGCTAATACAGATTTTAGCAGCACATTCGTTCAAACCCAAACGCCCACCAGCCAATAAGTTGGATAGAACCAGAGCCCTTTAATACTTCTTAGGCTACGACCAATTGACAACCACTGAAATTTATCTTAATTTATCTTCAGAGGGTGCCATTAGGGAGTTTTTAAATAAATGGTAGGTTAAAAGCAAGCAATACGTTCACTAATATCAAAAAATTCTCCTCCTCTTAGAAGAAGATTTTTTAAGTTGCCGACTTCGGACAGATTAATTGAAAAATCTGGAGTTAACGATATTGCTGGGAAATTTAAATTTCCCAGCCTATTAAAAACAAAATGAGGCGAGGAGAAAAGAATGAAAAAGTTAATTGTTAGTGTCTTGGTGGTATGTTTAGTTCTCATGATGACTGCTCCAGTATCGGCTTCCTATTATCGCTATAAACTCCCTCAGGCTGATTTTGAGTGGTGGATAGATAAATGGGACAGATTGGTTCTGGATGCAACTTGCTCCACAGGGAATATCCAGAAGTATCGTTGGGAGATTAGGGATTACGAGGAATGCTTGGATTGGGCCATAGAATGGGTGGACCCAATAGAATGTGGCTCTGGTCGCATCTATAAAACCTATTTACAGCCCGGTAGATATATGGTAACCCTGATAGTAATCGATTTTAAAGGCCGCAGAGACTCCATAAGCCGCTTAGTAAAAATACCAGAAGTTGAGCGAAGGACTTATAGACCTAGGGTTAACGTAGAGTTTACCCTCACAAAAGAAATCACCCTGACAGAAGAACAAAGAAGGTCGTTGTTTTTCCTCGGATTGATAGGATTAATAATTGTCCTGGGTGGCTTCTGAGCTGTTTTCTCGGAAGACAGAAATGGACAAAGTCTACCGGGCCTACATTGATGATGAGATTGATATGAAAAGCTTTGGCAGCCAGTACCGACCTTTAGAGAAAAGACGCGACCAGGTGGAAGAGAAAATTCCTGAACTTCAGGCAGAGATTGATTTTTTGAAGATTTAATACCTCTCTAGCGATCAAATCCTCACCGAAGCTAGAGACCTCTATTCCCGCTGGTCCGAGCTTACCTCTGAAGAAAAGCGAAAGATTGTTGAAAATATCACTGAAACAATAACTATTGAGAAAGAAGATGTTACCATCTAAAGATAAAGAAAAATTTATTTAGAGGGAAGCCTGTGCACGGGCAATTTTCAAATTAATCCAACTACTTATTTACTTCTCGCTATGGTATGATAGAATCTAGATGAGGCTAAGATGAAAGTATCAAAGATAGCACTGGTGTTGGTTTTTTGGTTTATAGCAGCGGGGTCTCTTTTGCCAGCAATAAAAGCAGAAGTGACTATCCCAGAGTATCAAGCCAGAATAGAAGAGTGTAAAGAAGCTCTGGGAAAAAATACTGAGCAGGCAGAGGTTCTGGCCGAGTTTGGTTGGCTCTGTCACTTTTATCTGGCTGATAATCAAACAGCCACCGAGTATTTTCAAAAAGCCCTTAGCTATGACTCCGGGCAGGCTAAAGCTCTGGAGGGCTTAGGAATCATCTATGATTCTAAAGGGTTTTATGATGAAGCTTTTAATTACTTTATCCAACTGATTTATTCTATCCCCCAGAGCCCAATAGCTGAGGTCTATCTCTGGCGAGCATTCTACCTTCTTCCCTCTGTTTCAGCCTGGCAAGAATTAACCAAGCTGTGCCAATATCTCATCGACAGTGCTTTTACCAGCCATATTCTAAAGGCTAATGCTCACTGGATATTGAGTGAGATTAACCAACGTCAGGCAAAGATAGAAGATGCAGTAGCCGAAATAGAGAAACTGGGTTTCATTAAGGATTGGCTGATTATCGGAAGTTTCGACAACGAAGGAAAGGCTGGATTTGACCAGGTCTTTGCCCCAGAGGAAGAAATCGACCTTAATAAGACATACGAGGGTAAAGAGAGGGATGTCAAATGGCGCAGACTCCAAATTAGACCAAAATTTGGCTATCTGGACCTGGGAGCCCTACTTCGGCCCCATGAAAAAACAACTGCTTACGCTCTCACCTTTGTTTATTCCCCTTCTCACCAGGCCGTAGCTTTAAGATTAGGAAGCAGCGATGCGATCAAAGCATGGCTTAACGACCAATTGCTTCTCTCTCGAGATGTCTACCGACCGGCTAACTTTGACCAGGATGCAGTTGGCGGTTTCTTGCATCAGGGATGGAATAAGCTTTTAGTCAAAGTCTGCCAGGACGAAGGTGACTGGGGATTATATCTTCGCCTAACAGATCCTAAAGGTGGACTCCTACCAAATTTGAGTTTCTCCACGGAGGAGGTCCGACTCAAAGATATAAAGAGTTATCCATCTCTCGAAGCTGAAGCTGAAGTCAAAGTAGAGAAAGGAGCTATAGCCTATTTTGAAAATCAAGTCAGGGAGAAGCCCGAAGATGCCCTTGTTCATGCCTATCTGGGATACTTATACAGTGTTAAAGAGGCCTTTGATATTGAAGATGAGACAGATAAAAAAGAATTTCTAAAGGCTACGGGGTTAAATTCTCACTATGCTCCTTTTCATTATCGTCTCGCTCTTGTCGAATCCGATAAGAATAAGAAAAGAATGTCTTTGGAGAAGGCTCTAGCCATCGATCCTGAACACGCCAAATCGTACTTCCGACTGGGCAGGTACTATTATGGAAGGAATAATTACCAAGAGGCTGAAGATCAATTCAAAGAAGCTTTCAAAATAAATCCTCATTATCTGGATAACTGTTTTTATCTTGCTTTCATCTATAGCTATCGGGGATGGGATAAAGAAGCAGCCTCTGAATTGGAAAAAATAATAAAACTCGCTCCCCACTATGCTCCAGCCCATAGTGAGCTAGCAGATTGCCTAGAGAAATGGGGTATGCTCCGTGAGGCTTTAGCCGAGTATAAAAATGCTCTAAGCCTTGATTTTACTAGAGAATACACGCGAGAAAAGCTAATAAATATCTATGCCTATCTAGGGGATGAGCAAAAGATGAAAGAAGAATACAAAAATCTTATCGAGCTTAATCCTTATGATATTAACCCCTACCTTGAAATGGCCAAAATTTATGAAGGACTGGACGATTACGAGATGGCCATAGCTCAATGTAAAGAGGCGCTGGCTGTGTGTCCAGAAAACTATGAAGTCCTGGCCGAGATAGGTCGGTATTATCACTCCTTAGGGATGGAGGAAAAGGCTTATCAATTCTGGGATATCGCTCTGGTAATTAAGCCCAATTATAAGTGGCTGTTGGACTATCTTGATTTTCTGAAACCCACCGAGCTCGCTTATGATGAAAAGTATCGAGATGATGTTGCGGGGATTGTAGCCAGTGCTCCGGGGAAGTCTGATTTTCCTGAATCCTCAGTTGTCTGGCTGTTAGATAAAGAGATTCAACGGGTCTACGAGAACGGAACCTCAAGCTATACCGTGCACAAAATTGTTAAAATACTTGATGAGGGAGCTATAGAGGACTATGAGTATATGTACTTTAATTACACTCCTGATTTAGAAAAGGTGAAGATTAAAAGTGCCAAGGTGATCAGAAAGGACGGAAGCGAAGTAGAAGCTGAAAGCATAGTTGATGTCTCTGGTTCGGATGCAATCAGCAGGCTTTATTATGAAGATAAGTATAAAGTTGTTGTTTTCTCAGGATTAGAAGAGGGCGCCATAATCAATTTTGAGTATAAAGTTGATATGGTAGGGATGAATCTATACGCTGATTACTTTGGAGATATCTTCTTTTTTCAAAATTATGAACCTACTCTTCTGACCAAATATATTTTAATCGTACCCAAAACCCGCCCCTTATATTTTCACCCCCATAATCTAGAAATTGAGCCCGAGATTATTCCTTCAGATGAGGAAAATACCATTACCTATGTCTGGGAGAAAAAAGATATAGATAAAATAGAGATAGAATCCCGTATGCCGCCTCTGGCAGAGCTGGGAGCATATCTTGAGGTTTCTACCTTCAAATCCTGGGATGAGATAGCTACCTGGTTCTGGGGTCTGGCTAAAGATCAGTTTAAGAGAGATAAAGAGATAGAAGAAAAGGTAGCCGAGTTAGTTGCTGGCAAAGACAGGCCGGAAGAGAAAATCAGAGCTATCTATAATTATGTAGTCTCAGAGATACGTTATGTAGGGCTAGATTTTGGCATTTATGGGTACAAGCCGCATAAGGCAAAAAAGACTTTCGCCACTAAATATGGGGACTGTAAGGATACAGCTACTTTAATGTTAGCTATGTTAGAGGAGGCGGGTATAGAGGCTAAGATAGCTTTAGTGCGGGTCAGGGATTACGGGAGGGTGGATATGGACTTGCCCAGTTTGCACATTTTTAATCATGCTATTGTCTATGTACCCCTGGAGAAAGAGAAAGGGATATGGCTGGATGGAACAGCTCAGTTTTATGCCCTTGAAGAGCTGCCCAGCGGCGATCAGGGAACAATTGCTTATCACATTAGAGATGGTCAAGGAGAATTTAAGGAGATACCCATTTTCTCTGCCCAGGATAACCTGCAGAAATATGTGAACGAAATTGAGCTGAGAGAAGATGGGGCAGCTAAGGTAAAAAGAGAAGTCTTCCTTAAGGGACAGAGGAGTGCGGGGGTTAGATTGGATTATCTGGTGGCTGCCAAGAGGAAGGAGAAGCTGGAGGAGTTTTGGAATACAAGATACGCTGGAACTAGAGTAGATAAACACCAGTTCTCTAATCTTGAGGATCTGGATGTACCAGTTGAGTTTGAATATTGGCTTGATATCCCGCAGCTGGCCAAAAAAACGGATGACTTTCTCTCTTTCAAACCATTATTAATTGAGATGAACTTGACAGAAGATTATGCCCCCCACGCGGTAAGAAAGCATGTTCT
>Ga0114918_10004762_pt1 | contig 11752 bp, 15 predicted proteins | sample LantaG_FD_87015 | JGI IMG/M metagenome (GOLD analysis project Ga0114918, IMG submission 87015) | Deep subsurface microbial communities from Baltic Sea to uncover new lineages of life (NeLLi) - Landsort_02402 metaG | ecosystem: Environmental > Aquatic > Marine > Oceanic > Sediment | place... | reverse complement strand
GATCTCCCATATGGGAAACGTCGAAGATCCCAGCTTGACGACGGACGATGCCGTGCTCCTCGATGATTCCAGTGTATTGGATGGGCATCTCCCATCCGACGAACTCGACCATCCTGGCTCCCAGAGTCAGATGTTCAGGGTAAAGCGGGGTCCTCTTCATACGTTCATTTCCACAATGGGGGTGCAAATTATCAAAACCTTTCCGTTAATGGGCACCAAGGCTCTCTTCAAGCCTGACACGCACCACCTTTGCCGGAACGTCCGGCAAGGAGATATAGGTCGTCCGTCCCCCGCTCTCCTCGTTGGCCACACGGGTACTGACCAGCCCTTGGTTGGAGAGGTCCTGTAGGTAGGACCAGAACATGGTATGCCCTCTGGCCTTCTCCCCGTATTCTTCCGCTACAATGTGATACACCGCCTCCGCTTCCGGAGTACGTACGTACGCCTGGTCCTTGATGCTGCGCGCGACGGCTAGCAATACCATTTTACGTTGCTTATCCAGGTCCTCGATCTTAGACTCGGTGACCACGGAGTACGTCAGCGCCTTGGCGCCCCGTACATGTTCTGGTGCCAGATGCTCAGCGCCCTCCTCCTCGCCCAGCATCCCCGCCTTATCCAGCAGTTCGATGGCGAAACGGGCGTCGCCGAATTCGGAAGCGATATCGGCCATCAGGTCCAGTGAGTCCTGTCGCACCGCCCCGGGGAAGAAGGCCAGGTCCGTCCTTAAGCGCAGGATGTCCGAGAGCTCCTTTATGCCATACCGATCGAAGTGGATGGTGTTGGCCCGGCGGAAGGTGGATGTGGATGCCGCATCCAGCATATCCAACACGTTCTTCTGCGAGATCATGATGACCGACATTGACGGTCTACCTACCACCACCTCCTCGTCGAAGCGCGTCAGTTGGTAGATGATGTCGCTTGCCCCCTTCACCAGCAGCACGTCAGCCTCGTCCAGAACTACCACCAGGTGCATACGGCGCTTTTCCAGATGCTTGCGAATCGAGCGCAACATCTCCTCGGTGGAGAAACCTCTGTCTGGGAAGTTCTCGTCGAAATGCATGACGATGCGGCGAAGTACCGCAACCTCGGTTGAGCGCTGCCGGCAGTTGACGATGATATAATCCATAACCCGTCCTTTCTCATGAGCGGTCCTCATCAGGTCCAGGCAGAAGCGCTTTGAGGTGGCGGTCTTTCCCGTACCCACGCTGCCGATAAGGAACGCCGTCTGCGACATTCTACCTTCCTGTACTGGACGAAATATCATCTCCAGCTTCTCAATCTGAGCCTCACGGTGGCACAGTTTCTCTGGAACGTAATCGAACGAAAGCTTGGATTGGTCCTTGAACAGGCGTGGGTTGCGCATATATTACTCCGATCTTCTTGCACGAATGAATCTAGAACAGGGAGCGATCTCCAATCCCCGTTCCTCCGATCTGTAAGCTAGCAGCCTCATGTCCAGAGGGCCCGATGCCATGTGCCCAGAGACGACCACATTCAGGTGGTTCTTCCTTTCTTCCTCTAAATGCGCCTCTGGTATATGCATGAGCACCACCGTGCCTACTCCGGCATCGGCCAGCTTCTCGTACATCTCCTTGGCCAATTGGATGGCGAACCGGTAGATGCCCTAGAGCTTCATCTGAACGGACAAGATGGGTGCGGCTCATAAATTGATTTCTGTCCGCCGAAAAAAAGCTACGCTCGCAGTATAAAAAATATGAAAAAGTAAATGGTTTGAAAGGCCTGAGAAGGTTCGGTAACCGGGGACCGACCCTTTCTGGCTTTTTCAGCCGAACAGAGCGGAGAGACCGGCAGCGGCCTCTTCCTCGGTCACAGCTTCTTCTTCCTTGACTTCTTCCTTGGCCGGAGCGGCCGCGGCGGCCTGAGCCGGGGCGGCGGCAGGTGCGGCGGCAACCATCGCGGAGGCGATAGCCTCATCGATGTCGACACCCTCTAGGGAAGCGGTCAAGGCCTTTATCCTGGATGCATCCGGCTCGACACCGGCGCTCTTCAAGATAACGGCGACTGCATCCTCAGAAACCTGCTTTCCAGCGGCGTGAAGGACCAAAGCGCTGTATATGTATTCCATTTCCTTACCTCCTCAATCAAACAGAGAACTCAGACCAGCTGCGGCTTCTTCCTCGCTGACCTGCTCCTCTTCTTCATTCTTAGCCTCTACGGCCTTGGTTTCGCTCACCGGTTGGGCCGCGGGGACCGCAGCCATTTTATTCTTTATTCTTTCATCTTCTAAACCGATGATCGAAGCCAAAGTCATCATTTGCGCATCCGCCTTGGCCAGGATAGCACCGATGCTCTCCTTGGTCGGGAATGCGCCAGCCACGCTCAAGGCCATCGCTTGGCGATATGCCTTGGATAGCAAGGGCGTGACAGTCTGAGGCGTAACGTAAGCTATAGACAAGCTCAAGCCTAGGGCGCTCCTGGCGGCCAACCCCAACATGTTGGTGTAGTAGTCCGCCGGTACGTTCAGGACGTCCTTCCCGTAGAGCACTCCATCTTCGAAGGCGGCCCGAAGGTCCATGCCCACGATCATGGGTAGGATCTCCAGCCTTACCAATACCTTGGCGACCTCATCCGGGACCGGCTCGCCCTTGGGGACGAGGACCTTGTCCTTCTTGATGATGATCTTCCCGGACTCAATGGCCGCGGGAATGCCAGCCTTCTGCAGTTCGCCAATGACGGGGCCGGGTTTGAAGGGGGTGTCTCCCGCCTTCACCGCGATGTCCTCCGGCGCGATATCTCCGGTCTTGGCCGGGGCCGGGGTCTTGGTACCCTCCATCTGGCGGAATAGCTTGAACGGGTTGATGTCCGTAGTGACGATCGCGCACTGTCCGTCAACAATCGGCCTCAGTTGCTCCAGGCCCGGTCTCAGCTTGGCTGCCTCGGTGATCGCCAGGTCCATCAATGTGTTCCTGGTCATGCTCACGTTGGCCTTGCCGCGCAATCCGGCGCGCATGGAGATCATCTGGGCAGCGGGAATGCCGTGCAGATTGACGATGCCGACAACGTGGCTGTGGGCCATGAGGTCCACAAGCTCCTGCACCCTCTCCTTTTTCCAATTCGCGACGTGTGCCATGTTAAGAACCTCCTCAAATCACCTTCTCGGAGGGTCCCATGGTGGTCTTCACGAAAACGGACCGGATGTTCATGGTGCCCTTTTCGAGTCTGAGTCCCAATCTCTTGACGATCAGCTCGATGTTGTCAGCTATGTCTTCTGGCGTCATGTCCGCGGTCCCGACGGAGGTGTGGAAGGTCATCTTGTCCCTGCTCCTGACGAACACCGACTTACGTAGGTTGTCTATCATGAGCTTTGGGTCCGCTCCCGGGGGGATAGGCTTGGGCATCTTGCCGCGAGGACCGAGTACGATACCCAATCTCTTACCGATAATGGGCATCAACGGAGCCTCCGCGATGAAATATTCAAACTCGTTAGCCATCTTCTTAGCCTGTTTCTTGTCGTCAGCGATGGTTCCGAGTTCTTCCACGGAAATGATCCTATCGGCCACTTCCTTGGCTTTGATCAGCATTTCACCACTGCCGATGACACAGACCTTGATCGGCTTTCCCCTACCGTGAGGCAGAATGATGTCCTCCTGTATCCTGTTTTTGGGTATGGACAGGTCCACATCCTTCAGGTTGATGGACAGGTCGACCGTTTGTTTAAAATTGCGCTTTGGAGAATGCTCCAAGGCTTTCTTAACGGCCGTAATGGTTGCTTTTTCTGCCAATTCAATCCCTCCTGTAGTTCCAACGAACCAATGAAGGTTCTCCTACAGTTTGGTGAGACCCCCTAATTACCCTACTATTTATAAAGATATCGTATTAAAAGGGAAAAGAAAATGTTTTACTGGAAAGGGTTTCAGGCTTTCAATTTGTCATCCCAGTTGTTGGCCTTGATATCCTGTTGCATGTCCATGGGCTCTTTGCCCTCGACAGTTATGCCGCAGGAGACGCAAGTTCCGATGACCTCTAACACCTGGGCTTTAAGATCAGCCCCGGTGAGCGAGTCCTGCTTCATGAGAGCGATCTTGACCACTTGCTGAATGGTGATGTTCCCGGCCTTGGCGGCCTTGGGCGCACCCGCACCCTTCTCGATGCCCAGCTCCTTTAGGAGCAGGGCGGAGGTGGGAGGGGTACCGACCTTGATATCGAAGGTCTTGGTCTTCTGGTCTATGATGACCTTGACCGGGACCTTCATGCCGACAAACCCTCTGGTCTTCTCATTTATCGCAGCTACGACCTGAACGACATTGATCCCCGTGGGTCCCAAGGCGGGTCCCAGCGGCGGACCTGGGGTGGCCTTTCCGCCATCCACTAACACTTCGATAGTCTCAACCATTTTATCATCTCTCCTTCTCGAGGACCCTCACGCTGTCCCCGCGGACGGTGACAGGGATGGGCACGGTGGCCTCGAAAAGCTCTACCGTGATCTCTTCCTTGCTCTCGTCTATCTTCTGAACCCTAGCCTTCTCTCCTTTGAACGGACCGGCGACCAATTCCACCACGTCGCCCTCCGAAATGCCAGAGACAAGGGGCTTGGGGGTCAGGAAATGCTCTATCTCTTCAAGATTGGTCTCCCCGTCCACCAACCCTTTGGCCTTACGGACACCCCTACAGGTCTCTCTGACCAGGTCTGTGTTCATCGCTTCCATGAACACATAGCCATCAAGCTTTCCCGGGGCTAGCAGGGCGAAGATGCCCTTATCCCCGGTCTTTGCCTTTCCGGCCACGCCGTCGGCCACAGCTCTCTCGTGTCCGATGGAGGTCTTAAGGATCAGGATAGACTGCATGGTGTTGGCGTAAAATTCCATGCTTCCGGTCTCCTGCCCCTCGGCGAAGACCTGCATCCGCATACTTACTTCATCATCAATGCGGGCACCGCGGGGGGACTCCGCCTCCAAGGTCAATTCCTTTCCGCCGCCCCCGTCCATATTGAACACCACTTCGGGCGCGGTCAGCTTGGCGCTCTCCCATAGCGTACCAGAGGTATCGGCGAGGCGCACATCCCATTCAGGGGAGTCCTCGGTACCGTAGTTGATGGTCAATAAGACCTTTACCTTGAGCTTGCCCGCTTGTCGGGGCTTTAGGATCAGTTTCCAGACGGCCCGACTGCCTGCGGTAACCCTCTGGGACGTGTTCTCCCCGGATAGGGTGATCGGACCGTTCCCGTTCTGTGGGAATAAAGTTGCTTCTTGACCGTTCATATGCAACCCTTCTTGAGTTTATACTTCAGCCGAGTAGGCCAGGGAGATATCTGATCATCAGATATATGGCGAATCCTAGCCCCCCTATGAGGGCAAGACCGAGGGCGGTGATCAAAACGGTTTTAATATACTCATCGTTGGTGGGCTTCCTGGCCATCTTCAATACTCGGCCGTATCTGCCTTTCCCGAACCTCTTGACCCGTTCCTCGATCCTTTTTTGGATCTCCCAGGATTTTTCGACAATATCCATTTGTATGCACTCTTGGGTTGGCCCTAATCCTTCATTATAAATAATCCTTTCTTTACTTTATGAAGTCAACCGTCATCCCCTTAGGCATAGCGGACTCCTTCGGTCCGAGTATGAACTTGGACTTGACGCCAGTGATAACGACCATCACTCTCATCTTGTTTTCCAGAGCGGGGTCCACGGAAGCACCCCAGATGATCCTGGCGTTGGGGTTGACCTTGCCCTGGATTATCTCTGCTACTTTCTCGGCCTCACTGACGGTCATGTCCTCGCCGCCAACGACGTTGATGAGCACCCCGTTCGCTCCGGTGATGTCCACATCGATAAGGGGAGAGTTGATCGCTTCATCTATAGCCTGCTCCACCTTGTCCTCGTCCTCGCCTTCTCCCATGCCGATCATGGCCACTCCACCGCCCTTCATGATGGTCTTGAGATCATTGAAATCAAGGTTGACCAATCCGGGACGGGTGATCAGCTCCGTTATGCCTTTGATGGCCCTAACGAGAACCTCGTCCGCCACTTTGAAAGCGGCGTTAATGGAATAGCGAGGCACCAGGTCCAGAAGCTTATCGTTGGGGATCACGATGACCGTGTCGGCCACCGATCTCAGCCGCTCCATTCCCCACTCGGCGTTCTCGGCACGTATGGAACCTTCGGCCTTGAACGGGGAGGTGACAATAGCGATGGTCAGTGCCCCCATCTCCTTTGACATCTGCGCTATGTAAGGAGCGGCTCCAGTACCAGTTCCGCCACCAAGGCCGGCGGTTACGAAAACGATGTCCGCGCCAGTAAGTGACTTGCGCACATCCTCCTCCGCTTCCCGGGCTGCCTCTTCGCCCACCTGTGGAAGCGCTCCCGCGCCCAATCCTCTGGTGCTTCTCCTTCCCAGCAGGATCTTTTTATGAGCTCTGGTGATCAGCAGGTGCTGTGCGTCGGTGTTGGCGGCGAACAGTTCCGCATCCTTGATGTTGGTGGCGTAAAGGCGGTCGATGGTGTTGGAACCACCTCCTCCGCAGCCTATGATTTTAATGTTGGTCCTCAGGCTCATCAAGATCTTTTCAAGTTCTTCGTCCTCGGCGGACGAAGCCTTGAAAGAAGTCGCGCTGATTGCGTTCTCCGGACCGGCTCGGGACATAGCATCATTAATGAACGATTTCATGGAGGGGCCTCGAACGAACGTCGCTCAAGGCTCAGGCACTCGGCTAACGCTCGTCTAAGGACGATGACGCTATGTAAATTTTAAAACGTTTCGGTGCCAAACCCTTACATTAATATTTTATTGTAAATTAATTTCCAATAATATTTGTTGAACTGGTAATGCTAAAAAAGGCGAATAATAATTCCAAACGGAATATTATATTTGTTTGATGTATATATAAATATACAAAAAGTAAAGTTTACTTTACAAAAAGTAAAGTTATATATTCAAAATGTCACTATTGTTTTACATCAGGTGATGGGTAAGTGCGCAATCGTCTGCGAGTCTATCGATCAATGACTAACTTGACGCAAGGGGAATTGGCGGAAAAGTTGGGTATAACCCGACAGACGGTCCTCGCCATAGAGAAGGAGAGGTACGATCCATCATTGGATTTGGCGTTTAAAATGGCCGCGTTCTTCAAGGTCTCGATCGAGGACATTTTTCAATATGGGAAATAGAATTATTACGGGGGATGGCCCCCGCAAAGATTTTACCGGATGAAGTCCAGATCGGCCTTGCGCAGCTTCTCGGTGTCGTTGGGCGTTCCTAGGATCTGCTTGGACTTGACTCCAGCCACCACGACCATCACCCTGATGGTATGCTCCAACGAGGGGTCCACGGCCGCTCCCCAGATGATCCTGGCATTGGGGCTGACCCTCCTCTGCACTTCCTCGGCGATGAACTCGGCGTCCGAAATGGTCATGTCCTCTCCGCCTATGACATTGACAAGCACTCCGTTCGCTTCGGTTATATCCACTTCCAGCAAGGGAGAGCTCAAGGCGCGCTCGATGGCCTCCTTGGCCCGGTCCTCGGCATGACCATCGCTCTCTCCAAGTCCGATCATGGCAACCCCGGCTCCCTTCATTATCGTTCGGACATCGTTGAAGTCCAGGTTGACCAGGCCGGGTTTGGTGATAAGTTCGGTGATCCCCTTGATGGCCTTGGCAACGATCTCGTCCGCCATCTTGAAGGCCTGATTTAGACCGAGTCGCGGGTAGAGCTCGATGAGCTTGTCGTTCGGTATGACTATTACTGTGTCGGCCGAACTCCTCAGGCGCTGCAGTCCCCACTCGGCGTTCTCCATGCGCATGCGACCCTCGCCCTTGAAGGGGGTAGTGGTGACCGCGATGGTCAATGCCCCCATCTCCCTAGCCATCCCGGCCACGACGGCGGCGGCCCCGGTTCCGGTGCCTCCACCCATCCCGGCGGTGACGAAGACGATATGGGCATCGGTAACAGCCTTCCTGATCTCTTCCTCAGCCTCTCTGGCCGACTGCTCCCCAACTTGCGGGAGCGCTCCAGCGCCCAATCCCCTGGTGCTCCTACGGCCCAGCAGGATCTTATGTTGCGCCCTGGCGGCCAGCAAGTGCTGGGCATCTGTGTTGGCGGCGTAGGTCTCCACTCCTGAGATGTTCTCCTCGGAGATGCGGCTGATGGTGTTCGAACCGCCTCCCCCCACGCCGAAGATCTTGATGTTCGTTTTCAGTTTCTGTAAAAGTTCTACCAGCTCAGCGTCCGTGGAATCCAACTGCTGGTATCCGAAATTCGGTGCGGCTTCCATCCTGACTGGGGCGGCTTCCTTCGCTAGAGCTTCCTCAACAAGTGATTTCATCATCCATCCCTTCCTCTGGCCACGGCCACATTTAGAGTTATGCTCCAATATGATCTTTATATTAAATATTCTTGCTCCCCAGACTGACCGGGATAGATAATTATAGGTCCGAAATCTGATGATATCATCATGGTGTACCGCGTCTCGGTCGTTTTCGAAGGGAGGGTCCAAGGAATTTATTTCCGTCAATATGCGCGGCAATGGGCCCGGGTGCTCTCCATCAGCGGTTATATCAAGAATATGCCTGACGGGACTGTCAATGCAGTTTTCGAAGGGCAACGCCAGGCGGTACAAGAACTAATCAGAAAGCTCAAGAACGAACACCCCAAAGCCGAGGTGATCCGGATAGACATCAAGGTGGAAGAGCCTGAGGGGTTAGAGGGCTTTCAGGTCCTGCACTAGAACTCTACGTCGTAGACCTTCTCGGGATTGTCCTTATTTATCTTCCAGAGGACCGATTCATCAATACCTTTCCCCACCAGTTGACGCATCCTCTTCGGTACTGTAGTGATTGCCAGCACCGCCCCTGGACGTTCTGGGTCGTCCATATAATCCGTTTCCAGAAGGAAGCGGTCCCCTTTGCCAAAAGCCTCATTCACCGATGGTCTCGAAGCCAATATTGAAGGGTAAAGCCCCCGGCACTCTTCCGGGGTGATCAACGGCGTGCAGTAATGTTTCACAACTTTTTCTCTGGAGAGTCCGACCTTGTCCGCCATTCTTCCAAGGTCCTCCATGCTGTCAGGGGTGGCGCTCTCTGCATGGATGATCACAGGGCAGTCGCATTCCTTGGCCAATTGCAATCCGTATGACAAAATATCGTTGGAAGCGGTCATGATCTCGTCCGACACCGGAAAATGAGGCCTCCCGATCTCGCCCAGCCCCACTGCCAGTCCTTCACGGACCAGGTCCGCTGCGCGGTCCATCCCACCCTTCATGACCTCCACGGCCGCTTCCAAGGGCATGAGATCGACCAATCCCAGAAGCTCGACCGGGTATGGCCCCAAGGTGACAAAGGTATGCGCCCCTGCAGAGCGCGCCTTCTCTGCCATGCTCAGGGTGATCGCGTATGCCGTCAAGAAATCGTCAGACGATCGGATAGGTGCCTCGTCATAAGGCATGTGACTGAGCACTAGGTGAGTACCACCGACCTTTAAAAAATCTTTAACGGCCTCGACATTCCGACCCGAAGGCTGGAGATGAACGTGATTGTCGAGGACTGGAAAGGGAAAAATCACTTCAACAAACCCGCGGCCTTCAGTTCCTCAGTGATCTTGTTGACCGCTGCCTCTACATCCTCTTCCTTCTTTGCTCCAGTACAGACCAGCTTACCGGATCCAAAAAGCAGCACTACCACCTTGGGCACATCGATGCGGTAGACAAGTCCAGGGAACTGTTCGGGCTCATACTCCACACGCTCCAATCCCAATGAAATGGCAATGGCGTTGAGATTGATCTCTTGTCCTAGGTCAGAGGAGGCCACGATATTCTGCACATCCGGCTTTGGTTGCATCTTGAGCTTGACGCCTGCCTTCTCGATCTGTTTAGCCACCTTCTTGATGGCGACCTCAACTTGCTCCAGGCTCTTTGCGCCAGTGCACACAACCTTGCCACTGCGGAAGAGCAATGTCGCGGTCTTCGGGTCCTTCAGCCGGTATATCAGTCCAGGGAACTGCTCCGGTTCGTATTCCGCGCCATCCAAGGTGAGGGCGATGGTCTGCAGGTCAAGTTCTTCCCCTAATGTAGTGGAAGCCACGACATTCTCAATTTTTATCTTGGCCAATCGGGTCACCTACACGAGGTTATTTATATACCCATTTATAAAGATTTGCGGTATTTCCTTACATTTGGAGAACCGGTAAACATAAAATCACAACACCGTGGGACGACCTGGGTTTAGTATTAAAAGTGCAGGGTCCTGGCCAGTCGCCAACATTTATATATCTTCAAGATTATCATCTAATTGTCTGACAAATATTGAATTATTGTCGGACGAAGTATGGTCAGGGCATGGGCATGAGCGACAGCGAGAGGATAACCGTTAGGATTCAAACGGATAAGCTAGGGGCATTACAAGCGCTCATCGATGGCGGCAAGTACCAGACCATATCCGACGCCATCAGAGCGGCCATTGATTCCTTCATCGAGACGAACTTCACTCCTGATAACATTCAAAGGGTAACTGTGGAGCTGCCCAAGGTCAAGGTGGTGGAATTGGAGTCCTTGATCAGGGACGGCGATTCCGTTTCCATCGATGATGCCATCCGAAACGCGGTTCGGGAATACGTCCGCATGAGGTTGGAAAAGGCCATGGGCGAGTTGAGGTAACCTCCCGGTCGGTCGCAGGAGCTGAGGGATGGGGTCGCGCTTCGAGGGGCTGGATGAGTCTGAGGTAGAGCTGCACGAGCTCAACATCCTGGTGGTCGGTTGTGGAGGAGGTGGGTGCAATAGCATAACCCGTCTAAATCAGATCGGCATAGAGGCAGCCACGACCGTCGCCATCAACACTGACCAGAGGTCCCTCAAGGTCACGGAATGTCCTAATCGACTACTGATAGGTGCGGAGTACACGAAGGGTCTAGGCACCGGTGGCCGTCCTGATGTAGGTGAGGATTGCGCACTAAACGCCTCTGTGCTATTATCCAAGATCTTTCAGGGCGTTGACCTGACGTTCATAATCACCGGTCTCGGCGGAGGCACTGGTACAGGCGCTTCGCCAGTAGTGGCGGACATCGCCCGACGTTGCGGTTCTATGGTCATCACGATCGCCACCACGCCCTTCAGTTTCGAAGGAGCTGTGCGTCGCAACATTGCCCTGAAGGGATTGAAACGCCTCAGGGAAGCGTCGAACAGCATGCTGGTGCTGGACAACGACCGCCTTCTGCATATGGTGGAGAACATACCGGTCGATCAGGGGCTGGCGGTGATCGACCAGCTGATCTCTGAATTGATCAAGGGTACTGTTGACGTCCTAACCTTGCCCTCGCTCATCAACCTGGACTTCGCCGACCTGCGTACCATAATGGAGCAGGGGGGAGTGTCTACGATCCTCTATGGGGAGAACGCCGATCCAGAGGCCGTTGTCCGGGAGGCCGTCGAAAATCCATTGTTAGACGTGGACATTCGCGGCGGCACTGGCGCCCTCATCCATATCGCTGGCGGTAGCAATCTTACCATGCGTCGTGCGAATCGGATCATAGCAAGTATCACCAAGGTCTTGGACGAAGAGGCGACGGTCAAGTTCGGAGTGCGCATGGAGGAGGAGATGGAGGGAAACATCCGAATGATCGCCATCATCACTGGCATATCGGAGATGAACGGCCCCTTCGCTCCCACGGTAGCTCCAGGGGACGATCTGGGGAAAGTACTGGGTAAGTATAGTCCGTGAATCACTTCTTCTTGATGATCTTGGCCGCATCGCCGAAAACACCCATGATGGTATGGAATTCCCATCTGCTGGGTAATGCCCTTCCCAT